>Ga0213872_10000227_pt1 | contig 49306 bp, 44 predicted proteins | sample VelepicomBERX_R2_FD_160071 | JGI IMG/M metagenome (GOLD analysis project Ga0213872, IMG submission 160071) | Rhizosphere microbial communities from Vellozia epidendroides in rupestrian grasslands, the National Park of Serra do Cipo, Brazil - RX_R2 | ecosystem: Host-associated > Plants > Roots >... | reverse complement strand
CGCTGATTTCGCGCAAGCCCGGTGCGCACATGCGTTCACCGGCCATGGCGACCAGACGTCCGCCTTCGAAATAGCCGAAGTACTCGCCGAGTTCTATGGTGCGCAAGCCAAACGGACCCGGCTTGGTCAGCGTAGCCAGTTCCATGGCCTGTTCCGCGTGCTCAGGACCTAGTGCGGCGAAATCGCGGCTGTCTTCCTCGTCGGGAATGGCCGCGCTCCAATACATCTTGAACATGGTGGCTTCCACCTCGATGCGCCAGCCGGCCGGCGCGGGGCCGGACCAGCGGTCGCTGTAGAAACGTTCGCCGGATTCGCAAAAAGGACCGAGGGCGGCAAAATTCGGGTGCTCGTAATCGGGAAAGCCGATCATGGGCGAGAGGCCTTGCGCATAGCGCCGCGCTTCCTGGTTGCCTGCCGAGAAGTGCAGATGCGGTCCGCTCAGGCAATGCCAGAACATGTTGTCGAGTAGATGGAGATTTGCCACGGGATGCGCTGTGCCGAATCGGTTGAGGGGAACGGGCCACATTTTAAGTGAGAAAAGCCGGAATGCGCGCTCGCCCTGTGGTTGGCATTTACAGACGCTACAGGGTATGCAATATTCTTGACAAGAAATCATGTCGTCCTTGAGGAGTCCTCGTGGAGAGCTGGATCAGGCGAATTCTTTTGCTCGCTTCGGCAGTCATGGCCCTGGGCTGGAGCTGCGGCAATGTATCCGCCAAAGACCTGAAGCCGGCGCTGGCATACAACACCGTACAGGCTCTGGAAGATCCGACCGGGAAGCTCGATGTCGATGCCGCCCGAGCTGCTTGGCATGCCGGAAAATTCTCGGCGCGCAGTGCTTCCTTCGGATTCACGCCGGCGGCGATTTGGCTGCGAGTGGAAGTGGCAAACGGCGAAGCAGCGCCGGTAACATGGTGGTTCGACATTGGCAACCGAACAGTCAACGAGGCTGACCTCTATAGCTTTGTGTCCGGAGCCCCCCTTGCCCATCAGTCCACGGGCACCAATTTCCCTTTCGAGCAGCGTCCGCTGGCAACGAACAATTTTGTGTTCCCCGTCAGCGTCCCTGCGCACGGTGCGACGGAGTTATATCTGCGCGTCAGGTCGACCGGCTATCCGAACGTAGAGTTGCATCCCGGCCTTTGGCGCGCTGCCGACTTCCGCGAGCTTCAGTTGGACGAAGACCTGGTCTGGGCCGGATACCTAGGCGTAGCCTTGGCCTTGGGAATACTCAATTTGACTCTCTGGATTTACTTGCGGGACTCGGCGTATTTGCTATACGTGCTGTCCCTGCTGTCGGTGGTATTTGCCGTCAGCACGGTCAACGGGGGGTACGGAGCAGCGTACCGTGATTTTTGGCCGGACTCTCCGGTATTTCAGCAAGCCGCGTGGGCATTAAGCACTACCGTCGCCTGCATCTTTCCGCAATTGTTCGTGCTGCATCTTTTGGAAGTAAAGCGGCGTATTCGACGCATTTTCCATATTGTTTCGGGACTGTCGGTACTGAGCGCCGCTATTTCTCTTTGCCTCGTTCTCGCGACTTTTGCCCAACTCAAGGACGCTGCGGCATTTCTGCAAGGTCTCGCGATTTCCGGCGGCGTCGCCTTGCATCCGATGTTCATATTCATGGTTTACGCAATGATCAAGATCGCGCGGCAGGGGGAGCGCATTGCGAAATTTCTGCTGGTCGCAAACTCCGCGTTTGTGGTTTGGATCGTCGTGGATATTTCCTTGGTCCTGATTTATGGGAAGGAATTCAGCACGTCCGCGCTAATATTTGCCAGCGCATTTGAATTGATTGTGATGGCGCTCGCGCTGGCAGATCGATTCAACCAGGAGCGACTGCAGAGGATGGCGACCAAGCAAACCCTGATCGAGACACTCAAGGCCTCCGAATCGGAGTTGGAACTCAGGGTTTTGCAGAGAACGCAAGAACTCAATGTAGAGAAAGAGCGAACCAAAGAGCTGCTGTACAACATACTTCCCATCGAGCTTGCCGAAGAGTTGGCGACAACCGGCAAGGCGAAGCCGGCCAAGCATGACTCGGCCACGATTTTGTTTGCTGACTTCGCCGGCTTTACCCAGATTGCTTCGGCCATGCCCGCCGATCGCATGGTGACCGAGTTGAATGAGATTTTCGCGGCATTTGACGACATCGTCGACGAATTGGGATTGGAAAAGATCAAGACCATAGGCGATGCCTATATGGCAGCCGCCGGTCTTCCCAAGCCTTGCGCCGACCATGCACAGCGCTGCGTGCGAGCCGGCCTGCGCATGATCGATTACACAGAGACACGGAATGCGACCAACACGTTCAAATGGAGTTTGCGCGTGGGCATCCATTCCGGCCCGGTGGTGTCGGGGGTCGTCGGAAAACGCAAGTATGCTTTCGATATTTGGGGAGATACCGTCAATATCGCGGCCCGCATGGAAAGCGCCAGCGAACCCGGGCGTGTCAATTTGTCGGCATATACAACCGACCTGGCGAAATCCGATTTTGCATGCGAGTACCGCGGCAAGCTGGAAGTCAAGGGCAAGGGCCGGGTCGACATGTATTTCGCAACCGGAGAGCAAGTCGCGCCATAAGCCGCTTGCAAGAGTTCATCGGTCAAATGAATGCAGTAATGTTGCGGTGCGGTACGGAGCAGCGGCGGCCGTTGACCCCAGTCAATGTTGCTCGCTGGGCACACTAGAAAAATAGGCAACTTTCAGGCCGGCACAGGTCTAAAATGGAAGACACCGCAGTCGGGCAAGCTATTTCAGACTTTGCCTGTTCTGTGCGGAATTGAACGGCGCCTGAGGCCTGTTTTCTCCGCCTTCCATGCGCCTTGTCGTGCGCTTGCCGCCACGCCGTCGGCGGCTCTGCGCACTCTGTCAGGAGAGCGCATTGAAGCCAACCAATACTGCTGATCCAGCGTATTTCCACAAAGTCGTCGATTGCCAATGGGCTTGCCCGGCCCACACCCCGGTTCCCGAATACATCCGCCTGATCGCGCAAGGCCGTTACGACGATGCCTACATGATCAACTGGGTGTCGAACGTGTTTCCCGGCGTGCTGGGGCGCACTTGCGACCGGCCTTGCGAGCCGGCCTGCCGGCGCGGGCGCGTTGAAGACCAGAATGCCGATCATCCCGAGCCGGTGGCAATTTGCCGTCTCAAGCGCGTGGCGGCCGATTTCAAGAAGGATGTGAAGCGGCGCATGCCGATGGCGGGTGCGCGCAATGGCAAGCGCATCGCCTGCATCGGCGCCGGGCCGGCGTCGCTGACGGTGGCGCGCGACTTGGCGCCGCTCGGTTACGCCGTAACGGTGTTCGACGGCGAGGCCAAGGCCGGTGGCTTTATCCGCACCCAGATTCCGCGTTTCCGTTTGCCGGAATCAGTGATCGAAGAAGAGGTGGGCTACATCCTCGATCTCGGTGTCGAATTCAAAAGCGGACAGCGCGTCGATTCCATGCGTGCCCTGCTGGCGCAGGGTTACGACGCTGTGTTCGTCGGCTGCGGCGCACCGCGCGGACGCGACCTCGAGCTGCCCGGGCGGCGCGAGGCGGCCGAACACATCCATATCGGCATCGATTGGCTGGCTTCGGTGTCGTTCGGCCATGTGAGCAAGATAGGCCGTCGCGTGATCGTGCTCGGCGGCGGCAATACCGCGATGGATTGCTGCCGCTCCGCGCGCCGGCTCGGTGCGGCCGAGGTCAAAGTGGTGGTGCGCAGCGGCTTTGAGGAAATGAAGGCTTCGCCGTGGGAGAAGGAAGACGCCATGCATGAGGGCATCCCCATCCTGAATTACCATGTGCCGAAGTCCTTCGAGCTGAGCGACGGCAAATTGACCGGCATGCGTTTCGAGATCGTGCAGGCGCAGTACGATGAGGCCGGCAAACGCAGCCTGGTGCCGACCGGCGAACCGGAGGTGTTGATCGCCTGCGACGACGTGCTGATCGCGGTCGGCCAGGAAAACGCGTTTCCCTGGATAGAAGCCGACGCCGGCATCCATTTCGACAAATGGGGCCTGCCGTTGCTGCAAAAGGATACGTTTCAATCGACCTTGCCTCAGGTGTTCTTCGGCGGCGATGCTGCCTACGGGCCGAAGAACATCATCACCGCCGTCGCGCACGGGCATGAGGCGGCCGTATCGATAGACCGCTTCCTGCATGGCGAAGACATCCACATGCGGCCGCCGCCGGCCACCAACCTGATGTCGGCCAAGATGGGCATCCACGAATGGAGCTACGACAATGACGTGGCCGTGCTGTCGCGTTTCAAGGTGCCCTGGGCCAAGGCCGAGCAGGCGCTGGCCAGCATACGCATCGAAGTCGAACTCGGCTTCGACGCCGCCACAGCCTTCAAGGAAGCGAGCCGCTGCCTCAATTGCGACGTGCAGACGGTATTCACCCCGCAGATCTGCATAGAATGCGACGCCTGCGTCGACATCTGCCCGATGGATTGCATCACCTTTACCGGCAATGGCGAAGAGGGTGAGTTGCGCGCGCGGCTGAAGGCGCCGGCCGAGAATACGCAGCAGGACCTGTACGTATCGGCTTCGCTCAAAACCGGGCTGGTGATGGTGAAGGACGAAGACGTCTGTCTGCACTGCGGCCTGTGTGCCGAGCGCTGTCCGACCGGCGCCTGGGATATGCAGAAATTCCTGCTCGACACGACGCAGGCCGGACCCAGGTGTCGCGATAGTCACGATGCCAAAGCTGCCGATCCCGCGCTGGAGGTTGCATGAGTATCTTGCACAACCGTATTGAAGCGATCAACGATTTCGTCATCAAGTTCGCCAACGTCAACGGTTCTGGTTCGGCTTCTGCCAACGAGCTGTTTGCCAAGGCGATTTTGCGCATGGGCGTGCCGGTCAGTCCTCGCAACATCTTCCCCAGCAATATCCAGGGCATGCCGACCTGGTATGAGGCGCGTGTGTCCGAGAGCGGCCATCTCGGCCGGCGCGGCGGCGTCGACATGATGGTGGCGATGAATCCGCAGACCTGGGATGCCGACCTGTCCGAGATCGAACCGGGCGGCTATCTGTTCTACGACAGCACGCGGCCGATTCCGCCGGCGAAGTTCCGGCAAGATATCGAGGTGATCGGCGTGCCGCTGACCGAGATCAGCAACGCCACCTATAACGACGCGCGCCAGCGCCAGCTGTTCAAGAACATCATCTACGTCGGCGCCTTGTCGGTGTTGCTCGACGTCGAAGCCGAGGTGTTCGAGAAGCTGTTTGCCGAACAGTATCGCGGCAAGGAAGTGCTGCTCGACTCCAACGTCAAGGCCTTGCACCTCGGACGTGAATATGTGAAGACGCATTTGCAGGCGCCGCTCGGCATACGCGTGCGGCGCGCCGACAAGGTCGGCGAGCGCATTTTCGTCGACGGCAACAGCGCCACCGCGCTCGGCTGCCTGTATGGCGGGGCGACGGTGGCTGCCTGGTACCCGATCACGCCTTCATCGTCCGTGCCGGAAGCCTTCCAGAAATATTGCGACAAGTTTCGCGAAGAGGAAGAGAGCGGACGCAGCAAATTCGCCATTGTCCAGGCCGAAGACGAGTTGGCTTCGATCGGCATCGTGGTCGGCGCCGGCTGGAATGGCGCGCGCGCGTTTACGGCGACCTCCGGCCCGGGTATTTCGCTGATGACGGAATTCCTCGGCCTCGCATATTTCGCCGAGATTCCGGTGACTGTGATCGACGTGCAGCGCGGCGGGCCGTCGACCGGCATGCCCACGCGCACCCAGCAGTCCGACCTGCTGGCCTGCGCCTATGCTTCGCATGGCGATACCAAGCATGTGTTGCTGTTCCCGGAAGACCCGCATGAATGCTTCGAACACGCCGCCGCGGCGCTCGACCTGGCTGACCGTTTGCAGACGCCGGTGTTCGTGATGAGCGACCTCGACATCGGCATGAACCAGCGCCTGTGCAAGCCGTTTGCCTGGGACGATGCGCGCCGCTACGACCGCGGCAAGGTGATGACGGCGCAGGATCTCGAATCCGGCAAGGACTTCGGCCGCTACAAGGATGTCGACGGCGACGGCATACCGTGGCGCACGCTGCCGGGCACGCATCCTACCTTGGGCAGCTTCTTCACACGTGGCACCACGCGCGATGCCTATGCGCGCTATTCCGAGCGCGGCCCCGATTACGTCTACAACATGGAACGCCTGCTGCGCAAATTCAAGACCGCCGCCAGACTGGTGCCGCAACCGGTGTTGCGTCCGGCCGGAAGGGCGACGCCTTACGGCGTAATTTATTTCGGTTCGACCAGCCCATCCATGAACGAAGCGCTCGAGATGCTGACTGAAAAGGATATCGCGGTTGATGCGCTGCGCCTGCGCGCTTTCCCTTTCCCCGACGTCGTGGTCGAGTTCATTGCGTCGCATGAGAAAGTGTTCGTGGTCGAACAGAATCGCGACGGCCAGATGCATGCGCTGCTGGTCAACGAATTGCAGCTTGATACGGCGCAATTGATCAAGGTGCTCCATTACGACGGTACGCCCATTACGGCACGCTACATTGCCGGCGCCATCGAAAAGCGGATGGAAAGTGCACAACCGGCCCAACCCGCTCGCAAGGAGGCGGCATGACCTACATCGCCAAACCCAAGCTGCACCATCCTACGCTGACCACCAACAAGGTCGGCTATACGCGCCGCGATTACGAGGGCCGGATTTCCACGCTGTGCGCCGGCTGCGGCCACGATTCGATCTCAGCGGCCATTGTCCAGGCTTGCTGGGAGCTCGATATCGAACCGCACCGCGTGGCCAAGCTGTCCGGCATAGGCTGCAGTTCGAAAACGCCCGATTATTTCCTCGGCGCTTCGCACGGCTTCAATACCGTGCACGGCCGCATGCCTTCGGTGCTGACCGGCGCCAACCTGGCCAATCGCGACCTGCTGTATCTTGGCGTCTCGGGCGACGGCGATTCGGCTTCGATCGGCCTCGGGCAATTCGCCAATGCCATGCGGCGCGGCGTGCGCATGGCTTACATCGTCGAAAACAATGGCGTGTACGGCCTCACCAAGGGACAGTTCTCGGCGACGGCCGATCGCGGCTCAAAGAGCAAGAAGGGCATCGTCAACCGCGACAGCCCGGTCGACCTGGTCGGCCTGGCCCTGCAGCTGGGCGCGACTTTCGTCGCGCGCAGCTTTTCCGGCGACAAGGCGCAGCTGGTGCCGCTGATCAAGGGCGCGATCGAGCATGGCGGCGCGGCTTTCATCGACATCATCAGTCCCTGCGTGACCTTCAACAACCACAGCGGCAGCACCAAGAGCTATGACTACGTGCGCCAGCACAACGAGGCGGTCAGCCGCATCGACTTCATGCCCATGCACAGCGAGATCACGGCCGAGTATGCGCCGGGCGAGGTGATCGACGTGCACCAGCATGACGGCTCGGTGCTGCGCTTGCGCAAGCTGCACAAGGACTACGATCCGACCGACCGCTACGCGGCGCTCAGCTATATGAACGCCCACCAGGAACGCGGCGAAGTGGTGACCGGCCTGTTGTATCTCGACCCGATTGCCACTGATATGCACATGGCGCTCAATACCAGCGAAACGCCATTGTTTGCACTGGGGGAACAGGAATTGTGTCCCGGCGCCAAGGTCCTGGACAAGATCAATGCGTCGTTGCGGTAGCGGGTGTAGGATAGTCTGAAAGTACTGAAGGCAACGCCGAAAAGGAGTTCGCCATGACTGAACGCACCGTTTTCCAATCAATGTCGCAGCGCCACGTGCTGAGCTTGCCGCCGCAGGCCAGCGTGTGGGAAGCGGCCTGCGTGATGACCAAGGCCAATTGCGGCAGCGTGCTCATCATCGACCCCGCTGGCAGTCTGCTCGGCATTCTGACCGAGCGCGACCTGATGACGCGCGTATTGGCCAAGGCGCTCAATCCGCAAGCTACGCATGTGTCCGAAGTAATGACTCACAACCCGCATACGGTTTGCCCGGACCTGAAAGTGTCGGAGGCGGTGGTGATCATGATAGAGCGCGGCTTTCGCCATCTGCCTATCGTGACGTCGGCGTCGAAAATACTCGGCGTGTTTTCCATCCGCGACGCCCTGCCGCGGGAAATCGGCGCGGCGGTCAGCGTGGCCGAGTTTAATGACCAGGTGAACGACGCGCTGGGTTAAGTCGAATGTCCGAGTTGTAAAAGTTGCAAAATCGGCCAAGCATTGTTACGCTTCGCCATCGATTCTGCAACCGCTCAGGATGCCTGCTAAATGCCTGCTCACCCAGCATTCGTTTTCAGTGATTCCCTTGCATCGGTGACATTTTGAACGCCCAGAAGGTCGTTCTGATCACCGGCGCGTCTTCCGGACTCGGCCGTGCCATGGCTGAGCATCTGGCCGCTCTTGGCCATACCGTATTCGGCACCAGCCGCAAGCCCTCGGACGATTTCAGTACAGTGCGCATGCTGGCGCTCGACGTCACCGATGATGCTTCGGTGGCGCAGGCCGTCGCGCAAGTGGTGCAAACAGCGGGACGTATCGACGTATTGGTCAATAACGCCGGCATAGGCCTGTGCGGTGCGGTCGAAGATACCACGATGGCGGAAGCACGCTGGCAGCTGGAAACCAATTTCTTCGGGCCGGTGCGCATGATCCTGGCTGTGCTGCCGTATATGCGGCGCCAGGGCGGTGGACGCATCATTACCGTCAGTTCGCTGGCCGGCATGGCGGCGCTGCCCTTTCAGCCGTATTACAGCGCCGGCAAATTTGCCTTGGAAGGCTTGAACGAAGCACTGCGCCTCGAGCTGTCGGGCAGCGGCATCACGTCGACTACTATCAATCCCGGCGATTTCAAGACAGGTTTTACCGCGGCGCGCGTATTCGCCAAGAACGCACATGCCGGGCGGCACGCGGCGCAATTGCGGACCACGGTCGGCATTTACGAGCGCGATGAAAACCACGGAGCCGATCCGCAGGCGGTGGCCGAACTGGCCGCGCGGCTGATTGCGCAGCCGCGTGTCGGCGTGCGTTACCTGGTGGGTGCGCCTATCCAGCGTTTCGGCATGCTGTTGAAGCGCCTGTTGCCGGCCACCGTGTTCGAATGGATCATGAAGGATACCTACAAGATCCGCTGAAACCGGCGTCCGGCTTCACGAGCTTGTGGCTTATCGAGATTTGCAAAAAAATGGGAGGGTGGCAGTGAAACGATGCAAGAATCCGCGCAAGTGCAGGGAGGGTTGCTGATGCCTTCCATTTCCCACAGCATGAAAGTGTCAGGCCTGGTTGCCGCGGTGGTGGCGGCAATTGCTGCGATATTTGCAGCAGTTGCGCTGCATGCGAATACCGCCCCTGTGGCGGCGGGTGCGCCATCGACCACATTCCCGGGACCGGCCAGTGCGCCTGGCCCGGACGGTATTGCACTGGCCGATGCGCATGCCGCCTTCGTTGCCGAGCCCAGCGCGCCGGACGCCTGGGGCGGACCGCGCAGTGGCAGCGAGCCGACCTTGTCGGACCGCGTCGTCAATTACGATATCCAAGCGACGCTCGACCCGGTCAAGCACACCGTGGCCGGCCAAGAGAAGCTGACCTGGCGCAATCGCAGCAAGGTCGAGGTCAAGTCGGTCTATCTGCATCTGTACTTGAATGCATTCGAAGGCGAAGGCAGCACCTTCCTTAGTGAAAAGCGCAATTTCGGCTTCGATTTCCGCACCGACGTGCCCATCCACGACGGCGAGTGGGGGCATATCCAGCTGGGCAAGGTGGCGCAGGGCGGCATGCCGGTCACGTGGACTTATGTGCATCCGGACGGCGGGCCTGACACCGATCATACCGTCGTGCGTTTCGACCTGCCGGCCCCGGTGCCGGCCGGCGCCAGCACCACGCTCGATATCGGTTTCGACGATCAATTGCCGCGCGTGATTGCGCGCACCGGCTATTTCGGCACTTTCCACCTGGTCGGCCAATGGTTCCCGAAAATCGCCGTGCTCGAATTGCCCGGCGAACGCGGCGCCACAGCGCCGCGCTGGAACGCGCATGAGTTCCACCTGCACAGCGAGTTCTACGCCGACTACGGCAATTACGACGTCAAGCTGACCGTGCCGAAAGGCTATACGGTAGGCGCGGTCGGCGAAGAGCAGGGCGCACCCGCAGAGGCCAACGGCATGGTGACGCATCGCTTCGTGCAGGGTGACGTGCACGACTTTGCCTGGACGGCCGACAGCCAGACAGCGCCGCCGCTCGAGGGCGTCTATCACGGCGCCGGCAGCCCGGAGGTGAAGGTGCGCGTGCTCTATCCGCCCGAATACAAGGCCAGCGCTGCGCCGGCCCTGAAGGCGACGATCGATTCGCTTGCGTATTTTTCGCAGACGCTCGGCCCCTATCCCTACAAGACAGTGACTGCGGTCATCCCGCCATACAACGCGGGCGAGGCGGGCGGCATGGAGTACCCGACCTTCTTCACCGCCGAGGGCTATACCGAAGTGCAGCCCGATACGCTCCAGGCGCTGGCGCTCGATTTCGTCACTATCCATGAATTCGGGCACGGCTATTTTTACGGCATTCTCGGCTCGAACGAGTTCGAAGAGCCGATGCTCGACGAAGGTTTGAACGACTACTGGGACTTGCGCATGCTGCGCGAACGCAGCGGCACCGTGCACCTGGCGACGCCATTCTGGAAAAGCATAGGCATCGACCCGGTGGTGCAGCCTTTCGAGTTCGAACGCGGCGCCGCCGGAAATTTCAATCCTTCCGATCCTACCGGCGCCAATTCCTGGGACCGCTGGTCGTCTGTCAGCTACGGCACCGTGTACTTCCGCACGGCGACTGCCATGCACGATCTTGAAGAGCGGCTCGGCAAGGCGGAAATGGAAAAGGCCTTCAAGCGCTACTATGCCTTGTGGAAATTCCGTCATCCCGGTATAGCCGACCTGCAAGCGGCGCTGGTGGAGTCGACCGGCAAGCCCGAGATCGTCAATGCTGCATTTGCCCAGCAAGTCTATGCCACGCAAAAGCTCGACGACCGCGTGGACAGCCTGAGCAGCGAAGAAGTGCTGCCCCTGCAGGGTACGGCGCTGGAGAATGGCAAGTGGGTCGAAACCACGCAGGACCAGCTTGAGAAAAAGATAGACGAGCAGCGCGATGCCTGGAAAAAGCAGCATCCCGACGCCAAGGAAGACGAAGGCCCTTTCCCCTGGCGCACCGTGGTCAAGCTGCGCCGCAGCGGCGTGGCCGTGCCCGAAACGCTGGTGGTGAAATTTGCCGACGGCAGCAGCGAAACCGTGGTCTGGAACGACAGCAAGCGTTGGGCGCGCTATATCTGGATCAAGCCGGTGAAAGCCGTGTCGGCCGAGATCGATCCGCAGCACCACAATTACCTCGACGTCAGCAAGCTCGACGATACGCGTACCGTCAAGGCTGACGGCAGCGCTTCGCGCCGCTGGACGGCGGACTTGGCGGCGTTGGTGCAAACCCTCTTTTCCATGGTGGCGACGCTATGAACATGACTAAGCAAAAGAATTTCACGTCGGTGCTGCAAGGGGCTGGCGGCCGGGCGCTGCAATGGCGGGTGCTGCTGCTATGGGTGGCGGCGCTGTGGATTCCCACCGCGCTGCTGGCCCTGCCGGTGTGGCGTCTGCTTGCCGTCCAGTTCGACCATTCGATCTACGCGGCGGAGCTGGCGCAACGGCTCGACCTCAATAGCGTCAACGATCTCATGGTGGTATTCAGCCAGAACGGCCTGGCTCTGGCCGAGGCCGGCATTGCCGCGCTGCTGGCAACCTTGCTGTTGTCGCCGCTGTTGAGCGGCGCGCTGATCGCGGCGGCGCGCGCGACCGAAATACGGACCCTGGGGCAGTTGATCCAGGCCGGCGTGGCCGACTATGGCCGCATGTTGCGCATGCTGCTGTGGGCCGTGGTTCCACTCGCCGTGGCTGGCGGACTCGGCGCCGCCGCCATGCAGGGCGCGAAACACTATGCGGAGACGGCGGTGCTGCAGGCGAATGCGGACTGGGCCAATTACGCTGCCACCACCTTGCTGTTCGTGCTGCTGTTGCTGGCGCATGCCACCGTGGATGCCGGCCGGGCGCAGCTGGCGGCCGATTCCCGCCGGCGCTCGGCCGTCAAGGCGTGGTGGATGGGTTGCCAGATGGCCTGGCGTCGCCCCAGCATGGTGTTTGGCCTCTACATGGCCTTCTCCGCACTCGGCTTGATGCTGATGGCGGTTTTGGGCTACTTGCGCATCAATGTTCCCCATGCCGGCGCGCCTGGCTTGTTGTTTGCCCTGCTGTTGGCGCAATTGATCGCCGCGGTTTCCGGCTGGATGCGCGCCGCCCGCCTGTTCGCCATGATCGATCTGGCGCGAGGGTAGCCGAGGCCCCAAACAGTCTTGGCGTTGTGCCGGGGCGCTGCCCGCTGCGCACCCGGTATAATTCCTGTCTGAACTCAAAAGCTGCCGCAGCCGGTGCGGCGGCATAGCCTATCGGTCTACCCATGCTTGCTTCACAAAAACAACAGATAGTTACCCTATTCGAGGCTGCGCTCGCCCCTATCGTGGCGGGCAGTGAGCTGCAACCCAAGGTTGTGCTCGAACGGCCGCGCGATCCTTCGCATGGCGACGTCGCCTGCAATATCGCCATGCAACTGGCGAAACCGCTCAAGAAGAACCCGCGCGAACTGGCGCAAAGCCTGGTGGCGGCGGTGCTGGCCGATCCGGCGCGCCAGGGCCTGATCGAGACGGCCGAGATCGCCGGCCCCGGCTTCATCAACTTGCGTCTGGCGGCGGCGGCCAAGCAAGCCGTGGTCAGCGCCATCTTCGACCAAGGCGAAGCCTATGGCAAGAGCGCGGCGGGTGCGGGCAAGCAGGTCTTGATCGAATTCGTATCGGCCAACCCGACCGGCCCGCTGCACGTCGGGCACGGCCGCCAGGGCGCGCTCGGCGATGCCTTGGCGGCCCTGTTCGAGGCGCAAGGCTATGCGGTCACCCGCGAGTTTTACTACAACGATGCCGGCGTGCAGATCGCCACGCTGGCCAATTCGGTGCAGGCGCGCTTGCGCGGCCTCAAGCCCGGTGACGCCGCTTGGCCGGAATCGGCCTATAACGGCGATTACATCGCCGATATCGCCGCCGATTTCCTGGCCAGGAAGACGGTGGCCGCCAGCGACGGCGCGCCGGCCCAGGCCAGCGGCGACGTCGAAGACATCGAATCGATACGCCGCTTCGCCGTGACTTATTTGCGTCGCGAGCAGGACCTGGACTTGCAGGCCTTCGGCGTCAAGTTCGCGAATTATTACCTGGAGTCCTCGCTGTATGGTGACGGCAAGGTGGAGGCGGCGGTAGATGCCTTGATCAAAGCCGGCAAGACCTATGAACAGGAAGGCGCGCTGTGGCTGCGCACCACCGAGTACGGCGACGACAAGGACCGCGTGATGCGCAAGTCGGACGGCACGTATACGTACTTCGTCCCCGACGTGGCCTACCACATCGTCAAATGGCAGCGCGGCTTCCCCAAGGCGATCAACGTGCAGGGCAGCGACCACCACGGCACCGTGGCGCGCGTGCGTGCCGGCTTGCAGGCGGTAGCCATGGGCATACCGCAGGGCTACCCGGATTACGTGCTGCACAAGATGGTGACGGTGATGAAGGGCGGCGAGGAAGTCAAGATTTCCAAGCGTGCCGGTTCCTACGTGACCTTGCGCGATCTGATCGAATGGTCGAACGGCGAAGCCGGTTCCGACAGCGGCGCCCAGATTGCCGCCGAAACCGCCGGTGTCCATGACCTGACGCGCGGGCGCGACGCCGTGCGCTTCTTCCTGATCTCGCGCAAGGCCGATACCGAATTCGTGTTCGACGTCGATATCGCCCTAACCCAGGGCGACGAAAACCCGGTGTACTACGTGCAGTACGCGCATGCGCGCATCTGCTCGGTGCTGGCGCAATGGGACGGCGCCGAAGAGAGCTTGAAGCAGGCCGATTTGTCGGTGCTGACGGCGCCGCGCGAAGCGGCCTTGATGGCCAAGCTGGCCGAGTACCCCGACATGTTGCAGCATGCTTTGGCCGAACTCGGTCCGCACCAGGTGGCCTTCTATCTGCGTGAATTGGCGGGTGAACTGCACAGCTATTACAATGCGGAACGCGTGCTGGTCGACGACGAACGTCTCAAATTGGCGCGCCTGGCGCTGCTGTGCGCGACGCGTCAGGTGTTGCGCAACGGCTTGGCGCTTATCGGCGTCTCGGCCCCGGCCAGAATGGAATCGAGGAAGAATGATTGATCGCGTGAATTACCCTCTTGGCCGCCAGCGCGGCGGCACCGTTGTCGGCATCATCATCGGTCTGATCATAGGCTTGGCGATTGCCCTGGTGGTGGCAGTGGCCATTACCAAGAGTTCGCTGCCTTTCATGAACAAGGTGGCCAAGCAGGACAAGGCGCCGGAATTGACGGCCGGCCAGATGGCCGATCCGAACAAACCTCTGTATGGCAATAACGCCGCCGCCAAGGATGCGGCCAAGGGAATGGCGCCGAGTGCGGAAGGCGCAACCCCCGCGGCTGCCGGGCCGGCAACCGCGCCTGCCGCAGCGGGACCGGTGCCCGCGAAACCTCAACAGCCGATTGCGGCGCTGGCTGCTGTTGCGGCCAATGGGGCGGCGAACCTGGCCGCCAATGCGGCAACCAAGGCCGAGGGCGACGACAAATGGATTTATTATCTGCAAGCCGGCGCTTTCCGCGAACAGGCTGACGCGGAAAACAGCAAGGCCAAGCTGGCGCTGGCAGGATTCGAGGCCAGCATTTTGAATACGCCTTCCGACAATGGTCCGCTGTTCAAGGTCCGCCTCGGGCCGTTCAATCAACTCGAAGCAATGAACCGCGCACGCGGCAAGCTGTCTGACAACGGGATCGATGTCGCGGTGGTGCGCATCGCAAAATAAAGGGAAAGCAATATGCGTTTCATGAAATCGGCTGTGGCGGCATTGGGTCTGACGATAGTCGCGGTGACAGCGTCCACCTCTCTGACAGCGCAGGCCTCGATCGCGAATCCGGTGAGCGGCACGGACTTCCGCACGCTCGATCATGCGCAGCCGGTCGAACCAAGCGGCAAGGTCGAAGTGATCGAGTTTTTCATGTATACCTGCCCCCATTGCAATGCCTTCGACCCCGCATTGTCCGATTGGGTCAAGGCGCAGGGTGCGAACATCGTGTTCAAGCGCGTGCCGCTGGCCTTCCACCCGGAACAGGAAGTGCACCAGAAGCTTTACTATGCGCTCGAAGCGCTTGGCAAGAACGAGGAACTGCACAAGCGCATCTTCCATGCGATTCACGTTGAACACCACATGCTGCGCGACGAAGCCGAAATCGCCGACTTCGCCGCTGCCCAAGGCATAGACCGCGCCAAGTTCGTCAGCGCTTTCGAATCGTTCAGCGTACAGACCAAGGTAAGGCAGGCCCAGCAACTGGCCCAGGCTTACCAGGTGGATGGCGTTCCCTTGCTGGCGATCGACGGCCGTTACGAGACCTCGCCGTCGGTAGTGCAAGACAGCGTCGGCGACAAGCCTGAGCAGGAATTGTTCGGCGCCGCCTTGAAGGTCGCGGATTGGCTGGTGGCCAGGGCCGCAAAAGAACACAAGCCGGCTGCCGCTGCATCGGTTGCCCCCGCAGCGGCCCCTGCGGCTGCGAAGAAGGCCGCCAGCACGACCAAGAAATAAGGAGGGATACCATGCGCTTGAAATCGATACTGACAGTTGCGGCCCTGGGGCTGGCGACCTGCTTGCCCCTGGCGGCGTCCGCCTCCGCGGCCAACCCGGTCGACAAGACCGATTTTGTGACGATCGCCCAGCCGATACCCACGGATTCGGGCAACAAGGTCGAGGTGCTCGAGTTTTTTTCCTTCAGCTGCCCGTTTTGCAATGCCATGGAGCCGTATCTCGTATCCTGGGCGAAATCGCGCGGCGACAGCATTGTGCTCAAGCGTGTGCCCGCTCTCATTCACGGCGGCGACGACGTCTGGCAAAAAGCTTTCTATGCTCTCGATGTGATGGGCAAGGAAGCGGAATTGCACGACAAGATTTTTCATGCGATCCATATCGAGCATAAGCATCTTGCCGACGAGGCGACGATCGCCGATTTCATCGCCGCGCAAGGCGTGGACCGCGCGAAATTCCTCAGCACCTTGAATTCCTTCAGTGTGCAGGCCCGTGCGGCCCACGCTAATCAATTGATGCAGGAATACAAGATCGAAAGCACCCCGACGCTGGCGGTGGACGGCCGTTACGAAACCTCGCCGGCGATGGCGCAGCCCAGCATAGGCTTCAATCATCCGCCCGGCGATTACAGTGTCGCGTCCCTGAAAGTGGCGGATTGGCTGGTGGCAAAGCGCCTGGCCGAACACGCCGGCGCGAAGAAGTAAGCGCCCTGAAAGCCGACATCTTCATGTCGGCTTGATGTCGTTCTGACTTGGGCCAGCCTGCGATGCAGAGAGTATTCATTACCGGGGCTTCCAGCGGCCTTGGCGCCGCCCTGGCGCGCCACTATGCGCAACAGGGCGCGGCACTTGGCCTGCTGGCGCGGCGGCGCGAGCTGCTGGAACAATTGCGCGCAAGTCTGCCGCATCCGGAACGGCACCGCGTCTACGCCGCTGATGTCATGCGGCACGACTTGCTGGCAGCGGCGGCGGCCGACTTTCTGGCCGGCGGCGGCGTCGATATCGTGATCGCCAATGCCGGCATTTCGCACGGCACGCTGACTGAACTCGACGAAGACTTGTCGGTGTTCGAGCGCATCTTCGCCACCAACGTGACGGCAACGGTGGCCACGTTCACTCCTTTTATTGGCGCGCTCAAGCAGCAAGCCGCTGCCGGCAGGCTCGCCCGCCTGGTCGGCATTGCCAGTGTCGCCGGCATACGCGGCCTGCCCGGCGCCGGCGCCTACAGCGCGTCGAAGGCCGCGGTGATGTCGTACTGCGAATCGCTGCGCGTGGAATTGCGCGCCAGCGGCATCAGGGTGGTCACCATCGCACCCGGCTATATCGATACGCCGATGACGGAAAAAAACGCCTACCCCATGCCCTTCCTGATGCCGGCCGAACGCTTTGCCAGATCCGCCGCCAAGGCCATTGCGCGCGGCACCAGCTATACCGTCATCCCCTGGCAAATGGGCATCGTGGCGAAGCTGTTGCGGCTGTTGCCGAATACTTTGTACGACTTCCTGTTTTCCAGGGCGCCGCACAAGGCGCGCAGTACACAGTAAGGGAAGGTCGATGGAACTGGTCGATGCCCTCGGGTGCAGTCACCAAGCGGCAGACCTCGCGGCCACGCGCATCGTCTCGCTGGTGCCGTCGATTACCGAATTATTGTGCGAGCTGGGCCTGACGAGCTTGCTGGTTGGGCGCACGGGTTTTTGCATCCATCCGCGGGCAGCGGTTGCCGGCATTGCCAAGGTCGGCGGCACCAAGGACGTCAATGTCGAGAAAATCCGCAAGCTGAAACCGACCCACGTGATCGTCAACATCGACGAAAACGAAAAGCCGACGGTCGATGCGCTTGCGCAATTCATTCCACATGTGATCGTCACGCATCCGCTGGCGCCGCGCGATAACCTGAACTTATATCGCCTGCTGGGCGGCATCTTCGGCGCTGAAGAAAGTGCAGAAAGGCTGTGTGTCGCCTTCGAGCGCGCCTGGAGCGCATTGCCGCCGCGACCGCCGGCAAGTTGCAAAACGGTGTTGTATTGCATCTGGAAGGATCCTTGGATGACGGTATCGCGCGACACTTATATTGCGCGCATGCTGGAGCTGATAGGCTGGCGTCAGTGGAGCGCCGCGGAGGCGATCGGCGACGCCGCGCGCTATCCGAAATTCGAGTGGGGCAATGAGGTATGGGGCACGATTGATGCCGTGTTGCTATCGACTGAGCCGTATAGATTTACGCAGGCGCATGTGGCGGAACTGCAACGCGAATTAAACAGGCCGGTACGGCTGGTCGATGGCGAAATGCTGTCCTGGTACGGCAGCCGGGCGATCCGGGGCTTGCACTATTTGCGTGCATTGGCTACGACCGCTCAGCCGACGGAATAGATGAATAACGCACCCTCTCCCTGACCCCTGTCCCGCGCGGTCGAGGGGAGTAGAAAGCGCGTTCCGTGAAGAGCCTTAACGCTTATTGGAGCTGATGCGCAGCAGCATGCGCACGAACTCGCGCACGATCACGCGCGAGGATTCGTCCAGACGCTGGAGGTCAGCGATCAGCTTGACGTCGTTGGTTTCGAAACGCGGGCCGACGTCGTTGCCGTTGGTGGCATGTTCCTCTTCGCGGCCGCCAAAGCGCAACCACTCCGCAGGCACGCCCAACCATTGCGCGAGCGCGCGCAATTTTTCCTGCGTCGGGATCGCCTCACCCTGCAGCCATTTACGCGCCGCGTGGACGGTAATGGGGTTGCCGGCAAAGCGAACATTGAATTCCCGCGCCAAGAGGGTAGGGCTGTCTGGGGAATAGTCAGCTTTGCGCAGAGCCTGCTGCAAGCGCTTGCTGAAATCTTCTCTTTCAATGGAAGCTGTCATCGTTGCGCACTATTCCATATCAGACTGTGACAGTCAGTCTCTGTATGACAGCAACTTTTCGTGATGGTTCGCACAACATCCTGGGGTAGGGATAGGCAGCCTTGCAGCTTGTCAATTTCTGCAAAACCGGATGACGCCGTCGTCGCCGACGCGGCGCTGCAGGGCTCCATCGAACCATAGCTTGTGCAAGTGGGCGAGCGCCTCGCCTATAGCGAAAGTAAGCTGATGCGCGTCGAGCGCGCGCTTGAACATCAGCGGCACGATGTCGACTGCAGATTGCGGCGTGACGCAGGCCTCCAATACTTCAGCCAGGCGTTCGGCATGATGCTGGTTCAATTGCGCGATGCGCGTGTGCAATCCGCGGAAGGGTTTGCCGTGCGCGGGCAGCACCAGGGTATCGTCTGCAAGCTTGCCGAACCTGGCCAGAGAATCGAGGTAAAGCTGCACCGGATTCGCTTCCGGCTCGACGGCGAACACCGAGACATTGGTGGAAATGCGCGGCAGCACCATGTCGCCGGAGATCAACAGTTTCAATTCCGCACAATGCAGGGAAGCATGTTCGGGCGCATGGCCGAAACCTGTGACGACTTGCCAGTCATGCGCGCCATTCCAGCCACCGATGCGCACGGTTTCGCCGTCGCGCATGCGGGTATAGGCTTGCGGCACGGAAGGGACCAGCGAGGAATAGTAATTCCTGCGTTCCTGCAATTTTTCCAGCATGGCGGCGTCGGTCAATCCATGCCTTTGGAAATGCGGAAACATCGAGGTGCCATCGACGCCGGGCAGGGATGCCGACATCATGCGCGCGAATGCGTATTCGCCCGTGGTCATCCACAGCGGCGCGTTCCAGCGCCGGCATAGCCAATCGGCCAGGCCGACGTGGTCGGGGTGGCAATGCGTGACGATGACGCGCAGGATCGGCAAGCCGCGCAGCTGATGGGCAAAAATTTCTTCCCAGGCGTCGCGCGTGGCGTCGTTGGCGATGCCGCAATCGACCGCAGTCCAGCCGCGCTCGGGGCCGTTGCCGCGATCGATTTCGTCGGCGAGCAGCCACAGGTTGATATGATTCAAGGCAAAGGGCAGTCCCATGCGCAGCCATAGGATGCCGGGGGCGAGCTCGAGCACCTGGCCCGGTTCCGGCAGCGTGTCGCCGAAGGCATAGTCGAGTTGCGACTCAAGAGGATTCATTTGTGGGTCTGGCAAAGATCAATCGCGAAAGTCGCCGGGTATTAACTTTTCCGGTCACGACGCCTACAATAGTGCTTTACGTTTACGTAAACTGCTCGCAGGCTGTTGGGAAACTTCCCTGGCGCCGGTACCTGGGACGTCCATCCGCTCGGCAAGGAAAATTTCGCAACGGTCCATTGAGGCATCTCGGGCGAAATTGTAAAGCGGAAATGTATAACGCAATTTAATTTTTCTCACTTCTCATGCCGAATTACACCATCACGGAATTGGCGCGCGAGTTCGATCTGACGCCGCGTGCGATTCGTTTCTATGAAGACCAGGGCTTGCTCAGCCCCAAGCGCGAAGGAGCGGGCGGACGCACGCGTGTCTACACGGCACGCGAGCGTACGCGCCTGAAACTGACTTTGCGCGGCAAGCGGCTCGGTTTGACGCTGTCCGAAATTAAGGATTTGGTCGACATGTACGAATCGCCCAAGGACACCAATGCGCAATTGAAACGCTTTTTGGCTGTGCTGGCCCAGCACCGCGAAACTCTGGAACGGCAACGCGAAGACATCGAAGTCATGCTGGCGGAAATCGACTCGCACGAAGACGAATGCCGGCGCCTGCTCGACGGGACCAAAACGCCGGTGCGGGCCGTCAAGCGCAGCAATGTTGCCTGAATGGCATGAGATTGGCCTGAATTCGTTTTGCGCAAATTTGCCCGACGCGAATTTACTTTACGTTTACGTAAACGTCAATTGAAGCTATGATTTTGCTTTCCTTCGCCAAGGGGCGAGTACAGTTGTGTTCGGCCTTGTCGCGATGTGCATTCTCTGAACCAGAATTGAGGACATGATGATTCATCTACCCGGCTTGAATTTCGATCATGGCGAAGATATCGCCGCCCTGCGCGAAACCGTGCAGCAATTTGCGGCCGCGGAAATTGCGCCGCGTGCGGGCGAGATCGACCGCAGCGACCAATTCCCGATGGATCTTTGGAAAAAGCTGGGCGAGCTCGGCGTGCTTGGCGTCACGGTCGACGAGGAATACGGCGGCACCGCCATGGGTTACCTGGCGCACATCGTCGCCATGGAAGAAATTTCGCGCGCCTCGGCTTCGGTCGGCCTGTCCTACGGCGCGCATTCCAACCTCTGCGTGAACCAGATCCGCCGCAACGGCAATGCCGAGCAAAAGGCGAAGTACTTGCCCAAGCTGGTCTCGGGCGACTACATCGGCGGTTTGGCAATGTCGGAACCGAACGCCGGTTCCGACGTGGTCAGCATGCGTTTGCGCGCCGACTGGAAAGGCGACCGCTGGGTGCTGAACGGCACCAAGATGTGGATCACCAACGGCCCCGATGCCGACGTGCTGGTGGTGTACGCGAAGAGCGACCTCGAAGCCGGTCCGCGCGGCATGACGGCTTTCCTGATCGAAAAAGGCTTCAAGGGTTTCAGCGTGGCGCAAAAGCTCGACAAGCTCGGCATGCGCGGCTCGCACACGGGCGAATTGGTGTTCCAGGATTGCGAAGTGCCGGCCGAAAACGTCTTGGGCGGCTTGGGCCAAGGCGTCAATGTGTTGATGTCCGGCCTCGATTACGAGCGCGCCGTGCTGTCGGGCGGCCCGCTCGGCATCATGCAGGCCTGTATGGACGTGGTGGTGCCCTATGTGCATGAGCGCAAGCAATTCGGCCAGCCCATTGGCGAGTTCCAGCTGATGCAAGGCAAGCTGGCCGACATGTATTCGACCATGATGGCTTGCCGCGCCTATGTCTATGCAGTTGGCCAGGCTTGCGACCGCGCCAAGACGCCGGAGGCGGTGCGCGCGCTGCGCAAGGATGCCGCTTCGGCCATCCTGTATTCGGCCGAGAAGGCGACCTGGATGGCCGGCGAGGCGATCCAGGCGCTGGGCGGCAACGGCTATATCAACGAATTCCCCGCAGGCCGCTTGTGGCGCGATGCCAAGTTGTATGAAATCGGCGCTGGCACCAGCGAAATTCGCCGCATGCTGATCGGCCGCGAATTGTTCGCGGAAACCCGTTAAACGATAAGGCTATGCCTGCATGACAATGCAGGCAGCCAAGCGGACATGCGCACGCAAGTCTTCCCGAAAGTCCTGTCCTCGCAGATCGCGTTCGATATCGCGCGCACGATCGTGGACGGCTTCGACAAGCACTACCGCCTGTTTCGCGAAGCCTGTGAGGCGGCACGCCGCTTTTTCGAAACCAGCGACTGGAAGACCGCCCAGGTGGCGGCGCGCGAACGCATCGCGTTTTACGACATGCGTGTGGCCGAATGCGTGCGTGTGCTGGAAGACGAATATACCGAAGAGGAATTGACCGACGAGGTGTGGCGCGAGGTCAAGCTGCACTACATCGGCTTGCTGACCGACCACAAGCAGCCCGAGTGCGCCGAAACCTTCTTCAATTCGGTGTGCTGCAAGATGCTGCACCGCGAGTATTTCCATAACGATTTCATCTTCGTGCGGCCGGCGATTTCCTCGGAATACATCGAGAATGACGAGGTAACGCCGACCTACCGCGTGTATTACCCGGACCGCGACGGCCTGCGCTTCACCATCAAGCGCATCGTCACCAACTTCCAGCTGCAGTGCCCGTTCGCCGATCTCGACCGCGACGTCGCCTACGTGGAAGAACGCCTGACGCGTATTTTCGCGCGCGAACCGCGCGAGCCTAACCACCAGTTCCAGGTGTTGTCCAGCCTGTTCTTCCGCAACAAGGGCGCCTATATCGTCGGCAAGCGCATCAATGGCAATCGCCAGTACCCGTTCGTGGTGCCCATCCTGCACAACCGCAAGGGCGAGCTGGTGCTCGACACGGTGCTGATCGATCCGACCCTGATCACGGTGCTGTTCTCGTTTACGCGCGCCTACTTCATGGTTGACATGGAAGTGCCGTCGGCCTATGTGCAATTCCTGCGCACCATTCTGCCGAACAAGCCGCCGAGCGAGATCTACACCATCCTCGGCTTGCAAAAGCTGGGCAAGACGCTGTTTTACCGCGATTTCCTGCATCACCTGCGCCATTCCTCGGACCGCATCGAGAGCGCGCCCGGCATCCGCGGCCTGGTGATGGTGGTGTTTGCCTTGCCGTCTTTCCCCTACGTGTTCAAGGTGATCAAGGATTCCTTCCCTTTGCCGAAGGAAACCACCAAGGACATCGTCAAGGAAAAATACCTGCTCGTGAAAAACCACGACCGCGTCGGCCGCATGGCCGATACGCTCGAGTATTCCGACGTGGCGTTTCCGCGCGCGCGCTTCGCCGACGACCTGCTGGCCGAATTGAAGCAGGTGGCGCCCTCGGTGGTCGAGGAAGAAGGTGACCAGGTCGTCATCAAGCATTTGTACATCGAGCGGCGCATGATGCCGCTCAATATCTGGCTGTCCAATGCCGAGCAGAGCGGCGACGCCGCCGCCATCGAGCATGGCGTGCTCGAATACGGCAACGCCATCAAGGAGCTGGTCGGCGTCAATATCTTTCCCGGCGACATGCTGTACAAGAATTTCGGCGTCACCAAGCATGGGCGCGTGGTGTTCTACGATTACGACGAAATCGAATACATCACCGATTGCAACTTCCGTGCAATTCCGGCGCCGCGCAACGAGGAAGATGAGATGTCGGCCGAGCCCTGGTATCCGGTCGCCAAGAACGACGTGTTTCCCGAGCAGCTTGGAACTTTCCTCCTTGGCAACACGGAGGTGAGGAAGTATTTCCTGCGCCATCATGCCGACTTGCTGACCGCGGAATTCTGGCAAACGCGTAAAAAGCGGATAATGGAGGGCCAGATCGAAGACGTGTTCCCGTATCCGCAGGAATTGCGCTTCAGCTATGTATCGGAACAAGTGCGGGCGGACCAAGGGCGTGCCGAGCGCGCCCAGCCAGCCGGCTCAGTGCCGGCCGTACCGGCAAACAGTTACTTTATACCGTCAGCCCAGGCTGACTCATTTGGAGAAGCAAAATGAATGATCCCATCGTTATCGTCGGCGCCGCACGTACTCCCATGGGCGGTTTTCAGGGCGATTTTTCTTCTTTGACCGCAGTCGATCTGGGCGCGGCCGCGATCCGTGCGGCGGTCGAGCGTTCCGGCGTGGCGCCGGACCAGGTCAATGAAGTCTTGTTCGGCAACTGCCTGATGGCCGGTCTCGGCCAGGCGCCGGCACGCCAGGCCGCGATCAAGGCCGGCATTCCGGTCTCGGCCGGCGCGGTCACGCTGTCCAAGATGTGCGGTTCGGCCATGAAGGCCACCATGCTGGCCTACGACTCCATCGTGGCCGGCACCAATGAAATCGTGGTGGCGGGCGGCATGGAGTCGATGACCAATGCCCCCTACCTGATCCCGAAAGGACGCGGCGGCTACCGCATCGGCCACGGCACCATCTATGACCACATGATGCTCGATGGCCTGGAAGACGCCTACGAAAAAGGCCGTTCCATGGGCACCTTCGGTGAAGAGTGCGCGGCCAAGTACAGTTTCACGCGAGAAGCGCAGGATGCGTTTGCGATGGAATCGGTCAAGCGCGCGCAGGCCGCCACCAACGACGGCACCTTCAAATGGGAAATCGCACCGGTGACGGTGGCCGGTCGCGGCGGCGATGTCGTGATCGACAAGGATGAAGGTCCGCTCAAGGCCAAGCTCGACAAGATCCCGACGCTCAAAGCGGCATTCAAGAAAGACGGCACCATCACCGCCGCCTCGTCGTCGTCGATCAACGACGGCGCTGCCGCACTGGTGCTGATGCGCGAATCGACCGCAGCCAAGCACGGCCACAAGGTGATTGCCCGCATCCTCGGCCATGCCACGCATTCGCAGGAACCGAACTGGTTCACCACGGCTCCGGTCGGCGCGATCCAGAAGCTGTACAAGAAAATCGGCTGGACCAGCAAGCAGGTCGATCTGTTCGAGATCAACGAAGCGTTTGCCGTGGTGCCGATGGCCGCCATGCACGAACTCGACATCCCGCACAGCAAGGTCAATATCTACGGCGGCGCCTGCGCGCTGGGTCACCCGATCGGCGCCTCGGGGGCGCGCATTATCGTGACCCTGCTGAACGCGCTGCAAAAGACCGGCGGCAAGCGCGGCGTCGCTTCGCTGTGCATAGGCGGCGGCGAAGGTACGGCCGTGGCGATCGAACTGGTCTAAGACCATTCTGCTCCCCTCGCCCGCATCGTGGGAGAGGGGTTGGGGGAGAGGCAAGCGCGACGGTAACCTGCTTTTGCGACCACCCTCTCCCCCGGCCCCTCTCCCGTTTCACGGGCGAGGGGAGTGTATAGCGACCTGAAATAAAAGCCATGCGTACCGCACTCGTAATTGGCGCTTCGCGCGGTATCGGTTACGGTTTTGCCGAACGGCTCGCGGCTGACGGCTGGAAAGTGATCGCGACTGCGCGCGACAGTGCGGGATTGGCGCGCTTGCGCGATATCGGCGCCGAGGCGCTCAAGCTCGACGTCGCCAAGCCCGAGTCGCTGGCCGCGCTGGCCTGGCACTTGGACGGCGTCAAGCTCGACCTGGCCCTGTACGTGGCCGGCCTGCTCGGTCCGCAAAAGGATGCCAAAGAGCCGCCGCTGACGCCGGATTTCGATGCGGTAATGCACGTCAACGTGCTCGGCGCCATGCAGGCGGTGCCGCTGGTGGCGCCCGCGGTGGAAGCCGCAGGCGGCAAGTTCGTGTTCCTGACCAGCGGCATGGGCAGTATCGCCGAGGCGCAGGAAAGCGGGCCGTGGTGGATTTATCGCGTCTCGAAGGCGGCTTTGAACATGGCGGTCAAGAGCGTGGCCTTCGACTACCCGAAGGCGACTTTTGTCGCCATGTGTCCTGGCTGGGTGCGCACCGACATGGGTACGCCACGCGCCACCAGCTCGGTCGAGGAGAGTGTGGACGACATGCTGCGGGTATTGGAGCAATTGGGAACCAGGCACAGCGGCAGTTATTACAACCTGTCGGGCCGGCATCTACCTTGGTGAGGTTGACAGTAAAAGCGATAGAAAACGAAAAATATGGTTTTATCCGAACAACATGAAATGATCCGCGACGCGCTGCGCGCATACAGCCGCGAGCGTCTGTCGCCGAATGCGGCGCGCTGGGACAAGGAGCATCACTTCCCGCGCGAGGAATTGCAGGGCTTGGCCGAGCTTGGCGCTTACGGCGTAGCCGTGCCAGAAGAGCTGGGCGGTGCCGGCCTCGATTACCTGTCGCTGGCCCTGGTCCTGGAAGAAATCGCCGCCGGCGACGGCGGCACCTCGACCGTCATTTCGGTCAACAATTGTCCGGTGTGCAGCATCGCCATGATGTATGCGAATCCGGCGCAAAAAGAACAATGGCTGCGTCCTCTCGCGCAAGGCAAGATGCTGGGTGCCTTTTGCCTGACCGAACCGCATGCCGGCAGCGATGCCTCGTCGCTGCGCACTACGGCGGTGAAGGACGGCGATCATTATGTACTCAACGGCGTCAAGCAGTTCATCACCAGCGGCAAGCATGCCGACGTCGCCATCGTCATGGCGGTGACCGACAAGGCGGCCGGCAAGAAAGGCATCAGCGCCTTCTGGGTGCCGACTGCCACGCCCGGTTATATCGTGGCGCGCATCGAAGACAAGCTGGGTCAGCACTCGTCGGATACAGCGCAGATCCTGTTCGAGAATTGCCGCATTCCGGCCGAAAACCTGATCGGTGAAGAAGGGCAGGGCTACAAGATCGCGCTGTCCGGACTGGAAGGCGGGCGCATCGGTATCGCTTCGCAATCGGTCGGCATGGCGCGCGCGGCGTTCGAAGCGGCACTCGCGTATTCCAAGGAACGCAGCAGCTTCGGGCAGAACCTGTTCGACCACCAGGCTGTGCAATTCAAGCTGGCCGATATGGCGACCCAAATCGAAGCGGCGCGCCAGTTGATCTGGCATGCGGCCAGCATGAAGGATGCGGGAAAGCCTTGTTTGAAAGAGGCGGCGATGGCCAAGCTGTTCGCCAGCGAAATGGCGGAAAAGGTGTGTTCCGACGCCATCCAGATTCATGGCGGTTACGGCTACGTCAGCGATTTTCCGGTGGAGCGGATTTACCGCGACGTACGCGTCTGCCAGATCTATGAAGGCACGAGCGATATTCAAAAGATTTTGATTGGGCGGGCGCTGGACTGAAGCGACCAATCGGAGGCAAAGGGGAGCAAGCATGGCTGCGGACATCGACTTCTATTTCGACTTTTCATCGCCTTACGGCTATTTTGCGTCGACGCGTATCGACGAACTGGCGCAGCGTTACGGCCGCCGGGTGAACTGGCATCCGGTTCTGCTGGGCGTGGTGTTCAAGACCAGCGGCGCGCAGCCGCTGACCATGGTGCCGCTCAAGGGCGAGTATTCGATTCGCGACTTCGTGCGCACGGCGCGTTTCCATGGCATTCCGTTCAACATGCCGCCCAAGTTCCCGATCGCCAGCGTGGCGGCGGCGCGCGCCATGCTGTGGCTGCAGAAAGCGGTCGGCGCGCAGGCGGCGGTCGGATTTGCCAAAGCGGTATATCGCGCTTTTTTTGTCGATGGGATCGATGTCGGCGAGGCCAACAGCATGCTGCGGATCGCCGCGCAGCAAGGCATTGATACGGGAGCCTTGGCTGCAGGCATAGAACAGCCGGAGATCAAGGAGCAGCTGAAGACCGAAGTCGAGCAAGCCATGCTGCGCGGCGTGTTCGGTTCGCCCTACATCATCGTCGACGGCGAGCCGTTCTGGGGCTTCGACCGCTTCGATCAGCTGGAGGCGCTGCTCAAGAACGGCAGCATCTGACCGGGAGGGCGTCATGAAAAAAGGTTACCAGGCCCTGATCGACGAGGCTGCGGCGCAAATCAAGACTTACTCGGTGGCGGAAGCGCAAGCCAAGCTGTCCGATCCGAGCGTCCAATTCGTCGACGTGCGCGATATCCGCGAACTCGAACGCGAAGGCATCATTCCCGGCGCCTTCCATGCGCCGCGCGGCATGATCGAATTCTGGGTCGATCCCGATTCGCCTTATTTCAAGCCGGTGTTCGGCGAAAAGAAGGAATTCGTTTTCTTTTGTGCTGCCGGCTGGCGCAGCGCGCTGACCGCCAAGACGGTGCAAGACATGGGCTTGAGTCCGGTGGCTGATATAGCAGGCGGCTTCACTGCCTGGAAAGAGGCGGGTGCGCCGGTGGCAGAGAAGGCGAAGAAAGTCTGATGGGAAAAAAAGGACAGACCGCAGCGAGACAGGCCTGCCCATGCGGTGGCGCCGACTACTCAAGCTGCTGCGCGCGTTTTCATCGCGGCGAAGCGCCGCAGACGGCCGAACAGTTGATGCGGGCGCGTTACAGCGCCTATGTATTGGGCGAATGGGAATTTGTACACCGTACCTGGGATGAGCGTGGCCGCCCCAGCCTGGAGGAGCTGCGCGACGACGATGGCGGCAAGTGGCTGGGACTCGAAGTGAAACGCCATGCGCAGGATGGCGACGGCGCCGTGGTCGAATTTGTGGCGCGCTACAAACTCGGCGGGCGCGCGCATAGGCTGCATGAAGTCAGCCGCTTCGAGCGGCGCGATGGACTATGGATTTATGTGGACGGCAGTTTTCCGGAAAACAAATAATGACAATTCTCGAAACCAAATTGAACAGCCGCAGCGACGACTTCAAGCGCAATGCGGAGGCGATGGAAAAGCTGGTCGAGGACCTCAAGGCCAAGGTGGCCAAGGCGGCACAGGGAGGCGGTGAAGATGCGCGCAAGAAGCACAGGGCGCGCGGCAAGCTGCTGCCGCGCGACCGCGTGCAGATGCTGCTCGACCCGGGCACACCCTTCCTGGAATTTTCCCAGTTGGCGGCTTACGAGATGTATCACAATGCCGCGCCGGCGGCCGGCATCATCACCGGCATCGGCCGCGTCAGCGGGCAGGAATGCGTGATCGTCTGCAACGACGCCACGGTCAAGGGCGGCACCTATTATCCGATGACGGTCAAGAAGCATTTGCGCGCGCAAGAAATCGCCGAACAGAACCAGCTGCCCTGCATCTACCTGGTCGACAGCGGCGGTGCCAACCTGCCGAATCAGGACGACGTGTTTCCCGACCGCGATCATTTCGGCCGCATCTTCTACAACCAGGCCAACCTGTCGGCCCAGGGCGTGCCGCAGATCGCCGTGGTGATGGGTTCTTGCACCGCCGGCGGCGCCTACGTGCCGGCCATGAGCGATGAATCCATCATCGTCAAGGAACAGGGCACCATCTTCCTCGGCGGCCCGCCGCTGGTGAAGGCTGCTACCGGCGAAGTGGTCAGCGCCGAAGACCTCGGTGGCGGCGACGTGCACACGCGCCTGTCCGGCGTAGTCGACCACCTGGCGCAAAACGACATGCATGCGCTGTCGTTGGCGCGCACGATTGTTTCCAACCTGAACCGGCAAAAGAAGCATGAACTGGCCGTGCGCGAAGTGGTCGAGCCGAAATACGCGGCGTCGGAACTGTATGGCGTGATCCCGGTCGATACGCGCAAACCCTTCGACGTGCGCGAGGTGATCGCCCGCATCGTCGACGGCAGCGAATTCGACGAATTCAAGGCGCGCTACGGCACCACGCTGATCTGCGGCTTTGCCCACATCTACGGCATGCCGGTCGGCATCATCGCCAACAACGGCATCCTGTTTTCCGAATCGGCACTCAAGGGCGCGCACTTCATCGAACTGTGCTGCCAGCGCAAGATTCCGTTGGTGTTCTTGCAGAACATCACCGGCTTCATGGTCGGCCGCAAGTATGAAAACGAAGGCATCGCCCGTAACGGCGCCAAGATGGTGACTGCAGTGGCCACTGCTGCCGTGCCCAAGTTCACGGTCATCATAGGCGGCAGCTTCGGCGCCGGAAACTATGGCATGTGCGGACGCGCGTATTCACCGCGCTTCATGTGGATGTGGCCGAATGCGCGCATCTCGGTGATGGGCGGCGAGCAAGCCGCGAGCGTGCTGGCGACGGTCAAGCGTGACGGCATCGAAGCCAAGGGTGGCGCCTGGAGCGCGGACGAGGAAGAAGCGTTCAAGCAGCCCATCCGCGAGCAATATGAGCACCAGGGGCATCCCTATTACGCGACCGCACGCCTGTGGGACGACGGCGTGATCGACCCGGCCGATACGCGCCGCGTGCTGGGACTGTGCCTGAGCGCGGCGCTTAATGCGCCGATACCGGAGACAAAATTCGGCGTATTCCGCATGTAAGCAGAGAATTTGCAATGACTTATACAACCATCAGTTTGAACCGCAGCGGCGCGCTGGCCGAGGTGTGCCTGAATCGCGCCGAAGTGCGCAATGCGTTCAACGAAACCACGATTACCGAGTTGACCGAGACCTTCCTTCAGCTCGGCAATGATGCCGGCGTGCGCGCCATCGTGCTGGCCGCGAACGGTCCTGCCTTTTGCGCCGGCGCCGACCTCAACTGGATGAAGAAGATGGCCGGCTACAGCAACGATGAGAATCGTGCCGACGCTGCGCAACTGGCCGATATGCTGCGCACTATTTACAACTGCGCCAAGCCGGTGGTGGCCAAGGTGCAAGGCGATTGTTATGCCGGCGGCATGGGCCTGGTGGCGGCCTGCGACATCGCCGTCACGGTCGAGGAAGCCAATTTTTGCCTGTCGGAAGTCAAGCTCGGCCTGATCCCGGCCACGATTTCGCCTTACGTCATCAAGGCCATGGGCGAAAATGCGGCGCGCCGATATTTCCTCACGGCCGAGCGCTTTTCGGCGCAGGAAGCCTTGCGTGTCGGGTTCGTCCACGCGGTGACGAAAGCCGGGGAACTCGACGAAACCGTAGCTGGCATCGTCAAGGCCTTGTGTGCGAACAGCCCGAACGCAGTCAAGGAAGCGAAGCGCCTGGTGCGCGAGGTGGCCGGCATGCCTTTGAGCGACAGCTTGATCGCCGACAGTGCCGAACGCATTGCCGCGATCCGGGCCTCGGACGAGGGGCGTGAAGGCGTACGTTCATTCCTGGAAAAGCGCAAACCGAATTGGCTGGAAGGGTAATCATCCTTTTACTGTCGCCCCCGTGTAGACGGGGGCCCAGGTAGAAGTTGATTGGTGCAAAAAGCAAAAGCTACCTGGATCCCCGCCTGCGCGGGGATGACGGAGAATGTTTGATCTGTAGAGAGTGCTTTGCGCAAATTCAGTATTTACGCAATACCGAGGAAATTTTGACGTCTAATCAACAATCGGAATGGGTTAAACGCAGCCTGCGCAGCGTCTGGCATCCGTGCACGCAGATGCAGCACCATGAGACCGTGCCGCTGGTGCCGGTTACGCATGGGCGTGGGGTCTGGCTGTATGACGGCGACGGCAAGCGTTATCTAGACGCCATCAGTTCGTGGTGGGTCAACTTGTTCGGCCATGCCAATCCGCGCATCAATGCCGCGCTCAAGGATCAGCTCGACAAGCTTGAACACGCCATGCTTGCCGGCTTTACGCATGAACCGGTGGTGCAACTGTCAGAGCGCCTGGCGACGCTTACCGGAAATGTGCTCGGCCATTGCTTTTACGCTTCTGACGGCGCATCGGCGGTGGAAATCGCGCTGAAAATGAGCTTCCATTATTGGCGCAACACGGGCCATGATGACAAGCGTGAATTTGTTTGTCTGAAGAATAGCTATCACGGCGAAACCGTCGGCGCGTTGGCCGTGACCGACGTACCCTTGTTCCGCGAAGCGTATGGCGCCATGCTGCAGCAGACCCATGTCGTCGCAGCGCCCGATGCACGCCAGGCGCGCGAAGGCGAAACGGCTGCCGACGTGGCCCGGCGCGCAGCGCGCGAACTGGAAACGCTATTTGAACAACGTTCAGACAAGATCGCTGCCGTCATCGTCGAACCGCTGGTGCAATGCGCGGCCGGCATGGCGATGTACGACCCGGCTTATCTGACCGAAGTACGTGCCTTGTGCGACCGTTATCAAGTGCACCTGATCGCCGACGAGATCGCGGTTGGCTGTGGCCGCACCGGCACTTTCTTTGCCTGCGAACAGGCCGGCATCTGGCCCGATTTCCTGTGCCTGTCCAAGGGCATCAGCGGCGGCTATTTGCCGCTTTCGCTGGTGATGACGCGCGATGCGATTTACCAGGCGTTTTACGACGCCGACGTGCGGCGCGGCTTCCTGCACTCGCATTCGTATACCGGCAATCCGCTCGCTTGCCGTGCGGCGCTGGCGACGCTGGCGATCTTTGAGGAAGACGATGTGCTGGCACAGAACCGCACGCGTGCCGAAGGTCTGACGGCTGCCCTGCAGCCTTTGGCAGGGCACGCGCAAGTGCGGCATTTCCGCCGGCGCGGCATGATCTGGGCTTTCGACGCCGTGGTCGACGACTCGCAGGCGGCGTCGACCTTTTCGCGCCGCTTTTTCACCGAGGGACTCGAACAAGAATTGTTGTTGCGGCCGATAGGCCGTACCGTGTACCTGATGCCGCCCTATGTGCTGGACGACGAGGAGATTGCGTTGTTGGCCGACAAGGTGCAAACCGTATTTGCGAAAGTAATGACAAGATGAATCCCCCGATAAAGCACAGCCTGCATCATCCGCTGATCGCCGAACTCGAAAGCGATTTGCGCGAACTCGATGCGCGCAGCTTGCGCCGCCGCCTGCGCGAGGCGCAAACGCCGTGCGCACCGCATGTCCAGGTCGACGGTCGCGCCATGCTGGCGTTTTGCAGCAACGACTATCTCGGCCTGGCGGCCGACGAGCGCGTGGTCGAAGCCCTGCGCGAAGGCGCGGTTTTGTACGGCGTCGGCAGCGGTGCTTCGCACCTGATCAGCGGCCACTCGCGCGCCCACGCTCTGCTTGAGGAACGTCTCGCGCAATTCATGGCGCCTTGCGTGGAAAGCCCGCGCGCGCTGTATTTCGGCAGCGGCTACATGGCCAACCTGGCGATCCTCGGTGCGCTGGCCAAGCCGGGCGCCGAGATTTTTTCCGAGAGCCTGAATCACGCCTCGCTGATCGACGGCGCGCGGCTGTCGCGCGCCAAGGTGCAGGTCTATGCGCATGCCGACTGTGCGCAACTGGAGACCATGCTGGTAGCCAGTGCAGCGCCGGTCAAGATTGTCGTTACCGACAGTGTGTTTTCCATGGATGGCGACCTGGCGCCGCTGCCGGCGCTGCTCGCGCTGTGCGAACGGCGCGGCGCCTGGCTGGTGGTGGACGACGCCCACGGCTTCGGCGTGCTGGGCGCGCATGGGCGCGGCACACTCGAACACTTCGGGATCTGTTCGCCCAACCTCGTCTACATGGGCACGCTGGGCAAGGCGGCCGGTGTTGGCGGCGCTTTTGTCGCTGCGCACGAAACTGTGATCGAATGGCTGGTGCAGCGCGCGCGTACCTATATCTATACGACGGCAACCGCGCCGGCGCTGGCGCATGCCTTGCTGACCAGTATAGAAATCATTGGCGGCGCCGACGGCCAGCGCCGCCGCGCCCATTTGCAGGACTTGATCGCAGCTTTGCGCACCGGCTTGACGCTGCCGCATTGGAAGTTGATGGAATCCAGCACCGCAATCCAGCCTATCGTGATCGGCGCCAACGATGTCGCCATGCGGGTGTCGGCGGCGCTTTATGCACGCGGCTTGTGGGTGCCGGCGATCCGGCCGCCGACCGTACCGGCCGGGACCGCCCGCCTGCGCGTCGGCCTGTCGGCCACGCATCAGCTTGCCGACGTCGACCTATTGATCGCGGCCCTGAACGAGCTTGCGGCGGAAGGGGGTTAGAGTGGCGGCTTCTTTCCAATGTTTCGTCACCGGCACCGACACGGAAATCGGTAAAACCCTGATTTCCTCGGCCTTGCTGCATGCCTTGGCCCAGCGTGGTGTGCGCGCGGCGGGCATGAAGCCGATTGCCGCCGGCACCGAAATGCGCGGCGGCGTGATGCATAATGACGATGTCGACAGCCTGATGGCGGCTTCCAGTGTCGAATTGCCAATGGAATGGGTGGTCCCCTATCTGTTGCGCGAACCTGCGGCGCCGCATTGGGCTGCCGCCATGGAAGACGTGCAAATCGAGCCTGCCCACATCCGCGCCTGCCATGCGCGCATCGCCGACGTGGCCGATGCAGTGGTGGTGGAAGGAGTGGGCGGCTTTCGCGTGCCTCTGGCGGGCGACTATGACAGCGCCGACCTGGCAGCCGACCTCGGTTTGCCGGTGGTGCTGGTGGTGGGTCTGCGCCTGGGTTGCATCAACCATGCCTTGCTGACCGCCGAGGCGATTGCCGCGCGTGGCTTGAAACTGGTTGGCTGGGTGGCGAACCTGGCCGATCCGCAGATGCGTCATGTCGAGGCGAATGTGCAGGCGATCAAAGAGCGCGTGCAGGCGCCGCTGCTCGGCTTCGTGCCGCGTTTGCACGTGGCTTCTGCCGCAAACGCCGCTGAACATTTGAACTGTTCCTTGTTGCCGGGTTGGCTTGGCTGAGTAAGGGATAGTAGGCTGGGATTGCATCCCAGCCTACAAGCTGACCGAGGATGGTTCGCGAACTTGATTTGATTGAAGAATTTTGAATAAGAGTTTTAGAAGAGAGGAATTATTATGTCGTCGCAACCCATGACCTTCCATCCGGCGCCTGCCGCCGTGGCCCCCATCGTCGCCGACAAGTGGTCGGTGGAAGACATCGTCGCCCTGTTCAATCTGCCGTTCAACGACTTGCTGTACCGCGCACAGCAGGTGCACCGCGAGAACTTCGATGCCAACGAAGTCGAATTGGCGACGCTGCTTTCGATCAAGACCGGCGGCTGCCCCGAAGATTGCGGCTACTGCCCGCAGGCCGCGCGCTACGACACCGGCGTAACCGCGCAAAAGATCTTGCCGCTGGAAACCGTGCTGGACGCAGCGCGCAAAGCCAAGGAACACGGCGCCACCCGCTTCTGCATGGGTGCGGCCTGGCGCGAGCCCAAGGACCGCGATCTCGAACACGTCGAAGAAATGGTGCGCGAAGTGAAGGCGCTCGGACTCGAGACCTGCGCCACGCTCGGCATGCTGGGCGAAGGCCAGGCCGAGAAGCTCAAGCAGGCCGGCCTCGACTATTACAACCACAACCTCGACACCGCGCCCGAGTTTTACGGCAACGTCATCTCGACGCGCGAGTATCAGCAGCGCATCGACACGCTGGGCCGCGTGCGCGACGCCGGCATCAAGGTTTGCTGCGGCGGCATCGTCGGCATGGGCGAGACGCGTCTGCAGCGTGCCGGCCTGATCGCGCAACTGTGCAATCTCGACCCTTACCCGGAATCGGTGCCGGTCAACAACCTGGTGCAAGTGGAAGGCACGCCGCTGCACGGCACGGACCCGATCGATCCACTCGAATTCGTGCGCACCGTGGCCGTGGCGCGCATCACCATGCCGAAGGCGCGTGTGCGCCTGTCGGCCGGCCGCCGCCAGATGGGCGAAGCGGTGCAGACGCTGTGCTTCCTGGCCGGCGCCAACTCGATTTTCTACGGCGACAAGCTGCTCACTACCGGCAACCCCGACGTGGAACAGGATCAGGCGCTGCTGGAAAAGCTGGGCATGCATTCGCGCGGCATTGCAATCGACGCGCGGTGCGAAGTCACCGAGCAGTAATCGAGCGGTAATCGAGCAGTAATGCCAAGAATAGCGACAAGAAGAGCAGAGGGGATGACATGTTCACGAAAATCCTGATCGCCAATCGCGGCGAAATCGCCTGCCGCGTGGCGGCCACGGCGCGCCGCATGGGGATCAAGACGGTTGCCGTGTATTCGGAAGTGGACGCCAACGCCAAGCACGTGGCCGTGTGCGACGAAGCCGTGTTGATCGGGCCTGCGCCGGCCAAGGAAAGCTATCTGCGCGCCGACAAGATCATCGAAGTGGCATTGGCCACTGGCGCCCAGGCCATCCATCCCGGCTACGGTTTCTTGTCGGAAAACGAGGGCTTCGCCGAGGCGTGCGCGAAAGCGGGCCTGGCTTTCATCGGCCCGCCGGCATCGGCGATCCGCGCCATGGGATCGAAGTCAGCCGCCAAGGCCCTGATGGAAACGGCCAGGGTGCCGCTGGTGCCGGGTTACCACGGTGACGATCAGGATGCCGGCTTGCTGCAAAGCCAGGCCGACAAGATCGGCTACCCGGTGTTGCTCAAGGCCAGCGCCGGCGGCGGCGGCAAGGGCATGCGCATCGTCGAGCGCAGCGCCGATTTCAAGTCAGCGCTCGAATCGTGCAAGCGCGAGGCGATCAACAGCTTCGGCGACGACAAGGTGCTGGTGGAAAAATACCTGACCCGTCCGCGCCATATCGAGATCCAGGTGTTCGCCGATACGCACGGCGGCTGCGTCTACCTGTTCGAGCGCGACTGCTCGGTGCAGCGCCGCCACCAAAAGGTCCTGGAAGAAGCGCCGGCGCCGGACATGACGGCCGAACGCCGCGCCGCCATGGGTGAAGCGGCGGTGGCGGCAGCCAAGGCGGTCGGCTATGTCGGCGCCGGCACGGTCGAATTCATCGCCAACCAGGACGGTTCTTTCTATTTCATGGAAATGAACACGCGCCTGCAGGTGGAGCACCCGGTCACGGAAATGATCACCGGACTCGACCTGGTCGAATGGCAGTTGCGCGTCGCAGCCGGCGAAAAGCTGCCGCTGCGCCAGGAACAATTGCGCATCAACGGCCACGCGATCGAAGCACGTGTGTATGCCGAAAACCCAGAGAAGGGCTTCCTGCCCTCGATCGGCACGCTGCGCCACATGCGCACGCCGGCAGCGGTGACGTTCGAACTCGGCGGCGGTACGGATGGGCCGGCCGCCGTACGCATCGATTCCGGCGTACGCGAAGGCGATGCGATTTCGCCGTTCTACGATCCCATGATCGCCAAGCTGATCATCTGGGGTGAGGATCGCGCGCAAGCCTTGCAACGCATGGCGCAGGCTTTGTCCGAATACCAGATCGTCGGCCTGGCCAGCAATATCGCGTTCCTGCACAGGCTGGTGACGAGCAAGCCGTTTTCCGGCGCCGACCTCGATACCGGCCTGATCGAACGTCATCATGCAGCATTGTTTCCGTCGGCAGGGCAGGCCGGCTTGCCGGTATTGGCCCTGGCTGTTGCAGCGCTGCTCGGCGACGAGAAGAAATCGGCCGGTGGCGACCCTTGGGGCGACAGCGACGGCTGGCGCATGAATGGCACGCTGCGGCGCCAGCTTGATTTCGCCGACGATGGCAATGCTTATCCGCTTACAGTGTCGTACGGAAGCGATAGCTGGTTGCTCGAGCTCGGAACAAATCAGGCCTTGCTGCAAGTGACGGCACGGCAGGGTTCGCGCCTGAGCTTGAAGCTCGGCGATCACGCCGTGCATGGCGACGTGGTGCGCGATGGCGAAACATTCCATGTCTTCAGCGACGGCAAGCATGCCGTGTTGAACTGGGCCGATCCGCTGGCCCATGCCGGCGAAAGCGAAGCAGAGGGCGGACGCCTGACGGCGCCGATGCCGGGCAAGATCGTCGCCGTGCTGACCCAGGCCGGCGCCACGGTCGAAGCCGGCACGCCGCTCCTGATCATGGAAGCGATGAAGATGGAGCACACGATCGCAGCGCCGGGGCCGGGCGTGGTCGAAGACCTGCTGTACGCGGTTGGCGACCAGGTGGCCGAGGGTGCGCAACTGCTGGCTTTCAAACTCGCGGAAACAAGCGCTGCATAGGGATTCGACGATGCGCATCCTGTTCTATGCCCCGGCAATCAATCCGGAAGCCTGGATTGCGGCATTGAAGCAAGCGTTGCCGCAGGCCGAGGTGCGTAACTGGGAAGAAGGTGATGTTGCGCCCGCCGATTATGCGCTGGTGTGGAAGCCGCCGCGCGAGATGCTGGCCGGCCGCAGCGACTTGAAGGCGATCTTCAATCTCGGCGCCGGCGTCGACGCAATCCTGCAATTGGCCGACGGCCTGCCGGCGCACGTACCCGTGATCCGTCTCGACGACGCCGGCATGGGCGTGCAAATGGCCGAGTATGTCACGCACGCGGTGCTGCGTTATTTCCGCCGCTTTGACCAATTCGATCTGCAAGCGAGGAGCGGCGAGTGGCGTTTCCTCAAGCCGCGCGAAAAAAACGAGTTTCCAGTCGGCATCCTCGGTCTCGGCCTGCTCGGGCAGCGCGTCGCTCACGCGCTGGCGCCCTTTGAATTCCCGTTGTGCGGATGGAGCCGCACGCCGAAAAACCTGCCCGGCGTAGAGTGCTTTCACGGCGCAGAAGGCCTGGATGCATTCCTGGCTGCTTCACAAGTCGTCGCCTGCCTGTTGCCGTTGACGGCGGAAACCGACCGCATCCTGAACCGAGAGCGGCTGGCGAAGATGCCGCAGGGTTCGTACCTGATCAACGTCGCGCGCGGCCGTCACGTGGTCGAAGCGGATTTGCTGGAAATGGTGCAAAGTGGGCATATCGCTGGTGCTACGCTCGATGTGTTCGAGCAGGAGCCGCTGCCAGCCGGACATCCGTTCTGGAAAGAGCCGCGCATTACGGTGACGCCGCATATTGCTGCGTTGACGGTGCGCGACGAGAGTGTGCGGCAGATCGCGCACAAGATAGCCATGCTTGAACGTGGTGAGGCGGTGACGGGTTTGGTGGATCGTGGCAGGGGTTACTGAGCTGCGCCCTGTGTGAGATGTGCGGGACATATTTTTCGAGCAATACGCGAACTTTCCCCGTCATTCCCGCGCAGGCGGGAATCCAGGTAGATTTTAAAGGCAACCTGGGTTCCCGCCTGCGCGGGAACGACAAGTAGAGAGATGTATCGCATCAATACTCTGTCGATAGGTAGTTATGTCATTACCCCAAAAAGTCAAAATCGTCGAAGTCGGTCCGCGTGACGGCTTGCAGAACGAGAAGGAAATCATCGGCGCCGAAGTCAAGGTCGAGCTGGTGAACCGTTTGTCGCAAGCGGGCTTTGCCAACATCGAAGCAGCGTCCTTCGTCTCGCCGAAATGGGTGCCGCAAATGGCGACCTCGGCCGAGGTGATGGCGGCGATTGCGCGCAAGCCGGGCGTGATCTACTCGGCCCTGACGCCGAACATGAGGGGTTTCGAGGCCGCGCTGGCCGCCGGTGCCGGCGAGGTGGTGATCTTCGGCGCGGCTTCGGAAGCGTTTTCGCAAAAGAACATCAATTGCTCGATTGCCGAATCGATAGAGCGTTTCCGCGAAGTGGCGGAAGCGGCCAAGGCCAACAAGATACGCCTGCGCGGCAGCATCAGCTGTTCGTTCGGCTGCCCCTACCAGGGCGAGGTGGCGCCCGATGCTGTGGCCGACGTGGTGCAACGCATGCGCGACCTCGGCTGCGACGAGATCGATATCGCCGACACTATAGGCGTAGGTACGGCACGCAAGGTGCAAGGCGTGTTCGAGCGCGTGGCGAAAGAGTACCCGCTGGCGCAATTGTCGGGGCACTTCCACGACACTTACGGACAGGCGCTGGCGAACATCTATGCCAGCCTCGAAGTCGGCGTCGCGATTTTCCATTCCTCGGTAGCCGGCCTCGGCGGCTGCCCGTACGCCAAGGGCGCGACCGGGAACGTCTCGTCGGAAGACGTGCTCTACCTGATGCAGGGGCTGGGGATAGAGACCGGCATAGACTTGGATACCGTGGTCGACGCCGGCCAGTTCATTTCCCGGCACCTGGGCCGCAAGGCGGTCAGCCGCGCCGGCAATGCGATTGCCGCCAAGCGCGCTGTCGCTGCAAACTGAGCTATGCACAACATCAGCCGCACGGCGCTAACCGCATTCGATCCCTTCGTCGACACTGGCGCGGCGCCTTCGCCTTGCATCAACATCTGTACCATGGACCAAGGCACCGGCTTTTGCCAGGGTTGCTTGCGCACCATAGATGAAATCGTGCAATGGGGCACGGCCAGCGAATCCTATAAGCGTGCGGTGTGGGTGGAAATTCGTGAACGCGAGACGGCCTTGCAGGCCGCGCAAAGCCGGGTGACACCGTGAGTATTATGTTGCCCTCCACCATGCAGGTATTCGAGCGCGGCTGGCTCTCCTCGAACAATATTCTGTTTGCGGGAAGCGGGAAAACTGTGCTGGTCGATAGTGGCTATCTGACCCACGCGCAACAGACGGTGGCGCTGGTGCGGCACGCTTTGCAGGGGCGCAAGCTCGACCTGCTCGTCAACACTCACTTGCATTCCGACCATTGCGGCGGCAATGCCGCGCTGCGGCGCGAATTCGGCTGCCGTATCGCCATCCCTGCCGCCGAAGCCGGCAAAGTGCGCGATTGGAAGGAAGACGAGCTGACCTTCATCGCCGCTAACCAGCAATGCGAACGTTTCGGCTTCGATGAGACCATCAAGCCCGGCGATACTTTGCTCTGGGGTGATTTGCACTGGCAGGCGCTGGCCGCGCCCGGCCATGACCCGCATTCGCTGATCTTCTATAGTCCCGAGGAGCGCATCCTGATCTCGGCCGACGCCTTGTGGGAAAACGGCTTCGGTGTGATCTTCCCCGAGCTGGAAGGCGAGTCGGGTTTTGCCGAGACGCGTGCCACGTTGGAATTGATCGCCGGCCTCGACGTGCGCTTAGTGATACCGGGCCATGGCGCGCCGTTTGACGGCGTGCAGAAGGCGCTGGCTACGGCCTTCGCACGGGTCGACTACTTCGTGGCCGATCCGGCGCGCAATGCGCAAAACGCGATCAAGGTCATGTTGAAGTTCCTGCTGTTGGAACGCCAGCGCGTGCCGGTAAGGGAATTGCCTGCGATGCTGACACGGGGCAGCCTGTTCATCGCCGCCAATGAACGCTATTTGCAAAAGACCGATACCGAATTGGCCGAGTGGGCCATGGGGCAGTTGTTACGCGTCGGTGCTGCGGAAGTGGTAGACGGCATCCTGATCAATCGAGATTAGCTTATGTTTGTCTTCAAATATTTCGCGGCGCTGAGCAAAGGCAAGATGGTTCTGTGGTGCTATCTTTGCTGGTACATGGTCACCGTCTACCTGTGCTTCGACCCGTCGCCGGCGATCTGGTTGAACTCGGTCGGCATCAGCGCCGTGATCGGTACGGCCCTGATGCTGAGCGTCGCCAACCCCGCGGGTGTGAAGCCGGACCGCTGGCAGACCCGGCGTCTTTACATGATGCCGTTTTGCGTCTCGAGCTTTTCGGCGTTGATCAAGGGACACGGCTACATCCTGGTGTTTCCCTCTAACCTGAACCAGTTGACGCTGTCCGTGGCAGCCTGCGTCGGTTTCCTTGCCTTCGTCGCGGCGACCAAGATGTTGGTGCCGTTACGCCCGCAATAATCGTTATTTAAGTTCGTAAGGCGCATCCTCGAACGAACGCAATGCCGGCAAGTCGGCAAACTGCGGCGTGCGCCCTTGCTGCTTGGCCATGAAGGCTTCGAACAAGTCGGCGTTTTGCCAGATGCCGGATTGCAGCCAACCCATTTGCTGAAGCGCGTCGGCGGTCGCATGGTCGCGCGCGTAGTGAATGGCTTGCTTGCTGCCCCAGATTGCTACCGGCGATTTTTCGGCGATTTCCCTGGCCATCAGCATAGCCGCTTGCAGCATGTCTTCCTGTGTAGCATGCACTTCGTTGACCAGGCCAAGCGCCAGCGCGCGTTGGGCCGGCAGGCGGCGACCGGTATAGGCCAGTTCATGCACCACGCCTTCCGGAATCAGCTTGGGCAGGCGCTGCAGCGTGCCGAGATCGGCGGCCATGCCGATGTTGATTTCCTGGATGCAGAAAAAGGCGTCGGCCGTTGCCAAGCGGATGTCGCAGGCACATACCATGTCGACGCCGCCACCTATGCAGCCGCCGTGTATGGCGGCAATCACCGGCATGCGCAGCGTTTCGAGCGCATTGAAGGCTTGCTGCATGTCAGCTAGCAAAGGCGCTACGCTGGCGCGGCCGGTGGCGTTGCGGTCGTCGATCAGGGGCGCGGAGCCGGGGCCGCCGAACACGTCCAGCGCCATGCCTGCGGTGAAGTGCTTGCCAGTCGAGGAGATCACCAGCACGCGCGCGGCGGCGCTGCGCTGCAGCTCGGCGACGATGGCGCTCAGCTCGCGCCAAAACACCGGTTGCATGGTGTTGAGTGCGGCCGGGCGGTTGAATTGCAGGTGGGCGATCCTGTTTTCGATCGTGAAGCTGAAGCATTGATACGTCATGGTGCGCTCCATTGCGTTCTATGATTTTTGCAAATGACCTAACACGGCCTGTACTGCCGACTCGAACAGTTCGTCGGCGCGTTCGGTTTTCAGGTAATAGCCTTTCAGTTCCAGGCTGACGGCGCCGTGCATGGCTGCCCATAGCAAGCGCGCAGCAGCTGTGGCGTTGCCGGGTGCCAGTACGCCTTGCTTCATCGCTTCGTCGCAGGCCTCGATCAGCACGGCCATCGACTTCCAACTCTGGGTGCGCGATTCGACCGGTGGCACGAAGCCGGCCAGGGCGTCGCCGAACATCACCATGTAATAGCTGGGGTTGTTGCGCGCATATTGGTGATAGGCGTGCGCCAGGGCATGCAGGCGTTGCAACCCCATGCTCTGCGGCGGGACCGCAGCCAGTGCGGCTTCCATGCGCGCGAAGCCTTCCAGGTAGAGCTCGTTGGACAAACCATCCTTGCCGCCGAATAGCGAGTACAGCAGGGTGGTCGAGCAATTCACAGCGTCGGCCACTTTGCGTACTGTCAGTGCAGTCGGACCTTCTTCGGTCAACAGACGGGTGGCGGCCTCGAGCATGCCTTGCCGCAGCTCCTGCCGCAAATCTTCCTGGCCTTGGCGAAAGTCCACAGTTTTGCCGGCGGCTTTAGTTTTACTTGTCGACATGGCAATTTAAGGGAATAAATTCGCGTGCGAAGCCGTCAAATAACATTGTTTTTTCAAAAAACATGATTTAAGATCATACCCAATCCGGTGGAAAACGCAAGCGCTTTGGCCGGAATCCGACTCTCACACTTGAATGAAGGAAGAACGATGTTAGCCAAGCACCTGCCTCCCGTATTGCAGCATCTGAGCCTGCCTGTGATCGCATCGCCCATGTTCATCGCCAGCGGTCCGCAACTGGTTACGGCGCAATGCAAGGCCGGCATCGTCGGCTCCTTCCCGGCCCTGAATGCGCGTCCGGCCGAATTGCTGGATACGTGGTTGACTGAAATCCAGGCCGAGCTGACTGCTCACAAGGCCGCCAACCCGGATGCCATCGTCGGCCCGATCGCGGTCAACCAGATTGTGCACCAGTCGAACGACCGGCTCGAGCACGACGTCGAAGTCTGCGTGAAGCACCAGGTGCCCATCATCATTTCCAGCCTGCGCGCGCCGCCTAAGGAAATGCTCGACGCCGTGCACAGTTACGGCGGCATCGTGCTGCACGACGTGATTTCCATCCGCCACGCGCAGAAGGCGCTGGAAGCCGGCGTCGACGGCCTGATCCTGGTGGCTGCCGGCGCCGGCGGCCATGCGGGCGCCTTGTCGCCGTTCGCGCTGGTCGGTGAAGTGCGCAAATTCTTCGACGGCCCGATCGCCCTGTCCGGCTCGATCGCGACCGGTGACGCCGTGCTGGCGGCGCGCGCCATGGGCGCCGACTTCGCCTACATCGGATCGCGCTGGCTGGCGACCAAGGAAGCGAACGTGAGCGAGGACTACAAGCAGGCGATCCTGGAATCGGCCGCTGCCGATGTGGTCTACACGAATCTGTTCACCGGCGTGCATGGCAATTACCTGAAGAAATCCATCGTCAATGCCGGCCTCGATCCCGACAACCTGCCGGAAGCCGACAAGTCGAAGATGAATTTCGGCTCGGGCGGCGGCAGCAAGGCCAAGGCTTGGCGCGATATCTGGGGCGCAGGCCAAGGCGTGGGCTTGATGGACGACGTGAGCGAAGTGGCGGAAATCGTCGCGCGCCTCAAGGGCGAGTACGAAGCGGCGCGCAAGCGTCTGGCGCTGTAAGCTGCTTCCACTTGTCATGGCGGCCGAAGATGTGGGTCTTCGGCCTGCCTACATCAGAAAGACGGCAATCACATTGCGCAATGCATGCACGATGCAGATCAGCAGATAGGGATGCCCCCCGCGGTAATTCTTCGCCTGGAAACCGAAGGCCAGCACCAGGCCGACCAGGAAGGTAAACACCACGTAACCGAGGCTATAGGTGTGGCCCATGCCGAACAAGACGGCCGAAACCAGTACGGCGAGCCAGGCCGGCTGGCGCAGCCAAGTGTGTAACAGGCGGATTGGCGCCCATTGAAACAGCGCGGTTTCAACCAGCGGGGCAATCAACGAAGCAACTATCAACCTGCCCACCGGCCCGAACGCCGGTAGATTGCTGGGGCCGCCGTTGATGTGCAGTGCCTCGTTATGGATGACGGCTTCAAGCGCGACTTGCGGCAGCAGCACGGCGTAGGAAAAAAACAAGACCAGGTACACGAATAGCGCGGGGTGCAGCCGACCCAGCCGTTCCGAGCATTTCGCGAAAAGATTGCGCATGAGAGGCGAGCAGAGGGGGAGGCGGGCATCATCCCACGAAAACCCGGAAAAGCGCGTTTTGCATGTTAAAGTACGCGCAAAATTCAAATTACATGCGGTGAACCCATAAGGAAAATCGCAAGGAAACAGGAGAAGACATGAGCAACGACCTCAACATCCCCGAGGGCGAAATCCTCGGCCATCCCAAGGGTTTATTCCTGCTGTTCGCCACCGAGATGTGGGAACGCTTCAGCTATTACGGTATGCGCGCGCTGCTGGTCTTGACCATGGTGGCTGCTACCGAGGCGGCCAACCCCGGCTTCGGCTGGACCAATTCGCAAGCGCTCGAACTGTACGGCATCTATACCGGCTTCAGTTATTTCACGCCGCTGGTCGGCGGCTGGCTCGCTGACAATTTCCTCGGCCAGCGCCGCGCCGTCGTGATGGGCGCCATCATCATGTCGGCCGGGCAATTCATTCTGTCTGCCAGCGTCGCCAAGGACCTGACCATGTTTTACATAGGCCTGGCGGTGCTGATTTCCGGTAACGGTCTGTTCAAGGCGAACATCTCGACCATGGTCGGCGAGCTGTACCGCCCCGGCGATGCGCGCCGCGATGCCGCGTTTTCGATCTTCTACATGGGTGTCAATCTCGGCGCTTTCCTGGCGCCGCTGGTCTGTTCCTATTTCGGTGAGAAGGTCGCATGGAAATATGGTTATTTCGCCGCCGGTTGCGGCATGACCCTGTCGGCATTGATCCAGATCTTCCTGGCCCCGCGCTTCATCGGCGACCTCGGCAAGCAGCCGTCGGCACAACGCTCCAAGGCCCTGGCCGGCGGCGTTAAGAATCCTTTGACCTCGGTGGAACGCGACCGTCTGCGGGTGGTCTTCATGCTGTTCGTGTTCGTCGTGCTGTTCTGGGCTGCGTTCGAGCAGGCCGGCGGCCTGATGAACTTGTATGCCTCGGAAAAGACCGACCGCATGCTGGGCAGCTTCGAAATACCGGCCGGCTGGTTCCAGTCGGTCAATTCGATGTTCATCATTCTGCTGGCACCGGTGTTCGGCATGTTGTGGGTGGGATTGGCCAAGCGGGGCAAGGCCATGCCGACTCCGATCAAGATGGTGATGGGCCTGCTGTTTACCGGCATAGGCTTCGTGGCCATGGTCGCAGCAGTGTTCGATCAAGGTGCGCATGGCAAGGCCAACATGATCTGGCTGATTCTCGCTTACCTGTTCCATACCATGGGCGAGCTGTGCATTTCGCCGGTGGGCTTGTCCATGGTGACCAAACTCGCACCCCTGCGCCTGGCCAGCTTGATGATGGGCTGCTGGTTCCTGACCAACTCGGTGGCGAACTACCTGGCCGGCAAGATCGGCGTGTTCGCGGAACAGGCCGGCGAATTGACCGTGTTTGCCGGCTTGGCCGGTACGCTGGCGGCGTTTGCCGTCATCCTGTGGTTCTTGTCCGGCAAGGTGGTCGACTGGATGCATGGCGCGGAAGCGATTACGGAAAATCCGCCGCTGCAAGTGGAGCCTAGCGGAGCGGCATAAACAAATCTCCGTATAGAAAAGATGGCGGCCTGCGGGCCGCCATTTTCGTTTACGAACCGTATAAGTGAAAAAATTGGCAAAAGAGTACAATCGGCTCGCTCCGTGTTATTCCATCCCCTCATCCCAAAAAGCATCAGGAGAAAAACCGATGAACACTTCCCGTATTTTGCGCGCCGGTGTATTGGCAATCGCGGCCGCCTTTGCCGCCGGCGTTGCAGCGCCTGGCGTCGCGCTGGCCGAAGCGCCCATGGTCAAGGCTTCCGCGCCTGGTTATTACCGCACCATGGTCGGCGATTTTGAAGTCACAGCCTTGTCGGACGGCACGACCGAACTGCCGGCCGACAAGATTCTCGGCAATATCAAGCCGGCTGAAGTCGGCACGGTGCTGGCCAAGTCTTACCTGAAGACGCCGCTGGAAACTTCGTTCAACGGTTTTCTCGTCAATACCGGCGGCAAGCTGGTATTGATCGACACTGGCGCCGGCAAGTTCTTCGGGCCGACGCTGGGCAATCTGTTGAACAGCCTGAAGGCCGCCGGCTACCAGCCGGAACAGGTCGATGAGGTCTACATCACGCATATGCACGGCGACCATATCGGCGGTTTGCTGGCTGACGGCAAGGCAGCGTTCCCGAATGCGGTCGTGCGCATGGACAAGCGCGAGTCCGACTATTGGCTGAGCAAGGAAAACATGGACAAGGCTCCGGCCGACCGCAAGGGCGGGTTCGAGAATGCGCAGGCGGCGTTGGCTCCCTACATCCAGGCCGGCAAGTTCAAGCCCTTCGAAGGCAGCGTCGAACTGGTGCCGGGCGTGAAATCGGAATCGACTTACGGCCACACGCCGGGCCACACTTCCTACGCGGTCGAGAGCAAGGGCCAGAAGATGGTGGTGTGGGGCGACCTGATCCACGTGGCTTCGGTGCAGCTTGGCCATCCCGACGTCTTGATGAATTTCGATTCGGATACCAAGGCCGGCCTCGCCATGCGCCACAAGGTGTATGCGGAGGCGGCGAAGGAAGGCTACATCGTGGCCGGCGCACATATCTCCTTCCCGGGCCTGGGGCGCTTGCGTGCCGAGGGCAAGGGCTATGTCTGGGTGCCGGTCAATTATTCGGTGGTGCGCAATTAAGCCGTTCCCGGATGGCGTGAGAAAAGAGGTGCTTCGGCACCTCTTTTTTTAATCTCCCGCTCTCATTCACCCGCTTTCACCCGCCTGATATCTCGCGCTGCAATTTTTTCGTCAGCTTGGCGAATACCAGTTCATAAGACCGCCGCACCAGCGCTGCGGCGTCCTCCTGGCTCAACGCGCAGTCCGGCGCGATCTGTACCCACTTCATGCGCGCCAGATAGGGTGAAGGTGCAATACCGGGTATGTCAGTCAATTCCAGGAAGCGGTCGTCCTCGACTTTGAACGCAAACTTCGAATCGACTTCCAGCCCGGTGACCGCGAACATCTTCCCGCCGATCGAATAAACCAGGTCGGCACCCCATTTCACATCCTCGGTCGCCGCCGGCATGGCGGCACACACTTCGCGCAGCTTGGCGAACGACAGTTTCTTGGCTTTGCTCGCCATGTCGGCCTCAGTGCGGGTACCTGGGGGTAATGCCCATGTTTTTCCAGGTGAAGGCATAGATATCCGCCGTCTGCTCGAGATTCTTGCTCAGGTTGCTGGCCCCATGGCCGGAGTGCGTCTCGATGCGGATCAGGGCCGGTGCGCCGTGCGGGTTCCTGGCCTGCATGGTGGCCATGTATTTGAACGAGTGGGCCGGCACGACGCGGTCGTCGTGGTCCGAAGTCAGCGCCAGGATGGCCGGATATTTCGCACCGGCCTTGATGTTGTGCAGCGGCGAATAGCCGAGCAGGTAATGGAACTGCGTTTCGTCGTCACTGGAGCCGTAGTCGGAAACCCAGCCGACGCCGGCCGTGAATTTCTGGAAGCGCAGCATATCCATCACGCCGACTTCGGGCAGTGCGACCCTGAACAGGTCTGGCCGCTGGTTGACCACGGCGCCTACCAGCAAGCCGCCGTTGCTGCCGCCCTGCAGGGCGAGACGCTGCGGCGACGTGTATTTTTCCCTGATCAGGTATTCGGCGGCGGCGATACAGTCGTCGAACACGTTTTGCTTGTTCAGCTTCATGCCGGCTTCATGCCACTTCTCGCCGTACTCGCCGCCGCCGCGCAAGTTGGCAATGGCGAAGATGCCGCCTTGCTCGAGCCAGGCGATGCGCGGCGCACTGAAACCGGGGTTGATGGTGATGTCGAAGCCGCCGTAACCGTACAGGATGGCCGGGTTCTTGCCGTCCTGCTTCAAGCCCTTCTTGTAGACCAGGAACATCGGTATGCGCGTGCCGTCCTTGCTGCGGTAGAACACCTGCTTGCTCTCGTACTGATCCGACTTGAAGCCGGGGATTTCCGGCGCGCGGTACAGCTCGGAGGTGCGGCCGGCGATGTCGTAGCGGAAGATGGTCGGCGGGTAATTCATGGTCGTGAAGACGTAGTAGGTGTCCTTGTCGCCTTTCTCGCCGTAAAAGCCGCCTACGGTACCGGGGCCGGGCAGGGCGATCTCGTTCTCGAACTTGCCGTCGCGGTCGTAGACCATGGTGCGGGCACTGACATCCTTGAGGTAGGTGACGAACAGCTTGCCGCCGGTGGCCGCCACGTTTTCCATCGGCTCGGGCTTTTCCGGCAAGACCGTGGTCCAATCGGCCTCGGCCGGATGGGCCGGGTCGTACAACATGACTTTCTGGTTCGGCGCATTGCGGTTGGTCTGGATCAGCAGCTTGTCGGCCATGTTGTCGACCACGCCGAAGCTGTCTTCGCTGTTTTCCTTGATGATGGGCGTGAACGCGGCATCGCCCTTGGCGTCGTCGCGCACGAGCAGGCTGTTGCCGCGCTTGTTCGGGTCTTGCGCGCTGAGTACGGCAAAACGTTCGTCTTCCGTGGTCTCGACGCCGACGTAATAGCTGGGATGCTCATTGTCTTCATAGATCAGCGTGTCGGCGCTTTGCGGCGTGCCGACCTTGTGGAAATACACTTTCTGGTATTCGTTCTTCGCGGTCAGCTCCTTGCCCTTTTCCGGCTCGGGATAGCGGCTGTAGTAGAAGCCGTCGCCACGCCAGGCGGCGTGCGCATAGCGTGCCCAGTGCAAGACCTCCGGCAGGGTCTGGCGCGTTTGCATGTCCATCACGTACAAGTCGTACCAGTCCGAACCGGGAATGGCGGTGCGGCCGTAGGCGGCATAGCGGCCATCCTTGCTCAGCACGAAGGAAGTCAGGCGCACTGTGCCGTCGGCGGAAAAACTGTTCGGGTCGAGCAGCACTTCCGGTTTGCCGTCGCCGCCCTTTTGCGTATAAAGCACGGACTGGTTCTGCAGGCCGTCGTTTTTGTAGTAGAACAAGTCGCCATTCTTCTTGAACGGCGCGCTGTAGCGCACGTAATTGGCCAGGGCCTTGACGCGCTGTTGCACCTGAGCGCGGTAGGGGATGGCGGCCAGGTAGCCGAAGGTCAGCTTGTTTTGCGCGGCCACCCAGGCCTCGGTGTCGGCGGCGTGGTCGTCTTCGAGCCAGCGGTAGGGGTCGGCGACCTTGGTGCCGAAGTAGTTGTCAACCTGGTCGACCTGGCGCGTATGCGGATAGGCCAGCTGTTGCTCGGGTTGTTGGGCAAGGGCTTCGGCGCCGGCGATCTGGCAGGCGATCAGGGCGGCCGCCAGCAGGCAGCGTG
>Ga0213872_10000226_pt1 | contig 49354 bp, 41 predicted proteins | sample VelepicomBERX_R2_FD_160071 | JGI IMG/M metagenome (GOLD analysis project Ga0213872, IMG submission 160071) | Rhizosphere microbial communities from Vellozia epidendroides in rupestrian grasslands, the National Park of Serra do Cipo, Brazil - RX_R2 | ecosystem: Host-associated > Plants > Roots >... | reverse complement strand
GCTACGGCGTGGAGCTGGACGACGCCAACCTGCTCGCCTGCGTCAAGCGCGGCGTCAACGCCATCCAGCTCAACCTCGAAGAAGGCCTGTCGATCTTCGAGGACCAGAGCTTCGACGTGGTGCTGCAACTCGAAACCCTGCAGCACCTGCGCAATACCGAGGCCATGCTGCGGGAAACGGCGCGCGTGGGCCGCATCGGCATCGTCAGCTTCCCCAATTTCGCGCACTGGCCCAACCGCATGCAGGTGATGCTGGGCCGCATGCCGGTGACCCGGGTGCTGCCCTACGAGTGGTACGACACGCCCAACATCCGCGTCGGCACCTACGCCGACTTCGAAGTGCTGGCGCAGAAGAACCGCCTGCGCGTGCTCGACAGCTTCGGCATCCAGAACGGCCGCACCGTGCGCACGCGGCCCAATTTGCTTGCCAGCATGGCGGTGTTCAAGTTCGATCGCGGCTGAATGGAGCCCCCCGCCCGCGAGTACACAAGCGGCCCCCCACGGGGGCCAAGCCATTCTTGGGAGCGGCCCGGCGAATGGCTTGTGAGTCGCTTCGCAGCAAACCAGGCGCTCACTCGTCGCCTTTGCGGATCAGCACGCCGTCCTCGCCGCGCTCATCGTTGACAAACTCGCCTTCCCAGCGGTCGCCATTGGCCCAGTGAAAGGTGCCCTGGCCCTGCTTGAGCCCGGCCTTCCAGGCGCCCACATATTTCTCGCCGGTCTTCCAGAGGTAGCTGCCCTGGCCCTCGGGCTTGCCCTGAGTGAAGTCGCCTTCGTAGATGTCGCCCGAGGCGAACTGCAGGCGCCCTTTGCCCTGCGGCACGCCGGCCACCACCGGGCCTTCGTAGAGGTTGCCGTTGGCAAAGCGCAGCGCGCCGCGGCCCTGCGGCACCTCATGCACCCAGTCGCCATCGAAGCGCTGGCCGTTGGCCCAGGTGTAGACGCCGCGGCCATGCGGCACGCCATGGTCCATCTCGCCCTGGTAGACATCGCCCGAGGCGTACTTCATCAGGCCCGACCCCTGCGGCTGCCCCTCGACCACGGCGCCCTCGTATTGATTGCCGTTGACGAAGTGCACCGAGGCATGGCCGGTGGGGTGGTCCATGACCCAGTCGCCCTTGTAGCGTTGTCCGTTGGGCCAGATGAACTCGCCCTGCCCATGCCGCTGGCTGTGCAGCAACTGCCCGACATAGACCTCGCCCGAGGCCCATTCGACACGTCCCGTGCCCGAGACCACCTGCCCCTCCTCGCGCACGAACTGGCCGCGGTAATGCGTGTCGCCGGCCTGCACATCCAACTCCTTGGGTGCCGGGGCCGCTGCCGCAGTCAGATCGGGTGCAGCCGGTGTTGTCGGCGCCGCCGGAACATTCTTGGGTGCGGGCACAGGCGTCGCGGCAGTCTTGGCGGCGCTGCCGGCGGCCACATTGACCGCTGCTGCCGTGGCCAGGGCCGCGGTGGTCTGCGGCACCGCGGCCACGCCGACCACGCGCGCGGGAGCCTGGACGCTCGCCGATTGCGGCAGCTCGGTCGCCACCCAGGGCGTACCGCGCTCGCGCGCCAGCGCCTGCGCATTGTTGCCGGCAAGGTCGACCGCCCCCCCCTTGCACTGCGCCTGCGTCTTGCGCCACAGGGTCTCCGCCATCTGCGACTGCTGCTGCTTCTCGGCCAGCGCCAGGCCGGCCGCGGCGTTGCGGAACTTTTGCGTGAACTCGCGCGCCTGATCGAACAGCGGCGCGCAGAACTCGGCGTTGTGCCCGTCGATTTCGGTCTGCTCGCGCCGCTTGACGGCCAGCTCCTGCTGGCTGCCTGTGCAGGACTCCACGGCGAAATCCCACATCGACGCCGACTTGCGGTACAGCGCGCCGGCCTGCTCCCAGCGCCGCTCGCCAAAGGCCTGGTGGGCCAGCTCCTGCAAGGACGCCGCGTCGCGATGCGCGACCTCGCACTCGGCCCCGGCGGATTGGCGCTCGGCCAGCGCGTCGCGCTGCTTCTGGTTGTCCAGCAGATTGTGCTCTGCCCTCTCCTTGGCGCGACCCTCGCATCGCTCCGCCGCCGCACGCCAGGCCTGGATGGACGCGTCATACAGAGCCAGCAGATTGCTCAGCGGCTGGTTCTGCGACTGCGCGGTCACGGCCGCCAGATCCGACTTCATGGCGTGGCCGCTCAGTTGCGAGCAGCTGGGTGGGGACGGCGGCGGCGGCGATGTTGTCATCGGTGCAGGCATGGGCGCCGACGCTGCGGACAAGGGCGGCTCCGCATCGCCGACCGGCTGCGCAGCCTCCTGCGCCCGTGCCAGCGTGCAAACGCTCAGGATCAAGGCCAGGCCCAGGGCTGCGATGGAGGTTTTCACGGCCGCGCTGCTCATCGATGTACTGCCGACTCGGCCGGCATGTCCAGCATGGCATCGACCAATCCGCGCGCGAATGGCTGGCTGCCCGGGTCGTCCGCGCTCTCGAAGGAGAAAGCCGTGGGCGCCGAGGCCAGCGGCATGGCGCCCATGGCGGTCTGCAGCTCGTCGGGCTTGAAACCGCCCAGGATGGCCTGCACCTCGCCTTCCATCCCCTTGGCCTTGGCGACCTTGTTGATGGCCACCAGGCGGTCGACATCCAGCGCAAACGCATTGGCCGTCAGCTTGCGCTCCAGCATTTTCTGGCTCAGCATGACGCCGGCCAGCGGATTGCCGCCGACCTTGGCCACGCGCTCGAAGGTCCATTGGTCGGCGCGCTCGAAGACCGTGGCGGCGATGCGCGACACCCCCGACAGGTTGCCGCGGTTGACGGCCGCCGCCTGCATGCCGTCCATCATGCCGGCGCGCCCCAGCTGGGCGCCGGCGTCCTGCATGCCCTGCCGCAGTTTGTCCGTGGCCAGCGCCTTGCCTTCTTCAATCACCTGCTGCTTGATGAGGTCGGTCACCATGGTGCTGGCCACCGACTTGGCCGCGTTGACAGCAGCTTCGGCGGCCATGGCCGCGCCCTTGATGCCCGTGGCCAGGGTGACCAGCTGGTACAGGGTGCCGACCACCTTGGAGCCGTAGTGGTAGGTCTTCATGCGCGCGCCGCCTTCCTCCGACAAGCCCTGCCCCCACATCACCACCCAGAGCGCTTCGTCTTCGCTCAGGTCGGCCCGGGTGATCTCCAGCGGATGCAGCTCCATCAGCCAGTGGTAGTCCTGCATCTTGGGCGTATTGGGCGGCGCCAGGCGGGCGTAGCCGCGGCAGACCTCGAAGGGCTCGATCTTGAGCTTGCGGCCGCTGGACAAGGTCAGGCCAATGGACTTGCCGCTGTCGCGCGCATCGGCCAGGTGCTCCAGCATGTCGTTGCCGTCTTCGCTGTGGTGGCCGTTGATTTCGGTGATCTTGTCGCCCAGGTTCAAGGGCGAGCGCGCACTCACCGCCACCACGGTCAGGCGCTCATCGACCCCCAGCGCCCGCACCCAGGCCACGCGGTCGCGTTCTTCCCAGCCATAGCTGGTGCTCACGGAGAAAGGCAGCTCCCATTGGCGGTCGCACTCGGCATCCTTCAGGTCCGCGCTGCGCTGGATGGCGGGACGCAAGGCCCGCTCGCCCTGGCCGTAGGCCTTGATATTGCCGAGCAGGGTCTCGTCGACCTTGCGGCCGTCGTCCACCGTGTACTTGGGGCCCGCGCAAGCGCAAAGCAGGCACACAGACACCAACGAAAGCAAGCGTGCTTGGATCATGGCGGGTACGACCGACCATCCGAACGGATGTAAAGCAGAAAAAACCGAGTGTAAAGGTGCCCCGGCGCGCCAGCGACGCCCAACATGGTCAAACCTGCAAATCGGCAGAATCCTGCCGGCAATTCGTGCAAATTCGATATTTCTGATGGGGTAGCCCCGGGGGTCTGGAGGCATGCGAGGTCCCTACACTGCGGGCCATGCGAACGATCAAATCAGACGATGGCGTGCCCCTGCATTGGCGGCAATGGAGCAAACCCGGCAGCGACCCCGCACGCGGCACCGTGCTCATCGTGCACGGCCTGGGCGAGCACATTGGCCGCTACGAGCATGTGGCGGCCAAGCTCAACAGCTGGGGCTGGCATGTGGTGGGCTACGACCAGCGCGGCCATGGCGCGTCGGGCGGCGCCCGGGGCGACATCCCCAATGAACACCGCCTGCTGCAAGACCTGGCCATGGTGATCGACACCGCGCGCGCCGACCCGGTGCTGGGCCGCAGCCCCCTGCTGCTGCTGGGCCACAGCATGGGCGGCCTGGTGGCGGCCCGGTTCGTGGCAGGCGGCGTGGAAGCGCACCGCGGCAGCGAGCTGCCGCACTGGTTCAGGCCGGTGGACGGCCTGATCCTGAGTTCGCCGGCGCTGGACGTGGGCATGTCGCTGTTCCAGAAGGCGCTGCTGGCGCTCACCAAGCCGCTGCTGCCGCATCTGGCGGTCGGCAACGGCTTGAAGCCGGCATGGATTTCGCGCAGCCAGGCGGTCGTGGAGGCCTACAAGGCCGACCCGCAGGTGCACAACCGCGTCACACCCAGCCTGGCCCACATGATCGCCACCGCAGGCGCCGAGGTACTGGACCTGGCGCCGGAATGGGTGGTGCCGACGCTGCTGCTCTGGGCCGGCTCGGACTTCTGCGTCGCGCCGCGTGGCAGCGAGCAGTTTGCCGGCACGGCGCCGGCCAGCGTCGTGCAGTCGCGCGAATATGAATCGCTGTTCCATGAAATCTTCAACGAGCCTGAAAAGGAGCTCGTATTCGAGCGCCTGCACGCCTGGCTGAACCAGCATCCCTGAATCGGGCGCAGCGCCTAAAATCGGCACTTCACTAAAGCAGGCCACACGCCTGCGAGGAGAGCCGAATGAACGCACGTGATCCGTCGTTGCCGCTGCAAGCCGATGAGGCCAGCGCCCTGGGCAAGTTCGCCGCCGAGCTGTGGGACGCCGAAATCGTCCCCGCGCTGACGAACTACATTGCCATCCCCGCCAAGAGCCCGATGTTCGACGCCGAATGGGAGTCCCACGGCTACATCGAGAAGGTGCTGCGCGACGCCGCCACGTGGGTCGAAGGCAAGAAGGTGGCCGGCCTGAAGCTCGAAGTGGTGCGCATTCCCGGCCGCACGCCGGTGATCTTCTTCGAGGTGCCGGCCACCAAGTCCGGCAGCGAAGACACCGTGCTGCTGTACGGCCACCTCGACAAGCAGCCCGAATTCAGCGGCTGGCGCGCCGACCTGGGGCCGTGGACGCCCAAGTACGAGGACGGCAAGCTCTACGGCCGCGGCGGCGCCGACGACGGCTACGCCATCTACGCCTCGCTGACCGCCATCATGGCGCTCGACCAGCAAGGCATCCCGCGCCCTCGCTGCGTGGGCCTGATCGAGACCTGCGAGGAATCCGGCTCCTTCGACCTGCCGGCCTACATCGACATGCTCAAGCCGCGCCTGGGCAATGTCTCGCTGGTGGTCTGCCTGGATTCCGGCGCCGGCAACTACGAGCAGCTCTGGCTCACCACCTCGCTGCGCGGCAACGTCACAGGCACGCTCAAGGTCGAGGTGCTGACCGAAGGCATCCACTCGGGCGACGCCTCGGGCGTGGTGCCCTCGTCGTTCCGCATCATGCGCCAGGTGCTGGACCGACTGGAAGACGCCAAGACCGGCCGGCTGCTGCCCGAGAGCTTCCATTGCGAGATCCCCGGCAATCGCATTGCCCAGGCCCAGGCCACGGCGGCGATCCTGAAGGACGAGGTCTACAAGCGCATGCCCTGGTCCTGCGGCGCGGACGGCGGCCCGGTGCTGCCCGTGACGCAAGAGCCGGTCGAGGTGCTGCTGAACCGCACCTGGCGTCCGACGCTGTCGGTCACTGGCGTGGACGGCATGCCCGACATCGGCAACGCCGGCAACGTGCTGCGCCCCTACACCGCCTTCAAGCTCTCGCTGCGCCTGCCACCGCTGGTCGACGGCAACGAGGCCGCGCTGCGACTGAAGACCCTGCTGGAAGACAACGCGCCCTACAACGCCAAGGTCACCTTCGTGCCCGACGGCCGCGCCGGCGCCTATGGCGCCACCGGCTGGAACACGCCGGAACTGTCGCCCTGGCTGTCGCAGGCCATCAACGAGGCCAGCCTGACGCACTTCGGCGCGCCGGTCGGCTACATCGGACAGGGCGGCACGATTCCGCTGATGAGCATGCTGCAGCAGGGCTTCCCCAAGGCGCAGATGCTGGTCTGCGGCGTGCTGGGCCCCAAGAGCAATGCCCACGGCCCCAACGAATTCCTACACGTGCCCTATGGCAAGCGCCTGACGGCTGCGGTGGCGCAGGTGATGGCGGCGCACCCCTGAAGCGTTTTCGAGCGTGTCCTCGGGTGGGGTTCCGCCGCCCAGGACACCCGACAGGAGCCCAGTGAGAGGTCAGTGAGCGGTCAGTGAGAGATCAATGCAAGGCGATCTCGCATAGATTTCTCACGTACGACGCCATGCTGTATTTTTCCTGGTAGGCGGCCTTGCCGCCATGGGCAAGGGTCAGCCGCAATGCCGAATCCTGGATCACGCGCCTGATCTCGAGCTTCAACGCGGCGGCGTCCCCCTTCGGATAGACCACGCAATCCCGGCCGGGAGTGACATATTCGCGAATCGTCGGCGTGTCGGTCACGACGACAGGCTTGGCATAGGCCATGGCCTGCAGCATCACCATCTGCCCGGCTGAAATATCGTCGACCGCCAGCGGCACGACCACAATATCAGCGCTTGCAAGTTCGTGCAGATAGTCATCGCCATAGCAGTGGTCGAGGACCCGCACGTTGGACGGCAGATCGATCCCGCTCAAGGGCGCGTGATAGTCGCAAACAATCCTGACATCGAACTCTTCCCCGCGAACGGCTTCAACCAGGGACTTGTAGTCCCGCCCGGATCGTCCGGCCGCCATGATCTTGATTCTCGAGCCGCCGCTCAAGCGTTCCGATGGCTGCTTCTGCTCTTCGCCTGTGACGTACATGCCATAGGGCATGTGAATGAATTTATTGCGGCTCTGCTTGAAAATCTGCCCATTCATTTCCTTTTCAAGCAATGAATGGCAGACCACCTTGTCAATCATGCGGAAAATTGCCGAGAAATAAATCCACCGCAATTGCCTGACCAGCAGGCTGGAGCGCGCCGTATAAATAAACCCCACCCAGGTGATCGACGGTCTTTTGCGCTTGGGAAGCAAGCACGAAGACAGACCAAAGAAAAATGCCTCGATATGGGTCCCGACAATGACCGCTTCCGGCCTCGGTTTCAGTTCGAATAAGGAAGACAGCGCGGCCCGGATCGCCTTGAAAATCAAGGGGATCCACCCCATGAAGATCAACTGGATTCGATTGTTGTACTTGAAGGACGGCTTCCAGCCAAACAATCGGTATTCAATTCCAGAACGCAGCAACTCGTTACCCAAGGGACTGTCTTGGGGATTTTCGGAAAAATGTACAAAGTAATGCAGCATTGCATTCAGTCCTCAAATCAAGCAGGCGCGCCATTTTAAGCAGGACAATTCGGCATACCGGCCCCCCCGAACTCCGGTCCGGCTTGAACCAGATCGTGGCGTCTCCATGACGTGTGCATGAGAAACCGGCACGACCAACGACAATAGCCTCCTCAATCGTCACCCGCACTGTCATGTCCCGCCACGCCGATTCGTTCCATCTGTTTGTCTCCTGCCCCGGTGGCGTCGAAACGCTGCTTGGCGAGGAGCTGCAACGCATCTTCGAGCACGCCAGCCCCAAACTCAGGCTGGAGGTGCTGCGCGGCGGCGTCGCGCTCAAGGGCGATGCCGAGACAGTGATGCAGATCAACCTCGAGAGCCGCCTGGCGCAGCGCGTGCTGGTCGAATTGATCGAAGGCGGCTACCGACACGAGGACGACATCTATGCGCTGGCACGCAAGATTTCCTGGGAAGACTGGATCACGCCGGCCAACACGATACGCGTCGACACCACGGCACAGCGCTCGCCGCTGCGCAGCCTGAATTTCGCCACGCTGCGCGTCAAGGACGCCATCTGCGACGTACTGCGCGACGCCACCGGCGAGCGCCCCAGCGTCGACACGCGCAGCCCCGACCTGCCCGTGGTGCTGCACCTCGGCGAAGAGCGCGCCGCGATTTATGTCGACACCTCGGGCGAGCCCTTGTTCAAACGCGGCTGGCGCGTCGACAAGGGCGACGCGCCGCTGAAGGAAACCCTGGCCGCGGCCATGCTGGCCGCGGCAGGCTGGCGCGGCACGGCCGACGCCGGCGGCGCCCTGCACGACCCCTGCTGCGGCTCGGGCACCATCCCCATCGAAGCGGCACAGATCGCCTGCGGCATCGCGCCGGGCATCCAGCGCCGCTTCGCCTTCGAACGCCAGCGTCCGTTCGCCGCGCACCGCGTGCGCTGGGCTGAACTCACGCAAGCCGCGCGCGCGCGCGTGCACGCGCCGGCCGTGCCCATCTATGCCAGCGACGTGGCCTTCCGCATGGTCGACTTCGCGCGCCGCAATGCCGAGCGCGCCGGCGTGGCCGACTACATCCAGTTCAACGGCGGCGACGCGCTGGAGCGGCCGGCTCCCAAGCTGCCCGAGGGCATGCCCGGCACGATCATGATGAACCCGCCCTATGGCGAGCGCATCGAGGTGCGCGGCAAGGCGGCGGCGCAGCGCGCGCCCACGGGGTCGGAACAAAGGGATGCCGACGACGAGTTCTTTCCTCGCCTGTCGTCCCATTGGAAGCGCAGCTACACCGAGAACCCGGCCGGCTGGAGCGCCTGGCTGCTGTGCCCGGACATGAAGCTGCCGAACAAGATGCGGCTGAAGGAATCACGCCGCTTCCCGATGTGGAACGGCCCGATCGAGTGCCGGCTGTTCCGTTTCGACCTGGTCAAGGGCTCCGCCCGCGCGCCCAAGCCCGCCGCGGATGTCGACGACGGGCAGTAAGCCGGGCTAGACCTGGTTCAGGGCCAGCCAGGCCAGCACCGCCAGCGGCGCCGTATCGGCGCGCAGGATGCGCGGCCCCAGCTGCACGGCCTCGAAGCCCTGCGCACGCGCCAGCGCTTCCTCGGCGGCGCTCAGACCGCCTTCAGGACCGCTGAGCACCAGGATCTCCGCCGCGAGGTCCGAAGGCATCAGCTCGCGCAGTGGACGCGCCGCCGTCGGGCTGAGCAGCCAACGTTGTTGCGTCGCAGGCTTGTCGCCCAAGGACTGCAGCCAGGACGGTAGGCTCATCACCTGAGCCAGCTGCGGAACGCAGGAGCGGCCGCTCTGCTCGCAGGCGGCCACCGCCACGCCCTGCCAGTGCGCGACCTTTTTCTCGGCCCGCTCGCCGCTCAGGCGCAAGACCGAGCGCTCGCTCATCAGGGGCTGCAGCGCGGCGGCGCCAAGCTCGGTGGCCTTTTCCACCACACCGTCCATGCGGTCGTTGGCCGGCATGGCCAGCGCCAGCGTCACGCGGACCTGCAGCTCGCGCTGCACCGCCTGGGCCGATTGCAGGTGCACGCGCACCTCGCTGCGGCCCATGCTGAGCACCTCGGCCTGCCAGTCGTGGCCGCTGCCGTTGAACAGGGTGATGGGACTGCCGGGCTGCAGACGCAACACCTGCACATGCCGCGCCGCGGCGGCAGGCAGGTTCAGCTCATCGCCAGGGGAGAAAGGGAGATCGACGAAAAACCGCGGCAGCATCGAGTCACTTTTTGTCGCGCAACTCGCGGCGCAGCACCTTGCCGACCGGCGTCTTGGGCAGCTCGGTGCGGAACTCCACGATCTTGGGGCGCTTGTAGCCGGTCAGGTTGGCCTCGCAATAGGCCTTGACGTCGGCCTCGGTCAGCGCCTGGTCCTTCTTGACGATCACCACCTTGACGGCCTCGCCGGCCTTGTCGTCGGCCACGCCCACGGCGGCGCATTCCAGCACGCCGGGCATCTGCGTCAGCACGTCCTCGATTTCATTCGGATAGACGTTGAAGCCGCTGACCAGGATCATGTCCTTCTTGCGGTCGACGATGCGGAAGTAGCCGCGTTCGTCCACCATGCCGACATCGCCGGTGCGGAAGAAGCCGTCGGCCGTCATCACCTTGGCGGTCTCGTCGGGGCGCTGCCAATAGCCGGCCATCACCTGCGGACCCCGGATGGCGATTTCGCCCGAAGTGCCGGGCGCGGCTTCCTGGCCTTCGTCATCGAGCAGCTTCAACTCGGTGTTGGGCACAGGCATGCCGATGGTGCCGCTGTAGGCCGTGGTGTCGGTGGGATTGCAGCTGGCGATCGGCGACGTTTCGGACAGCCCATAGCCTTCGCAGATCGGGCAGCCGGTCTTCTCGAGCCACAGCTTGGCGGTGGCCTGCTGCACGGCCATGCCGCCGCCCACCGAGATCGCCAGGTGGCTCCAATCCACGGTGTCGAAGCCGGGATGGTGCGCCATCGCCATGAACAGCGTGTTGACCGCGGGCAGGCTGTGGAACCGGTGCCTGGAGAGCTCCTTGAACAAGGCGTTCAGGTCGCGCGGATTCGGAATCAGCACATTGCAGCCGCCCGAGTACATCGACAGCATCATGTTCGTGGTGAAGCCGAAGATGTGATAGAGCGGCAGCGCGCAGATGCTGACGACCTGCTCGCCGGCCGGAATTTTCCTGAGCGCGGGCTGGTACCAGGCATCGGCCTGCAGGGTGTTGGCCACCAGGTTGCGATGCAGCAGCACCGCGCCCTTGCTGACGCCGGTGGTGCCGCCAGTGTACTGCAGCACGGCGATGTCGGTGGGCGCCATGGCCGGCGCCTTGTAGCTGCGCCGGCGGCCCGCCTTGAGCGCGTCGTTGAAGCGCACCGCCGAAGGCAGGTCAAAGGCCGGCACCAGCTTCTTGACCTTGCGCACCACGTAGTTGACGAGCGCGCCCTTGGGGAAGCCCAGCATGTCGCCCATGGCGGCCAGCACCACATGCTTGGTCGGCACGTGCGCGATCACCTGCTGCAAGGTGGCCGCGAAATTCTCGATGATGACGATGGCCTTGGCGCCCGCGTCCTTGAGCTGGTGCTCCAGCTCGCGCGGCGTGTAGAGCGGATTGACGTTGACGACCACCATGCCGGCGCGCAGCACGGCCGCCACTGCAATCGGGTATTGCGGGACGTTGGGCATCATCAGCGCCACGCGGTCGCCCTTTTCCAGCCCCAGGCCCTGCAGGTACGCGGCCAGCGCGCGCGAGCCTTCCTCGACCTGGGCGAAGCTGATGGTACTGCCCATCATCGTGTAGGCCGGCCTGTCCGGAAAGCGCTTGAACGCATCGTCCATCAGATCGACCAGGGACGCATAACGCTCCACGTCGATCTCGGCCGGTACGCCCGCCGGATAGTGCTGCAGCCAAATCTTCTCCATCTTCATGTCTCCACTTCTTCAATGCTGAATTGTCCCTTACGCGGCCGGCCTCACCATCGGGGGATTCGATAGCCGCCTAGAGCGCTCCATCAAAAAGGCCTTGCTCTGCGGAGCAAGGCCTGGCCGGATACGCCGAAAAAGGGCGTCAAGTCATTCGACGGCCTTGATCATGTCCTCGACGACCTTCTTGGCATCGCCGAACACCATCATGGTCTTGTCCATGTAGAACAGCTCGTTGTCGAGGCCCGCGTAGCCGGACGCCATCGAACGCTTGTTGACGATCACGGTCTTGGCCTTGAAGGCCTCCAGGATGGGCATGCCGTAGATCGGCGAACCCTTCTGCAGCGCGGCCGGATTCACCACGTCGTTGGCGCCCAGGATGATGGCCACGTCGGCCTGCCCGAATTCGCCGTTGATGTCCTCCATCTCGAACACCTGGTCGTAGGGCACCTCGGCCTCGGCCAGCAGCACGTTCATGTGGCCCGGCATGCGGCCGGCCACCGGATGGATGGCGTACTTGACGTTGACACCCTTCTCGATCAGCTTTTCCGTCAGTTCGTGCACGGCATGCTGCGCGCGCGCCACCGCCAGGCCGTAGCCCGGCACGACGATCACGCTTTCGGCGTTGCCCAGGATGTACGCGGCATCGTCGGCGCTGCCGCTCTTCACGTTGCGCTGCTGCTGGGCGCCCTGCTGGCTGGTGCCGGCGTCGCCACCGAAGCCGCCCAGGATCACGTTGAAGAAGCTGCGGTTCATCGCCTTGCACATGATGTACGAGAGGATGGCGCCGCTGGAGCCCACCAGCGAGCCGGCGATGATCAGCATGCTGTTATCAAGAGAGAAGCCGATGCCCGCGGCGGCCCAGCCCGAATAGCTGTTCAGCATCGAAACCACCACCGGCATGTCGGCGCCGCCGATCGGGATGATCAGCAGCACGCCGAGCGCAAAGCCCAATGCCAGGATCATGCCGAAATCAAACCGGCTCTCCGACGCGAAGAAGCCATAGCACAGGACGATGGCCGCCAGGCCCAGCACCAGGTTCAGCGGGTGCTGTCCGCTGAAGGTCACCGGCGCGCCCTGGAACAGGCGGAACTTGTACTTGCCGCTGAGCTTGCCGAAGGCGATCACCGAGCCGCTGAAGGTCACCGCGCCAATGAAGGCCCCCAGCGCCAGCTCGACCCGGTTGCCCTGCGGAATCTCGCCGCCGTGCGTGGTGATGCCGAAGGCCCAGGGCTCGACCACCGCCGTCGCGGCAATGAACACCGCCGCCAGGCCGATCATGCTGTGCATGAAGGCCACCAGCTCGGGCATCTTGGTCATCTCGACCTTGTTGGCCATGTAGGCGCCCAGGCCGCCACCCAGCAGCAGGCCCACGAGCACATAGCTCAGGCCGTTCAGGCTGTCGCCCGAAAGGCGGTAGATCAGCGCGCCGGTGGTCACGGCCGCGATCGCCATGCCGGTCATGCCGAAGAGGTTGCCGCGTATCGAGGTGGTCGGGTGGGACAGGCCCTTGAGCGCCTGGATGAAGCAGACGCTCGCGACCAGGTACAGGAAGGTGACGAGGTTCATGCTCATGACTTGGCTCCAGTCTTCTTGTCCTTCTTCTTGAACATTTCCAGCATGCGGCGCGTCACCAGGAAGCCGCCGAACACGTTGACGGCGGCCAGCGCCACGGCCAGCGTGCCCATCAGCTTGCCCAGGTCGGTCTCGGTCATCGCGGCGGCCAGCATGGCGCCGACGATGACGATGGCCGAGATCGCGTTGGTCACGGCCATCAGCGGCGTGTGCAGCGCGGGCGTGACGGTCCAGACCACGTGGTAGCCCACGTAAATGGCCAGCACGAAGATGATCAGGTGAATCAGGGTTGGCGAAACGGTATCCATGACTTGTGTTCCTTGCTTGCTGCGGCGCTTCAGGCGCGCTTGACCTGGCCGCCCTGGGCCACCAGGCAGGCGGCCACGATGTTGTCGTCCATGGGCACATGGAAGGCGGCTTCCTTGGTGAGCACCAGCTTGAGGAAGTCCAGCACGTTGCGGGCATACAGCGCCGAGGCGTCGGCCGCCACCAGGGCCGGCAGATTGGTCTCGCCCACGATGGTCACGCCATGGCGCTGCACGGTCCGGTCGGCCTCGGTCAGCGGGCAGTTGCCGCCCGGCCCGCCATGCGGACCGATGGCGCCCCGGCCGGCCGCGATGTCGACGATCACCGAGCCCGGCTTCATGCTCTTGACCATCTCCTCGGTCACCAGCACCGGCGCGGCGCGGCCGGGTATCAGCGCCGTGGAGATCACCACGTCGGCTTGCGCCACGCGCTTGGCCACCTCGACCTTCTGGCGGTCCAGCCAGCTCTGCGGCATGGGGCGCGCATAACCGCCCACGCCCTCGGCCGCCTCCTTCTCTTCCGCGGTCTCGTAGGGCACGTCGATGAACTTGGCGCCCAGCGATTCGACCTGCTCCTTCACGGAGGGACGCACGTCGGAGGCCTCGATCACGGCGCCCAGGCGCTTGGCCGTGGCGATGGCCTGCAGGCCCGCCACGCCCACGCCCAGGATGACCACGCGCGCGGCCTTGACCGTGCCGGCCGCCGTCATCAGCATGGGAAAGAAGCGCTGGTAGCGGTCGGCGGCAGTCATCACGGCCTTGTAGCCGGCGATGTTGGCCTGGCTGGACAGCACGTCCATGCTTTGCGCGCGCGTGGTGCGCGGCGCCGCCTCGAGCGCGAATGCGGTCAGACCGGCGTTGGCGAGGGCCTGCAAACCGTCCTTGTCGAAAGGATTGAGCATGCCCACCAGCGCGGTGCCGGGTTTCATCAGCGCCAGCTCCTGCGCGTCGGGGCTGCGCACCTTGAGCACCAGATCGGCGGCAAAGGCGCCCGCCGCGTCGACCATCTGGGCCCCCGCGGCTTCATAGCTCGCATCGACGCTGGACGCTTGGACACCGGCGCCTGCCTGAATCCGCACGGCGTGTCCCTGGGCGACGAGTTTCTTGACGGTCTCCGGCGTGGCGGCCACGCGCGTCTCACCTGCAGCTGTTTCCAGCGGCACTCCGATCAGCATGTCTGTCTCCTTGCGATCCTGGCGGCAGGCCAGGCATTGTCTTGAGCGTACAAAAGCCGCTTTGGAGCTTACACGGTCGCCCGGGCAGACTGCTGCAGATACGAGACACCGCACGTCCGCGATCCGCCTAGGGATTTCCCTTGGTTTCACGGCCCCAACCGAGGCCCCGGATAATTGCGGCATGAATGCAAAGCACAGAGTGGTGGTGGGCCTGTCGGGCGGCGTCGATTCCGCCGTCACGGCCCACTTGTTGAAGCAGGCCGGGCACGAAGTCATCGGCATCTTCATGAAGAACTGGGAAGACGACGACGACAGCGAATACTGCTCGTCCAACATCGATTTCGTCGATGCGGCCGCCGTGGCCGACGTGATCGGCATCGAGATCGAGCACGTGAATTTCGCCGCCGACTACAAGGACCGCGTTTTTGCCGCCTTCCTGCGCGAGTACCAAGCCGGACGCACGCCCAACCCCGACGTGCTGTGCAATGCCGAGATCAAGTTCAAGGCCTTCCTCGATCACGCGATGCGCCTGGGGGCCGAGAAGATTGCGACCGGGCATTACGCCCGGGTCCGTGAGTTAGGAGGCCAAGTCCAATTGCTGAAGGGCCTGGACCCGCTCAAGGACCAGAGCTATTTCCTGCACCGGCTCAACCAGGCCCAGCTCGCCAAGACGCTGTTCCCGGTCGGCGAGTTGCGCAAGACCGAGGTACGGCGCATTGCCGAGGAAATCGGCCTGCCCAACGCCAAGAAGAAAGACTCCACCGGCATCTGCTTCATCGGCGAGCGGCCCTTTCGCGAGTTCCTGAACCGCTATCTGGCGCATCAACCCGGCCCCATCAAGGACGAGCGCGGCCGCAAGCTCGGCGAGCATGTGGGGCTGTCCTTCTACACCCTGGGCCAGCGCCAGGGCCTGGGCATAGGCGGCGTGAAGGAGAAAGGCGCGCCGCGCGGCGGCGGCGAGCACGCGCCCTGGTTCGTGGCCCGCAAGGACATGCAGACCAACACCCTCTATGTGGTGCAGGGCCATGAACACCCCTGGCTGCTGAGCCAAAGCCTCATTGCCAGCGACATCTCCTGGACCGCGGCTCAAGGCCCCGCCTTCGGCGGCTTCGGCGCCAAGACGCGCTACCGGCAAGGCGACGCGGCCTGCGCCTTCACGCCCGAGCATCCGCAACCGGGCCAATTCCGGCTCGACTTCGTGCAGCCGCAATGGGCCGTCACGCCCGGCCAGAGCGCGGTGCTGTACGACGGCGAGGTCTGCCTGGGCGGCGGCGTCATCGAGGCGGCGATGGCTGCAGGGGCCGCTTGAACACGCTGGACCGCCTCCTCGCCCGCATCGCGCAGCCGGCCTTCGTGCTGCGCGTGGCCGCGCTGGCCATCTGTTTGCTGGAACTGAGCGCCGTTGTCTCCAGCCTGAGCGGCAACCGCAGCGAGGCCTACGACGGCGTGCTCGCCGCGCTGTTCCATCGCTGGGGCGGCTCGGCCGACACCCCTGCGCTGGTGCTGACCTGCTTTGCGCTGGTGCTGCTGTTCTTCCTGCAGTTCTGGCGCCTGGCCCGCCAGACCAGCCTGGACCAGCCGCCGCGGGCCACGCTCGCGCAGGTGCTGGCGCTGAACCTGATGGCCCTGCTGGTCACGCCGGGCCTGCCCTTTCTGGTCACGGCGCTGGCCGCCGTGCTGCTGGCCCGCCGCACCGCCTTCCTGTTCGCGCTCAGCCAGGTGCTGATCAACGTCAGCCTGTACTGGCTGCTGCCCAGCGAGGCGCAGCAGGCCGAGCAGCTGGCGCTGGACATCCCGGCCTGGGCCCACACGCTGAGCCTGACCATGGAGATGGTCGCCCTGCACGGCATGGCCTTCGGCCTGGGCCGCATGGCCGCCGCAGAGGCCGAGAAACGCCGCTGGCTGCAGGCCATGCTGGCCGAAAAGCTCAGCAATGAAAAACTCCAGGCGGAACAGCTGCGCTACGCCGAGCGCATGCTGATGGCCCGGGAGCTGCACGACGTGATGGGCCACCATCTGACAGCCTTGAACCTGCACCTGCAGCTCAGCAGCGGCCTGCTGCAGCGCGCCGACGTCGCCGGGGCGACCCTGGCGGTCGACAAGGCGCGCGAAGGCGCGGCCAACCTGCTGGCCGACGTGCGCGCCGCCGTCTCGCACGAGCGCAGCTCGCAGCGCATCGACCTCAGCACGGCGCTGCACACGCTGGCCCAGGGCATTGCCAGCGTGCAGATCCAACTGCAGTTGAACGACGCCGCCCGCGATCTCTCGCCGCGCGCCGCGCACGCCCTGCTGCGCTGCGTGCAGGAGGCCGTCACCAACAGCGTGAGGCACGCCCGCGCGGGCCAAGTGTCCATCGAATTGACGGTGAATGGCTCGGGCGACCATGAACAGGTGCGCGTAACCATCGCCGACGACGGCACGGGTGCGCCGCGCCTGCGTGAGGGCAATGGCCTCAAGGGCATGCAGGAGCGCATGGCCGAGCTGGGCGGGCAGATGCGCATCGTGCGCAACAGTCCTGGTTTCATGATCGAATTGAGCCTGCCGCGCAGCTGCTGATGCGGCGCTGTCCTGAACAAGAAGGAGTGCACGAGATGACGGAGGCGGTCAAGGTCTTGCTGGTGGAGGACCAACAACTGGTGCGTGAGGGCCTCAAGGGTTTGCTGTCGCTCAGCGAGGATGTGCGCGTGGTCAGCGAAGCCAGCGACGGCGCGCATGCGCTGGAACTGATCGCCGCCGACCCGCCGGACCTGATCCTGTCGGACATGCGCATGCCGCGCCTGGACGGGCTGGGCCTGATTCGCGCGCTGGCGGCGCGGGCGCTCAAGATTCCCGTCGTGCTGCTGACCACCTTCGACGACACCGCCGTCTTCGACGAAGCGGTACGGGCCGGCGCCAGGGGCTTTCTGCTCAAGGCCATCAGCCCCGACACCCTGGTCCAGGCCATCAAGGACGTCGCCGCAGGCGGCACCGCATTCCGGCCCAGCCTCACCGAGCGCATGGAGCGCCCCGCACATCAGGTCGAACGCGCCTTCGAGGCGACGCCTGAGCCAGACCCCTTGTCGCCCAAGGAGCTGCAGGTCCTGCGCCTGGTCGCCAGCGGCCGCTCCAACACCGAAATCGCCGCCTTGCTGGGCAACAGCGAAGGCGTGATCAAGAACCACTGTTCGGCGGTATTTTCAAAAATGGGCGTGCGCGACCGCACCCAGGCCGTGCTGCGCGCCATCGATCTGGGGTGGATCTGACGCCGGCGCTTGCCCGCGTTCGAGCCATACACCCGCGCCGCTCTCGCCATCCATCCAGCCATCGAGCTGCAGACAAGGACACACCATGTCAGACATCCCCCGTCACACCGCCCATACGCCGCACATCAGCTGGCCAGCGTTCGAACAGGCCGTGCCCGGCGCCGTTGCGGCCCTGCGCAATCTGGCCCAGGCCGTGGAGTCGGCCGGCCTCGACAAGAAGCTGTCGGAGCTGTTGAAGGTGCGTGTCTCGCAGATCAACGGCTGCGCCTTTTGCCTCCAGCTCCACCTGGACTGGGCCCGCAAGGCCGGCGTATCGCCGCTGCAGCTGGACCTGCTGCCCACCTGGCGCGAGGTGAGCTGCTTCGATGCGCGCGAGCGTGCCGCGCTCGCCTGGGCGGAAGCCTTGACCCGGATGGCCCAGGCACCCATCGACGATGCGCTCCACGCCACGGTTGCGAGCCATTTCTCGACCACCGAACTGGCGGCCCTCACCGGGGCCATCGCCAACATCAACGCCTGGAACCGGATTGCCGGCGCGCTGCGCTTCACGCCGCCCGGGCTGGAGCATGCCGCCGCAGCTTGATTCGCTCGCCCGCCGAGTCGGCGCGGCGCGGTATTTCAGTGCCTGAGCGCGACTGCCGAATTCAGGCCGGACGCCATCTCAAGGCCCGGCACCATCACCAGCGGCACGCCCAGGTGCAGCACCCAGTAGTAGCCGTACTGGCCCGGTCCGGCCACGCAGGCCAGGCCCACCTCTTCATAGCGCTTGTCCATCAGGTTGTCGCAATGCGCCGGGCTGCCGCTCCATTGCGACAGCACCTCAGGCAAGGTGGCCAGGCCGGCTGACAGGTTTTCGCCGCCCATGCGCATCGGATAGCCGCTTTGGCGCAGGCGGTCGCGCAGGCTGTGATTTTGCAGGCCTTCGTGGCTGAGGGTGTCGCGCTGCGCGAGTTCAATGGCGTAGCGCTGCGCCGAGGTCTGCAACTGGCCGCTCCAGTGCACAGGACCCGCAGCCTCGAACCATTGCGTCCCACAGCGCCGGGCCTGCGCCCTGAAGGCATTCAGCATGCGCAGGGCTTCCAGCGTATTCACATTCTGCGGACAGCCCTCGGCCTTGACAGACATGGGCATCACGATGGAACAGCTCAGCAGCGACAAGACCAGCAGGCGCTTCATGCGGCACACCCGATCAGACAGGTGTGCGAATACTAAATCTTGCATCGCCAAGCCGCGAATACCGCACGGCGCTCGTGGTGATGGGTCCGCCACAAGTCCACGAAACCAATCCACGAAGACAACGCTGTCGGCAGCCTGATTCAGAACGGAATGTCGTCATCCATGTCGTCGAAGCCGGTGGCCGGGCGCGGCGCAGGCGCCGGACGGGCAGCGGCGGCCGGGCGCGCGGCGGGTGCGCGCGGCGCGGCGGCGCGAGGTGCCGGGGCCTCGCCGGCGTCGCCGCCACGGCTGTAGCCTTCATCGGCACCGGTGCCGCCTTCTCGGCCGCCCAGCATCTGCATGGTTTCGGCGATGATCTCGGTGGTGTACTGGTCCTTGCCGTCCTTGTCCTGCCACTTGCGGGTCTTCAGGCGGCCTTCGACGTAGACGGGGCGGCCCTTGCGCAGGTACTCGCCGACAATCTCGGCCAGCTTGTCGTAGAACACCACGCGGTGCCATTCGGTCTCTTCCTGGCGCTCGCCGCCTTCGCGGCTCTTCCAGTTGCGCGTGGTGGCCAGGCTGATATTGCAAACGGCCGACCCGCTGGGGGTGTAGCGCACCTCGGGGTCGCGACCCAGGTTGCCGATGAGAATGACTTTGTTGACCGAGGCCATGTTGCGCTCCGCTGGCGAAATGTGCAAAAGGTCAATTATGCAGCGACACCACCGCCGGGCAGGCTGCCACCCGTCGCCCAGGCCACAGGAATCAATTTTTTTGAATGCGACCTTCAAGCCCGGCTGAGGCCTGCCGGGCGACTGCGCCCCTACAGTTCGAGCGGTCAGGCAATTTCGCCTGCCCCCAAATTCGGAGCGCCTCCATGAGCAAGATCGTGATCGTCTATCACAGCGGCTACGGCCACACCCGCAAAATCGCAGAAGCCGTCGCCTCGACCAGCGGCGCCGAATTGCTGGCCATCGACGCCGAAGGCAACCTGCCCGAAGGCGGCTGGGACAAGCTGGCCGCGGCCAAGGCCATCGTGTTCGGCTCGCCCACCTACATGGGCAGCGTGTCGTGGCAGTTCAAGAAATTTGCCGACGCCTCGAGCAAGCCCTGGTTCACGCAAGTGTGGCGCAACAAGCTGGCGGCCGGCTTCACCAATTCCGCCTCGATGAACGGCGACAAGCTCTCGACCCTGCACTACATGTTCACGCTCAGCCAGCAGCACAGCATGCTGTGGGTGGGCACCGGCCTGATGCCCAGCAACAGCAAGGCATCGACCCGCGACGACATCAACTACGTGGCCTCGTTCGCCGGCTTGATGAGCGCCTCGCCCTCGGATGCGTCGCCGGACGAAATGGTGGCCGGCGACATCGCCACCGCCAAGAAGTTTGGCGAACGCCTGCAGGAAGCGGTGACGCTACTGGCCGCGTAAGGCCTCAGTCCACCTCTCGTCACGCCTCGCCGTCCCAGTAGTCGAGCGAGGCGCCGAGCTTCTGCACATAGGCGGGGCCGCGCGAAAACACGCCCAGCTTGCCCGAATCCGGGTATTCGCAGACCTCGGGCCGCTCCTGGGTGCTGATGGACAGGTATTTCAGGTCGGCCTGCGAGGTGTTGATCAGGTGGTGCGGATAGTCCGGCCCGCACGGGATGAAGATCACGTCGCCGGCCTTGACCGCCAGCCGCTCGTCGGCGACGCGCAAGGTGCCCTGCCCCTCCAGGATGATGAACATCTCCTCCTGGGTGTGGTGGAAGTGATAGGGGCAGCTCTGCTTGCCGGGCGGCACGGTGTCGACGCCGCAGCCGAGCTTGCGCGCCACCGTGCCGGTCGACACGCCGCCGATCATGCTGTCGTACAAGGGGGCGCGCACAAAGTGCTCCAGCGGCACTGCGTTGAAGTTGCGGATCAGCTTGTTGCGCAGAACTTCGGCCTTCTCACCCATGTCTGATTCTCCTGACGCGTGGAAGCCGGATCGTAGTCTTGCGCTCGCCGCGCAATAGCGGAAAAAGCCCTGCCTTCAGGGTTTTTGTCAGCGCCAGCCTGGCCGCCACGCTGCCGCGGCGCCTGAACAGGTACGATGCGGGCCTGCCTCCTGTTCCGCCCGCGCCTGTGCCCGCCTCGATCCCACGCCCTGACCCGCTTCCCGCCGACGAATCCCCGCTCCTGGCCATCCTGCAGGAAGTGTTCGGCTACAGCCAATTCCGCGGCGCGCAGCAAGCCATCGTCCAGCGCCTGAGCCAGGGCGGCGACGCGCTGGTGCTGATGCCCACGGGCGGCGGCAAAAGCCTGTGCTACCAAATCCCCGCCATCGCGAGGCATCGCCAGGGCCTGGGCGTGGCCATCGTCGTCAGCCCCCTGATCGCGCTGATGCACGACCAGGTCGGCGCGCTGGAGGAGGCTGGCGTGCACGCGGCCTTCCTGAACTCCACGCTCAGCAACGAGGAGGCGCAGCATGTCGAGCGCGAGCTGATGAGCGGACGCCTGACCCTGCTGTACGCCGCGCCGGAACGCATCACCACCCCGCGCTTCCTGGCCCAGCTGAGCTCCCTGCACGAGCGCGGCCTGCTGAGCCTGTTTGCCATCGACGAGGCGCACTGCGTCAGCCAGTGGGGCCACGACTTCCGCGCCGAATACCTGAGCCTGAGCCAGTTGCACGAGCGCTTCCCAGACGTGCCGCGCATTGCGCTCACGGCCACCGCCGACGAGCACACCCGTGCCGACATCGTCCATCGGCTGCATCTGGAAGACGCGCAGATCTACATCTCGTCCTTCGACCGGCCCAACATCCGCTACACCATCGTCGAAAAGAACAATCCGCGCCAACAGCTGCTGCGCTTCCTGCGCGACGAGCACGAAGACGAAGCGGGGGTCGTGTATTGCCAGAGCCGCAAGAAGGTCGAGGAAACCGCCGCCTGGCTGGAATCCGAAGGACTGCGCGCGCTGCCCTACCACGCCGGGCTGGATGCGAGCATGCGCCAGCGCCACCAGGACCGCTTCCTGCGTGAGGACGGCATCGTGATGGTGGCCACCATTGCCTTTGGCATGGGCATCGACAAGCCCGACGTGCGCTTCGTCGCTCACCTGGACTTGCCCAAGAACATCGAAAGCTATTACCAGGAGACCGGCCGCGCCGGGCGCGACGGCGAGAGCGCCGATGCCTGGATGGCCTACGGCCTCGCCGACGTGGTCAACCAGCGCCGCATGATCGACGAGAGCCCGGCGCAGGACGATTTCAAGCAGATCCAGCGCGGCAAGCTCGACGCCCTGCTGGCGCTCGCCGAAGCCACCGACTGCCGGCGCGCGCGGCTGCTCGGCTATTTCGGCGAGACATACCGCCAAGCTCAGCCCGCGGATGACGGGCAGCAGGAACGCGATGCGTCGAGCGTGGGGGCCCAATACCAGCCCGCCGCCGGGCCGCCCCAAGGCGGGCTGCGCCCCCTCGGGGGGCAGCGGGAGCGCGAAGCGCAGAGCGTGGGGGCTCAATGTGGCAATTGCGACAACTGCCTGTTTCCGCCCGCCACCTGGGACGCGACGCAAGCGGCGCGCAAGGCCTTGTCATGCATCTACCGCTTTCAGCAGAATGGCGGCCAACGCTTCGGCGCCGGGCACCTGATCGATGTGCTGCGCGGCAAAACCACCGACAAGGTGCAGCAATACGGCCACCAGCATCTGTCCACCTGGGCCATAGGCGCCGACTTGAGCGAGCAGCAATGGCGCGCCGTGCTGCGCCAGCTGATTGCGCAGGGCCACGTGATGGCAGAGGGCGAGTACAACACCCTGGTGCTGACCGAATCGGCCCGCGCGGTGTTGCGGGGAGAGGTCGAGATGCGTCTGCGCACCTCGGCAGAACCGGTCAAGCGCCGTTCAGATCCATCCGCCAGATCCGGCAGCCGCAAGCGCGTCGACATGCTGGATCTGGATGATGCCGCTCAGGCGCGCCTGGATGCGCTCAAGGCCTGGCGTGCCGAAATCGCGCGGGAACACAGTCTGCCCGCCTATGTGATCTTTCAAAATGTGACGCTGGCGGAGATGGCGCGTCAGCATCCTCAAACGCTGGACGCCCTGAGTCTGATCAGCGGCGTGGGCGCCAAGAAACTCGAGGCCTACGGCACGGAATTGCTGCGCGTACTGGCCGGGTAAGCGCGGGCGCGAATCCGTCAGGACAGGGCAAAGGCGCTGCGATGTCCGACCACGACCACGGTGGGCAACTGCTCCAGGGTCTGCTCGGAGGTGTGCGCCGCCACCATCGGCGAGGCGTGCCGCTTGCCGGTCACGACCACCGTTTCAAGCTTGATGATGGGCTCGGCGGGCGTCGCCTGATGCACCTGCAGCGGCGCGCCTGCGGGCTGTTGCAGGCCGAAGACCAGGGCGGCGGCGGCCGCGATGCCGAAGGCGAAAGCACGATAGCTGAGGCCGCTGGTGGCTGAAGTATTGACGCTCATGATGCACTCCTTGAAGGCTGAAGCCGGGTGAAGATTTGGGGTCCGTGAGAGCAGTTTCGTGCTCACAGGCCCCTAGCTCCAGCGTCATTCGATGAAGCGCCCAGTCCTTCGGATGAAATGCAGAAAGCGGCGACAGACCGGTGCGGAAAACGAACGCGGTCGCTCCTTCAATGCCCCCTCAGCTCAGAGCGGCAGCGCCGACATGCCAGGGCCCGACACGGTGCTGGCCTTGAAAGCGCCCAGGTCGTCTTCGCGCAGGCCCAGGTAGATCGGTTCGCCATCGCGCCGGTGGATATTGATCTTGGCGTTGTAGACCCGGTAAGGGCGCCCGTGCTTGTCGTGGATCTCGTACTCGTTGATGCCGAATTCGCCGTCTTCGTCGCGCCGCCCGGTCAGGTAGCAGGCGATTTCGTCGATCTCGGAGCCCCCCAGCGCCAGCCCATTGAGTTTTTGCAGGGGTGCGCGGGTCCGCTCGACGAAGTCCTGGCTGTTGACTTCGACCTGGGTTTCACCGTCGCGCATCTGCGTCTTGAACTTGCCCAAGAGGATTTGGCCCGGCAGGGCGCGGTCGATCATGCGCGCCAGCTCGATCGTCACCTGCCCGACCAAATAGCTGAACGAGGTCGGGTTCAAGCCCTCGGACTGGTGAAATTCATAGTGCGAGCCGACATGGAAGCAGGCGCGCAGCTGCGGCACCGCCAATTTGCGCACCGCCCGTTCACGCGCCAGCGCGTTGTCGGCCAGGATGAACTGCATCAGCTGGTAGAGCTCGACGTTGGCGGCCATGCCGCGCATGCGGTTCCAGATATAAAACCCGTCGCCCGTGGTGGTGCGCGCGAAATTGATGTTGATTTCCCGGTCCAGCAGCTTCGCATACGCCGCATTGACCGAGCACGACAGGCTGTTGAGCTGCACCACCTGCTCCAGCGGCGTAAGCAGGGAAAAGCCGACCGCATCGAGAAGTATCACGGCCCGGTCGTCCACCAGCCGGATGCCATAGCGCTCAACGATGGCGGCGACCAGGGGCAGCCCCAGCCCCACACCAGGCGCATAGGGCAAGGCCACATGCAGCGGCGCCAACTGCAGTTCGGCCGAGACCCGGTCGAACTCCTCGGCCGACAGATGCTCCTGCCGTGCCAGCAGCTTCGAGAGAAAATCGGCGCGCCGCGTGGACTCCACTTCAGTCGGTGCGCTGCGGACGAATTCGATCAGCAGGGGATGCGGCGCCAACAGGATGGACAGGCCGTGCTGCGTGGGAGTCCAGGCGTAGATGAGGTTTTCACCCAGGCGCCACAGCGCATACAGGCGCTGGTCGAGTATGCCAATGTTCTGCCTGACCTCGCCTTCACTCACGCCTTCGGGCAGCGCATAGGCCATGAAGCCGTCAAGCCATGATTTCCGTTGGCGGAGTTCTTCGTTCACGCAATGTTCTCCGTTGGCGGTCCGTATCCGTATCCGCTTCCACTCAGGACGGTATCGATGGGAGCCAAGTCTCCGTACTTATCGGCCTCCACGATGCAAGTTTGAATGATATAGCGTGAAATCCACAATCCCGTGACAGGCTGCGGCGGCCTCCCGCGCCTGCATTAACCGTCCGCTGCGCCTATGATGGCGGGTTGCCGCAATGGGCCGGCAGCATGGTCACACCCAGCTCTCCCTCACATGCCAGACGCAGATCAAACGCAGATGCCTGACGCAGACTCCAACGCTATGCACCGCCAGACGACCTGCGACACGGACGCACCCATGATCCGCGTCCGCGGCGCGCGCACCCACAATCTGAAAAACATCGATGTGGATCTGCCGCGCAACCAGTTGGTGGTGATCACCGGCCTGTCGGGTTCGGGCAAGTCCAGCCTCGCGTTCGATACCTTGTACGCGGAAGGCCAGCGGCGCTATGTGGAAAGCCTGTCGGCCTACGCGCGCCAGTTCCTGCAACTGATGGACAAACCCGATGTCGACGTGATCGAGGGCCTGTCGCCGGCGATCTCCATCGAGCAGAAGGCCACCAGCCACAACCCCCGCTCGACGGTCGGCACGGTCACCGAGATCCACGACTACTTGCGCCTGCTCTACGCCCGCGCCGGCACGCCCTTTTGCCCGGACCACCACCTGCCGCTGGACGCGCAAAGCATCAGCCAGATGGTGGACGCCGTGCTCTCCATGCCCAAAGACAGCAAGCTGATGCTGCTGGCCCCGGTGGTGCGCGACCGCAAGGGCGAGTTCAGCGAGCTGTTCCAGGATTTGCAGGCGCAGGGCTACGTGCGCTTTCGCGTCGACGGGCAGACCGTGGAAGCGCCCGACATCCCCGCACTCAAGAAGGTCGAGAAGCACGACATCGACGTGGTGGTCGACCGCATCCGCCTGCGTGCCGACAATGCCGATGCCCTGCGGCAGCGGCTGGCCGAGAGCTTCGAAGCCGCGCTGCGCCTGGCCGAAGGCCGTGCCCTGGTGCTGCACATGGACAGCGGCGAGGAGCAGATCTTTTCCAGCAAGTTTGCCTGCCCGGTCTGCAGCTATTCGTTGCCCGAACTGGAGCCGCGACTGTTCTCGTTCAACTCACCGGTGGGCGCCTGCCCCAGCTGCGAAGGCCTGGGCCAGGTCACCGCCTTCGATCCCGAGCGCGTGGTGGCGTTTCCGTCGCTGAGCCTGGCCAGCGGCGCCATCAAGGGCTGGGACCGGCGCAACACCTACACCTTCCCGGTGCTGGAAGCGCTTGCCAAGCACTACGGCTTCGACGTCGAAATGCCGTTCGAAGACTTGCCGGCCGCCGCCCAGCAGGTCCTGCTGCACGGTTCCGGTGAAGAAGAAATCAGCTTCAACTACCAGGCCGAAGCCAGCAATGGCCGCAAGCGCAGCGTGAAACGCTCGCATCCGTTCGAAGGCGTGCTGGCCAGCCTGGAGCGCCGCTACAAGGAAACCGACTCGGCCGCCGTGCGCGAAGACCTGGCCCGCTACATGGCGGCCAAGCCCTGCCCGGCCTGCGAAGGCACGCGCCTGCGCCGCGAGGCCCGCCACGTGGTGCTGCAGCCAGCCGACGCTGTGCCCGGCATCAAGGGCCGACCGATTTACGAAGTCGAGCACGCGACGCTGCGCGACTGCCTCGACTATTTCGAAAGCCTCAAGCTCAAGGGCGCCAAGGCCGAGATCGGCGACAAGGTGGTGCGCGAGATCGCTTCGCGCCTGCGCTTTCTCAACGACGTGGGCCTGAGCTACCTGAGCCTGGATCGCAGCGCCGACACGCTGTCCGGCGGCGAAGCGCAGCGCATACGCCTGGCCTCGCAGATCGGATCGGGACTCACCGGCGTGATGTACGTGCTGGACGAGCCCAGCATCGGCCTGCATCAGCGCGACAACGACCGGCTGATCGCCACGCTGCGCCGCCTGCGCGACCTGGGCAATTCGGTGCTTGTGGTCGAGCACGACGAAGACGCCATCCGCGCCGCCGACCATGTGCTCGATCTCGGCCCTGGCGCCGGTGTGCATGGCGGCCGCATCATGGCCCAGGGTACGCCGGACGAGGTCGCGGGCAATCCCGACTCGCTGACCGGCCGCTATCTGAGCGGGGCGCTGCGCATCGAGGTGCCGCGCCAGCGCCACAGCGTCACGGCGCAGAATGGCCAGGTCCCCAGCCTGCGCATTCACAACGCCCGGGGCAACAACCTCAAGGGCGTGACCGTCGATGTGCCGGTGGGCCTGTTCACCTGCGTGACCGGCGTATCGGGCTCAGGCAAAAGCACCTTGGTGAATGACACGCTGTACGCGGCCGTGGCCAAGAAGCTCTACCAAAGCCATCAAGACCCGGCTCCGCACGACGAGATCGAAGGCCTGGACGCGTTCGACAAGGTCATCAATGTCGACCAGTCGCCCATAGGCCGCACGCCGCGCTCCAATCCGGCCACCTACACCGGCATGTTCACGCCGATTCGCGAGCTGTTCGCCGAGATGCCCACGGCGCGCGAGCGTGGCTATGGGCCGGGCCGCTTCTCCTTCAACGTGGCCGGCGGCCGCTGCGAGGCCTGCCAGGGCGACGGCGTGCTAAAGGTGGAAATGCATTTCCTGCCCGACGTCTACGTGCCCTGCGATGTCTGCCACGGCAAGCGCTACAACCGCGAAACCCTGGAGGTGCTCTACAAGGGCAAGAACATCACCCAGGTGCTGGACCTGACGATCGAAGACGCCCACGAGTTCTTCAGCGCCGTGCCCTCGATTGCGCGCAAGCTGCAGACCCTGCTCGACGTGGGCCTGGGCTACGTCAAGCTCGGACAAAGCGCCACGACGCTCTCGGGTGGCGAGGCGCAACGCGTCAAGCTCGCGCTGGAACTGTCCAAACGCGACACCGGCCGCACCCTCTACATCCTCGACGAACCCACCACGGGCCTGCATTTCGCCGACATTGCCTTGCTGATGCGCGTGCTGCACCAGCTGCGCGACGCGGGCAACACGATTGTCGTGATCGAACACAACCTCGACGTGATCAAGACCGCCGACTGGCTGATCGACATGGGCCCCGAGGGCGGCTCAGGCGGCGGCCAGCTGATGATGGCAGGCACGCCCGAGCAACTGGCCGAGCATCCGCAAAGCCACACGGGCCGCTATCTGAAACCTTTGTTGGCCCGGGCCTGAAACGGCCCCGGCGGCTGACATCTATCAGCGGCGACGCGCCAAGCCCGCAAACAAGCCCACGCCCGCCAGCATCATGAGCCCGGTCGAGGGCTCAGGAACGGCAGGCGGCACCCCCTGAGGCAATACAGGCGTGTTCGGCAAATTCGGCGTGAACGAGGGCCCGGGGTTGTTGAAAGTAGGCGGCGCATTCGTCGATGGCGCCAAAGTGCTTCGGTCTGGGGACGTGGTCGCCGCCGGCGCACCTGCGGCCGGCGGGTCGAACGCCAAGGGGCCCTCGTCGATCTGGTGCTCGGCGGAAGCCAGTGTGGGCGCCGTGGCAGGCATGGCGGCCACCGGCCGGCCCACCCGCGTGATGCGGCTGACATTGCGGCACACAGTGGGCACGATGATGCACTGATTCCCCTCGCAATACACCAGGCCGCGCTCTTCCTGATTGGGTTTCCATTTTTCGCGGCTCACCGTCTTGCAAACGCTGCCCGAGCCAAAATGCATGTCGCGGATATCCGGCGAATAGGTGCTGCGCCCCGTGATGCTGTCGCGCGTGATGGTGACAATTTCATCGTATTGACGCTGCGCCATGCGGGCCTTCAATTTGGCGCGCTCTTCTGCAGGAATATCCGGATAACGATCGACGGCCGCGACCACATCCCCCATGAAGGGGTTCAAGCCGGGTCGATCCCAGGAACAGTGCGGATAAGTGGCGGTGGATGCCGCCAGCGCAATCGTCGCAATCAGAGCCATTTTGATTTCCCAATTTCACCGCAGACTCCCCCGCATTTGCATTTGAAAATCTGCGCCGGCAAACCTGCTTGGCAAGCATTTCAGTACTGCGCCATTGGTTCTGCCGATATGGCTGCAAGTGTAAGGAAGGGCAAGCATTCTTATAAGTCCCTCCCCCTCAGATGCAGGTCCGCGGAATGCCGCTATTTCACGGTTTGGGCACCTTTCCGCAGGTGAATGAATTGTGCGAATTGCGCAATATACAAAAAGCCCGGACACGCCGGGCTCGTTGATATGCATCAATTTCACGCAAAGAGATTTCGCCCTTCGCGAGAAACTGTCACTTCAGGTGGCTGTTGATCAGCTTGGTCATTTCGAACATATCAGCCTTGGCCTTGCCAAAAATCTCCTTGAGCTTGGCGTCGGCCACGATGATGCGCTTCTGGGCTTCATCTTGAAGCTTGTGCTTCTTGATGTATTCCCACACCTTCTTGGTCACGTCGGTGCGCGGCAGCGGCTTGTCGCCCACGATGGCGGCCAAGGCCGCGCTGGGGGTCATCTCTTTCATGAACGCTGCATTGGGCGTGCGCTTCTTGGCGGGCGCCGCGGCCTTGGTTGCAGGAGCGGCCTTTTTGGCCGGTGCAGCCTTTTTTGCCGCAGTCTTGGCCGGAGCCGCCTTGGTAGCCGGGGCGGCCTTCTTCGCAGTTGCCATGTGAATTCTCTCCATCAAAGGTTGGTTGATGTGCCGGGCCCGGGGAAGGTCTCGCGCCTTCAAACACTCTGACGCCCTGCGCAAGCTATGGTACTGCGCGCTTTTGCCATTGAGAAGGCTTGGAACTCCCAGAATGGCATGAATCTCCTATGAAATTCGAGCTGAACCACCGGTTTGTCGCGGCGCTGCATCACATTGAGCCCCTGAACGGCGCTTTGCATGGATCGCCTGGGGCTGGCGATGCACGGCGACGATTCAGCAAGGGTATGCTTGAAACATGATCAAGACCCTGACCCGCTGGTTGATGCTGGCAGCTGCCTTGCTGCTGGTCGCGCACCTCTACCCTGGCGTGGAGGTCAAGAGTTTTGGCTCGGCGCTGGTGGCTGCATTGGTGCTGGGGCTGTTCAACACGCTGCTTCGACCCGTGCTGGTGCTGCTGACCTTGCCGGTCACGGTGCTGAGCCTGGGCCTGTTCCTGTTCGTCATCAACGCGCTGATGTTCTGGGCTGCAGCCAATCTGCTGGCCGGATTTCAAGTCGCAGGGTTCGGCGCCGCCCTGATCGGCTCGCTCATCTACAGCCTGTGCGGCATGCTGATCGACGCCCTGATCGAGCGTCTTTTCCCCTCGTTGGACTGATCCTCAAGGCAGTTCTTCACCCTGGGGCCCACCGCCGCGCGGATACATGTCAGCCAGCAATTGGCGGCGCTCGTAAATCAGCGCCCGCAAGCGCGCATCGATCACGGCGGCCTCGATTTGATCGGCGTCCTGACCCCTCGATTGGCGCAGGCCGGAGCGCAGCCGGTCGATCGCGCCGTTGAGATCACCCACGGCAGCACGGGTCTCGCCCAGCGCCCGCACCGCGCGCAACGGCTGGCTCAAGCCCGTCCACAACTGCGCCAGCACAGCCCAGGCCGCGGCATCGTGCGGGTCCAGGCTGACATGGGTCTGCAGATTGTCGGCAGCAGCGCGCATGCGCTCGGCCTGCTGGCCTTGCACGGCCAATTGCCCCTGCATGATCAGCATGGCGCGCGAACGGTCATGAGGCAAGCCGTCCAAGGCCGCAAAGCCGGCTTCGCTCTGGCCCCGTGCCAGCGCCAGTTCGGCGCGCAAGTAAATCAACAGGCGCTGCGCCTTGAGGTCGTCGGGCGACAGCATCTGGAGCACGCCTTGGGCGCTGCGTATTGCCGCCTCGGCGCGCGAAAAATCGCGCAGCTTGATCGACGCCAAGGCGCTTGCGTAGCGTGCGCCAATCTGCTCAAAACCTGTTTGCCGCACGCCTGCATCCATTTGCTGCAACTGCGCCATCACTTCGGCCCGCGTGTCCATCAGCACGCGCGAACGCGCCGTGATGATGGCGTGTTCGGCGCTCGGATGCAGCGCCGCCGGCTGGTCGGTTCCCAGGCGCGCGCGCGCATCGCCAATGCGTTCCGAGGTCAAGGGGTGCGAGCGCAAATACGGGTAGCTGCCTGAATCCATCAAGTGGTAGGCCTGCTCCATGCGCTCGAACATGCTGACCATGCCGTAGCCCTGGTAACCCGCGTGGGTCAGAACGTTGAAGCCGACGCGATCCGCCTCGCGCTCCATGTCGCGCGAGAAGTTCAGCGAGGCTTGTATGGCCGCCGCTTGCGAGCCCATGATGGCTGCGCTGGCCAGGTCCGGGCTGCCGGCACGGCCGGCGGCAATCAGGCCCAGGATCAGCCCGGCCGTCGCCAGCATGCTGCTGTGCGAGTCGCCCACCATGCGGCGCGCCACGTGGCGCTGCGTGACGTGCGAGAGTTCATGGGCCATCACCGAGGCCAGTTCGTCGCGCGAGCCGGTGATCGCGATCAGGCCCAGGTGCACGCCGATGAAGCCGCCCGGCAGCGCAAATGCATTGACGCTGCGATCGCGCACCAGGAAAGGCTCCCAGGCGAAGCGGTCCCTGGTCTCGTCGCTGATGTTGCCCAGGCGCTTTGATGCCTCGACCAGGGGACGCCAGGTGTCTTCCACGTACTCCAGAATCAGCGGATCGTCGATGTAATCGGGGTCCAGCTTGATTTCGCGCATCACCTGATCGCCAACCCGGCGCTCCAGGCCGATGCCCAGGTCATCGGACACCGAGTCGCCCAGGGCAGGCAGATTCACCTGCGCATGAACCAAAGGCGCCGACACCAGATTCAAGAGCAGGGACAAAAGCACCGCCGACCATCCCAGGCGCCTTCCCCGGCTCGCGCTTCGACTCACATGCGGCACTGCGCCCCGATTCCGTCCACTCACAAACATTTCTCCCAAACTGCGCCAAGCTCTGCCTTGCGACAGGTCGATATGATGACAGTTTCCTGGTTTCGCGATTGTTGCTGCCCCATGAATTCACCGCTGACGCATTTTGACGCCCAGGGACAAGCCCACATGGTGGACGTGGCCAGCAAGGCCGCCACCCATCGCAAGGCGCGCGCCGCGGGCACCATTCGCATGCAGTCCGCCACCCTTCAACTGATCCTGCAAGGCACGGCCAAGAAGGGCGACGTGATCGGCATTGCCCGCATCGCCGCCATCCAGGCCGCCAAGCGCTGCGCCGACCTGATTCCCCTGTGCCACCCGCTGCCGCTGACGCATGTCGCCGTCGAGTTCCGCACCGATGAAGCGCAAAGCTGCGTGCATTGCGAAGCGCAAGTCGAAACGCTGGGCCGTACCGGTGTCGAAATGGAGGCGCTGGCTGCCGTACAGATCGGCCTGCTGACCATTTACGACATGTGCAAGGCGGCCGACCGCGGCATGGTGATGACCGACATCCGTGTGCTGGAAAAGCACGGGGGCAAGAGCGGGGATTGGGTTTTTGCACAGTCGTAATCGGTCAGCAGGCCGATCTGTACGGCGGCCAGCGCTTCCATTTCGACGACGGTGCGGAACCCAAAATTCATTCGTTGATCCGGGATGATTGCCCAGAATTGGGCACGTCAGTGGATCACGATTGGATCAAATTTGTCAATCCGCGAGCTGAGCGCGAAGGTGACAAGACAGGCCAGTCAGACTGGCTGGCCTGTTCCGTTGATTACCCGCGCATGGCCTGGCGAACCAACTTCAGTGGGAGAGTCTTGTAGAGCAAGGCCTCCAGCGCGCTCGACTGGTCAGGCAGCGTACGCCACGACCCTTCAACACCCTCAACCAAGGCCTTGAACCCTCCATTTACTCGGACAGAGCGGGTTGCAACCGGGTCTGTCAACAACCCAGCAACGTCGCAGCCGATTTGGTCAAAGAGATGATCCGGCATTGCCACCAAAACGGTCCACAATCGCGAGAGCCCATAATCCCAAGCATCACATTTCGGCCGTTCCGGACTCTCCCTGATCGCCGACCTGAGAGCGGTAAACGCTGGGCTCTGCAAGAACATGCGCTCAGATAGCCGCTGTTGATCCTGCCGCATTTCCGACCGCCAAACAGGAATCCCGAACTGTCTCGACAACTCTTGTGCGGCATCATCATCAAAACCTGGCAATATATGACACACGTAGCTGGTGTACCGCATCAACGTCCAGTTGGCGCGTTTGTGCCCATATTGCTCAGACTCAGGTGGCATAAGAACCGGAAAAATCCCCAATTGAATTGCTCGGCAGGGGGCTGCGAGCCTACTGGCTGCCCTCATCCACAATTCGGGCCCAGTCTTGCCGCACTCCAGGGACCACGTGTATCCACCAATCTCAGTAGAAAAAATTGGCCTACCGGGTTGCCCTTCCGCGTGACGAAGGGGCGGTTTCTTATCCTCACAGCCGGAATTTGCTGAGCGCTTTTCATCCGGCATGCTGAATCCAGCCTCCGACTTGATTGCTTCCACGTGGGCTGTGTACGCGCCGCCTTGCCGCTTTTTCAGGTCTTTCGCGCGAGCCTTGATCCTTCTAAGCGACGGAGGGCGCCTATCTGACTGATTCATCGTTCTCTCCATTGATCGACGTAACTTTGCTGTCCACCTAGCGTCGGTACGCCAAACAGGATTGCAAAAATGATCAGAAATGAGCCTGTGCTCAAGCGGAGGGAACTTCACCCGAGGGTGGACGTGGAGGCGTCAGGCGGCGCCGGCGCATAGGATACTGCATTTGTCTTGAGGTGCTCGCGAAGTATGCGCGGGTCAGTGACAACACCTGATCAATGTCTCGCCGAACGACAACGGATTCACTTGCCCAGGAGATCAAGTTGGGTACGTCATATGACACAGACATAGTTGCCTGGGCGATTGACCAAGCGGTGCTGCTGCGCACCGGTAGAGTTTCCGAGCTCGACTTGGGAAACATCGCGGAAGAGCTCGGAGATTTAGCTAGGCGCGAACAACGCGAGTTCGCAAACAACTTGGAGTCGCTCCTCGCGTTCCTGTTGAAGTGGCAGCTTCAGCCCGATCAACTGGGTACTGGTTTGCGAAGCGCCATCAAGCTTCAACGCTTCAAGCTCATGGACCAACTGAAGGAGGCCCCCAGCCTGAAGCACAAACTGGTCGATTCAGACTGGTTGACGCGCGTCTGGGTCCTGGCAACCGTCTACGCCGAAACCGAGACCGGTTTAGACACATTTCCGGAAGCTTGCCCCTGGACTATGGATCAGGTACTGGTGGACGACTTCTTACCGGGCGCGTGACACTTCACGTCCCGGGTCTCCTGGACTGGTCTATCGTGCTACTCTTCTTGCAGCACATCTTCGGTGAGGTGGGACCATGACCATTGATCTCGGGCTTACTTTCATTGTGGCCCTTACCGTTGGGTCGTTTGCGCTGATTCCCTGGGCCAACAACATCGCGAACAAGAACGATGCGCGGGCACGTAAAGCTCGCCATGCAAAGCGAAGACTGATTCGACCAGGTCTGTTGCGGTCTCGGTATTCGAAAATCGGGGTGCCCTTCGCGTCTCGGGCACGAAAAATCAAGCCCCTCCTGAAGACCTCTACTTCCCGGTCGGCCCTATAAGGTTGGGCGTGGGCATGCGCGGTTGAAGAAACCGACCCCTATTGGGGGTCTCGCCTGTTCTAAGACTATAAGGGTCCCCAAGCGTTCCCCTGTGCTGCGGGCCCATCCGGTCAGGTCCCACTTGACCTGTCCATAGAAATCAAGAACCCGGGGGACAAATGTGGGACACATCTCAATAGTTGCCAGTGGTCACTGAACTAGTTGGGTCTTCACGGAGTCCCGAATTCGCATGATAGTTACTCGATTTGTCATGAGTTCGCGGGCAACGGCGGATACTGTGTACCCCCTGCAACATCGCACGTGCTGATTCCCGCCGCTTAGACCCGGGCGCGCCACCTAGGCCCCATTGCGATCCGGGGCTGAGCCACAGTTCCGCGGTTAGGATGTCGTCATCTTTTGAGGAGGTGACATGCAGAGTTTGGCAGCTTACTCATTCGAAGCGCTGGACGCCGATCCGGAGAAGCGCTTGGATACGATGAATGGCCTGGTGGACAGCTGGCTTTCGAAGAAGGGGGCGACGACGCCACGTGAGCACGATGGATCGTTCGATTCGAAGACTGGAGATGGAACTGGGCAATTCTGCCGACACGAGATCCGGAGCAAGGCTGGCGTTCTTCATGAAGTCGAACTGATCGAGACCGCACACACAGGTGCGATGTTCACGACCAACCTCCAGTTCGCTGCTGTAAGCGGGCGGGTGGTGGTTTATGCCTCGCTTGCGGCGGCACCGGGTGAATCACGTGTTGCCCCAGTAGGGATCTACCCGCGCTGCCCATGGATCGTCAGATCCTTGATCGATGCATACCCTGACTGGAATTTCGCGGGGCAAGAAGTGCCGCTGTCGAAGGCATTTGACGCCACCGAGGACAGTTCCGCACAGGTGCTTTGCAAAGTCCTTCGCTCCAAGACTCGGCGCCTTCCTCTTGTCGTGGTGTCAAACGACGAGGACGAACAGGTTTGGTCTGACATGCACACCAAGCTGGCGGAAAGCCTGGTTGGTCTTGCCGATGTCGCCGTAGTAGGCGCGGAGTCTTCATGGGTTCTTACAGATGAATTGGGTCCACGTGACTCCTGCTATCTTGGAGCCGTGCGGCTCTATTGGCCAGGAGTGCGGCCAGACGGTTCTCTTCCAGGGATCAATTGGCGTGCATCACAGCTTGCTGCCTTTGGTTTGGATGACGCGGGGCGGAATCGGTTCCTGGCCAATCTGCGGCGAGAAGTTATGTCTGCGGCTGCGTTGACAATGCCGCTTCCGGCGGCGTTCCGAGACATTCGACGGGTGGCAGAGAAAGAGCGGTTGCAGGCGTTAGAGGTTGACTCTCGCAATAGCGAACTTGACTCGATCATCGAGGAGAACGCACGACTGACGGCTGATTTGGCAAAGGCCGAGAGTACCATTCAATCGCTGCAATGGAAGCTTTCGGCGGCAACCTACGCGGAGCGTAAGACAGAAGCTGCCAATGACGAAGCAGGCGGTGAACCAGGCGCAGTTGAGGAGGAAGTTCAACCACCACCGGAGCCTGGTGAGGTTCGGTACTACAAGAAAATTGGTAGCGGAGGCGGCGTTGACTCTCTGGTGCAGACCAAAGCCTGCCAACACAAGGATTCAAACTGGAAACCTGCCTTCAAAGGTGACCAAGCCGAGAAGGGTTTGCTCAAGCTGGAAGGGCGAAACGATTGGAGGAGCCTCGCACACTGTAGTGCTTGCACTGGTGGGGGTCGTTGGAGAGTCAACTGGTAGTTCGCTCGCCACTTGTGAGATGTCGAGAAAATCTGAGGCCCGACTTGTCATCGACAGCAGGAAACGACGGATTCCGTGTCATGACATTCAACTGTGTAGTGATGTCACTACATGGGGGTGTAGTGACGCTGTGAAACCTTGAGAGATCTTGACGGACCGTTGACTGCTTAACTGCAGCTGAGTCATGCCTTGCTAGCATCTCGAATCCGCATGACAGTTGCTCGACTAGTCAGGAGTTCACGGGCGACGGCAGACACTGAGTACCCCCCGCGCAACATGGTACGCGCCTTCTCCCGCTGCTTGTCTGTCAAGCTTTGGGGGCGTCCAAGCAGCTTACCTTCCGTCCGTGCGCGTTGAAGTCCTGCATGGGTTCTCTCTATCAGCAGGTCACGCTCGAATTCAGCGACTGCGCCCAGGACAGCCATGGTCATCTTCCCTGTTGAACTAGTGAGGTCCATACCTCCCAGGGCCAGGCAATGGATCTTGATCCCTTCAGCTTCCAACGCCTCAACGGTTGCCCGGACATCCATCGCGTTCCGCCCCAGCCGGTCAATCTTGGTGACAACTACGACATCACCCGGCTCAAGCTTGTTGAGCAACTGACGCCAGCCCAGACGCTCTGATGCCGCAACAGAGCCCGAGACTGCCTCAGTGACGATGCGTCGTCGGTCGATGTTGAATCCAGCTGCTGCGATCTGCTGAACTTGGTTTTCCGGTGTCTGGTCGGTCGTTGACACGCGGCAGTATGCGAAGACCCGTGACATGAAGGCTCCTGTTCAAAATCCAGACCTGTAGCCTCCCACCTGTTCACAAGTGTGTCAAGGCTAGTTTTTGAACACCATGTAGCCACCTGTCCACAACCGACCGTTTCTGAGCGTATTCCGTACCCATAGGCAGAACCGTATTGCCACCGTTGACCCGTCAGGCAAAGAACTACGCGGGCTGCGGATTGAGAAAAATTGCTTCTGTTGCTTGTGCTAGATCTTCAGCGCTACCTCCATGCCCAGGTACCCTGAATAACTTACCAGTGCGTTCGTAAAGGTTATAAGGCTCTAGCTCCCGATCCGTAAGCAGAATGACCCGCCGCCGATGCTTATCATTGAGCGACTTGGCTAGGTCGATCTCCTGCGGGGTGAAGGGACACAACTTCGCCAGCAAGATGAACGTCTCAAATCGATCGCTTGGGAAGGCGTCCGCGACAGCCCGCAAGTTCTGGATGTCCTTCTCGTCGATCGTGCCACCGTCCCCGTCTCTCGCTGACTTCCGTCCCCAGTCCTTGCATTCAGCCAGAATAACTATCGTCTTTTCTGGGTAGGGTTGCGACACGATCCAGGCGAAATCCACCTCGCTGGCAGGGAGCGCCACACCATTCTTTGGGATCAGGTCCAGCGAAGGCGAATAGAGGTGATTGCGAAACGTCGAACTCAAATTGGCATTCAACTGCTGGAGCGTCAGCGCCACTGGCACAGCACCCTGCGCATTGCGCTCTGCCCCAAGGACGCCGGAGCGTCGGTAGTGCCACTCTGCGTTCACAAGCTGTCTGGTGGCATCAAACTCGCGACCGCACATTTCGCAGGTGAGCTTCTGCCGCAGCGCATCGAGGGAGGTCCAGCTTGCCATCTGGCAATGCGGACAAGTCAGTTCAGTGCCAATGCGAAAGAGACCTTTCTCAACAAGGTAGCCGAAAACGCCCTCTGCGGTGAGTTTTTCTCCTTGCGGACGGGGCTCAAGGTAAAGATCCAAATGATCCTTAAAGGAAGCCTCTGGGTTTTCTTGGTCCTTGCTCCCAATCAGCTGAATTGCTGACTTCTTCGTAAACGCCGCAGTCGGACCGTGGGTCCTCAATAACCGGCGTACGCCTGGAATTTTGAAGACGATGGCGCCTGACACACCGCCGAGCTGCGTGATTAGCTGCCTGACAATTAAGCCACCGGAACTCACCTTCGACGTAAATCCTGCAAGGTCAAAGATTCGCTTGAATAGGTCAGCCACGGGAAGTGCATACATGGACGCATCCGTGCTCGTTGCGTTAATCACGAGACCAATACGCTCGGGTTCAATCCGAAGCCTCCTGTATTGAAAGTACATCGAACGCGCATAGAACTCGTTCAGCTCGGGTACATAGGGCGGGTCAAGCGTGTAATCCTCATTTCCGTAGAGGCCCCCGATGAACGACAGCGAGGCTACTAGATGTTGCGAGTGGAACCATGCGTCTGTCGCAAACGGCTTGTCATTCAGACCAAAAGCGAGTCTCGGCTTACCTGGCTCAGTAACCAGAACTCCCAGCGACGCAACCTCACTGAAATACATCAGCGGGGGGCGAATATTGAGTCCATTCCACAAGTGTTCATCAACATAACAAATGGTGTGCGGCCCGTCGCCGAAGGTGGCCTTCCACATCTCAACGTCACCTGCATCTGAGTGACAATCCTGCCGCATCCAGATTGCAACGTGCTCTGGAAATTTGTCCTTTCGATAGGAAAGCATTTCCTCCATCGATTTGCGCCAAACCGGAATGAAGACCTCGTATCTCTCAACATGTCTGGCGTCGATAAACCACAAGGCCACATCGCAGGCCCGCAGGTTCCAGAACGCAACAAGGTCGTCCAAGTTCGACGCATCGCCCAAGTAGAACCCTGGGTAATCCCAACCAGATCGAAGGCTGTAATGCCTTTCAAGTCCATATCGAGAAAAGTAGGAAACGCTTGGGCGATTCAAAATATCTACCGGCAGCTCCTTGGCCGGATCAATAGCAAACTCACTTGCATCGCCTGCCTCCTTCAACATTTGCCCATAATCAATTGAAATATCTTCGACCGCCGGATATGCTCCAAGTTGCATCAAAAACAAGTCTGCGAGTGGATCCGCTTGGCCCCACGTATAGATACGGATGCCCTGCTTCCTGATTTCATTCCACTCCGGCCGTTCTCGCAAATAGACGAGCATATTCTGAATATCGAGGACCTGCGATTGGACCCTACTTTCACCCTTCCCAACAAAGATGCTGTCATGGAAGAACGGATTGATCAGGTGAGGAAACTTCGCGACAAACGCTTTGACTTCTTCCGAATCTCCTATTGGAAAGATCATGTCAACGCGAAAGAGCTCGACTAAGCGTTTCGCCTCCGATTCACGGTCCACTACAACAATCGGATTGAATCGACCGCCCCACAACGCGTGGGAATATTGCACAGCCTTTCGGAAACTTGCCTTGTCGCCGCCCTTGATGGCCCAGCAGATGCGAAGCGGTCTGTAAGCAATGTTGACTCGAACCGTTTCCATACAGGCAGCCTTCTCGGTCAGGTTTGGATGTGAAAACCTACATTTGGGTGTAGCGTCTTGAAGGCACCAGAACGGTCATTTGTCTTGAGAGGGCACTGGCTGCACGTTCACGCATCGAAACTGAACTTCCGCAGCGGGCGTCTTGCCGAGCTCCACGTCATTTTGATGACTGCTGATTAGATGAACAGCCTTACCTTGGGCGCCACAGAATTCAGAAGCCTCCTGTATCGCTTTTGCCTTCTGGTATCCACCCGAAGTGAACCCCCATTCAGAATTCGCAATCATGTAAACGTCAGATCCAACCGGCACCACACCTGAATGAGCACATGCCGTAAAGGCCAGAACTGGCAGCGTCAGCAAGAGTGCTCTCATTCCTTCTCCAAAGTGGCTGAATAAGGCTGTCATTGCGTTTCCCATAGCAATAGCCATTGGCAGAAGGTAGCGAAGCTACCTGTATTTTGGGGGCATCCGGATGTGAAAGGCCAAATTTCCCCTTACCCGTGCAGCACACGAGTTGGGGCAGCCAGAACATCCGGATGAGGGCATCCGTCTTGTGTTCTACGTCTCCAGGTTTGCTGCGCTTTGTATCGATGACACCCTAGCCTGGAGTTCGGCCCTGTTGTGACACCTCACCAGCACGCTCGCAGCGATCCAGATTATTAGCCTGGGCCTTTCCAGCGTTTCCCCTATGCTGGTCCTCCTCATGGGGAAGTCTCGACTCAACGAGCACCTGCTACGAGCGTTTGGACACCGACAGCTTGCAGGCGGTTGCGAATGACCAAACTACACCTCGGTCATCCACACCCCAAAGTATAGTGAAGGCAGGCCGTCGCTTGTATAAGTTATCAACATCCCCGAGCGATTTTTCAAGACGGCGGATCCTGCCGGCCACTCAACGACGCCAGCCGCTGAGCGACGGAGGTAGCTTGAAGATGCGTGTACCTCAAAAGCATGCGGGTTGATTTGTGTCCACTGATCGCCATGAGCTCCGCCAAAGAAAGACTGCCTAGGCTCGTCCAGGCCGTTACGGCATGGTGTCGCAAGTCGTGCAGTCGAAGATCGCTCAGAAACCCGCCTATGGGCTCCTGGAGCCCTTCCTGAACCGCCTGATCGAACATCCTCTGGGCACGCGCCACAGTGACCTTAAATCGCGTTGAAACGCTTCCGGCTGCGCCCGTAGGGAGAAGCAACTCGTCCCCCCTCCCTCGTGCAGCGTCTGCCAGCGCCAGCAATGCAGCCAGAGACTGCGGACAGAGAGGAACATACCGAGCCGACCCATTCTTGGTATCTGCCAGAAAAGCAGTTGCCTGCGCAGAATCGATGTCCCGTATGCGGAGTTGGCACAGCTCACCCCGCCGCATTGCGCTGCGCATGAGCACGATCAGGGCCGGATGCAGCCAAGACGCTTTGCTGCTCTTGGCTGCATGCAGCAACCACTCTGTCTCAAGCGACGAGAGGGTCCGGCTGCGCCCCTGGTCCGAACGCGGACGCCTGACAGTGCTGAGTGGGTTGCTGTCAACCCAACCCCGCTCCATCTGGGCCCAGCGAAAAACACTGCTGAGCATGGCGAGCTTCCGGATCACGGTTCCAGCCTTGAGCCTTTCTGCTTGTTGGTCACGCCAACGCGCCAGATGAGCCGACTGGATCTCATTGACGGAAAGGTTTGCGAAGGGCAGGCGCTCAAACTCATCGAAACGATACCGGTAGGTGGACGCCCCCTTGAGCTTCGGAGCCACGACCTGGCGGTATTCCTGAATGACTTCCCTCAAGGTTGGGATGCTTTGGAGCTCCGGCGCCCAGCGTCCCGCCTCCATATCAACCTCAACCCTGCGGGCCCAGGCAAGCGCATCTGTCTTCCGGGTGAAGGTCCTGGTGACCGTTGCATAGCCCTGGCGGCGGACTCTTACCAAGTACCGCCCATTCCTCTCTGTGATTGCTGCCATAAGTGATCCTCTACACGTTGGATCACCCGTGGATCAACTAGACTCTGGCCCCTCTTTCTCATAGAGAAGATGTATGACATGTGCAAGGCCGCCGACCGCGGCATGGTGATGACCGACATCCGTGTGCTGGAAAAGCACGGGGGCAAGAGCGGGGATTGGGTTGCCCAGTCGTAGGCAGCGGCGTGTGCGTATCCCTAGGGCGCACCCGGTGGCACTGCCTCATTGTTTGGTATGGTGCGGCCGGCCGGCAAAGAGCGAATCCAGCTCTCGGCCAAGCGCAGGATCCTGCGTGATCGCTTCGCCCAATCGGCGCGCATCTTCCTCCTGGCAGGCTTGAAACGAGGCCTGCGTCAGCGGCTTGCCAAATCCAGGTCGACCAAGCAGGGTCTGCTGCAGCATGCGATCGCCCAACTGGCGCTTGAAATGCCCCGCCTCCCAATAGCTGACCATCTGCGTACGCTTGTCGCTTGGAGGCGGAATGCGCTCAGAAGTCTGCACGCTGACACCGCTGAAATCGGTGAGATCGACGGACAGGCCTGCCCGTGCCTGCGCGGCGACGGTTCCGATGAGCAGTTGCTTCCATTCCGAGAACAAGGGATCGAGGCCCAGGCGCTCCATCATCAAACGGATCTCGACATGGTATGGATATATGACCAGATGCACCGTGCTGCCTGACATCCGCGCCAGCGCCAGAAACTCTTGCAGTTCGGCGAACTGGGCCGATCTCGCGCCATTCGAAGGGCCGATGCGCGCAGGCCGGCCCGACCAGCGCCTCAGGTTCTCGACCGCCTTCTGGCGGAACAGGCCGTAATACCCGCTGGCGCCGGCTTCCGGGATGTAATTGAGCAGCGGATTGAAACCATCGTCGGCCAAGGTTGCCGGATAGCGGGCATGCTGGGTCCTGATCGCCGTGACCGAGTCGCGCAGGGCCGTCAGCGAGAACACGGTCTCAGCCACTGTTTTGATATCGACTTTCGGTGCAGCGGGGATGTCAGTGGGTGGCGCCACCGAATCGTCGCCGAGGACATCAAAGAAATCCACACCCAGCACAATCACTTTGGGCATGCAGCCGGCTTGACGCAGCCACGCCAGCTGACGAAGCGACGTTTCAATGTCGGTGCCCGGCAGGGCGTGATTGAAGGCGCGCAGCCCCAATTGCCCGAATGCCTCGTTGCCGGGATCGAAGCCAATTTCCGCGCGCGAATTGCCAAAGATGCCGGCGCTTGCGCAAGCGCTCTTCGCCAAGGTCCAGCGCGTCAATAGGTTGTAATGATCGAGATAAGGCTTGCGCGCATTCAATCCAGCGATCCTGGGCGCGCCGTACAAACTCAACGGGTCCATCACAAGATTGATGGCCGCGCACGCCGCGAGCGCTGCCAGGGCCGTGGCCAGCATGTCGCGCAGATAGCTTCGGCTGCGAGCACTCATGGTCAGAATTGGAAATACAGGAATTCGGTCGGACGGCTCAATGCCAGCACGCAGGCCGCCAGCAGCAGGCCTGCCAATAATGCGTCACGTCTGCGCAGTGCCCATTGCATCCGGACGCGCGCCGCGCCGCCGTCGATCGCAGTCGCCAGGGCCGGGTCGAAGCGGCACATGATCTGCTGCGTATTCGGCGCCAGGAACGCGATGCACGCCGCGCCCAGGACCCATTGCCAGGTGCTGAAGAACATCGCGCCGCCGCCGAGAAAGCTGTGGATGCCTGCGCGATCCAGCACGAGCGCCAACCCGCCCAGCCGCGACACGAGGGCCTCGGGCAGGGCCGCGCCATTGCAACCGGACAATCCCGCAAACACGCGCCGCGCCACGTCGAGCGTGGGAGCGCGAAAAAACACCCAGGCCAGCACGACGCACAAGAAGGTCAATCCGGCCGACAAGAGCCGCGCAAGGCCACGCGGGAGTTCAAGCGGCAGATGCGCGACCAGCCTTTGCCAGGCCTGGTGCAGGATCAGGTAGGCGCCATGCAGGGCGCCCCAGATCGCGAAATTCCAGCCTGCGCCGTGCCACAGTCCACCCAGCGCCATGGTCGTGAACAGATTGATCCGGCGCCGCAACGGTCCATGCCGGTTGCCTCCCAGTGGAATGTAGAGATAGTCCCGCAGGAAGCGCGACAGGGTCATGTGCCAGCAGCGCCAGAAAACCTGGATGTTGACGGCCTTGTAGGGCGACGCAAAGTTCAGCGGCAGCTTGACGCCGAACAATCGCGAAAGCCCGATGGCCATGTCGGAGTAGCCTGAAAAATCGAAATACAGCTGAAAGGTGTAGGCCAGGGTGCCGCCCCAGGCGATCAGCAAGCTCGGCGGCGCCGCGTCGACTGCAAACAGCGCATTGGCGCCTTCGGACAGGTTGTCGGCGATCAACACCTTCTTGGCCAGACCGATGGCAAAGATGGTGAGCCCAACAGCAAAGTTCTCGGCTCGCAGCACGTAGTTCCGCTCGTCATCGAACTGCGGCATCATCTCCCGGTGGTGCAGCACAGGGCCCGCAACCAGATGCGGGAAGTAGCTGACAAACAGCACATAGTTGACAAAGCGGTATTCGGCCACCAGCCCGACATAGGCGTCGACGAGGAACGCAATCTGCGTGAATGTGAAAAACGAAATGCCTATGGGCAGCACGACATGCAGCAAGGGCCAGTGCTGGCCCAGGACCGCATCGGCACTGGAAATGAAAAAGTCCGCGTACTTGTAATAGGCGAGCAGGGCGAGATCCAGCACCACGCCCAGGCCCAGGATCTGACGAGCGCGGGGCTTGCCGATGTGGCGGCAAATCTGCACGCCCAGGACGTAATTGACGCAAATGGAAGCCACCAGGAGCGCCAGATATCGGTAGTCCCACCAGGCGTAGAAGGCCAGCGAACAGGCGGCCAGCCATCCGGCGCCGACCCGCTTGCCGAACCGCGCCGCCACGGCGAAGCCTGCCAGCACCACGGGAAGGTAAAACAGCAGGAAAGCATAGGAATTGAAAAGCATTCAATCACCAGTTGCCGGCATTGGAGCGGTTTGCATGGGGGTGCCGGGCGCCACGGTCAGCAAGCCGAGAGCGCGGCCCGCGCGCTCCAAACGCGATTCTTGAGCGGCTCGAATCGTACCCGAGTCAGCGCATCTCCCTGAAGCCGTATTGGCGCACAGGCGCCGCACATTGAAACGGCACAGCTTCGGCCGCCGAGGGCTTGCCGCACTCGGCAAACCAGTCAACGGCGGCGGCATTGTGGAACTCGCGCAGACGCGCGGCGACATAACGGGCCCGATCCACCTCGCCGCTGGCATCCAGGGACTGCGCCCAATCCATCATCAGCCGCGCATCGATCAGGTTATGCGCCGTCTTTTTCGTGGCCGCAAGCGCGTTGGCGCCAGGAACGAAAGTGGTGGCGGCCGCGTAATCGGCCAAGGTCGAGAAAAACACACTGCGCTGGCCCCGTGCCACCCGGCCTTCCAGGGAGCCTGCACCGGGCGAAGGCTCGTAGATGTCGACGACGTGGAGATAGTCCGGCACCGCGTAGATGCTGGCCGCGAACATGACGACGCCCGCGCCGCACAGCGCCGCAGGGGGCAGGAAAATCCGCCATGACGCAGGCCCTGTGGCGGGCGCACTTTCTTCCGCCGCCCCCAGCAGCAGCCCCAGTGCACACGCCGCAGGCAGCAGGAAATAGGCGTACCAGAGCGGGTACTCCAGCATGCTGTGCACGCCAATCATCAACACCAGCATGAAGGCGCAGCGCAGCATCACGGCATCCGATTGCGCGCGGCATGCCGTCTCGAAAGCCCGCCAGATCGACACGGCCAGCAGGCCCAGCACCAGCAAGCCCAGAGGCCAACCCAGTTCCACCAGCAACTGCATCACCAGGTTATGACAGTGATCGAAAAACGCCACCGGACGGTCTGGAAACGGCGTCATGGTCCAGGCCAGGTTGAACTCGCCCCAGCCGACGCCCGTCCACGGATTGAGTTTCAACAGGGTCCAGGTGTTGCGCAGAATCGCGATGCGAGATGGCGAGCCCGCCCCCTCCGCCAGACGCGATTCAGCGCCAAAAGCGGCATCGTTGGCATGCGCCCACCAGGCCATCAGGCCCCAGCTCAACAAGGCCATCAAGGGCGTCAACAGCAGCACCAGGCGCGTGCTTCGCGACAGCGAACGGTCCACGGCGCCCCACGCGAACAGCAAGGCCACGCCGATGAACATGCCGGTACGCGAGGCACTCAGAATCACGGCAAAAATGAATACGAACAATGCCAGCGCCAAGACGACACGCAAACGCGATGCTGGAACTGACTCGCGCGCAAGCGCCGCCTCCACCAGCCACACCGCGGCAATGCACGCCCAAAGCAGCAGGCTGGCCAGATGATTGGGCTGCCGCATATTGCCGATGGCGCGGCCCGGAATGCCCGAATGCGCGATCCAGACGCCGTCTGTCCAATCCGGCTCGAACACCTGCACCACCGACACGAGCGCGCTCAACACCCCGGCCAGCACCAGGCCCCAGCACAGCGCAGTGAACACCTGCCTGCGCTCATCTGCATCGCGCGTCCGGGCCCATTGCATGACACACAAGCCGCCGCCGACGAGTGCGAACGTGGCCATGGCCAGCGACAGCGGCAAGCCGTTGACGCCCACCGAGACCGCGGCAGCGGCAAGCATCAGCAGCCAAGGCAGGGTATGAATGTCCCATCGCGAACGGGCCTGAGACCACGCACTGCCTTCGACCAACACCCAGCCCCAGAGCCCCAGGGCAAGCACCTGATTGAATAAAGTGGCCGAAGGTGTGAGGTTGTAGGCCAGCAGCGGGGGCAGCGTGCAGGCCAGGCAGATCAAGACAAGAAGAATCCGCTGAAACATGGGGGCTGGAGAGTGGGGGATGAGGGCGGATTCTAGGGGGACAAAACTTGCTTACCCTGTTCAGCCTTTGTCAAAAATCGTCGATCCCGTATTTGCGGACAGCATGGGCACATGGATAGGATTTCGTGTCAGACGTCTCGCCTTTGATTCCACATTTGGAAAGATAAGCTTTGGCGTCAGGGTTTGGGAATTCCCTCAAACGATCCATCAAGTAATTTGCCTTGTCTTCCTCGCCATCTGCCAGCAAATTCTCGGCCCAACTGATCAACAGACGTCCGTCGATGGCGTGATGGGCTGTTCTCTGTGCCGCATGGAGCGCTGCGGGCCCAATGCGGAAATTGGTCGCGGCGACATAATCGCCCCACTCTGAATAGAACAAGGTAGCCTGCCCGGTTTGGATGCGTTGCAAAAACGGGCTCGTTGCCTCCCGATCAAAGATCTGCGACACCGTCAAATAGTTTTGGCAAGCCACCAAACTACCTAAAAACAGCACCACACCGACCACTGCGGGCACCGTGGCGGGGACGATCCATCGAGTCCACGCGCGATGCCTCGCAAGGAGGCCTTCAACATCCTCCAATCCAAGCAAAACACCCATCACAAAACTGGCTGGAAGAAGAAAATAGGCATACCACAGTGGCAACTCGAACATGCTGTGAATGCCCACGACCAGCACGATGCCCAGTCCGCCGCGCCAAAGTACTTGATGTTGACTGGAGCGCCTGACATTCCTGATGGCTGCACACACCGCAAAAACAATCAACATTGAAATGAAGGTCCCAAGTGGCCAACCCAGTTCGACAATCAGTTGCAAGAACAGGTTGTGACAGTGATCCACGATCACGCCGCGGCGGTTGTCAAAAGGTGTCAGCGTCCAAGCGAAATTGAATTGCCCCCAGCCAACACCCAGCCACGGGTATGTCTGCGCCAACACGAGTGCGTTGCGCCACAACGCGATGCGCGACGGCGACCCCGCACCCTCGCCCAAACGTCCAATCACATCCTGATGTCCGCCGGCCGAATCCAGCAGATACATCGCCAGTGTGGTCAACAAGACCGAGGCGACGACGACACCCACCCAGAGTCGACGCGTGGTTTGGTTCAATGATCGATCCAGCGCACCCCACAAGACGAGAAGCGGCAGCAAAATGTAGAGCCCCATTCTGGAGGCGCTCAGCACGAGGCCGACCACCAGAATAGCCAGCGTACATGCGGCCAATACCGGGGAACGTAGCAGACGGGACGCTGCCTCGTCCCGCAAGCTCAACCAGGCCAGCATGGACATGCACAGCAAAGCCGCCAAATGATTGGGCTGCCGCATATTGCCGATCGCGCGCCCAGCCAGCGGCGAACTGGCCAGCCAGAACGTATCCCGGTCAGGGTTGAAAAAGACCTGCACAAGGGCAATCAAGGCGCTTAGCGTTCCCGCCACCAGGAGCCCCCACATCACAGCCTGCAGCAATTGGACCCGAGCCGGTCGCTGCAGCTGCATGCCCACATGCGTGGCCAGCGCCGCGGCAACGATCATGGCCGCACTCTGAAGCGTCCCGGACAACCCGCCACCAGCCATACATTGCGATACCAAAGTGGCCAGCAGAAAAATGATCCATGCAATCTCCGGACCTCGAAGGGGCCCGGCAATGCGCTGTCGCATTGCCAGCGCAATTGCGAATGCAGCCCATAAGCCAACGCTGAGCAAGCCACCGAATACTGTCGTGGAAGGCTCAATGTGGTAAACAAACAGGAATGGCAAGCCACAAACAACGGATAACAAAAAACCCATCCAGGCATTTGAAGATTTGACTTGCACAGAATTCCCGTCTATCGATCTCATATTTAGAAGGGTGCTAGATCAAGCACCTTGAAATACGTCAAGGTCTTTTGATCGAAGCAAGCCACTTTCGATTTCCCACGTACGACCAGCGGCAACCAGCCGTCACAATTTGGCGCATCGGCCAGGACCGCATGAACCACTGCGGCATCGTTGTACTTTTCAAGCAAGTCCATGGGCCTTGCATGTTGACGTAGCGCATCCGCCTCCGCTGTCAAAGGCACGAACAAATCCGGTCGCTGCGGCAAATCAGCCCCACCCTGAACGGACTCAAACAGCAATTTATTTCTCTCGCTCCTTTGCTCAGGAAATTTTGCAGCGACCCATTGCGGCCCCAACCATGGGGTATGACGGTAATCAGAGGCAGCATGCTGGACGTGACTCAAATCCAGACTGTTGGCCTGCTCCAGGCTGAATCGATTGACATTAAAAACCAGCCATACTGGCCGCGCCATCGCGACAGAGAACATGCCATATCCAAAGGCCAAAATCTGGACCGCAACAATAATTGCCAGATCCATGCGGACACGAGGCTTACCAGGTCGGTAAACAATAAACGTGAGGATTGGCCCCAAACATACGTCGACCCCGAGCAACAAAAGAAATATCGAAGTGACGCCGACCGCGCCGGCCAGCGGTTTTGGATACCATATGCCAAACACCAGCCCATATGCGAGCATCGCCATCGTCGCTGACGCTCCAAAGTGGATCAGGGATACAACCGAGCGTCTCAACTTCATCACGTCTCCAATTCAAACAAGCCTTTCGAACTCCGCTTACAGGAAGCACTTCGATCCTATAACTCTCGAGAATCAGCGATATTTATTAATCACGATACTCCTGAAACACCACGAATCACAAATACGCTACTCATACCTTTTTAAAAATCGACTTCATGTCATCACGAACCGAGTTTTGCATTTTGCGATGCCGTGTTTATTCTAAATACGAAAAAGGAGCGCCGCAGCGCTCCTTTTCCAGAGAAATAAGCTTGGCAATATCTCAGGACTGGCAACCAGCAGGCAGATAGGGGAACATGGCCGTTACGTTACCCGCTGCGACTGCCGTGGCGGAAGCCATGGTCGAGCAAGTCCACTTGATTGTGCCGTCAGCTTGACCCTGGCCATACAGACCCAAGAAGGTGCCGTTCAAGGTGGTGTTCAAATTGGCCAGCGTCGCGACAACTGAACCGTTGGCAGTCGTGCCAGTTCCAGGATTGTAAGTAATTGCCGAGACGTATTTTGCGTTAGCTCCGAGATTTGGAATTGCCGAAGCAGTCGGCCATGTCAAGGACTCACCGTATGCAGACGTCACTGCAGCTTTCGCAGCATCCAGATCAGCCGTTGCTTCAGTCATCTTCGACTTGAGCATGTAATTCTGATAAGCCGGCAGTGCCACGGCCGCCAAAATACCAATGATCGCCACGACGATCATCAATTCGATCAGGGTAAAACCTTGTTGAACGCGCTTGCTCATGAGATATCTCCGTGAAGCAGTTGAGGGGTGAGGACATCCCCCCTGAATGC
>Ga0213872_10000225_pt1 | contig 49479 bp, 31 predicted proteins | sample VelepicomBERX_R2_FD_160071 | JGI IMG/M metagenome (GOLD analysis project Ga0213872, IMG submission 160071) | Rhizosphere microbial communities from Vellozia epidendroides in rupestrian grasslands, the National Park of Serra do Cipo, Brazil - RX_R2 | ecosystem: Host-associated > Plants > Roots >... | reverse complement strand
ATGGGGTGAACCCCTTGGATGAGACACGCGGCGAAACAGCCGGTTACCGTTCGCTGATTTCTTCTTGACGAACGGATTGGTTTCTTCCAGGATGAGTCTCGGCCTGGTAAAGCGGAGGCGAGCGCTGCTGGAGAGCAACTCGCCGAGGAATAGCCAAGCCGGAGACTCATCAAGACGATGAGCTGGGAGTGGGCTGCAGAGCCCGCTCCCTTTCGTGATGATTCATGTTCCCACATCGGATTGATAGATCTCCTCATGCCTGAAAAAACTCATTTGCGGCACACTCGCAAAGTTGTTGGCAGAAGTCCGATGCTGCTGTTCATAGACTACCGGTGAGCGATAGCCGAGCGCCGAATGCAATCGCAAGCGGTTGTAGTAGTTCTCGATGAACTCGCTGATATGAGCGCGCAGATGGTGGCCATCGCGGTATTGACGAGCATAGACCTCCTCCTGCTTGAGAGTCTTGAGAAAGCTCTCGCATTTGGCGTTGTCGTACGGATTGGCCGGCCTGCTCATACTCGGAATCATGTCCTGAGCCCGCAATACATCGATGTATTCGTTCGAGGCATACTGCACGCCGCGATCGGAGTGATGCACCAAGCCGGGCTTGGGCTGACGAGCAGCGATGGCCTGTTCGAGCGCCGCCAGTGTCAGGCGCGTGGCCAGTGTCGGCTCCAACGACCAGCCCACTACCCGGCGCGAGAAGGCGTCCAAAACCACAGCCAGATAGACGAATTCCTGTTGCAGCCGGATGTAGGTGATATCGGCTACCCACAGCTGGTCGGGCCCGCTCAACTCCATTTGTGCAGCCAGATTCAGATACACGGCAAAGCGGTGACCCGCATGGGTGGTGCGCACAAACTGGCGCCGGCCAATGGCCAATAAATGTCCTCGCGCATGAGCCTGACCACGCGCTTATGGTTCACGCACATTCCGCGATGACGCAATTCCGCGGTGACCCGCCGGTAGCCATAGCGACGCTGATGCCTCAACACAATTTCCTGAATCGCGGACCGCACCTCCATTTCTTCCTCGGCCGGCACAGTAGCCTTCAGATTCCGATAGAAGCCGGCCCGGCTGACATGCGCAAGATCACACATGTGCTCGATGCTCAAGCTGCCTTGCACTGCCATCAACTCCTGGATCTCTCCGTAGATGGCATCTCGCCAGGATTTGCGCTGTTCTGGCGTCGAGCCTCGATTCGTTGCAAGGCACCTTTGAAAAAATCGACTTCCAGCGTCCTCTTCCCCAAGGCCTCGCGCAATTGCCCGACCTCCTCGCGCAGCTCTTGCTCCACCGCGCTCGCACAGGCCTTCTCCGGAACTGCCCGATCGCTTGCCTGCCCCTTAGGCTTGCCTTTCAGCTTTGCTTCCCACTGATACAGTTGCCGCCAGGAAACGCCTAAATCCCGAGCCAGTTGCCGAATGTTGTCGGCTATCTCCATCTGCGCCACCGCTCGGCGCTTGAACGCTTCTGAAAATTGCCGGTATGGCTTCTTTCTTCTTGCCACTCGCTGTCTCCATTCGCTGAGCGCTGTCTCCTCGCGAGTGTCTCATTTTCGGGGTTCACTCCATAAGGGCTGACTGCTGAAGGCTGATAGCTGAAGGCTGATAGCTGAAGGCTGATAGCTGAAGGCTGATAGCTGAAGGCTGATAGCTGAAGGCTCTCCTGAAAGCTCTCGTCCGCTTCCGGCGGCGTGACGTTCGCGCTAGCGGTTGATATCGCGGTGGCTCTCTTTGACTTTGTAACCTGCTTTCTTCAACCGCTTGTCGATCTCGCTGGCAATGAACACCGAGCGATGATGCCCGCCCGTGCAGCCGAACGAGATGGTGAGATAGCTTTTCCCCTCGCGGATATAGTGCGGCAGCAAGTAAATGAGCAGCTCCGAAATGCGGTTGATGAACTCGTCGGTTTGGGGGAAGGAGCGGATGTAGCGGGCGACGCTCGGATGGCGCCCGGTGAGCTCTTTGAACTCGGCGATGTAGTTCGGATTCGGAAGAAAGCGAACGTCGAAGACGAGATCGCTATCGGGAGGCACGCCGTGGCGAAAACCGAAGCTGTTCACATAGATGACGAGCTTGGGAGATTCCTTCGCATCGTGGAATTTCGCCGAGATCAGGCTTCGGAGGTCGTGAACGTTGAGCTTCGATGTATCAACATAGACATCAGCAAGCGCGCGTATAGGCGCCAACTGCTCGCGCTCAGTGCGCAGGCTGGTGAGCACGGTCTCGTCGCCGCCCAGGGGATGCGGGCGGCGGGTTTCGCTGAAGCGCCTGCGCAGGACCTCATCCTGGGCATCGAGAAACACGAGGGTGGAACTGCGGCGGGCCGTCAGCTCGCGGAAGATGCGCGGGAATTCCTTGAGCGATTCGCCTTCGCGGATATCGATAATGAGCGCCGCGCGCTTCTTGGATTCATGGCTAAGATCGGCGAACTTCGGCACAAGAGCGATCGGCAGGTTGTCGACCGCATAGAATCCGAGGTCCTCGAATGCCTTTAATGCGGTCAGCTTTCCTGAACCGCTCATGCCCGTGATGATGACGATCTCGGGTGACGAGTGTGCGTCTGACGGAGCAGGCACACTGGCACTGATTGATTTGGGCTTGCTCATGTACACGTTCGCCGCCAGTGCGCGCGCCGGGGAATGCCCGGGTGTCTATAGTGTACTGAACAGAATTTAAGACAACCCTTAAGATTCGATTAAATCGTAGTTGCCGTCAGGCCGCCGGATCAGGACCGACAAGCATTGCCGGTTGTAATCGCGGTACACGAAATACGCGTCGTTCTGTTCGATGACCAGCAGGGCCTCTTCGAGCGTCATCGGCTTGGTGCCTTCGTCGTAATTCACGCGGAAGATCTTAGGCTTGATGGAACGCCCGTTGCCGGGCGATGCAACAGGCTCGGCGGTCTCGACGGCGGAGGCGGGGGCTGGAGCGGCGCCGTTTTCCTTCATCATGCGAACGCCCTTCGCGTCGCGATGATTGTCGCGCCAGCGGTCTCGCATTTTCATGACCTGCTTTTCGAGCGTCTCGACCGCCTGGCAGAGAGCGGTTTCGAGATCGGGATCCGCAGTCCGGGCGACGAGCGCATGGTCGTAGAAGTTCACGTTGACCTCCACTTTGTGAAGGTGGCGCTCCACCTGGTGCATGACGTGCGCTTCGCGCTCGCCTCGCCGCTCTATGAATTTGCTCAGTTTGGCCAGCTTGGCGCCAAACTTTTCCTCGAGTGCAGGGGTAAAGTCTTTGGTTTTTCCGGAAACGATGAGTCTCATGTTCCCCTCTCAAAAAAAGCGGGCCCCGGACGGAAATTCCGCGGCTCGCGGAATTAAGAAAACCGGGTAATGATTAGGCGCGTACGCGGCGCTGGTGTGTCGAGGGAATCTTCATGTCCTCCCGATACTTAGCGACCGTCCGGCGAGTCACTTGTATGCCTTCGGCCTGCAAGCGAACCGTGATCTGCTCATCAGTCAGGGGGTGAGCGGCGTTTTCGTCTTCAATCATTTTTTTCACGCGCCTCTTCACGATCAGCAGGGGCGTTGCACTGCCGGAGGGACCTTGCACCGCCTCTGAGAAGAAGTATCTTAGCTCAAAAATGCCCTGGGGGGTATGGGCGTATTTGTTCGCAACTGCGCGGCTTACCGTGGAGGGATGCACGCCAATTTCTTCAGCCACTTCCTTGATCATCATCGGCTTCAACTGGTCGATGCCGAATTCAAGGAACTCCTCCTGCCGCCGGACGATCGACTGGCAGACACGCAGGATCGTCTGCTTCCGCTGCTCGATATTCTTGATGAGCTGCAGGGCTGACTGGTAGCGCTCCTTGACGTAATTGCGAACGTCTCTATTTGGTTCCGCCTCGCGGTCGAGCATGCGCCGGTAGTCGGCGTTCAACCGCAGTTGCGGAATCTCGTCGTCATTGAGGGTAATGAGATAGTCATCGCCCTCTTTGGAAATGTAAACGTCAGGCTGAACCTGCCGGGCGCCGCCGCCGGAGTAGCGCAAGCCGGGAGCAGGGTCGAGGTGACGGATGACGTTGACCGCGATCTGGATGTGCTCCATCGGCCGGCCGAGCACCTTGGCAAGCTGCGAAAGCTGGCGCGTCTCGAGCAGCTTCAGGTGATCATGAACGATACGCCAGGCGACTGAATCCCGGCCGCCGCGAGCTTCGAGCTGAAGCAGCAGGCACTCACGCAGATTGGTGGCCCCAACGCCCGTCGGATCGAGCGACTGAACGGCTTTCAGCCCGGCTTGAACGTCTTGGAGGCTCAGGCCATCAGCGACTGCAATCTCTTCGATGGGGGTGGTGAGATATCCACTCTCCTCAACATTGCCGATGATGCTGTTGGCAGCCTCGCGGGCCGCCTCAGGTAAAACCAGGACGCTGAGCTGGCTCTGCAGATAGTCACTCAGCGTGACCGGAGAAGACAGGAAGGTCTCAAAGGATGGCTTTTCGACCGACTCGGAGGCCGGACTCTTGAAGCCCGGATCGAGATAGTCATCGAAAAAGCTTCCGAAATCGATTTCTTCGAACGGATCGGTCTCGGTCTTGACCGGTTCCTCAGGAGCAACTGCGGTGGCCGCACCGTCCGCTGCAATGGCAGTTCCGCCGTCGGCGATGAAATCCCCCTCGGAGGGTGCATCGAAGGTTTGCAGCGGTTCGGGTTGATCGACGATGATCGCCTGTTCGATGGGATCGGCGTGCCGTTCGCTTTCGAGGATTGTCTGAACCTCGGCGGGCGTCAATTCCTCGCCGGCTTCCGCCGCCTCTTCGAGGACCGGGTTCTCAGCGATTTCATTCAAGATCATGTCCTTCAACTCAAGGCGGTTGAGTTGCAGGACCGTGACCATCTGGACAAGGCCCGGCGTGAGGATCTGCTTTTGCTGGACACCGAGATGCAGGCGTTGCGAAAGCGAACTCATTGGTTTTCAGTTTAACACCGGACGAGTGCTATGACCTGTAGGAAAAACGGAGGTTTACGCGGAAAAAGGCGGTGAGACGCCGGGTATTTGCCCTTGTTTTTCAGGCCACGGGAACGTTAGGGAGGTAAAAGTTCTCGCCCAGGTAGACGCGCCGCACCTCGGCGTCATTGCCCAGGGAATCCGGTGAGCCGGCGCGAAATATGCGGCCGTTGCTGATAATGTAGCCGCGGTCAACCACGGCAAGCGTTTCCCGCACATTATGATCTGTGATCAGGATTCCGATGCCTTTGCGCCTCAGATCTGCAATGATGCGCTGCAGCTCGAGCACCTGGATGGGATCGATGCCGGAAAAGGGTTCGTCGAGCAGGATGAAATCAGGCTGTAGAACGAGGGAGCGGGCGATCTCGCAGCGGCGGCGCTCGCCACCGGACAGCATGTAGCCCTTGCTGTGACGCACCGTTTCGAGGCCCATATCTTCAATGAGGGCGTTCATCCGATCATGGCGCTCGCGACCGCTGATCGGCAACGTCTGGAGGATCGCCATCAGGTTGTCTTCTACGCTTAGCTTGCGGAACACGGACGCTTCTTGCGGGAGGTAGCTGACACCCCGGCGGGCGCGTTGATACATCGGGAGCTGGGTGATGGGTTGGCCGTCGAGCAGAACAGCGCCGCCGTCCGGGCTGATCAGACCAACAATAATGTAAAAGGACGTAGTCTTGCCGGCGCCATTCGGGCCGAGCAGGCCCACAACTTCGCCCTGTTCCACGCGAACGGTGACATTGTCAACTACTCTGCGCCCGTTGTACGACTTGCAGATTTCCACTGTTTGCAGGGTCCTCATACACCACGACCCCGTTGGCGGCTGCTTACCGGCATTTATTCTTTCATGTCCTATGATACGCGGTGAGTGCATGATATTCCGGGCGAACGCCCGCCTTTAACGCGCGCCAGGATCGCGCTTTTGTCCCTTCTTGGCGGACTTGCCCTGCTGCGGCTGTGCCATGTAAATCTACTGTGGGCTGATGAGGATTACCATATCGCCGCCGCAGTAAATCTGCTCCACGGCAGGGTGCCCTATCGCGATTTCTGGTATGACAAGCCGCCATTGTGTGCGGTTTATTACCTGCTGTGCGGCGGATACTGGGGCTGGCCGCTGCGGCTGCTGGATGCCGCGTACGTCCTGGTCGCCTGCCGGCTCGCTTTTCGCATCGCGCACGAGTGGTGGGGCGAGGCCGAGGCCTGGACGGCTGCTCTGCTGCTCGCGTTTTTTCTGGCGTTTTATCTGCCGTCAACAGTGATTCCTTTCGCGGCGGACGCGCTGATGATTGTGCCGCACCTGGCGGCGATCGATTGCGCGTTGAGAAGGCGCCCGCTTTGGAGCGGGATCTGGTGCGGCATCGCGTTTCTTTTCAACATTAAGGCAGTTTTTGTGCTGGCGGCGTGCGGGCTGTGGATGGCTGCCGAACTTGTGCCGCTGTGCCTGGGGTTCGCGATGCCGGTGCTCGCCGGGTTGCTGGCGGCTGTTGCCACAGGCGCCTGGGCGGGCTATTACGAGCAAGTCTGGCGGTGGGGACTCATTTATGCGGAAGCCTCGCCGGTAACGAATCCTCTGGCGCTCGGGGTAAGACGAACTCTGGATTGGCTCGGGTTTCACGGCGCGCTGGCAGCGGGTGCAATCTATGGCTTTGCGCGGTTCACGCGAAAGGAGCGGTGGAAACTCGGCATCTGGCTGGCCGTCTCGTTCGCGGCGGCTTGCCTTGGGACGCGGTTTGCGCCTCATTACTATTTGCAACTGCTGCCGCCGATGGTAATTACGGCGTCGCGAGGCTTTACCCTGGCGTGGCGAGAGCGGCGAAGGTGCGCGCAAATTGCGACGGTTCTGCTGCTTCTGGTGCCGTTCCTTCGCTTCGCCCCAAGATATGTTTCGCTTGCCGCGGGAGATATGGAGGGCCGCAACCCGGCGTGGTCTGACGTGAAGCTCGATCTCGATAGCCAACAGGTGGCGCGGCAGTTGGAGCATTTCACACATCCCGGCGACACGCTGTTTGTATGGGGCTACCGTCCGGATATTTACGTTTACACACGGATGGTCCCGGACGGCCGTTTTGGCGATTCGCAGCCAATTACCGGCGTTCCGGCGGACCGGCACCTGCATGTAACCCAGGTGATCTACGGCGGGCCCGCGGCGGCGAATCGTGCGGCGCTTCGGCGCTCGCATCCGACGTTCCTCGTGGATGGCCTGGGATTATTGAATCCAAAGCTCGCGCCCGCCGTGTACCCCGAACTGCGGGAATGGCTGGCGGGCTATCAGGAGGTGGGGCGGACGAAGATGTCTGTGATCTACCGGCGGAAGTGGTGAGAAGGAGCCGCTTCCGTCACCTACTACCGTTCATCCGAAATTGGAAATAGCGCCACCAATTGCCGAATTCCTCTGTGAAACCGAACTGTTGGAATAGGGGACGATCGCGCTCGGTGATTTTCTGATTGTCTGCGGCGAGACGCGGCAAAAGGGCGGCGATAAGGGGCTGATACCGCGAATCCCGATTCAGAGCGACGTACTGTTGCCAGGATGCCAGCAGTTCGGGATTAAGCAGGCCCGTTGTGAAGTCGAAGGTGGGCGTGTTATCTATTCCGAAAAAATAGAGAGTGGCGAGCGAGCGTATTGCGGGCTCGACTTCCGAATGGGTCTCCAGGAGTTGCGGATGGTCTTTTGCGAAGCGCTCCCAGCGCGCGAGACGCTCCCGAAGCTGCTCCCAGGTGAGTTGGAGGGCGGCATCCTCTGCGATACGTTCGGCGTCTTCCCGTGCACGAAAGCGAATGTAGCTTGCCAAACCAGGCGGTAGTTCTGAGGCGAATTCGAGTAATGTGGCGGGGTCCTGGTCCGGATACAGATCGCCTTCTCCTTCCATTACGGAGAAGCCGCATTGAAACCAGCCGGCACCTGCTTTGGCGATATCGGGGCGACGCTGCAGAAGAGCCCGCAGGGCTTCATGGGGTTCAGAGTGCGTGAGCGATGTCTCGATGTCGTCGGCATGCGGAGCCATTTGCTTCGTGAAGGCCGGCACACTGGCCGAAACGGATTCTATATAAAACGCGCGGAAGGCGCGAAACATCGCGGCCCGGTCAGCCGGATTTGCGTTTGGCATCAAAGCGCGCAACGAGGTACGCGCCGCGCACACCGATTCGGGTCGCGAAACATCCAGATCCGACAGTTGACGCTGGTAGTCGCCTGCATCCTCAGCGGCGTGGAGCGCGCCGCTGAGGATGAGAGCCAAGCCTGCTAAGGGCAGGCCGATCAGACTGCAGTCAGGTCCGGTTCGCATCAATTGTTTCTCCAGTATTGTATTGTGAGCCCAGGGATGATACGCCTTGACCTTCTACCTATTTAGGCGTATATGTAGAAGCCTAAGGCATGGCCGATTTCACAGATTCTCCCAAATCCGACATTCCGCAAGGCACGCTGGATCTCCTGATACTGAAGGTGACTGCGCTGGGGCCGATTCACGGGTACGCCATCGCGCAGCGGCTGCAGCAAATCTCACGAGACGTTTTGCAAGTGCAACAGGGCTCGTTGTATCCGGCGTTGCACCGGCTGGAAAACAAGGGCTACCTCACAGCGGAATGGAAAGAGTCGGAGACCGGGCGGGAGGCGAAATTCTATCGGCTGACCGCGAAGGGCCAGACACAACTCGAAGCTGAGGCGGCCAATTGGGCGCGTCTCACCAAGGCTGTCGGCCTTGTCCTGAAACTCTCCGAGGGAGGCGTCTCATGAGCTGGCTGCAGCGGCTTTTCGCAAAGAAACGGCTCGAGACTCAGCTTCAGAAGGAGCTGCAGTCTCACGTGGAGCGCCAGATTGCCGACTATCTGCGCTCAGGAATGAGTGAAGCAGACGCGCGGCGGAAAGCGGCCGTGGCTTTCGGCGGCATGGAGCAGATCAAAGAGGAATGCCGCGACGCACGCGGCACGCTTTGGCTGGAATCCACCGTGCAGGATATCCGATATGCCGCGCGCACCTTGCGGAAGAGCCCGGGGTTCGCGATAGCGGCCATCTGTACTCTCGCGCTCGGCATCGGGGCGAATACGGCCATCTTCACGGTTATCAACGGCGTGATTCTGCGCGCTCTTCCTTACCATGATCCGAGCCGGCTGGTAAAAGTCGACGAGTGCCTGAGGAAATCAGGCGAACCCTTTGCGTTTTCTTACCCGGATTTTCTGGATTGCCAGCGGCAAAACAGCGCGTTTACGGGCATCGGAGCCTTACGCCAGCGCGATGCAAACATGACTGCACCGGGCGAGCCGGAGTATGTCCTCACCTCGGAAGTCTCGGCCAGTTTCTTCCCGGCACTGGGTATACGTCCTGTCGCCGGCCGGATGTTCCGCGCCGAAGAGGATCATGCCGGCGCGGCGCCCGTGGTGATGATTGCGTATTCCCTTTGGCAACAGCGCTTCGGAGGGCGCGTGGACGCAATCGGAAAACGATTGGTGCTGCAGGGCAAGGGGTACACGGTAATTGGTGTTCTGCCGGCCCATTTCCGCTTTAGCTCGCCGCCGCGCCAGATTTTCACGCTCATCGGACAGGACGAGGACATGATATTGAAGACGCGTGATTTCCATCCCGGAATCATGGCAATCGCACGCCTGAAACCTGGAGTCACTTGGGAACAGGCCGATGCAGAGCTGAAGGTTATCGGCCAGCGGCTCGGCAGCCAGTACCCCGACACCAACCGGGAAATGACCTTCCGGGCGGAGCCGCTGAAACAGGGCGTAGTGGGCGACGTGGCGCCGACGCTGTTTCTGCTTGCCGGAGCGGTTGGTCTGGTTCTTCTGATTGCCTGCGCGAACGTCGGCAATCTGTTCCTCACGAGATCTCTTTCCCGTACGCGCGAGTTTTCGATTCGCGCCGCGATCGGCGCAGGCCGCAGCCGGCTCCTCAGGCAGTTGCTGACCGAGAGTGTTTTGCTCAGCGTTACAGGCGGAGTGGCGGGCCTGCTGCTCGCAGTGGAAGCGACACACCGGGCGCTAAACCGTTTGCCGGACTGGCTGCCCCGGACGGATGAGATCTCGCTGGATGGACGCGTCCTTCTGTTCACGCTGGCAGTTTCCGTGTTGACCGGAGTCCTCTTTGGCCTGGCACCTGCGCTTCGGCAGCGGCTCAGCCTGGCAACGGGCCTCGGGCAAGGCGCGCGTGGAACGGGACGCGGGATCCTCCGCCTGCAGAGCATATTTGTGGTTGCAGAACTCGCGCTTGCTCTCGTTCTGCTCACGGGCGCGGGACTCATGCTCCGCACCATCGCGAGTTTGTGGTCTGTCAACCCGGGTTTCGACGCACAACACCTGCTGGTGATGAGCATCGGGCTTTCCCCGAAGACTATACGGAATCCGGCGCTGATGCGTGCCAACTGGCGACAAACATTGGAGCGCGTGCAAGAAACGCCGGGAGTGCAAGCCGCCGCCCTCGACAGCCTGGTTCCGCTGAGCGGCGACAACGATGCAATACACTACTGGACCAGCGCAGCCGCCACGCCGCCCAAAGATTCACCGCTGGCGATCGTTTACACACCTACGTCCGATTATTTGAAGACCATGAAGGTTCCACTGCTGAGCGGCCGGTTCTTCACTGATCAGGACCGACTGGGAAGCGAGCCGGTCATTGTGGTAGACCAGGTGCTCGCGGACCGCATTTTTCGGGGCCAGGATCCCGTGGGCCGAACACTATCTGTGCAGTGGATAGGCGTAACGCACATCGTCGGCGTAATCGGTACCGTTAAACATCTTTCGCTCGATGAGGACGCCGATAGCGAGCGAGTGCCGGCGATTTATTTCCCGTTTTTTCAGTTCTCCGATGACTTCATGCGCACCAGCGATTCCGGCATGGCTCTGTTAGTACGCACGTCCGGCAGCCCGGCTCCCATTCTTCGGGCAATAAAGTCAAGCGTACTGGGTCCGGACCGCGACCAGCCCGTCCACGATGTGATGACCATGGAGCAGATGATCGCGGATTCCCTGGCACGCCGCCGCTGGGTGCTGATGCTTCTGGCCATCTTCGCCGGTGTGGCGTTGATTCTGGCATCGATAGGCATTTACGGGGTGATCTCGTACTGGAGCACGGAGCGAATTCAGGAGGTAGGAATCCGCATGGCGCTGGGAGCACAGCGAGCGGAAGTGCTGAGGCTGTTCATGACCCAGGGCCTCCGAATGGTTTTATTCGGTATCGGGTTCGGCACCGTCGCCGGGTTTGCGCTGACGCGGTTACTGAAGAGTCTGCTATATCGAGTGAGTCCGGCAGACCCCCTGACATTGGCGGCAGTTGCGTTGGTACTCGCTTCGGTGGCTACTGGGGCGATCTACCTCCCGGCGCGTCGCGCCGCGCAAATCGACCCCATGCAAGCGCTGCGGTGGGATTGAGCTAGATCCTTCTAAACAAACAACCTGCACGGGCACCTAAGGCCCGCGTTAAGCCCGCGTCTCTTCCAAACCCCGTAGAAAGCAATAACACCGTTTACGTACGTAGAAGGTGATATAGTTGCTCTCCATACCTCGACTCAGGTCGAGGTTGGGACTGTGGGAGGTTCACAGGGGCGGCTTCCCTCTGACCGACCGCGCCCATTTTGTGCTTCAGGAGGTTGCTGCGTATGCACCATCGGACTACGAATGGGTCCGAACCCGGGGCCTGCGTTCCGGGTCTTTTGATTCCAAGGCGATCCATTGCGCTCGCCTCGCACGTATTTTCTGTGAGAGCCGGCCGGCTTCTCACACTCTGCGTACTCTTTTTGATGTCTGCCTTCCTCGCGTCGGCGCAGGAAGCGACCATCGTGGGAACTGTCACGGATCCTTCGGGCGCCGTGGTCCCGAATGCGGCCATCAATATCATCAACACCGATACGAATCAGACCCGCCGGATGACCAGTAACGACACGGGGCAATACGTCGCTGCAGATCTTCCGATAGGACATTACCAAGCCCGTGCGGAGGCACCGGGGTTCAAATCGGTTGAGCAGAAGGATATTGTCCTCAACGTCGGCGACCGCGATCGCGTGGATTTCAAACTGGAAGTCGGCAACACCCAGGAGAGCGTGACGGTAGAGGCCAACGCAATTGCTGTCCAGTCTGAATCCGGCGAAGTCAGCAACGTGATCACCGGACAGCAGGTTTCGCAGCTTGCCACTAACGGCCGAAGCCTCTATTCGCTGGCCGGCATCACGCCGGGAGCTTCCAGCAACATGGCTGATTTCCAGAACCCTGTGCCCGTGGGCGGGGATTCGAGCGTGAGCTTTAACGGGCTGCGCGTCGCACACAACCTGTACATGGTGGACGGCGGCGAGGACTATGACCGGGGCGGCTCGGGAAATATCAGCATCATGCCTTCGGTAGACGCGATTGCCGAGTTCCGGCAGCTTACCTCGAATTACAGCGCGGAGTACGGCATCTCGTCCGGCGGCACCATGACCATCAACTTCAAATCCGGCACGAAAGATTTCCATGCGTCCGCGTGGGAGTTCTTCCGTAATGACGCGCTGGATGCAGGCAACTACTTTACCAACGCCTCCGGGCAGAAACCGCCCGAACTGCGGTTCAATCTTTACGGCTACAACGTAGGCGGCCCGGTGTTTATCCCGAAGGTCTATAACAAGAACCGGGACAAGACGTTCTTCTTCTTCAACCAGGAGTGGCGCAAGCTGGTGACGGGCGGTCTGTACAACCAGACGGTCCCGAACACGAGCGAGTATGGCGGCCAGTTCCCGTCAAACGTGATCATCCACGCACCCGCCGCGAGTCAGATTTCTCCGGCATTGGCGCAGACTTATCAAAATCAGGGTCTGACCTTGGGAGCTCCGTTCCCGGGCAACAAGATTCCAACATCCATGCTGGATCCTAACGCGCAGGCACTGCTGCAGGCGGGCATCTTTCCGGCTCCGAACAGCGGAACCCAGTTCATAGGCGGCAACAAGCAGCCCGAAAACGTACGTGAGGAAATCATCAGGATTGACCAGCGGTTCGGCGACAAATTCACCGTCTTCGGCCACTGGGTGGACGAAGCGATCAGCCAGACTTACGGGACCTCGCAGTGGAGCGGCGACAACGTACCGACTGTGGGCGACGTTTTCGGAAATCCGTCGTACAGCGGCGTGATTCATGCGACGTATTCGATCAGCCCGACGCTCCTGAACGAAACCGCCTTCAATTACAACGGGAACCGCATCAACATCACTCCCTCCGGCGTCTATAAACGCCCCAGCGACCTGAACATTCCGGAATTGTTTCCGGGCAATAACCTGGACAGAATTCCCGGAATTCAATTGAGCGGGTCTACCGGAACGAACTACGATGTCTCGAGCTGGCCCTGGAAGAACAAAGCGGACGACTACCAGATTCGCGATGACATTTCATGGGTGAAAGGCGCGCATCAGTTGAAGTTCGGCGCGGCCTGGATGCTGTATGCGAAAGTACAAGACCTGTTCGGCGATACGCAAGGCCAGTTCGCCTTCAACGGCAGTTACACGGGCAATGACTTTGCCGATTTCCTCCTTGGCTACGCCAACTCCTACACCGAACTTGGAGTGCAGGACGCAGGGCACTGGGACAGCCACTCCTACGACGTCTATTTCCAGGACAACTGGAAGGTCAACAACCGGCTCACCTTGAACCTCGGGCTGCGCTGGGACGGCATGCCGCACACATATGAAACAAACAACCGGCAGTCGAATTTCTACCCAGGACTCTACAACGCCGCGAATGCGGCGATTGTTCTGCCCAACGGCACCATTGCCCCCAACAGCCCGGGACTTGGCCCCAGTCCGAACCCGATCCTGAACGGGTACCAGTTCTATTTGAACGGTATCGGGATCGCCGGGCAGAACGGCATTCCGGCGGGCCTGGTGAAGAATCAGTGGGCTAACTTCGGGCCAAGAATAGGATTCGCGTATGACCCCACGGGCTCCGGGAAAACCGTTGTTCGCGGCGGCTTCGGGATCATGTATGAACGCATTCAGGGTAACGACGTCTACAACGCCGGCCCGAACATACCGTTCAGCACCACGGTGACGTTGAACAACGTCTCCTTAAGCAACCCGAACCTCAGCGTGCAAACCGGTCAGACCGTTACGGCGCCGATTACAGCGGCCAGCATTACGGGCCTCGCTTATACCGATTACAAGAACCCGACGAGCTATCAGTACAGCATCGGCGTGCAACGGGAAATCGCGCATGCGACCGTAGTCGACGTCTCCTATGTCGGCAACCAGAACAGGCACCAGAACGACTACCGCGACATCAACCTGCCGGATCCGAGCTATCTGCCGGCTTTGATCAATAAAGCCACAAATGTAACTTACAACCAGGTTGTGCAGTACCAGGGCTTTAACTACATCAACCTGTCGGAGAATGCAGAAAACTCGCATTACAATTCGCTCCAGGTCAGCTTGAACTCGCAACTGAGAAGCGACCTCACCTTCCAGGCTGCCTACACGCTTTCACGCGCGGTCGACCCTGCGGCCGGCGGCGGCTTTGGCGATCTGAACAACGTTTCCAACCCTTACAATCGCGGCTACGACAATGGACCGTCTAATTTCGACCGCACCAATGTTTTGCTGATCAACTTCATCTACCAGCTTCCGTTCTTCAAGACTACGTCCAACCGTGCGCTCAAGACCACGCTCGGCGGATGGGAGCTCTCCGGCATTGTCACCGCCGAAACGGGTATTCCGCTGAACATCACGCTCAGCGGGGCACAGTCCTCTAACGGCCTGGCGAAGGCGACGAACCGGCCGAATATCGACGGAAGCATCAGCTATCCGCAAACCGTCAACGAGTGGTTCAACACCTCGGTGTTCTCGGTTCCGACGATTGGACAGTGGGGCAATGTTGGAAAGAACGCCCTTCGCCAACCCGGCCGCGACAACTGGAACATCGCGCTTTTCAAGAGCTTTGTGTTCAGCGAAACGCGCGGCAGCCAATTTCAACTGCGGTTTGAAACATTCAATACCTTCAATCACACGCAGTTCAACAACATAAGCAGTTCCTATGGATCGAGTAACTTCGGCCAAGTCACTTCGACCTGGGATCCCCGTGTGATCCAACTCGGCGCGAAGCTGATTTTCTAAGTTCAGCTTCCGGAACAAGTGAGTGCTAGAAGGGCCACCGGCTTCGGCTGGTGGTCTTTTTTGCTTTTCAGTGCAACAGCTGGAGTAAGTTTCAGTTCATGGTGCAAGCCGCCTGAAAAGGCGGCTGCAGCCAGGATTGGCTGCCCCACAGCAGATCTTCTGCCTTAATTAGATTTTCTTAGTTAGATTAGATGTTCTGTCTTAGGTCGAGGTCAGATCAGAACAGTGAGCAGCTTTAAGGAGCGAAGTAACCCGAGATATCGAGAATCAGGTGCGTGGGATTAGAAGTATAGGCATCGACAGAGCCGTTGGATGTGGGCACGATGGCCATGTTCGACGTGACGGCGGTGTCTTCGGCGTTCAGGCTTGAGACCCAGGGCTGCGCTTCACCTGCCGGCCAGAGGCTGAGAAAGCCGAGCGGTCCGTCAGGAACAACCGTGGCATTTAGAACGAAAGCTTGGGCGTTGGCCGGGACCTTACAAGAGCTGGACCCTACATTTACCGGCAGCGTTCCCATGATGGGCTGAGAGCCGGCCGGTTCGCGAGTATCCTGCACGCGGCAGGGACTGAGACTATACAGCGACAGGCCGCCGCCCTGCGCTTCGGGCGCGAAGTAGCCGTTAATGTCGACCACGACGTCCGTCTTGTTGCTCACGAAAACCGAGATGTCGCCGTTTGTGCCCGCGGGAACGATGGCGCTATTGGCTGTAACGGCGGCCGTGGGGGCATTCAGAGTGGAAACCCAAGGCTGGCCTTGGCCGGAGGGCCAGGTGGAAAGATAGCCCAGTGATTGTTTGGGTATCACCGTGAAGTTCAGCGAATAGGCCTGCGCCGCGGCAGGGACGCTGCAGGCGCTGGCAGTGATGGCAAAGTCGCGCGATTCTCCGGAACCCAGTGCGCCGCCCGATTGCCGGGTGTCCGCCACACGGCAAGGCGTCAGCGGGAAGAAGGCAAGAGCCGAAGCGTTGCCAGACACAAAATACCCGTTGATGTCGAGGACCACGTGGCTTGGATCGGAGACATATACGCTGACCGCACCATTTGCGCCGGCGGGCACGATGGCCGCGTTTGCTTTTACGCGACCATCGGAGTTCAGCGTCGATACAAAGGGCTGCGGCTGCCCACTTGGCCAAATCGAGAGAAACCCGAGTGCTCCGTCAGGCACGACGGTTACATTCAGCGAATAAGCAGCAGCGGCAGATGGAACCCCGCAGGAGGATTTGGGAATCGCAAAGTCACGGGAAGCACCGCCGCCAAGTTTCGGGCCGCCGAACGGACCGGTGGGGTTTCGCGTGTCGGCAACGCGGCAGGGCGTGATGGGGACGAACAGCAGCGGTATCGCGCCGGCCGGAGACGGGGCTCCAGCCAGGTGAACCACTTGCGGCGAATCTGCCGCATCATCCGTCAGAACGATGGTGTCGTGCTCGCCGCCCGGGTCCGGCGGTGTGAACGTGACCGCGATTGAGCAGTTGGTATTGGGCGGAAGAGATTGGGGCTGGAGGCCGCAGGAACCTCCGGTCACCTGAAACCCCGAGCCTGTTCCGCTCCCGATCTGAACAGACTGCAGGTTGAGAGTGGCAGTTCCGGTGTTCGTCACCGTCAAAGTTTGCGTTGTATGGCCGTTGAACGACAGGCTGGTTGCGGTGAGCGAGACGTGCGGGCTTGACGCGACTTGCGGAGGGGCAACGCCTGTTCCGCTGAGCGTTACCTGCTGAGGCGAGCCTGCAGCCGAATCAGCAAACAGGAGTACAGCATTACGGTTGCCGGTTGCTTTGGGCGCAAATACGATGGATGCCCCGCAACTCGCCCCGGGGGCCAGTGTACCCGGACAATTATTTGCCGCTGCGAAGTCGGACGCGTTTGCCCCGCTGACGGAGACGCCCGTAAGAACGAGAGCGGCGTTCCCGGTGTTGGTCAGCGTAACAGTCTGAGAGGCGCTCACGCTGCCCACGTTTTGCGCCGGAAACGTGAGGCTCGCCTGGCTCAGCGACGCGATCGGCGTCAGGTAGCCGGTCCCGGTCAAAGCGACGGTCTGCGGCGAACTCGCAACGGAGTCGGTAATTGCCAGCGACGCGGTTTGCAATCCGCCGGCCGTGGGAGAGAAGGTGATCGAGAAAGTACAATTCGAGCCCGCCGGCACGGAGTTCGAGCAAGTCGTGGATGAAACTGTAAACTCCGGTGCATTGGGACCGGAAAGGCTGCTTCCAAAAATGCTGAGCGGCGCCGTTCCCGTGTTCGACAACGTTACCGTGGCGGCCGTGCTGGTGCTGCCGACCATTTGGTTCCCGAAAGAGAGCGTGGCGGGCGTCACGACAACCTGAGGCACCGGTCCGCCGGCCCCGGTTCCGGTTAGGGCCGCGGTTTCGGTGCCTGCGGAAAGGGAGTTGCCGGCAATCGTCAGGGTGCCGCTGACGGGACCGGCTGAAAGAGGCGCCAGCGCGACCGCGAGGATGCAGGAAGAGCCGGCCGCGACTGGCACACCGGCTGCGCAATCGATGTAACCGGACGGCTGTAGCGCAAAACCTGAAGTAACCGTCACGGACGAAAAACTGAGCGGCTGGTTGCCGACGTTTTGAGCGGTGACGACAAACGGGCTGCTCGCCTGCCCGACGTTTTCAGTGCCGAAAACAATTGGCTGCAGCACCGGGCTGAGCTTGACGACTGTGTTGTTACCCGCGCTCGAAGCGTAAATGTTCCCCGAGGAGTCGAGTGCAAGACCGCCTGGTCCAGCGAGCGCGGCACTCCCCGAGGCGACGGCTGACAGTGTTGTGATCACGCCGTCTGCCGCCTGCACCTCACGGAGGAAATTGATCGCCTGGTCGGCAATGTAGATGTTTCCGGCAGCATCGACCCTGATCGCCACGGGCTTACTCAGCTCCGCATTCGTGGCGACGCCGGAGTCGCCGCTGTAGCCATACGCACCGCTCCCGGCGACGGCAGTGATGATGCCGGAACCGGTACTTACCTTGCGCACCAGGCTGTGACCGGAGTCGGCTATGTATAGATTTTCATTTGCATCGAGCGCAAGTCCCGAAGGATCACTCAGGGTGGCATTGGTGGCCTGCCCGCCGTCGCCCCAACCGTCCGAACCTCCGCCCCCGCCGCCTCCGGCGAACACCGTGATGATTCCAGTGGAGGCGTTTACCTCGCGGACGAGGCCGTGAAAAGAATCTGCGATGTACAGGTTCCCGTTGACGTCTACCGCAACATCGCTGGGACCGGAAAGCAGGGCGCCGGTGGCCGGGCCGCCGTCGCCCAGTTCGTCAACCTGCGAGGCGGCAGCTCCGCCGCCCGCGACGGTGCTGATGATGCCCGCAGCCGTGACTTTGCGGATGCGGTTGTTGCCCTGGTCGGCGATGTACAGATCACCTGCGCCGTCAAACGCCAGGCCCATGGGGGTTTGGAGGCTTGCCTGGGTAGCGGAGCCCCCGTCTCCGGCGTATCCCGCGTGCCCGTTGCCCGCGACTATTGTGATGACGCCCGTAGCGTGATCGACCCGCCGGACAACCTGATTTACGGAATCGGCAATGTAGAGATTGCCGGAGGGATCGAGAGCCAGGCCGGTCGGGTCAAAGAAAGAGGCTTCGACGGCCGGACCGTTGTTGCCGGAATAGCCCACCTGTCCGGTTCCCGCAAACGTAGTCAGGATACCTGGAAAGACGGCAATCTGAGGAGCCTGACCGATGCCGTGCAGAATAGTTGCCGCCAGGATATTGCCGGACTGATCGGTCGCGAGTACGCCATCCAACAGCAGTCCGGGATGATGAGGCGCGAAGGTCACCTGGATGGAACAACTCACCGGCAACGACCCGGTACAGTTGGGCGCCGCGAGCTGGAAGTCAGCGCCGTATACGAGCGAAAACGCGGGCGGCGTGGTGAGCCCCACAAAGGAATAGGCCAGGGATACCGGCACAGTGGCGTTCACGGCGGACTGACCGAAATCCTGAGAAGCAGGCGCCGTGCCGGTGCCAAGAGCCAGACTCGACAGGAACACGGCCACCCCAAGCGCGCGAACGCCGGAGGAAAAAATGGTCGAGGGCCTGTGAACAGACATACAACTGGTTCACAGATCGCATCGGCTTAGGGCTCAGCAGTCTTAGCGATACGGTGGGAAAAACCGCGTAGGTCCTTACAAGGAAACGGGGTATGCGGGCCGCAGCCGGCGGCGTGACAAGCTTCGGACGAAGCCGTCAGCCGGCAGACGATCACGGGATGACGATCATGGGATCATGCCGCACTCGAACATTTTGTTGGCGATAGGAGCCGCGATTTTGTTAATAAATGCGGCACGCATCTGCGGATCGTTATGCAGCAGCTGTACGGCCCTCTGCTCCTCCGGCGACGGCTGCTTTTTCTGGCTTTTCTCCTCATACAGTTGCTGACAACTGGCCGTTTGGTATTTCTGGATAATCTTGGCGGCGACCTTGTCCATGATCGGATATTGTTGAGCGCCGCCAACGCTCAAATAGAGCAGCGCAAGCCCCAGTGCGAACAGGTAAGAACGTTTTCCCATCATGTTCTCCAATTCGCATCAGCAGATGTCGCTTTTCGGGCGACGGGTTTACTTTTTTTCGGCCCTGCATCGCGTCACACCCGGGCCTCACATCCCGGCCTGCCGGCCGAGCTGCGCTCCTCAGTGCTTTCGCAATTGGGTGTAGGCGAGCTGCTTCTTCTCGCCCTCGACGATGAGGTGATCATCGTCGCTGAAGTAGGTGAGCTGCCGGCCGCGGGTAGTGCCCTTTAGACTGTCGTTCATCTGCGGTGAGCCGCCGTTCAGCACGACCTTATTTGCTTTCGTGTAGTACTCGCAGTGCTCGGAAGTGCCCTGCCGAGTGCGCGTGGGCGTCACCTGCTCGAAGATCTTCACATTTCCTTCGGCAAACGCGTGGTCAAGCGATGAATCACCGCTGTTGTTGGCAGTCTTCGGGGTGAGGAAAGCGCGCAGCTCTTTCGATGTCACGGTCATCTTGTCGCGCTGCAGGCTGACGCCCCCGCTATAGACCGCGACGCGCGTATCGTCGCGGTAGGACAGATCCGGCGCGCGGACGATTGTATAGATGGGCGAGGCATCGGCGGCAGGCTGCGGCGGGTTCGTTTGCCTGTTGTCGACCAGCTCGCTGACCACGTTGCCCGATGCAAGCAGGGTCTGGTCATCGCGGTTTATATCAATCACCTTGGCGGCAACGCGGTTAGGGCCCTGCCACATGACCGCGTGCCCTTCGTAGTGAACCCTGGTGTTGTTCTCGCGTGTCTGCATCAGGTCAGCCTGCGCCTGCATCGGCTTGCTGTCGTCGAGCATGGAGGTGCCCGGCTTCTGGTTGGGATCGGGCTGATGCGTGGAGAGCACGTGTCCGCTGGCATCCATGTCGCCGTTAGCCTGATTCATGATGATCTGGTCGGCAGTAGCTGAGCCGGTGTCGTCGATGACATGGGCGCCGCCCGTGAGCGTGATTTTGTTGATGTCCTGCTGGAGAAACGCCCGATTCGCCCATGCCTTGCGTGCTCCTTCCTGGTAACGGAAGTTGCCTACCTGGTCGATGGTCGCGACCTGATTGGTATTCGGCGCAAATTTTGTCGTCATCTGGTCGCTCCAGGTGAGCGCCGGGGCAGGGGGGAGAGGCTTGCCGTCCTTACCAACAACCGGCTTCGCCAGCGCAGCGGGTTTGTCCGTGTGGGTGGCGACATTCCAGGCCAGGAAGGTGTCGACATAGCTGTTGGCCCCGTACAGAACACGGATGTGCGAGGCGTCCAGAATGCGATGCGACTGGTCCGGCCGGTTGGGCTTGAATTCGAGCTGTGCCTGGGAAGACGTCCGGATCTCCTGCACGTCCTGGCCCCCGGGCTTCATTTCAAGCTCGATATGTTCACTGCGCAGTATGCGGGTTTCGGCAAGCTGCACGCCCGGCTGCGGCAGCGGTACGGATTCGGCTACGGAGTGGCCGTCGGCCAGAACCAGGTGCAGATCACTGTCGGTGACGGCATGCCCGTTCTGCTGCTTGGTTTCGAGCGCAAAGCGCAGGTCCGCGCGCTGGCCGGTTAACGTCGTGCGCGAACCCGGCTGAGTGGAAACCACGCGCGCATTCTGATTCCCCAGGATCTGCACCAGATTGCCGTCCTCATCGAAGTGCGCGGTCATTGTGTCGGCGGAATAGTTCGTCTGGCGATCATCGCGAATGTCGGATCCTACCGGGTGATCAGAATCGATCTGCTGCAAGACGCCATCGTCCAAGGTCACCACGGAGCTTTGCGCCTGGATGGTAGTGGATTGCCGCTGCAGCTTCGACCAGGGGGAAAGATAGACCTTTTGTTCCGCTTCCTTGTAGACCAGATCGCCGGTCTCGATGTGCATCTTATTTTCCGGCGGGCCGTTGCCGATCCAGTTCAGCGCGACCTGCGACTTCAGGTGAAGCACTTTCGTATTGGGATCGTATTCGACGCCCACCGCCTGTCCGTCGCCTTGGGTAAAGACGAACGAGGCGGGCTGATCGGTGCTTGCCTTGCCGCTCTTGGTCTCATAGACGACGCCCGAGGTTGTCACGCGCACCCGCTTTTCGGCGACTTTCGGATCTGCCGCATCCTGGTCTACGGGAACATTGATGACGATGTGCACGGGCCCGTCTGACTTCAGCTGTCCGGACCCTTCATCAAAGAGCGCCCTCGCGCTCTGGACGTAGGTATAAGAAGATGCATCTTTGTCATAGAGGCGCAGAGCGAGGTCCTGCAGCTCGAAGGTGGACGGATCTTTGGTTCCCTGAAACGTCCTGGCATCTACCCGAACAATCGGTTTGTTCGTCTGCGGATCGTCCTTCTCATAGCGCCATCCGCTGAGCGCCAGGCCGTTGTACTTGGTCGCGATTCGGGGCGCCGGCGCAAGATGCGCGTTTCTGGCCTTTTCAATGCGCAGCCTCAGGGTGTAGCCCACGGCGACCGATATAACGATCAGCGCAAAGGCAAGCAGGATGGAGATACGCCGCATATCAATGAGGAGGCTGACATTTCAAGAGTAACAGGGAAAATCCCGTGAGGCGAAACGAAGAAAATCTGAGTGCGGTGCAATCATGCCTCAGACTGCTACAATTCTATTGTCCTTAAAATCAGCAAGTTACACAGAAATCTTGTCACTCTACTGGCGAGTGTGCTAAAACGGTCCGTGGATGGTCAGGCTGAAGTTCGGCCCGACCGAATAAGTTTTCCAAATCAGTTCGTTCAATAGCAACTGGAGGTTTTGAGTATGGATATTCGTCCACTACACGACCGCGTCGTAGTGAAGCGGATTGAAGAAGGCGAGACCATGCAGGGCGGTCTCTACATTCCGGATTCCGCCAAAGAGAAGCCGCAACAAGGCGAAGTGGTTGCCATCGGCAAGGGCAAGAAGACGGAAGAGGGCAAGGTTCTTCCTCTCGATGTGCAGGTTGGCGACCGCATTCTGTTCGGCAAATATTCGGGCAGCGACATTAAGCTGGACGGAACCGAATACCTGATCATGCGTGAGGACGAGATCCTCGGCGTGCTCTCGAACGGTGCAAAGAAGTAAGGAGGGTTCTAAAGGACAATGGCTGCAAAACAGATTGTTTATAGCGAAAATTCGCGTCAGGCGATTCTCCGCGGCGTTAACCAGCTTGCGGATGCAGTGAAAGTGACGCTCGGCCCCAAGGGCCGGAACGTGGTCCTCGAGAAGAAGTTCGGCGGCCCCACCATCACCAAGGACGGCGTGACGGTTGCCAAGGAAATCGAGCTCAAGGATCCGCTGGAGAATATGGGCGCCCAGATGGTGCGCGAGGTTGCTTCGAAGACCTCCGACATCGCCGGCGACGGTACGACCACGGCGACCATTCTGGCTCAGGCGATCTTCCGCGAAGGCGTGAAGTCGGTGGCCGCGGGTGCGAACCCGATGGCGCTGAAGCGCGGCATCGAGAAGGCCGTGGAAACGGTTGTCGAGGAAGTGAAGAAGTTCTCGAAGCCGGTTTCAGGCGATGCGATCGCGCAGGTCGGCACCATCTCCGCGAACGGCGATTCCACCATCGGCAACATCATCGCCGAAGCGATGAAGAAGGTCGGCAAGGACGGCGTCATCACGGTTGAAGAATCGAAGACAATGGTGACCGAGCTGCAAACCGTCGACGGCATGCAGTTCGATCGTGGCTATCTCTCGCCCTACTTCATCAGCGATCCGGATCGCATGGAAGCGGTTCTCGAAGATCCCTACATTCTGATCCACGAGAAGAAGATCAGCAACATGAAGGATCTTCTGCCGCTGCTCGAGCAGATTGCCCGCTCCGGCAAGCCGCTGCTGGTGATTGCGGAAGAAGTCGAAGGCGAAGCGCTGGCGACGCTCGTGGTGAACAAGCTGCGCGGCACTCTGAACGCCTGCGCGGTGAAGGCTCCCGGTTTCGGCGATCGCCGCAAGGCCATGCTGGAGGACATCGCGATCCTGACCGGCGGCAAGCCGATCATGGAAGAGACCGGCCTCAAGCTGGAAGGTGTGCGCCTCGAAGACCTGGGCCGCGCGAAGCGCGTCACGGTTGACAAGGACAACACCACCATCGTGGATGGCGCGGGAACTCAGAAGGCCATTGAAGGCCGCATTAAGCAGCTGCGCGCGCAGATCGAGGAAACCACCTCTGATTACGATCGTGAAAAGCTGCAGGAGCGGCTGGCCAAGCTGGCCGGCGGCGTTGCGGTCATCAAGGTCGGCGCCGCGACTGAAACCGAGATGAAGGAGAAGAAGGCCCGCGTTGAAGACGCTCTGCACGCCACCCGTGCGGCCGTCGAAGAGGGCATCGTTCCGGGCGGCGGCGTTGCGCTGCTGCGTGCGGGCAAGACTCTCCAGACCGCGAAGGCCGAGGGCGACGAGCAGATCGGCATCGACATCATCCGCCGCGCCACCGAAGAGCCGCTGCGCCAGATTGCCGGCAACGCGGGCTTCGAAGGTGCGATCGTGATCGAGAAGGTCCGCTCGAGCAATGACGCGAACTTCGGCTTCAACGCTGCCAGTGGGCAGTTTGAAGACCTGGTGAAATCCGGCGTCATCGACCCGACGAAGGTGACCCGCTCGGCGCTGCAGCATGCGGCTTCAATCAGCGCGCTGATGCTGACGACCGAAGCGATGATTGCCGAGGTTCCGGAGAAGAAGGCGCCTGCCGCCCCGGCTCCCGGCCACGGCCCCGACATGGATTACTAATCCGCGTCAAACAGGAAACGCGCACAGCGGGCTGCAAAACGCCCTGTGCGCGGCTTCTAAGGAACGCGCACAACAGGCTGCAAAACGCCCTGTGCGCTCTCCATACTCAAAGCCCGCCTGGTTCGATAATCCGGCGGGCTTATTTTTTCCTGGCAGCCGTTTTCTTGGCGGCAGTCTTTTTCGCCGCAGTTTTCTTCGACGCGGTTTTCTTGGCTGAAGTTTTCTTCGCCGCGCTCTTGTGAGCGGTGCTCTTCGCCGCCGTCTTCTTTGCAGTCTTCTTCACCGCGCTCTTCTTTTTCGCCGCGGTCTTCTTCTTGCTCGGGTTTGATGGAATATTCGCACCCGCGCGGCGCGCCTCGCTCAAGCCGATTGCGATCGCCTGCTTCGGATTCTTTACCTTTCCGCCGCGTCCGCTTTCGAGCTCATGGTGCTTGAACTCGTGCATCGTCTTCTGCATCTTGCTTTTGACGATCTTCTTCGATTTCGGGCCGGAACCCGAAGATGACTTCTTGGTACTGCTAGTTTTCTTAGTTGCCATTCTCACCTCAAACGTTTTCTTACTAACGAACTTTATCCACAGACTAGCAGGAAAATGTTTCGGGATACAAAGTAAATCAAAAGATGCTAGCGTATTTCCCTAATATCTATGCTGTGTCCGTTGATATCCTGACTAGTTAGAGGTCACTGTTTGTCCCGATTTTCCGCGGCTTTCCGAAGCTTCTTCTCTATCCTCTTCTCCGGTATGCTGCCGGAAGATATTGCATCTGAGTTCGGCTTCACGAAGGCAAAGCCGGTGGCAGCCGTGCCACCTCAGCCCGCCGTGAAGGTGAGCGACGGCGCATTGCAGATGCTGCACATCCTGCAGCGCGATTCCCGGTTGATTGATTTTCTGATGGAAGACATCGCGGCTTATGCGGACGATCAGGTGGGTGCTGCTGTTCGCACGATGCACGCGGATTGCAAAGCGAGCCTCTCACGGCATGTGACGCTTGTTCCCGTGATGGACGCAGTGGAGGGGACCTTTCAAAAGCTGGATGCCACGAAGGCTCCCGATCCGAATCGCATCAAGCTGATCGGCAACGTACCGGCAAGCGGCAAAGTACCGGGGGGCACGTTGCGCCATCGCGGATGGCTGGCTTCGCAGGTTGATCTGCCGTCGCTCGGCAAGCAGGACCCTTCGGTTCTTGCGCCCGCGGAGATCGAAGTCGAGTAGTACCGTCTCTATTGCATGCCTCAGTTCATTCTCGGAATCGATCTCGGCACTACGAATAGCGCTCTCGCGTATACACCGGCGTCTGTCGCGGAAGGCGAGGCGCCCGACGTCCAGTTGTTCCATATCCCGCAACTGGTGAACGCGGGAGAAGCGAGTGCGCTCGATCTGCTTCCCTCATCGCTTTACATTCCAGGGCCGAACGAATTCGTTGAAGGCACGCTTGCGCTGCCATGGAATGATCAGCCGCCGTATATCACCGGGCGTCTCGCGCGGACGCGCGGCGTGGAGAACTCGAGCCGCCTGGTAAGCTCCGCAAAGTCGTGGCTCTCGCATCAGACGGCCGATCCGACGCAGCCATTTCTGCCGCTGACCGCGCCGGAGGGCGTCGAGAAAGTCTCGGCGCTCGAAGCATCGGCACAGTACTTGCTGCATTTGCGCGAAGCGTGGGATTTTGCGCACCCCGATGCGAAGCTCGAAGATCAGACCGTGCTGATCACCGTGCCGGCCTCGTTTGATGCAGCCGCGCGCGATCTTACACAGCGTGCCGCGCGGCAGGCCGGTTACCCGGAAGTCACCATCATTGAAGAGCCGCAGGCCGCATTTTACGCGTGGCTCGAGCGCACGCCTGACTGGCGCGAACGGGTGCAGCCGGGCGACCTGATCCTGGTGGTCGACATCGGCGGCGGCACTACCGACTTCACGCTCATCGCCGTTACGGAAGAAGCAGGCGAGCTGCAGTTGGAGCGTGTAGCGGTGGGCGAGCATCTGCTGCTCGGCGGGGACAACATGGATCTGGCCACCTCGCGCTACGCCGAACAGCAATTCACGCAGGCGGGAAAAAAACTCGACGCGCTGCAGTTCCACTCGTTGTGGCAGCAAAGCCGTGCGGCGAAAGAAGTGCTTCTCTCAGGAGACGCGAATGCGCCTGAAGAACAGCCATTGACGATCCTGGGGCGCGGAACAGGACTGGTGGGCGGAACATTGCGCGGGAAGATCACGCGCGATGAAATTCGGGATCTGCTGCTCGAAGGATTCTTCCCGATTGTTCCGGCGGATGCCGCACCGCAGAAGCAGCGGCGTGCCGCCTTGCTGGAGCTGGGTCTCAATTATGCGACCGATCCTGCCGTAACAAAGCATCTCGCGCAATTCCTGCGCCATGCCGCCGGGAATACCGGCGCCGGCAGCTTCGCCCGGCCCACGCATCTGCTGCTGAACGGCGGCGTTCTGCGAGCCGGCGCGATGGAACATCGCCTCTTTGAAGTGCTGAATAGCTGGCTTACGGAAGCCGGTCTGCCGGCGGTAACTGAGCTGCGCAGCGAAACCAAGCACGCCGACCTGATGCACGCCGTCGCGCACGGGGCAGCCTATTATGGGCTGGCGCGAACCGGCAAGGGCGTTCGTATCCGCGGCGGCGTACCGCGCACTTACTATGTGGGCGTGGAGAGTTCCCTGCCGGCGGTTCCCGGCCTGCCTGCACCGATGAAAGCACTTACTGTTGTGCCGTTTGGCCTTGAAGAAGGGTCGAAGGTGGAACTGCCGCAACGCAAGTTTGCGCTGGTCGTCGGCGAGCCCGCCGAGTTCCGTTTCTTCTCCTCCGTTTCGCGCAAGAACGACCCACCAGGGTCGCTGTTAGAAGAGATCGGCGACGATATAGAAGAGCTGGCGCCGATTGAGGTTTTTTTGCCTCCGCATACTGACGCAGTTCGCGAGGAGGTGGTGCCCGTGACGCTTGAAAGCAACGTAACCGAGACAGGCATGCTGGAGCTGTGGTGCGTGGCCGGCGACGGCCGGCGATGGAAGCTGGAATTTAACGTTCGCGAGCGCGCGGCAGCATGAACGTCGGCATCGACCTGGGCACCACTAACTCCGCACTCGCCTATATCGATCCGCAAGAGGCCGCGGAAGCGGATTTCCCGCCCATACACGTTCTGCCGATCGAACAGCAGATCGATGCGAACCGGACAGGCGCGCTCCGCACTCTGCCTTCGTTCCTGTATTTGAATGAGCCGCCGGTGGTCGGCGCATACGCGCGCGATCAAGGCGCGCTGGTGCCCACGCGAACGGTGCACTCGGCGAAATCGTGGCTTTCGAATTCGGAGGCTGACCGCACCGCCAAAATTCTTCCGTGGGATTCGCAGGAGGAAGGCCGCATTCTGTCGCCGGTGGAGGCATCCACACGCTATCTCGAGCACCTGCGCAATGCATGGGAGAGCACGAAGCATGCGCCGCTCAGCGAACAGCAGGTGGTTCTCACGGTTCCTGCCAGCTTCGACGAAGAGGCGCGGGAGCTTACCACGCAGGCTGCGCGGGACGCAGGGATCGAGAAGCTCACGCTGCTGGAAGAGCCCGCGGCCGCGTTCTACGCGTGGATCGCCGGCCATCTGGCACGCTCGAATAAAGAACTGTTCGACGGCCAGATCGTGCTCATCTGCGACGTCGGCGGAGGGACCAGCGACTTTACGCTGGTACGCGTGGACCGCGAGGGCGACCGCGTGCAGTTTACGCGTACGACGGTCGGGCGGCATCTGCTCCTCGGCGGGGATAATCTCGATCTCACGATTTCCTGGCTGGCCGAATCGAAGCTCGGCAAGACGCTGTCGCTACGGCAGCGCAGCGCTCTTCGCCGGCAATGCTCGGCCGCGAAAGAAACGCTGCTGGCGCCGCATGGCCCGGCATCGGTGGATGTTACCGTGGTCGGCGCGGGTGCGGCTCTTATCGCCGGAACTCTCAAAACCACCATCCTGCGCGAGGAGGTTCTGGAGCTGGCGCTTGGCGGTTTTCTGTCACCTTGTAACCTCACTGATAAGCCGCAGCAGGAAAAGCAAAGCGTCTTCCGCGAGCTGGGGCTGCCGTACGTTTCCGATCCGGCAATTACGCGCCACCTCGCCGACTTTCTACAAAATTCACCCGCCGCGGAACACGGCGTAGACGCGATTCTTTTCAACGGCGGTTTTTTCATTCCGCAGGCATTTCGCGAGCGCGTGCGCGATGTGGTGGAACACTGGTTCGGCCGCAAGCCCGCTATTTTTGAAAACCACGATCTCGATCTGGCTGTCGCGGTCGGCGCTTCTTACTACTCATACGTGCGCGCTTCCGGCAGCGGCGTGCTGGTGCGCGGCGGATTGCCGCGTGCGTACTTCCTCGGACTCCAGGACTCGGAGGCCGCCGGCACTTCCGCGATCAGGGCCGTCACGCTGATGCCGCGCGGCACCGAAGAAGGCGAAGAGATCAGGCTGGAACAACCGGAACTGCAGCTTCTTGCTAACGCTCCGGTGGCGTTCCGGCTCTACAGTTCTCTGAGCCGCACAGAAGACAAAGCGGGCGATGTGGTTTCGTTGACGCCGACAGAAGACATGCTCGATCCGGCAAGCGATCCGCGGCTGCATGCTCCGCTGCGGGCGGTCATTCGCTTCGGCAAAGGCGGCGAGCGGCTGGTGCCCGTAACCCTCGGGGCACGTTTGAGCGAGGTGGGAACGCTCGAAGCGTGGGCCGATTCAAAAATCAGCGAGCATCGGTGGCAGTTGCAGTTCCAGCTTCGCAAAACGGCAGATACTCCTGAATTCGCACCGGCGGTGGCGGCAGTGCGTTCGAGCGCAGTAATCAGCCCGGAAGCACAGGCACACGCCGAACAGTTGATCGAGGAAGTCTTCGGCAAACACGGTTTCGGCTTCCCGCCGGAGCAGTTGCCGGCGCGGCTGGAGCAGGCGCTGGGGCTCGGCCGGATGTCGTGGTCGCTGCCGGCGATTCGCGCCCTTGCGGACAAGCTGCTCGCGGTAGCGGACGGGCGCCGGAAGAACGCACCGCATGAGGCGCGCTGGCTGAATCTCACCGGCTTCTGCCTGCGACCGGGGTTCGGTTTTCCGGGCGATGAATTTCGCATCGAGCAGGCGCGGCGCGTGTATGCCGGCGGCCTGGCGTTCGGTAACCAGGTGCAATGCGAAATCGACTGGTGGATCTTTTGCGGCCGCATCGCGGGCGGGCTCAATCGCAACCAGCAGGGCGACATCTTCCAACGCCTCGCGCCGACGCTGCTTCCGAAGCAGAAGCGCAAACAGCGCGTGAACCAGGCGCTGTTCCGTGAGATGTGGCGCACGGCCGCGAGCCTTGAATTGCTTCCGCAGCAGACTAAAACACAACTCGGCGAAGCGCTGCTCGAGGTGGTCAAGCGGGGCGAAATGGTGGATGCAGCAACCTGGTGCCTGTCGCGCCTCGGTGCGCGCAGACTATTCAGCGGGCCCATCAACCTGGTGCTTTCGCCAGCGGTTGTCGGCCGATGGGTGGAAGGGCTTCTGCGCCTGCCGAATACACCCGCGCTGCTCGAAGCCGTGGTGCAGATGTCGCAGATCACCGGCGATACGGCGCGCGACCTGCCGCCCGCCTCACTCGAGTTAGTACGCCGCGCGTGCGAAGCCAGCGCGCGCGCTGCCGATCTGCTGCATCAACTCGCCGGCGCGGCGGATGACCTGGCAGCATCGAGCCGCATCTTCGGTGAAGAACTGCCCGCCGGGCTCGTGCTGGCGAAAGCGCCCGTAGAGTAACATCCACAATACCCATCCAAGAAACCCCAGCAGGAAACCCATGCAAGAAACCCAGATTGTCGCGAAGCTTCGCAGACTCGCCGAAGCCGGACATCGCGACAGGTCGGTGATTAAAGGCATTGGCGACGACTGCGCTATTCTGCGCCCGCGCGCTAGCGAAGATCTTGTCTTCACGACAGATTTCGTTCTAGAAGGACGGCATTTCGCCCTCGAGACGCATTCAGCCGCCGAGATAGGGCACAAAGCGCTGGCCCGCAGCTTGTCGGATCTGGCAGCAATGGGAGCTCAGCCGGTGTTCTGCCTGGTATCGCTGGCGGTGCCGGCGACATTGAAGGCAGGGTGGATCGACAGCTTTTACAAAGGCCTGCTGGCGCTTGCGGCTAAGCACGAAACAACGCTCGCCGGCGGCGACCTGGCGCGTTTCGATAAGGTGGTGGCGGATGTTATCTGCTGCGGCCGCGTGCCGCGTGGGAAGGCGCTGGTTCGCCACGGTGCGAAACCGGGGGACAATCTCTATGTGACCGGCGAACTCGGGGCGTCGGCTCATGGGCTTGCCACGAAACGGGGTGCGGCGTGGCGACGCCATCGCCGGCCGGAGCCGCGAATCGCGCAAGGAATGGCGCTGCGCAAGCTTGGCGTTTCTGCGGCGATGGACCTGAGCGATGGCCTTTCGCTCGATCTGCGGCGCTTGTGCCTGGAATCGAAGAGCGGCGCCATGCTGGATACCGATCTTCCCATGGCGCCCGGGGCCACAGAAGACGAAGCGTTGCATGGCGGGGAAGATTACGAACTGCTGTTCACTGCTTCACCCAAAACGCGCGTGCCGGCGACCCTGGACGGGTTGCGCGTCACGCGTATCGGTACGATTATAAAAACCGGCCGGCCCGGCACGATTCGCCTTCGTGGCCGGCCGCTGCCGGTGATGGGTTTCGACCACTTCGCATGAGCACGCGGGCAGATTCGAATCTGGTTCTTGACTACATCGAAGCGTTCCGCCGATCGAAGGTGATGTTTACGGCGGTGCGGCTCGGTATCTTCGATCAACTCGAAGCCGCACCGCAGAAAGCCGGAGCGCTGGCGCACAAACTGCATCTCAACCCGGAGGCGCTTACGCGTCTTCTCGATGCGTGTGTGGCGCTGCGGCTGCTGGTTCGCGATGATTCCGGATATAGGAACACACCCTCCGCATCGCGCTATCTCATCCGCACGAGCCCGAACACGTTCTCCGGCTACATCGAGTATTCGGACCAATCGCTGTACAAGCTGTGGGACCACTTAGATGATGCGGTACGCGAAGGAACGAACCGCTGGGCACAAACTTTTGGCAGCAAGGACGCGCTGTTTGATTACTACTATCGCGATCCGGCAGCGACTGCGAACTTCGTCCGTGCCATGAATGGCTTCGGGCAACTCGCTTCGCCGCTGATCGTTCGAGCTTTTGACCTCAGCCGTTTCACTCACCTGGCGGACCTTGGCGGCGCGACCGGCCATCTCGCGATCGCGGCGTGCGAGGCTTACCCGAATATGCGTGCAACGGTTCTTGATCTGCCTCGCGTGGAACCGCTTGCGCGCGAGTACATCGCGACGTCATCGGTTGCCGAGCGGGTGTCATTTGTGACGGCAGATTTCTTCGCCGACCCATTGCCGCCGGCCGATCTCTATTCGCTCGGCCGCATCCTGCACGACTGGGATGATGCCAGGATTCACGCATTGCTTCGAAAGATCTTTGCGGCGCTCCCATCCGCAGGCGGTCTGCTGGTCGCGGAGGCTCTCATCGACGACGATCGCAGCGGACCTGTGTATGCCTTTATGCAAGACATCAACATGATGGTTTGCACCGATGGCCGTGAGCGGACGGCGGAAGAGTATGGTGCGCTGCTCGAGGCCGCCGGGTTCGCCCAAGTCGAGGCGCGCCGGACCGGATCACTGGTTGACGCTGTGCTTGCGATCAAGCCCTGAAATTGCCGGCTGTCCCTCACTCCAGGACAAAATCCGCGGTCCGTGCAATCGATGCATTGCCCGCGGCATCGATCGCCTTTGCTTCTACGCGATAGGAGCCGGGAGTGAGATTATCGATGGGCAGTTTGAGCCCAATCGGAACGACGGGGCTGCCCAGTTTGCTGTAGTTGGCGACATTCATGAAGCCGGTGTCCACCTTTGCCTGGCCGGTCTTCGGGTCCAGCACGCGCACTTGCAGCCCTATCTTGGGCGGCGCGGCCTGGCTCTGGTCCGCCAGAAGGGGCTCATAGATCTCGAGGTACATGCCTGTCGCTGCGCCTTTCTTGAACACATTGGACCCCGACGGTGTCAGTTGCACGCCTTGGCTTACCAGCGGCTTCACATCTTCCAATAACTCGGCGTCCAGCCCCGCCTGAATGTCGGTCAGCCGGTCGAAGCGGTCGCTGAGCGCCAGCGCGCTCACGCCGAACTTTTTGCTGTCATAGGGCTCCACAATGAGCGGCATCTGCAGCTTGCCGAAGGATTCGCCGGCGCAAGTGAATGCCACCTTGAAGAGATAGTTGCCGGATGCGATGTCGAATTGCTTCTCGTAGTGCATGGGATGCTCTGCGAAATCCTTCACTTCTTTTTTTCCATCCAAATCCAGTTTGATGGTGTCGCTGAACTTGGCCGCGATGGAGCCGTCCGGGCCGTAAGCGACGCCAAGTACGCTAACCTCGGAATGCATCTTGCCCTTCTGCTTTTGGAACTTCAGACTGTCCGGTGAAATTTCCATAGCAACACTGACACGCGCTGTATTGGGACCTGTATAGAAGAACGGAGCCTCCATCGAGGCTTTGACATTGCCCGGAGCCGAATTGAACACTCGAGCTTCCAAGGTCTTCTCTGCCGGCGAGCCTGCCAGTAAGTCCAGTGGCTTCTCCGTGCAGTAACCCGTTCGAGCGCGCACTTCGGTGCCGCCACGGTCCACTTTCACCTTGAGTGTGTGGCAACTGCCTTCTTCCGGGTCTTCGGATGGAGAGTAGCCGAGAATGTAATATTCGTTCTGCTCGTTGCCGATCTTATTGAGTCCGCCGACAAGATCGTTCGTGTTTAAGATGACGAACCCACCGGTCCCCTCGGCCAATAATCGCAACAGGTCCTGACGGTCTGTCACGGAGTTCATGTGCGGCCAGATAGAACGCGGCTGGACGTAATTGTAACCGGTGCCGTAGTTATAACCGCTGCCAGCCCTCGCGCCTGTGCCGGCCGTGCCGCCACTCGGAGATCCTCCGGACGGAGCGCCATGACTTCCGGCCCCTCCGGACGGAATGCTATGACTTCCGGCTCCGCCCGAAGTGGGGCCGCCCGCGTGCCCACCCCCGCCCGTGGCCGCGCCGCCACCCGCACTGCCGCCGCGCTGTGGTTCGTATGCGGCAGGCTCGTATACAACGGGAGTGCGGCGGTAGACCGCCGCCTGTATAAATACCGGCGCATTCCATCTTTGCGGCGATTTCTCGATTGGACTGACGGCGGACATTGATAAGCCTTTTACATCGATGGGATAAATGGCTACGTTCGCCTTGTTACATGCGTCGAAAACCGCGGTCAGCTCCGAGTGCAGAATGGAATCGGTCAGCGGGAGCGGAAAACCCGGACTTAGAAAGATCAGCGTCTTACGGCCCGGCACGGTTGCCAGGCCCTTGGCGAGACTTCGCAGCGCAAGTAATACATCGCGCGCGCCGAAATCAAATGCCGCTCTTCCAAGCGGGCCGCTGCCGGCCAGCGCTGCAAGTTCGGTTGGGCTGGTGGCGAACCGGACACCGCTGACTACCTGCTTCAAGCGATCTGTATCGGCTGTGAAATTCTGCGTGACCTGCAGGCTGCCGCCGAAATTCACCACGGCCATCATGCGGTTCGGTCCGGCATTGGCGTCGATGAACCGGAGAGCGGCTTTGCGAGCTTGCATTTGGTCAGTGAGGGCTGTATCGGAGTTGTCGAAGAACAGGACGAGGTAGTGCTTCTGGTTCACCAGCGGCGATTTCGGATCGGCTTCGAAGGAGAAGGTCTCGATCTTCTGTTCCTTTTTGTCTTCCCAAAGGCGAAAATCCTCGGCCGTGAGATCGTGGATGTAATTGCCGTGTTTGTCGGTCACGACGGCATCCACCAGCACCAGCTTCTTCTCTGCACGAATTACCGTGCTCGCTTGAGCCGGCCCTGGCACAGGGTTCGCGTCCTGGCCCGCGCAGACACCCGCCAGGCAAAGCGTCGATGTCAGGAAAACCGCCACATACACTCTCACTGTTGTCCTCCTTCAGGGAATGTCCACCGCGCCGTTTTCAGCCGTCATCAACTGTCCTTCGGCGTCGCGGACCACTAGCCGAACCACGTAAGTACCAGGTTTCAAGTCGAAAATGGTACGCAGCGTTATGCCGGAATTCAGCCGCGCAAGTGTCGCATCTTTCAGCCGCATGGTGACCGTCTTCTCGGTTCCACGCACAAAATTGCCGTTGTTGTCGAACACCGCCGAAACTATTGTCAACTGGTTGTGGTTTCGATCCTCCACTTTCTTGAAGTGCAGGCGTTTCAGATCAACTCGAGCCAGCACAGTCAGTTGCGCATCAGCCGGATCGGGCTTGAAGAACTGCGTATGCAGGTCGACGGGCAAATCGTGCATTTCCTCGCGCGAGAATACGGCGGAATCGATTTCGTCCTTCGCGGTGTCCTCGGCCTTAGCGTTCTTCTTTGGCGCGAAATAGCCGCGGCGCGCCTGCAGGGTAAGGCCGTTCTTGGCGGCCAGCGAAACCTTTAGCTTATGGAAGCTGCCGTCGTTCTTTAAGTTATTCGGTGTGAAACCGAGCAGGTACACATACTCCGGCGCCGACGCCAGCTTCCTGAAGCCCTCGTTGAAATCGTTGCTGTTGTGGAAGAAGGTGCCGCCCGTGCCGTCAGCTAACGCAGCCATGATGTCTTCCTGCGCCAGCATGCTGTCGCGTTGGTACTGCGCCTTGATTTGTTGTACGTAGGCGCTCGACTGTCCGGGCTGGCTCGCATCGAACTCCTGCGAGGTCCAGAGCCCCCGCGCACCAAGCGCGTTGATCAGAACATTCGAATGTGCTGCCCGGTCCAGAAGCTCGGACTCTTCTTCCAAAGCCTCGCTGGAGACCGTCAGGAAGCCCGGGGACACGAGCACGATCATGCGCTCGCCCGGCATAGCGGACATCCTGCGAATTACGTCTTTTAATACGCTGAGTGATACGCGGGTATCCTGCTCGCCAAGATCCAGTTCGCGTGCAGCGGCAGCGTTCACCATCGGCTGAGCCGATTGCTGCGGGTTCGTCAGGTTTTGAAGATTGGCACAGATGATGGTTTCCTGGATCTCCATGTTCAGGGCCTGCTGGTCATTCTTATTCCGGATCCTATCGGCTACGTAGTAATCGATATCCGGACATCCGTCGGCGTTGTGGCGGTACATCTGCACCGGCCGAATCCGCATGATGGCGTCCTGCAGCTGAGATTTATCGTCCGTAAAGTCCAGGTTGTTCTGGCCGGAAGTAGTCATGACGGCCGCTCGATCAGAACGCTGTAGTCCGGTTTGAAGGTGTTGGATGGCCGCCTTCTGCACCCGCGCCAGATCGGCGAATTCGATGTGCAGATCGTCGAAAAGATAGACAAGGAACCGCCCGGGTGTGTCATCCGGACCGCCTATCGAAATATCAGGGCGCTGCGGCTTCGACGACGATGCCGATGCCTCGACAGAGAACTTGGAGATGACCTGGGGCTTGCCTTTGTCAGCGAGTTGAAAATCGTCTTTCGTCAGGTTTCCTAGTGCGTGGCTGTCCCGGTCGCGCACCACTACCGGAACGGTAACCAGATTTACTTTGGATTGAAAGGTGGCATCCCGCGACGCCATCTCGGGCGCAGTCGCGTCTGCATTTCCGTTGGCCATTTGCGCTTGCGCGGCGCAAACCGGGATGATGAGGAACAACCAAATGCGAGAGAAGCGCATGAACCGGTTATCCAGATTCGGTTATCTAGGTTAGCGCCATTCTACTCCCGGAAAGTCCGCTACTGTGGAGAAACATGCTGAAAGAGGCTCTGGCCGGGACGCATCAGGATCTCACCGAAGGGAGCCTGAACCGCGCCATTGTGCTGATTGCCATCCCGATGATCCTCGAAATGGTGATGGAGTCGCTGTTCGGCATCGTGGACGTATTCTTCGTGTCGCGTCTGGGGCCCGATGCCGTCGCGACCGTCGGCCTGACAGAATCGTTGCTCACTATTGTTTTCGGCATCAGCATCGGCCTGAGCATGGCGACGACCGCGTTCGTCGCGCGGCGCATTGGGGAAAAGGACCCCGAAGGCGCTGCGAACTCTGCAGTACAGGCGATCATCGTAGGTTTACTCGTGTCGTCGGCTGTTGGCGCCATCGGGATAACCTGCGGCCCGCGCCTCCTCGGCATCATGGGGGCTACGCCTGCCATTCGGGCGAACGCGCGGTACACGCAATTGATGCTCGGCGGTTCCGTCGTCATCTTTCAGCTATTCCTGATCAACGCTATCTTCCGCGGCGCCGGCGATGCGGCGCTTGCCATGCGGACGCTCTGGCTGGCGAACGGCATCAACATTGTCCTTGACCCGTGTCTCATCAACGGATGGGGACCGTTTCCGCATCTGGGGGTTTTCGGCGCTTCTGTCGCGACTACTACGGGCCGAGGTATCGGCGTCCTGTTTCAGTTGTGGCAGCTTGGCTCGGGCAAGAATCGGGTGGTGGTCAGGCGTCACCAGGTGCGACTCAACTTGCCCGTTATGTGGAGCCTGCTGAGAGTGTCGGCTACAGGCATTCTTCAGTTCCTGATCGGAACGGCAAGCTGGATGGCGCTGGTCCGCATCATCTCCAGCTTCGGGAGCGCGGCCATCGCCGGGTACACAATTGGGCTCCGGATGATTATCTTCACTGCACTCCCATCGTGGGGCCTGAGCAACGCCGCCGCTACATTAGTGGGCCAGAGCCTGGGGGCTGCGAAACCGCGCCGGGCCGAACTTGCGGTGTATCGCACCGGCCTGTTTAACATGCTCTTTATCTGCCTGGTCTCAATCGCTTTCCTCGCGATTCCGGATCGGCTAGTGACGATCTTCACGCTGGACCCGGCGGTAATTCGTCCGGCTGTTGCCTGCCTGGCCACATTCGGCCTGGCGTTGCCGAGCTGGGCCTGGGGCATCGTGCTGCTGCAAGCCTTCAACGGCGCCGGCGACACCGTGACTCCCACGTATATCAACCTGTTCACCTTTTGGATTTGCCAGATTCCGATCGCGTACCTGCTTGGAATCCATCTTTCTTTCGGCCTGCGCGGTACATTCTCCGCCGTCCCCGTCGCCGATGCTATTTTTGCGATTACCGCTTTCGTGCTTTTCCGTCAGGGCAGGTGGAAGCGGCAGAGAATTTGATTTTCGGTTGACTACTACCCTCCAAGGGCAAGTCCGCCCATTGGAGAACAACATGCCGACAAAAAAGAGTACCGGGGCGCAGGCAGCGGTGGTGCCCAGCGAGTTCGTGGAACGCCGAATCTACCTTATCCGTGGGCAGAAGGTGATGCTGGATGCCGATCTGGCTGCCCTCTACCAGGTGGAGACGAAGGCCCTCAATCAAGCGGTCAAGCGCAATCGTGACCGCTTTCCGGAGGACTTCATGTTTCAGTTGGACGAAGAAGAGGTGGATCGTTTGAGGTCACAATTTGTGACCTCAAACGGGGGACGTGGCGGCAGGCGATATCAGCCTTATGCCTTCACAGAACATGGCGTAGCGATGCTATCTTCCGTGCTGAATAGCCCGCGCGCGGTGCAGATGAACATACTGATCGTCCGGGCGTTCATCAAGCTGCGCGAAATGCTTAGCACCCATCGCGATCTGGCGCGAAAGATAAGTGATCTCGAACGCAAACAGCGAACCCAGGGTGAACACTTGGCTGCCGTTTACGTTATGGTGAAACGCCTGATGGAACCACCACCCGCAAAACCGAAGCGTTTGATCGGCTTCAAGTCTGAGCTGTGAGCACGGCGCTTCCGTACAACCGCCGCGAATAAACGACCAGTTGCATTAGTTGCACACTAACTGGAGTAGACCGTCTCCTTAGCTGCTTCCGCTCCGGCAGGTACTTCCTTTCCGCCGATCCTCATTCGGTAGAAGGAGCGCCACACGAAGTACATTGCGATCAGCAGAAAGACCGCCGCAAGGACATGACCCACCGCTCCCCCGCTGGTGCTCGAGAGAGAAACGGCCAGTTCCACGGCGAGGAGTCCGAATAGGGTAGTGAACTTGATGATAGGGTTGAGCGCCACCGAGGAGGTGTCTTTAAACGGATCGCCAACCGTATCACCGACAACCGTGGCGGCATGCAGATCGGTTCCCTTCTGCTTCAACTCTGTCTCCACGATTTTCTTGGCGTTATCCCACGCGCCGCCCGCATTCGCCATGAAGATAGCCTGATAGAGGCCGAACAATGCGATGGAAATGAGATAGCCGATAAAGAAATAAGGCTCGACGAACGCGCAGCCGAGCGTCACAAAAAAGACCATTAAGAAGATGTTGAACATGCCGCGCTGCGCATAGCGCGTGCAAATCTCCACAACCTTCTTGCTGTCACTGACCGATGCTTTTGTGACGCCCTCCAGTTTGATGTTGGCCTTGATGAACTCGACTGCACGATAGGCACCCGTGGTAACGGCTTGCGTGGACGCGCCAGTGAACCAGTAAATAACCGAACCGCCGGCGATCAAGCCGAGCAGGAAAGGCGGGTGGAGAATCGAAAGGTTGGAGAGCAGATCAGGCCGCAATCCGTTTGTGAGCGCAACAACAATGGAAAAGATCATGGTCGTTGCGCCGACCACGGCCGTGCCGATCAAGACGGGTTTCGCGGTCGCCTTGAAAGTATTTCCGGCACCGTCGTTCTCTTCAAGATTGTCCTTCGCTTTTTCGAAATCAACATCGAAGCCATAGGTGTTCTTCAGCTCAGACTCGATGCCCGGAATCTGTTCGATCGTCGAGAGCTCGTAGACCGACTGCGCGTTATCCGTCACAGGGCCATACGAATCCACTGCAATGGTGACCGGCCCCATGCCGAGGAATCCGAATGCGACCAGGCCGAAAGCGAAGACAGAAGGCGCGGCCATGAGGTCGTCGAGTCCCATCGTGCTGACGCCGTATCCGATGCTCATGAGGACGAGGATCGCCAGTCCGAGCCAGTATGCGCTCATATTGCCCGCAACGAATCCGGAAAGAATAGTGAGCGACGCGCCGCCCTCGCGAGACGATGAAACCACTTCGCGCACATGGGACGATTCCATCGACGTGAAGACCTTTACAAGTTCAGGAATGACGGCGCCCGCCAGCGTGCCGCAGGTGATCACGGTCGAGAGTTTCCACCAGAGGGAATGGTCGCCGCCGAGATCGGGGATCATGGCGTAAGAAACAATGTAAGTCGCGATGATGGAGACGATGGAGGTGAGCCAGACGAGGCTCGTCAGTGGCGCCTCAAAGTTCATCTTGTCAGCGTTTTCATACTTACTCTTGGCCAGCGCGCCGTTCAGCAAATAAGACAAGCCGGACGAGATAACCATCATGACGCGCATCGCGAAGATCCAGACGAGTAACTGTGCCTGCACCAGCGGGCTACTGACCGCCAGGACAATGAAGGATATGAGCGCTACGCCGGTAACTCCGTACGTTTCAAAGCCGTCGGCGCTAGGGCCGACGGAATCGCCTGCATTGTCGCCGGTGCAATCTGCGATAACGCCCGGATTGCGAGCGTCATCTTCCTTGATGCGAAACACGATCTTCATCAGATCGGCGCCGATGTCGGCAATCTTCGTAAATATGCCGCCGGCTACACGCAGCGCCGCCGCGCCAAGCGATTCACCAATGGCAAAGCCGATAAAGCACGGCCCGGAGTAATCGTGGGGAACGAAAAGCAGAATGAAGAGCATGATCGCGAGTTCAACCGAGATCAGCAGCATGCCGATACTCATTCCCGCTTTGAGCGGAATGTTGGAGCAGGGATACGGCTTACCGCGCAAACTGGCAAACGCGGTTCGCGAGTTCGCGAAGGTATTCACCCGGATGCCAAACCACGCGACGCCGCTGCTTCCGCAAATGCCGATAATGCTGAACAGCACGATAATGACGACCTTCAGTGCATCGAAGTGCTGAAGGACGCCGAAATAGAAGATAATGATGCTGCCGATGAACGCTTCGAGAATGACGAGAAACTTAGCCTGAGTTAGTAAGTAGGTCTTGCAGGTCTCGTAAATAAGCTCGGAGACTTCGAGCATCGACTTATGCACCGGCAGATTCTTGAGCTGCCGGTAGATAACCAGGCCGAAGAGAAAGCCGAGTGCGACGACAATTAATCCATATAAAAGCAGCGTGCGGCCGTCTATGGCGCCGCCGAAGAACGTGGCCTGTCGCAGGTCCGGCAGAACCAGGTTCGCTTCTCCACCGGCTTTACCGCCTGCTTCCTGGGCAAACGATAGAGCGGGGCTCGCCATGAGTACGGATGCGGCGGCGACCGTGGCCGCTAGATAGCTGCGCATAGTGCAAATAACATATCGCACCGTAATGAGCGATTCAATGCGCTCGGCCCCCAGGGACACTGGGGAAAATCGGACTACTACCAGAGGCGAGGCGGGCCGGAAACAATCATTGATTCCTTCGGTCGGCGTGGATGAACAAACCTGTACGGTTTGGCAGGAGCGGGGATAGAGGAGAAATGATCTGGTGGGGACGGGCAGATTCGAACTGCCGACCTGCCGCTTAGGAGGCGGCCGCTCTATCCATCTGAGCTACGTCCCCGTACCTTGCAGTCTACCAGCGGCGGAGCCCTTTGGCTCCGATGTCACGGCGAAAGTGCATGCCGTCGAAATGAATCTTCTCAACAGCGCGATAGGCATTCGATATTGCAATTTGCAATGTCTCGCCCCCGGCAGTCACCCCAAGAACTCGACCGCCAGCCGTAACGAGTTGATCACCGTTCCGCTTCGTTCCCGCTTGGAACACCACGGCACCGGTTGCCTCCGCTTCGGCGATGCCGCTAATCAAATCGCCGGTTCGTGGCTTATCAGGGTACCCCTGCGCCGCGAGCACCACACAAACCGCGGGACGCGCTGCGGTACTAAGCTGCTGCGGGGCGCATCCACTGGCAGTCTCGTACAGGAGTTTCCCGAGATCGCCTTGGAAGCTGTGCATAATCGCCTGGGTTTCCGGGTCACCGAGGCGAACATTAAACTCGAGGACTTTCGGCCCGTCAGCGGTCATCATGAGTCCCGCGTAGAGAAAGCCGGTGAAGGGAGTCTCTTCGGCGGACATCTGCCGAATCGCGGGGAGCATGATCCGCTCCATAATCTCGCTGGTTTGAGAAGCGGTGAGGATACGGGGATCGAGATAGGCCCCCATGCCGCCGGTATTCGGCCCCTGGTCGCTATCGAAGGCGCGCTTGTGATCCTGGGTGGGAAGGAAGGGCACGACGGCCGAACCGTTGCAGAGGCCGATGAAGCTGACCTCTTCGCCTTCGAGGAACTCTTCAATAATTACCTTGGGGCCCAGGCGCTGGATCGCTGCTTCCGCTTCGGGTCGGTCCTGCGCAATGACGACGCCCTTGCCAGCCGCGAGTCCATCTGCTTTGATGACAACCGGATAGCTGAAATCGTCAAGACGAGTGCTGGTGTGCGCGGTAGGAATACCGGCGCGCCGGGAAAACTCTTTCGCGAATATTTTGGAGCCTTCAAGCCGGGCTGCAGCCTGGGTCGGGCCAATGATTTTCAGACCGCGCCGCCGGAACTCATCTACGATACCGGCTACGAGCGGTGCTTCCGGGCCCACTACAGTAAGGTCGGCTTGATGAGCTTCGGCAATATCGGCATATCCGGACACATCGCCCGGGGCTACGATACAGGTCGCTAAATGTTCGATGCCCGGGTTTCCAGGACTGGCAATGATGCTCTTCACAGAAGGGGACTTAGCGAGGCGCCAGGCGAGGGCGTGTTCGCGGCCACCGCCGCCGACAATCAGAATTTTCACAGATACGTTTCCAACGTTAGAATAAACGATGGGTCCATTCGGATTCCTTCTCCCCCATGCAAAAGAAGTATGACGTTGTAGTAGTCGGGGCCGGACACGCCGGCTGCGAAGCAGCTCGCGCCTGCGCGCGTCTGGGACTCAAGACCGCAATGGTGACGATGAATATCGACCTGATTGCGCAGATGTCGTGCAATCCGGCGGTCGGCGGTATTGCCAAGGGCCACTTGGTGCGCGAGATCGACGCGCTCGGCGGTGTGATGGGCGAGCTCACCGATGCGGTTGGCATTCAATTTCGGCTGCTGAACACCAGCCGCGGCCCGGCGGTTTGGTCGCCCAGGGCACAGTGCGACAAGAAACAGTACCGGATCCGTATGCGGGAGTGGCTTGAGAACGAACCCAATTTGCGGATTCTGCAAGCTGAAGTCGGCGAACTGTTGTTTTTGCCAAACGAACTTCCCAAAAGAATAGTCGGCGTTCAGCTCAAAGATGGGCGCTCACTGCTGGCAGAAGCAGTGGTCGTAACGACAGGCACCTTCCTTAATGGCCTCGCACATGTCGGGGAGCAGCGCTACGCGTGTGGGCGGAACGGAGAAGCTCCATCCAATACGCTGGGGGGGCAGTTACGGACTCTTGGCCTGCAATGGACGCGCTTGAAGACCGGCACACCGCCTCGGCTCGACGGACGGACGATTGACTGGTCTCGATTCGAGGAGCAGCCAGGTGACGAGACCCCGACGCCTTTCTCTTTCTTAACGGAGAGGATCGACCGTGAACAGATCAAATGTCATTTGGCCTATACAACCGAAGAGACGCACCGGCTTCTTTGCGAAAGTATCGCGCGATCTCCTCTTTATAGCGGGCAAATTGAAGGCATCGGCCCTCGGTATTGCCCCTCGATCGAAGACAAGATCGTAAAGTTCCCCGACAAGCGTCGCCATCAGATCTTTCTGGAGCCAGAGGGTCTGGACACTCACGAAGTCTACGTGAACGGCATGTCGACCAGTATGCCCATCGATGTACAGACCGCGATGGTAGCTTCCATTCCTGGGCTTGAAGACGCTGAAATGATTCGGCCAGGCTACGCGATTGAATACGACGCTGTGGATCCGCGGGAACTGACGCATACTCTCGAAGTAAAGTCGATTCCGGGCCTCTTTCTAGCCGGACAGATCAATGGCACCTCAGGCTATGAAGAAGCTGGATGCCAGGGGCTGATTGCCGGACTCAATGCGGCGTGCAAAGTGAGGGGCCTGGAGCCGTTGCTGCTTGGCCGGAGTGACGGATATGCCGGCATTCTTGTGGATGACCTTGTCAGCAAGGGCGCCGATGAGCCATACCGAATGTTCACATCGCGAGCGGAATTCCGGCTGCATTTGCGAATCGACAACGCGGACGAACGTTTAACACCTTTCGGACGGCGGTTAGGCCTGGTAAATGACGAGCGCTGGGGGCGTTTCGGGCGGAAGCAGGAGCAGAAAGCACGAATTGCCGATCTGCTGGAGAAAACACGCGCGAGCGCGATTCCAGAGATTGTGAAGTTGGAAGCTGCGACGGATAATCCCACGTTGATGGTCTGGTTGCGCCGACCGGAAGCCAAAATCGCCCAACTGGAGCCCTGGATTTCGGCGCGATTAGGGAGAACGCCACTGCACGGGGTGTTAACTACCGTCGAAACGGAGACAAAATACGCGGGTTACATGGCGCAGCAGGAGCGGCAAATCAGGCAATTGGCTGAATCCGAGAGTCGGGTGATTCCTGCGGATTTCAGTTACGACCATATTCCCGGACTTTCGAACGAAGTTCGGCAGAAATTGGCGAGGGTCCGACCCACAACGCTTGGGCAGGCCGGGCGAATTCCTGGCGTTACTCCTGCCGCTGTGGCTGTTTTGGACATTTATTTGGGGCTTGGGATACCCGCAAACGCATAACTGTTCCACGTGAAACGTTACTCGAACGAGGTTCGGCAGAAATTGGCGAGAGTCCCAGCTACAAAGTTTGGGCGGGTCGAGTGAACTTCCCGCGTTACCCCCGGCCGCTGTGGCTGTTTTAGACATTTGTTTGGGCTTGGGGTACCCGCAAGCCATAAATGTTCCACATGGAACATCACAACTGTCGTACTTTCAGCAACATAGCGATCCCTGCCAAATGTTCCACGTGAAACATACCCGTCTCCCAGCCTCGAAACGTGCTAAGCTTCGGCGAGAACCTTGGCTCAAGTCATTTCCATCGCAAACCAAAAAGGCGGGGTGGGGAAGACCACAACCGCCATTAACCTCGCCGCCGCACTTGCTGCATCTGAACTGAAAGTGCTGTTGATCGACTCCGACCCACAGGGTAACTCCACCACCGGAGTGGGAGTCGAGAAAACGGACGACCGCAAGACCCTGTACCATGTGCTCCTCCGTGAGGCGACCCTTCAAGAGGCAATTGTCCCTACAGATAACGAAGGATTGTCACTCATCCCGGCCGATCAAAACCTGGTCGCGACAAATCTCGATCTCGTAGACCAGGACGAGCGCGAGCAGCGCCTGCAAACAGCAGTCGCGCAACTTCGCCAGGAATACAACTACATCGTGATCGACTGTCCCCCCGCCCTGGATCTTTTAACGCTCAACGCACTTGTCGCTTCCGATTCGGTGTTGGTGCCCATTCAATGCGAATTCTTCGCCCTGGAAGGCATTTCACAGCTCATGGATACGGTCGAACGGGTGCGAAGCAGCTTCAACCCCCAACTGAAGGTCGAAGGCGTCCTTCTCACGATGTATGACGACCGTACGAATCTCACCAAACAGGTAGAGTCAGACTTACGTGAATTCTTCGGCAACGAAGTCTTTCGCACGGTCATTCCGCGCAGTATCCGCCTGGCAGAAGCACCTAGCTTTGGTAAAACGATCCTGACCTACGACCCCCGTTCGCGCGGGGCCGAAGCCTATATTCAACTCGCAAAGGAAATTTTGGCGAATGGAAAAACAGCCAGACCGGAGCCAGCGCAAAGCGCTCGGTAAGGGACTCTCTGCGCTTTTGCCGGGCCGCGCGGGCGCAGCGAGCGTTGTGATCGCGCAACTGGAGAAACCTCCGGCCGAGGCGACCTTGAATGGAAAACTGCCGGAACAGTTCGAAGAATTTCACAACATTCCGCTCGATCACATCCAACCCGGTACAGAACAACCGCGTGAAGCCTTCGACGGCGAGAAATTGGAGCAGTTGGCCCAGTCGATACGTGCCAATGGCCTGATCCAGCCGATCACGGTTCAAAAAATCGCGCCACATCAGTACCGGATTGTCGCCGGCGAACGTCGCTGGAGGGCAGCGCGAATAGCCGGTCTCGCTGAAATTCCGGCTCTGGTGCGGACTGTAGAACAGATCCAACTCCTCGAATTAGCGCTGATCGAGAACATCCAGCGCGAAGATCTGAATCCTATCGAAATCGCGACTGCGTTTGAGCGGCTCTCCTCACAACACGGCCTAAGTCATGAGCAGATCGCCGAACGGACCGGCAAGCAGCGCTCCACCGTCACTAATTTCCTGCGTCTGCTGAATTTGGGCCCTGACGCACGCAATGAGCTAATTGCCGGCCGGATTAGCATGGGCCACGCCCGGGCTCTGCTGAACCTTACTGACGCTAAAGAGCAGGCGCAAGCGTGCGAAAACATCATCAACAACCGGCTGTCAGTCCGTGAAACCGAAGCTCTCGTGAAGAAGCTTACGGAGCCGCCCCCGCCACCACCAGAGGCAAGTCCCGTTCTGGAACCTAAGCCGGAACCGCCACAGATCGACCCCAATGTGCGGGCCGCGCTGGACGAGATGGAGATGGCGCTCGGCACCCGCGTCCGCCTGGTCGCAAGATCAGACAAAGCCGGCAGGTTAGAGATCGAGTATTACTCGCAGGAAGATCTCGACCGCATCTACTCTGTGATCGTAAAGCAGTGATAATCTAAATGATGTTGCCGGTGTAGCTCAGGTGGTTAGAGCGACGGTCTCATAATCCGTAGGTCGCAGGTTCAACTCCTGCCGCCGGCACCATTTCCTTCCAGACTTTCCCTTTTCCTTCTATTTCAGGACAATTTTCGCCAACCCTGCGTTGTTTGCCGTGTCAAACACTCGAAATACGAGCAGGTGTTCACCGGGGCGAACGTTGTCAAGGTGCAGGTGGAAGCGCTCATCCGGCGAATCGGTCACCCCATCTACGGCTTCAACGGGCTGCCAGAAAAACGCATCGAGCGAATATTCGCACAATCGCAGGGGGCTGGCGTTGTCGTGGGCGCTGACGTCGATATCGAGCGACGTCCCGTTCCGGCGTGGCTGCCCGAGCGTCACCAGCGGGGGCGTGTTGTCAATCAAGACCGGGGTACTGACCAGGGTGGCTTCGCGCGCGAACTCGGGGGCGTTTGAAGGCGCATCGGATGCCGACACCTTGAACAAATAACGTCCGTCCGCGAAAACATCCGGATCGAGCAGGAGCGTGTTTTCGAACATGCGGCTGCGGATCAACTGCCATTCGTTCGCATCTTCAGGCCGGAAATAGACCGAATAGACCAGCTTGTCGCCGTCAGGGTCGTCCGCTTGCCAGGAGATCTGCGTCTGGGTCGTCTGGAGATTCGACGCGGATTGGGTGGCTGTCGTCGTGGTACTCGCGGAAGGGGGCTCACCGCTGGCCGTCACCGTAACCGAATACGTGCTGGCGGACGGCGGTGCGGCAGCCGCTGTCTTGGCCGTATTAGTCGCTAGGACCGAAGTGACGGTAATGCTGCGAACAGCAGGAGGCCGGTTTTGAGGCAAATAGGGCACGTCCACTGCGTTGATTCGTGCCGTGCTACCCGCCGTCCATTCAGCGCGCCATTGAATGTACCGGGCGGCTGGGCTTGTTATGAGCGCGGCTTCAGGATCACTAATCGGCCCGGACCAAGCGCTCCAGGTGCCATCCGGGCGCGCAGAGAAGCCTGTCCTCGTCCGAAACTTCACGCCGTCGCCGGATCCACGCCATTGCAAATGACCCCATCGCGCTACACTCGTCCCGTCATGCACCGGCGATTCATAGCTTCCACCCGTCGTTCCCCCTGCTTCGAAGGCAAACACGCGGGCCGGGTTGCTCGCGGCTGCGTACAGTGTCTCACCAGACTGCACCAGCCGCGTGGTTTCGCCATCACCCGGCTCGGCGATCAAGCTTAGATTCCCATCGCGAAGGCGATAAATCCGGCCATGATCGTCGGTCGAAAACAGCACGGAATCACCCTGTAGCAAGAGGTCGTAAACATTGTCGTCCTTTGAACTCCGCAGGGTCTCAACTACACGGTTGGGCGATATGCGATAAATGGCGGACTTCTCGACCCCGCTCACTTCCACGACGGCGGCACTGGAAGCCGCAGTCGTTGTTGAAGCGGTCGACGTCGGGTTCTTGCTCTGATCGGAGGTCTTCACGTTTGCGGCGTCATCTCCATCGGAAGCGGTTCCCGCGGCCTCTGTAACCGTAATTACAGTTGGAGTGGTGACCACAACGGCGCTCGAGGAAGGGGTTGCGGTCGAGGCGGAAGTGGTCGTCCGAGTCGCAACCGCGCCACCCATTGCGGCCACGTACAGAAATCCCCGCGGGTCGATGGCAATCGCACTGATTTCGGGAAGAGAGGAGTCATAGACGATGGTCCCGTCCTTCCGGCCGGAGATCTCATATAAAAGCCCGTTAGGATCCGTACCGGCATAAAGGTGACCGTTCGGAGCCAAATGGAGAGCCGTCACATTCATCTGGCCGGGATCGTAGAACAGCTCGGCGCGTCCCCCGGCATCGATGCGGAAGATCTGACCAGGTTCCCCTGTCGCAGCATAAATGCTGCCATCCGGGGCCGCCTGAAGGGCCCAAATGTACTTCGCCGGGGAATGCCAGACTTCCTTGGCTTGACCATTCTCGATGCGGTAAACGGACCCGTTCGGCGAGCTTGCGGCGTATAGCCGGCCGCTGGGATCCACGCAGACAGCAAAGACCTCCGCCTGCTGAGCGCTCCAGACCACCGAAGACTTGCCATCCGAGGAAATGCGAAATACCTTTCCCTGGTGTCCGGTCGCGGCATACATATTGCCATCCCGCGCGGCGGTCAAACTCCAAAGTGCCGGCTGGTTGAGCCGAGCTTCCCAGCGAACAGAGGGGCCAAGCTGCAGAGTGCCGTCCACAGAGAGCGACAGACCGGAGAGGCGGCCTTTGAGAAAGTCGTTAAAACCGGCGATCTGCCAGTCGGTGGTCGTGGCTGCGGACAGGACACCGGCAATGCTGCAAAGCGCTAAGACGAGGCGGCGTGCTTTCACGGGAGTTTACTCTTTCACTTCGACCTGGATGGTCTTCGATCCGGTAACGACGTAATCGGGAACGGGAATTACAAGTTCGGCGACGCCCGAGCCGCGCGTGAGAACCTGGGCAGCATTGCTTGTGGCGGAGTCGGCGGGGTCTGACAGAATCAGGGCGGCTGACGGAGGCGGGTCGGTCAACTCGCCGCCAGGCAGCGGACTGATAACCGTGAAGGATGGCTGCTGGCGCCATACCCGCACATATGCAGCGTTGCTGTCGCGGAATTTGTTGATGGTCTGGATAAGACGTTCGGGCGTTTGCAGCGAGGACTGACTGAGGCCGGCGAAGTCCGGAAAATTGAGCGTGGTGGCATCGCTAACGGTGAAATTCAGCGGACCGGTCGGCGCCCCAATCGGAACCTGATAAGTCGTTTCACGGGTAAATTGGCGGCCATCTTCGCCCAACAACAACGCTGTGACCTGAACCGAGTCCCCCGGATGGACCTCATGCGGCGAGGCCCAGGCCTGAGCGATGCGAACCTGCCGCTTGCCCTCGGCGAGCTCCAGATGCAGTGAGATGTCTTTCACACGAAGATTCTTGAACCCGCCGCCAAGCACAAACCCGAGGGTCACAACCGTGTCAGAGGCAGTCGATTGCGCTAGCCCGCTGTCGCTCACGAACATGTCGCGAATGAGCAGCGGAGGAATATCGCCTTCGAAATGGACCTGGCCCCGCACCCGCGCCGTACCCGCCCCGAGGGTTCGTTCCGTGGCATCCATAACCGAAAACAAGGCGGTCTGGGTGACAAACGGCGTCAGAAAGCGGTCGTTCACCACCTGAAAATGGTAGTCATGATCGCCCGTCGCTGCGGATGTCACGGAGACAGTGAGCGGAATGGTGTGGGCCGGACGGCCGATTTCGCCCGAGATGGCGGTGGCGCGGTCGCTCAGAATGCTCCCCACCCATTGTTGCGGTGCTGAAACCTTGAAAGAGCTGTTGAGGCTCGGGATGACGGCGATGACGTCTGAACGGGCAAATGGCAGTTCGGTAGTACCCGTGTCGAGAAAGCGATGCCCGAAGGCATAAATACGCTTCGCATCCACGTATGTTACGGTGCCGTCAGCCGTGATGTTCATATCGCCGGTCAGCAGCCCGACGCTGATGGTAGACCCGGGCACGACCGTTCCCGAATAAACCGGAGATGCCGGTGAACCTGCGGACAATCCTTGCATGGGCCCGAACAC
>Ga0213872_10000224_pt1 | contig 49933 bp, 39 predicted proteins | sample VelepicomBERX_R2_FD_160071 | JGI IMG/M metagenome (GOLD analysis project Ga0213872, IMG submission 160071) | Rhizosphere microbial communities from Vellozia epidendroides in rupestrian grasslands, the National Park of Serra do Cipo, Brazil - RX_R2 | ecosystem: Host-associated > Plants > Roots >... | reverse complement strand
TGCAAAACGCCAGCCAGATCACGTTCGACGACACGCGCGGGGCCGAGCGGGTGATGCTGCACGCCGAACGCGACATGCAGGCCACGGCCGAGCGCAATTCGTCCGAGGCGGTGGGCAATGACAAGAACGTGGACGTCAAGGGAACGAGCACCTCCGTCACGGGCGTCGACATCAGCTACACCGGCGTCGGCATCAGCTTTACCGGCGTGGCCGCAGATTTCTACGGCGTGAGCACGACCTTTACCGGCGTCGACTTGAGCATGACCGGCGTCAGTACCTCTTTCACCGGTACCGACACGTCATTCACGGGGGTTGCGACCTCATTCACGGGCGCGAGCTCAAGCTTCACCGGCGTCGACACCTCCCTCACCGGAAGTGCGACTGCCTTTACCGGCATCGATACCAGCTTCATCGGCGCGGAAAATTCGTTCATCGGCACGGCGACGGAAATGATCGGCGTGTCGTCGAGCATGATCGGTACCGAAACGTCCATGGTCGGCCAGAGCTGGAGCCTGGTGGGCATCGACTGCTCGGCTACGGGTGTCGCGACGAGCGTCATTGGAACCTCGCAGTCGGCGGTCGGCAGCCAGACCTCGGTGGTCGGTTCGGCCATCAACCTCATCGGCACAACGAACGACACGATTGGCGCCCGAACCAGCAATATCGGCACCACCACCGATAGCTATGGCACGGAGACCACGACCACCGGCGTTTCGACGTCGACCACCGGCCTCGAGAGGTCGACCGTCGGGACGAGCATCTCTGTGGTCGGGGTCGAGATCAGCACCAAAGGGGTGGAGATTTCCACGAAGGAAACCGAGCACAAGGAGAGCTCCGTCGAACTCTCCCGCTACGGCATCCAGATCAAGAGCTGAGCGAGCAGGCTTGCGCCTTACTTGAACAGGTCCTTGACGCGATCGGTCCAGCTCTTGGCGTTGGGCGAGTGGCGCTCGCCGCCTTCGCGCAGCGACTTGTCGAGTTCCTTGAGCAGCTTCTTCTGATGCTCGGTGAGCTTGACCGGCGTCTCGACGGCGATGTGGCAGTACAAGTCGCCCGGATAGCTCGAGCGCACGCCCTTGATGCCCTTGCCGCGCAGGCGGAAGGTCTTGCCGTGCTGCGTGCCCTCGGGCAGCTCGATCTCGGCCTTGCCGCCGAGCGTCGGTACCTCGATGTTGCCGCCCAGCGCCGCCGTCGTCAGGCCGATCGGGATCGTGCAGTGCAGGTCGTCGCCATCGCGCTCGAACACCGTGTGCTGCTTGATGCGGATCTCGATGTACAGGTCGCCCGCCGGGCCGCCGTTCACACCGGGCTCGCCATTGCCCGCCGAGCGGATGCGCATGCCCTCGTTGATGCCGGCGGGGATCTTGACCTCGAGCGTCTTGGTGCGCTTGACCTTGCCCTGGCCGTTGCAGGCCGTGCAGGGGTCCGGAATGATCTTGCCGCTGCCGTGGCAGTGCGGGCAGGTCTGCTGGATGCTGAAGAAGCCCTGGCGCATGTGCACCGTGCCCGAGCCGTTGCACGAGCCGCAGGTCTTGGCGCTGGTGCCGGGCTTGGCGCCCGAACCCTTGCAGGTGTCGCAGTTCTCCCAGGACGGGATGCGGATCTGCGTTTCCTTGCCACGCGCCGCTTCCTCGAGCGAGATCTCCATGGCGTAGGAGAGATCGCTGCCGCGGTAGACCTGCTGGCCGCCGCCGGCGCGCCGTCCGGCACCGCCCGCGCCACCGAAGATGTCGCCGAAGATGTCGCCGAAGGCCTCGGCAAAACCGCCGCCAAAGCCTTCCGGGCCACCACGGAAGCCGCCGGCACCCATGTTCGGGTCGACGCCGGCATGGCCGTACTGGTCGTAGGCCGCGCGCTTTTGCGCGTCGGTGAGCATTTCGTAGGCCTCCTTGGCCTCCTTGAACTGCTCTTCGGCGGCCTTGGCGCCTTCACCCTGATTGCGGTCAGGGTGGTACTTCATGGCCAGCTTGCGGTAGGCCTTTTTGATTTCGTCTTCGGGCGCGTTCTTGGCGACGCCGAGGACTTCGTAGTAATCACGCTTTGCCATTGATGTTCCTGGGCACTGGAAGCGGGCAAGCCGCGCGGCCCGGCTTGGGCGCAACGCGGCTTGTTTCTAAGCGAAGGCCTCGCGGCTTACTTCGTGTCCTTTACTTCCGTGAACTCGGCGTCGACGACGTTGTCGTCGGCCGGCTTGGCCTGGGCCTTCGGCGCTTCGGATGCGGCTTCGCCAGCCGAGGCGGCGGCGGCCGCTTGCGCGCCCTGGGCGTCGGCGTAGATCTTCTCGCCGAGCTTCTGGCTCGCGGTCATCAGCGCTTCGGTCTTGGCTTCGATGTCGGCCTTGTCGTCGCCCTTAATGGACTCCTCGAGGTCCTTGATCGCAGCTTCGATCTTGTCCTTCTCGGCGGCCTCGAGCTTGTCGCCATGCTCGCTCAGCGACTTGCGCACGCTGTGGACCATGGCGTCGCCCTGGTTCTTGGCCTGCACGATCTCGACCTTCTTCTTGTCCTCGGCGGCGTTGGCCTCGGCGTCCTTCACCATCTTCTCGATCTCGGCTTCGGAGAGGCCCGAGTTCGCCTTGATGGTGATCTTGTTTTCCTTGCCGGTGCCCTTGTCCTTGGCGCCGACGTGCAGGATGCCGTTGGCGTCGATGTCGAAGCTCACCTCGATCTGCGGCGTGCCGCGCGGTGCCGGCGGGATGCCTTCGAGGTTGAACTCGCCCAGCGACTTGTTGCCTTGCGCCAGCTCGCGCTCGCCCTGGAAGACCTTGATCGTCACGGCCGGCTGGTTGTCGTCGGCGGTGGAGAAGGTCTGCGCGAACTTGGTCGGGATGGTCGTGTTCTTGGCGATCATCTTGGTCATCACGCCGCCGAGCGTTTCGATGCCCAGGCTCAGCGGGGTGACGTCGAGCAGCAGCACGTCCTTGCGCTCGCCACCGAGCACCTGGCCCTGGATGGCGGCACCGACAGCGACGGCTTCGTCAGGGTTGACGTCCTTGCGCGGCTCCTTGCCGAAGAACTCCTTGACCTTCTCCTGCACCTTGGGCATGCGGGTCATGCCGCCGACGAGGATCACGTCGTCGATGGCCGAGACCGACACGCCGGCGTCCTTGATGGCCGTGCGGCAGGGGGCGATGGTGCGCTCGATCAGCTCGTCGACCAGCGACTCCAGCTTGGCGCGGGTCAGCTTGACGTTGAGGTGCTTCGGGCCGGTGGCGTCAGCCGTGATGTAGGGCAGGTTGACGTCGGTCTGCGAGGAGTTCGACAGCTCGATCTTGGCCTTCTCGGCGGCTTCCTTCAGGCGCTGCAGGGCCAGCACGTCCTTGGTCAGGTCGACGCCTTGTTCCTTTTTGAACTCGCCGATGATGTAGTCGATGATGCGCTGGTCGAAGTCCTCGCCGCCGAGGAAGGTGTCGCCGTTGGTCGACAGCACTTCGAATTGCTTCTCGCCATCGACGTCGGCGATCTCGATGATGGACACGTCGAAGGTGCCGCCGCCGAGGTCATAGACGGCGATCTTGCGGTCGCCCTTGCCGTGCTTGTCCAGGCCGAAGGCCAGGGCCGCGGCGGTGGGCTCGTTGATGATGCGCTTGACGTCGAGGCCGGCGATGCGGCCGGCGTCCTTGGTGGCCTGGCGCTGCGCGTCGTTGAAGTAGGCCGGCACCGTGATCACGGCTTCGGTCACTTCCTCGCCGAGGTAGTCCTCGGCCGTCTTCTTCATCTTGCGCAGGACTTCGGCGCTGACCTGCGGGGGCGCCAGCTTCTTGCCGCGCACTTCCACCCAGGCGTCGCCGTTGTCGGCGGCCGAGATCGTGTAGGGCATCAGGTCGATGTCCTTCTGCACTTCCTTCTCGGTGAACTTGCGGCCGATCAGGCGCTTGACGGCATACAGCGTGTTGCGCGGGTTCGTGACGGCCTGGCGCTTGGCCGAGGCGCCGACGAGGACTTCGCCGTCTTCCTGGTAGGCAACGATGGACGGCGTGGTACGCGCGCCTTCGGCGTTCTCGATGACGCGGGTGTTGTTGCCTTCCATGACCGACACGCACGAGTTCGTGGTGCCGAGGTCAATGCCGATGATCTTTCCCATGTGCTTCTCCTGGATTCGTTGATTCGTTGTTTTCGATGTGCGGACGCTGGCTCAGCTTTCAAGCGCGGGTCGGCACGATTCGTGCATTGCTTCGCGCTTACTTCGGCGCGACGACGGTGACGAGGGCCGGGCGCATGACGCGTTCATTGATGGAATAGCCCTTCTGCAGCACCGCGACAACGGTGTTGGCCTCGCCCTCGGCCGGCACCATGCTGATGGCCTGGTGGCGGTGCGGATCGAAGCGCTCGCCGGCCGGCGGGCTGATCTCGAGCACCTTGTTGCGCTCCAGTGCGCTGGACAGCTGGCGACGCGTCGCGTGCACGCCTTCGATCAGCGTCTCGACGGCGGCCGCGGCGCCGGTGTTGGCGATGGCCGCCTCCATGCTGTCCACCACGGGCAGCAGGGCCTCGGCAAAGGCTTCGATGGCGAACTTGCGGGCCTTGGCGATGTCTTCGTCGGCGCGGCGGCGGGTGTTCTCGACCTCGGCCTTGGCGCGCAGGTAGGCGTCGGACATCTCGGCCAGGCGGGCTTCGAGCGCGCCAATCTGCGCGGCCGCCGAGTTCTCGGTGCCAGCGGCTGCGGGGTCCGCGGCCTGCTCGCTACCTTCGGGAAGAGGGTTCTGTTCGGTCGTCATGGTCTGGACAAAAAGGCAACGGCGCCCAGATGGGGCGCCTGCCGGGGAGTTCAAGAGGCTGATTTTCGCATGCGGATCAGGGCTTTCCCGCAAGCTTGCCCGGTTCGCGGCGCGTCGAGGGTCTCAGCCGTCGACGGCGCTCCAGCGCTCCCAGTCGGCGAGCTTGCGACGATCCTGCTTGGTGGGCCGGCCGTCGCGGATGGCCTCGGCCGGCTCGGGCGCGAGACGGCGCGCTTCGGCTGCGCGCTCCCGGGCGGCGATGCTTTCTTCGGTCTCGCGATAGAGCGCCTGGGCCTGCGGCGCCGGGCCGCGCACCATCGACAGCCCGAGCACGACGACTTCCCGCTCGATCACGCCCTGGCGCAGGCGCACGTGGTCGCCTGCACGGACGTCGCGAGCCGGCTTCACGTCCTGGCCGTTCACCTGCACGCGATGGCGCTCGATCTCGGTCACGGCCAGGGCGCGGGTCTTGTAGAAACGGGCCGCCGAGAGCCATTTGTCCAGGCGCATGGCGCTGACTTCACTCATTCACTCGAATCCCTGCAGATGGCGCTCGGCCACGGCCAGCAGCGCGTGCATGCCGGCCGGGCTGTCGTTCAGAGCCGCAATGTACGAGAACTCGCGTCCGCCGGCCTCCAGAAAGGCCGCGCGGGCTTCATTGTCGATTTCGTCGAGCGTTTCGAGGCAGTCGGCCGCGAAGCCGGGGCAGATCACCTGCGCGTGGCGCAGACCGGCGCGTGCGCGCTCGACGAGCAGCGGCTCGGTGTAGGGCGTGAGCCAGCGCGCGCGGCCGAAGCGGCTCTGGAAGGCAACGACCCAGCGCGAGGCCGGCAGGCCCAGCTGCTCGGCCAGTTGCAGGGCAGTCGCCTGGCACTGGTCGTGATAGGGGTCGCGGAGCTCGCGCGTGCGCGCCGGCATGCCGTGAAAGCTCATGACCAGCAACTCGGGCTCCCCGTGCGACTTCCAGTGGCGGCGCACGCTGTCTGCCAGGGCTTCGAGATAGACCGGCTCGTCGAAATAGGGCGCCGCGAAGCGCAGGGTCGGCAGGTGGCGCGTGCGGCCCATCCAGGCCGTCACGGCGTCGGCGACGCTGGCCGTCGTTGCGGCGCAGTACTGCGGGTAGGCGGGCAGGACGAGGATGCGCTCGAAGCCTTCGCTGCGCAGGCGCGCGAGTTCGTCGCCGATGTCCGGGGCGCCGTAGCGCATGGCATGCCGCACGGTGACGCGGTGGCCGCGCTCGCCGAGCATGCCTTGCAGGAGCTTGGCCTGGCGCTCGGTGTAGACCTTGAGCGGCGCGCCCTCATGCGTCCAGACGCGCTGGTACTTGATGGCGGATTTGGCCGGACGCGTGCGCAGGATGACGCCATGCAGGATCGGCAGCCAGACGGCGCGCGGGATCTCGACGACGCGCGGGTCAGCCAGGAACTGCGCCAGGTAGCGCCGCAGCGCCGCGGGCGTCGGTGCGTCCGGGCTGCCGAGGTTGCACAGCAGGATCGCCGTGCCCATCATCCGCGCGTCGAGCGGGCGTAGTCGATGCCAGGCTCGGTGTCGGCGAAGTGCAGTACCTCGAAGCGCACCACGGGCGCGGCGGCGTCGGTCGGCGGCGAGCCCAGGCCGATGGAGCCCGCACCATGCAGCGTGCAGCCGCCGCGCTTGAGGCTGACGATCTCGCTGCCCTGGCCGAAGCGCACGTAGGTGCCGTTGTAGCTGAGGTCGGTGAGCAGGAAGCTGCCGCCATGCCATTCGATGCGGGCGTGCGAACGCGAGACGCGTCCGTCGGTGATGCAGTAGGTCGCCTGCACGCTGCGGCCCAGCACGATGGGCATGTTGTCGATGTCGAAGACGCGATCGAGGTCGAGCCAGACGAGGCGGATGCCATCCGGCACCACGTTCTGCACGACTTCGCCGAACTGCGTGGCTACGTCGCCGCCGCTGTTCTGGTCGAGCACATAGACATGCACGGGCTCGGCACGGCCGCGCACGCCGATCAGGTCCAGGCTGCGAAAGCGCGACTTCTGCTGGCTCGGCAGGCCCGCGAGCACCTCGGCCGTGATCAGCGTTTCGTTGTCGCCGGCATGGTCGAGCAGCCGGGCGGCGACGTTGACGGCGTCGCCGAAGCAGTCGCCGTTGACCTCGACGACTTCGCCGCGCGCGAGCGCCACCTGGATGCGCAGCCCGCGCAGATTGGCCGACGAGCGCTTGCGCGAAGCCGCGCGCTCGAGCAGCTCGCGCATGCGCACCGCGGCCTTGACGCCGTCGCGCGGGGAGGGGAAGACCGCCATGAGCCCGTCGCCAAGCGTCTTGATGACCTTGCCGGCGCAGTCGTCGACGGCGCGCGCGACCTGCGCCACCGTTTGCGTCACCAGGGCGGAGGCCTGCGCATTGCCGAGCGTTTCGTAGAGCCCCGTACTGCCGCGCAAGTCGGCAAAGAGAACGGTTAGCTCGCGAATTTCGGTCATGGGCGGATACTGCGCTGCGCTTTGTGAACTAGTTGGCAGTTTAGCGGTCCAGGCGTCGCGCGAGGGCTGTGCATCGTCTTGAACGGCCATGAAAAAGGCCGGGTTTCCCCGGCCTGTGTCAGCTAGACGTGACAGTTACAGCTTGTCGAGGTCCGTACGCAGCAGTTTGCTGGCGCAAACCACGCATCCGTCCAACTTGATTGCAAGTTGTCCAGATACGTGCGCAGCTTGTGGCTTCGCCGCAAGCCGCGTGCCGCTACGCGACAGTTTGCTGGCGCCAACCACGCATCCGTCCAACTTGATTACAAGTTGTCCAGATACGTACGCAGCTTGTGGCTTCGCCGCAAGCCGCGTGCCGCTACGCGACAGTTTGCCGGCGCAAACCACGCATCCGTCCAACTTGATTACAAGTTGTCCAGATACGTGCGCAGCTTGTCCGAACGGCTCGGGTGCTTGAGCTTGCGGATCGCCTTGGCTTCGATCTGGCGGATGCGCTCGCGGGTCACGTCGAACTGCTTGCCGACTTCTTCCAGCGTGTGGTCGGTCGACATCTCGATGCCGAAGCGCATGCGCAGCACCTTGGCTTCGCGCGGCGTCAGCGAGTCGAGGATGTCCTTGACCACGTCGCGCAGGCCGGCTTGCATGGCAGCTTCGATCGGCGCGGTGTTGTTGGTGTCCTCGATGAAATCGCCCAGGTGGCTGTCGTCGTCGTCGCCGATCGGCGTCTCCATGGAGATCGGCTCCTTGGCGATCTTCATGATCTTGCGGATCTTGTCCTCGGGCATCTCCATCTTCTCGGCCAGCGTCGGCGCGTCCGGCTCGTAGCCGAACTCCTGCAGGTGCTGGCGCGAGATGCGGTTCATCTTGTTGATCGTCTCGATCATGTGAACCGGGATGCGGATCGTGCGCGCCTGGTCGGCGATCGAGCGCGTGATGGCCTGGCGGATCCACCACGTCGCGTAGGTCGAGAACTTGTAGCCGCGGCGGTATTCGAACTTGTCCACCGCCTTCATCAGGCCGATATTGCCTTCCTGGATCAGGTCGAGGAACTGCAGGCCGCGGTTGGTGTACTTTTTGGCGATGGAGATCACGAGGCGCAGGTTGGCCTCGATCATTTCCTTCTTGGCGTCGCGGCTGGCCTTCTCGCCTTCGTTCATCTTCTTGTTGATCTCCTTCAGATCTTCAAGCGGAACGACGGCCTTGGCCTGGATGTCGATGAGCTTTTGCTGCAGTTCCTGCACCGGCGGCAGGTTACGGCTCAGCACGGTGGCGTAAGGCTTGCCGGAGCCGACTTCCTTCTCGGCCCAGGCGAGGTTCAGCGCGTTGGGCGGGAAGTGCTTGATGAAGTACTCCTGCGGCATGCCGCACTTGTCGACGAGGATCTTGCGCAGCTCGCGTTCGTGGCGGCGCACTTCCTCGACCTGCGAGCGCAGGATGTCGGAGAGCTTCTCGATGATCTTGACCGTGAAGCGGATCGTCATCAGCTCCTGGCTGACGGCGTGCTGGGCCTTGTCGTAGGAGGGGGCGCGGTAGCCGTCCTTCTCGAAGGCCTTGCGCATCTTGTCGAAGTTGCTGGCCAGTGCGTCGAACTTGACGAGCGCGGCGTTCTTGAGTTCCTCGAGCTTCTTGGTCAGCGCCTTGGAGCCGCCGTTGCCGTCGTCGTCGTCTTCTTCGTCGTCGAATTCGTCGAAGTCTTCCTCGGCCACGTAGTCGTCGGCCTCATCCTCGGCGACGAAGCCGTCGACGACGTCGGAGATCTGCATCTCGCCGGCGCGGATCTTGGCCGCCATGTCGAGGATGTGGGCGATGGTCGTCGGCGAGGCCGAGATGGCCAGCATCATGGCCTGCAGGCCACCTTCGATGCGCTTGGCGATCTCGATTTCGCCTTCGCGGGTCAGCAGTTCGACCGTGCCCATCTCGCGCATGTACATGCGCACCGGGTCGGTCGTGCGGCCGAATTCGGAGTCGACGGTGGACAGCGCGGCTTCGGCGGCTTCCTCGGCTTCTTCCTCGGTCGAGGTCGCGGTGTTGGAGCCCTGGATCAGCAGCGTCGCGGCGTCGGGCGCCTGCTCGTAGACCGCGATGCCCATGTCGTTGAGCATGGAGACGATGGCCTCGAGGATTTCCTCGTTGACCAGCTTCTCGGGCAGGTGGTCGTTGATTTCCTGGTGCGTCAGGTAGCCGCGCGTCTTGCCCATCTTGATGAGCGTCTTGAGCTCATGGCGGCGCTTGGCGGCTTCCTCTTCGGTCAGCGCGGTCTCTTCGAGGCCGAACTCTCGCATCAGCGCGCGCTCCTTGGCGCGGCTGACCTTCATGCGCAGCGGCTTGACCTTGGCCTTTTCCTCTTCGGTTTCCTCGACCTCGGCGACCTCGGTTTCCTCGCCCTCGACTTCGGCGTCGATGTCGGAGAAGTCCTCTTCCTCTTCGGCCTCGGGCTTGCCGGCGGCCTTCTTGCTGGTCGTCTCGGCCTTGGGCTTGCGACCGCGCTTGGGCTTGTCTTCATCCGCGCCGGCCTTGGCCGCCGTCTTGGCCGGCGCCGCCTTGGCCGCAGCCTTCACGGCCGGCTTGGCCTCGGCCTTGACCGCCGCCTTCGCCGCGGGTTTCGCGACGGGCTTGCTGGTGGCCTTGGCTTCGACGGTGGCGGCCTTGGCGGTCTTCTTGGGCTCTTCAACCTTGGGCGCGGTCTTCTTGGCGGTCATGCAGGTCCTCGATGGGTAACGTCGATCAGCGACGGGCGGATTCTGGAAACGGATTCTGAAATGCAGCGGCCACCTGGTACGCGTTGGCTGCGCAACAAAGCGCAGGGCGCGACAGGTGGCTTCTTTGACACGAGGGAGTCACCCCGATAACGGAGCGGCGGCCTCATGCGGCGCGTGCAAGCTTGCGTGGACGTTTGTATCTGCAGCTTTCGGCGGTAAAGGGTGGCCTTTTGATAGTACCCAGTGTCTGCTGGGCGGCCGGGTCCGGCGAAAAGCTACCGTCACTCTTGACGCAGCGCTGGAAAACCCTGAATTGTCGCCGATTTTTCGGCTTCGTCAAGTGATGGCGGCGGCGCTCAGGCCGACAGCTCGCGGATCCGGTCGTAGACGCGCTGGAGTTCCTCGCGATCGTTCGCGGCTGCCAGCAGCTGGCTGCGCTCCTTGAGCTGCTTGATCAGCAGCTGGCGCAGCACGGCCTGGAGGTCGTCGAAGCTGGCCGGTTCGTCGGCGCGCAGGCCGCCGGGCAGGGCGCGCGCAGCGTCGAGCAGGCCGTCGTCTGCCAGCGCCGCTTCGAGCGCCGACCAGGGCGCCGGGCCGTGGTTCATCAGGTAGCGCTCGATCCAGCGCACGAGCTCGCCGTGGATGCCGGGCAGATCGTGCAGCAGGTGCTGGTCCTCGGGGCCGAGCCGTTCCCACCAGCCGCATTCGAGCAGCAGGAGGCGCAGTGCAACGTCGACCGGTGCGATCGGCGCGCGGCGCGGCACCGACAGGCTCGGATCGGGCGGCTCGCCGCGGCCACGCCAGGGGCGACGTCCGTCGCCGGACTCCTTCCAGGGGCGCCCTTCGCGCTGCGGACGGGGCGCGCGGGGCGCATCGCCGTAGCCGTCCGGCGGCCCGGCATGGCCGCCCGGTGCAGCGCCGGCACCGGCGCCGGTCCAGAGACGCTGCAGCTCGGCCTCGGGGAGTTGGGCGCGGCGTGCGAGATCGCCGAGCACGGCGCGCCGCAGCAGCCCATCAGGCAGGGCGTTCCAGAGCGGCTTCGCGTTGGCGAGCATGCGGGCGCGGCCTTCGGCGGTGCTCAGGTCGCAGCCTTCGCCGGCGCTCTCCAGCAACTGGCGCGACAGCGGCACGGCTTCTTCGACGCAGTGCTCGAAGGCCTCGGCGCCGAGTTCGCGCACGTAGGAGTCAGGGTCGTGCTCGGTCGGCAAGAACAGGAAGCGGACGGTGCGCGTGTCGGTCGCGTGCGGCAGCGCGGCCTCGAGCGCGCGGCCCGCGGCGCGGCGGCCGGCGGCGTCGCCGTCGAAGCTGAAGACGACGGACTCCGTGAAGCGGAAGAGCTTTTGCACGTGCTCGGCCGTGCAGGCCGTTCCCAGCGTGGCCACGGCGTTGCCGAAGCCGTGCTGGGCCAGGGCGACGACGTCCATATAGCCTTCGACGACGAGGCAGTAGCCGCGCTGGCGCAGCGCGGTGCGCGCTTCGAAGAGGCCATAGAGCTCGCGGCCCTTGTTGAAGACCGGCGTTTCCGGCGAGTTCAGGTACTTGGGCTCGCCCTTGTCGAGCACGCGACCGCCGAAGCCGATGACTTCGCCCTGGACATTGCGGATCGGGAACATGATCCGGTCGCGGAAGCGGTCGTAGCGCTTTTTTTCGGCGGCCTCCTCGCCCTGCGAGATGACCATGCCGCTTTCTTCGAGCAAGGGGTCGTCGTAGGCCGGGAAGGCGCTGGCCAGCGGGCGCCAGCCCTCGGGTGCATAGCCGAGCCCGAACTGCTTGGCGATCTGGCCGGTCAGGCCGCGGCCCTTCAGGTAGTCCTGGGCGCGCGGGCTCTTCTTGAGCTGCTCGTAGTAGTGCCGGCCAGCGCGTTCCAGCACGTCGCTGAGCGTGGCCTGGCGCTGCTTGACGGCCTTGTCGCGCTCGCGCTGCTCGGCCGTGCGGTCGTCCTCGGGCACCTGCATGCCGACCTGCTGGGCGAGGTCTTCCACCGCCTCGACGAAGCCGGCACCGGTGTGCTCCATCAGGAAGCCAATCGCATTGCCGTGCACGCCACAGCCGAAGCAGTGGTAGGTCTGGCGGCTCGGGCTGACGATGAAGCTCGGCGACTTCTCGCCGTGGAAGGGGCACAGGCCCTTGTGGTTGATGCCGGCCTTCTTGAGCTCGACATGGCGGCCCACCACCTCGACGATGTCGACGCGGGAGAGCAGGTCGTGGATAAAGCCGGGCGGGATCACCCGCTCAGTCTACTTGGGTGACCGCGGGGCTCGGCGCCGCGAGCCAGGCCGACTGGCCGAAAGCCTGCACCCACGAGGCGACCTCGACCGCCGGCATGGCCGGCGCGATGCCGTTGCCCTGGCCGAGTCGGCAGCCCAGGCGGAGCAGGGCGCGCGCGTGCGCGGCCGACTCGACGCCTTCGGCCACGACGCCGCAGTCGAAATGCCGCGCCAGGCCGACAACGCCCTCGACCAGCGCCATGTCCTGGGCATCGACGAGCATGTTCTGCACGAAGGAGCGGTCGATCTTGAGCGTGTCCACCGGCAGCTTTTTCAGGTAGGTCAGGGTCGAGTAGCCGGTGCCGAAGTCGTCGAGCGCGAAGCGCACCCCAAAGCCGCGGCAACGCTGGATCAAGGCCTGGGTGGCGTCGATGTCGGCCAGCGCAGCGGTCTCGAGCACCTCGATGCACAGGTGCCGCGCGACCGGCTCGGCGTGGCGCTGCAGCAGCTCCTGCAGGCGCTGCGCGAACTCGGGCGTCTGCAGCTGGCGCGCCGTGACGTTGACGCCGACTTCGAGCTCCAGCCCCTGCGCCAGCCACTGCGCGGCGCGCAGCAGCGCCTGCTCGATGATCCAGTCGCCGATGCGCAGCGCCAGGCCGGTCTGCTCGATCTGGGGCAGGAACTCGCCCGGCATCAGCAGGCCCTGATCGGGGTGCTGCCAGCGCAGCAGCGCCTCGACGCCGAGCACGCGTCCGGCCTGCATGTCGATCTTGGGCTGGTAGTGCAGGCACAGCTCGCCGCGGTCGAGCGCCTGCTGCAGGCGCGCGAGATGCAGCAGGCCGGCCTCGTCGCGCGCGCGCTTGGCGGCGTCGAAGAAGCGCAGCGCGTCGGCGCCGCCGTGCTGCTTGGCACGGTAGAGCGCGTGGCCGGCGTGACGCAGCAGGGTCTCGGCGTCGGCCGCGTCGTCGGGGTAGAGCGTGGCGCCGATGCAGGCGCTGAGCTCGATCGACTGGCCGTCGTGCGGCGGCGGCAGGTGGTAGAGGCCACGCAGGGTCGCCTTGAGCCGCTCGACTGCCCGGTGCGCCTCGTCGACATCCGCGACGCGCAGCAGCAGCACGAATTCGTCGCCGCCGAGGCGGCCGGCCTCGTCGGACCAGTGCGGTGCGTTGCGCAGCGCCAGGCGAAGACGCTGCGCGACCTGCGTCATCAGCAGGTCGCCGACAGTTTCGCTCCAGCGCGCGTTGATCTCACGGAAGCGGTCCATGTCGACGACGCAGACGCACAGCAGGAAGCTGCCACGCTCCGCTTCAGTCATCGCCTGGCGCAGCTGGCGCATGAAGCCGTCCTGGTTCGGCAGGCCGGTCAGGGCGTCGCGGTTGCGTTCCCGCTCCTGTTCGAGCTGCCGGCCGAGATCGGTGATGGTCAGCACGCGCATCGGCGCGCCGGCGCCGCTCGCGTCGACCTCGGCCACGGTCAGCTGCAACGTGCAGTAGGTGCCGTCGCCACGCTCGGCTTCAAGGCGCGTGCGCCAGAAGCCCTGCTCGCGCAACGCCTGCAGCATTTCTTCGGCCTGCAGCTGGTTGCGCTGCAGCGTGGCGGGGAGCAGCAGGCTGGCGGGGCGCCTGAGCAGGGCGTCGCGGCTCTGGCCCATGATGCGGCAGTAGCTCGGGTTGGCGTCGACCACGCGGTGCTGGGCGTCGATCACCAGCAGGCCTTCCTGCAGATGGCGGAACAGGCCGGCACTGATGCGCTGGCGCTCTTCGCCTTGCTGCAGCGCGCCAACATCGCTGAGCAGCGTGACCAGCCGCGTGGCACGGCCGCCGGCGTCGCGGGCCTGGACCTGCGCGTGCAACTCGTGCCAGCGCCAGCGCTTGCCGTCGTCGTTGGCCGCGATCCGCAGCCGCTCGCGCAGCTCGGGCTCCTGCGGATTGGCGATCAACGCGCAGAGGGCGTCGGAGACGCGCTCGCGGTCCATCGGGTGCGCCAGCTCGAGCCAGTGCACGGGATCATGACCCGTGTCGTGGTGGCGGCCGAGCATGCGCTCCCAGGTCGGCGAGTACTCGGCGCGGCCGCGATCGAGATGCCACAGCGCATGGCCGATGCCGGCGGCGTCGAGCAGGCGGCTTTCGCGGCGATGCACGGCGCGGCGATCGCGCCGCTGCGCCTGCAGCGCCATCGCCAGCAGCGCGGCAGCGGCGGCATAGGCGGCCAGCCAGACCGGTCCCTCCGTTCCACCCAGCTGCGCGAAGGGCCCGCGCCCCATGCCGGTGGCGACCCAGGCGGCGACGGTCAGCAGCAGGGCGGCGGCCTGGGCCAGGCCGCGCTGCGCCAGCGGCGCAAAACAGGCCAGCACGATCAGGGGCAACAGGATCAGCGGGGCCACCACGGGCGGGCCGGCCAGCGCGGGCAGCGCACTGAGCGGCACGAGGGCCAGGGCGCCGAACTGCGCGGGTCGCAGGCGTACGGTGCCCGCTTCGCCTCGCGCCGGCACGGCGAGCAGGCTGCCACCGACGAGCAGAAGGCCCAACAGGTTGGCGCCCACGGCGGGCGCGGGGCGGCCTGTCGCGAGGCACAGCAACGCCACGGCCATGGGCGCCAGCACGCTGGCGAGGATCAGTCCCACCAGCGGCCAGGGTCCGCGCATGGCGGGCCGGACGCGCAGCGCCTTGAGCACCAGGTAGGCGCCGGCAGGCACGCCGAGTTGAATGGCCGCGTCGATCGCTGCATCGGGCCACGGCATGCCGCGCAGCCAGGCCAGCGCGAGCAGGGCCGCCGCGGGGCCGGGCAGCGTGCGCGGGCCCCAGTGCATCAAGGCGGCCAGGGCGATCCCGGCCGGGGCCCAGAACAGCAGCGCCGCGCCCGCCAGCGTTGTGGTGAGCCAGCCGACGACAAGGCAGGCGCCGCCGACTCCCAGGGCGCGCAGCGCAGCGATCCCGAGCGCGCCCGCGCCGCCGGCAGCTTGCCGATGGCCGACGTCGGGCATCGCATGGGGCCCGAAGATCGCGGTTTCGAAGTCGTCCAAGATACCGAATCGCCGATGGGACCGAAAAAACGGCAGAGCGCACCGCGATGCGCCGGGCTGTTGTTTGAGCCGGGATGGGCCTTGCTAGGCCTACAAAATGATTGCCCTGAATCAAGTCAGGTTAAGCCGGCGGATGCTAGCAGCGAGGGGCGAAATGGCCTTGTGGCGCAGCCCCTTCATTTGAGTGGCGCGAACCCTGGGGAAAATGCGGGTACTCGGGGCAAAAAAATAGCCGCCCCTTCGGGCGGCCATCTTTGCGATTGTTCGCGTGTGCCGTTAGACGTGGAAATCCTCGAGCTTGGCACCGCCGGCAATCGCGGCCTTGAGCCACTTGGGTTGCAGGCCGCGGCCGCTCCAGGTTTCGCCGGTGGCCTTGTTGCGGTATTTGGCCGCGACCTTGGAGACTTTGCCGACCTTGGTCGGGCGGGCGCTGAGGTCGGCGACGCTCAGCCCATATTCGCTCATCAAGGCCTTGACCTTGCCGATCGCGTCAGCACGCTCGCGGTCTTTGGTCTGGGCGATTTGCTCGTCGAGCGCAGCGCGCTGGGCCAAAAGGTCTTTCAAAGAAGACATGGTTCAATTCCTCGCGATGTTTGGTGCATGCCAAAACGGACGAGCAAGTATATGCCCAGGGTTTTGTGAAAATCTAGAGCCGGCATTGCGAGGAACCCACAGCCAAAGTGGATTCGATCAGCGCAACTCGAGAAATGCTGCGCAAAACTCAGCTATTTCCCGTCGCTGATCAAGGCGACCAATGCTGTCTTGGTGCAGCGGCGCGGCGCGCCTGGGTCAGGCGCTGGGCGGGACATACCCCGCCGGCTGCTCGGCGCCCGCGCCAAAGAAAAACTGCTCCATCTGGCGCGCCAGATACTGCCGGGCGCGCTGGTCGGCCAGGTTCAGGCGGTTTTCATTGACCAGCATGGTCTGGTGCTTCATCCAGGCGGCCCAGGCTTCCTTGCTGACGTTCTGGTAGATGCGCTTGCCCAGTTCGCCCGGGTAGGGGGCGAAATCAAGGCCTTCGGCTTCCTTCTTGAGGTAAACACATTGCACCATGCGTGCCATAGCAGTCTCTTTCGATTCTCGAGTGGGGGAATGCGCCTGAAACGGCGGATCGGGTTTGCCGAATCCGCGCTTCAGGCCAGTTTTTTGACCAGCACCTGCGAACGGCGGTCCCAGTTGTATTTGCGCTTGCGCTCCTCGGGGAGCCATTCGGGCTCGACATGCTGGAATCCCCGCTTGATGAACCAATGCATGGTGCGGGTGGTCAGCACGAAGATACTCGCGAGGCCTTGTTGGCGCGCGCGCTGTTCGATTCGCTTGAGGATGCGGTCGCCGTCGCCCTGGCCTTGCACCTCGGCCGATACCGTGAGCGCCGCCATTTCACCGGTACGCGCTTCGATATAAGGGTAAAGCGCCGCGCAGCCGAATATCACGCCATCGTGCTCGATGACGGTATAGGCCTCGATGTCGCGCTCGATTTCATTGCGGTCGCGCTTGACGAGCGTGCCGTCGCGCTCGAAAGGCTCGATCAGCGCAATGATGCCGCCGACGTCGTCGTGGGTGGCCTCGCGCAGGCTCTCGAGCTTCTCGTCGACGATCATGGTGCCGATGCCGTCGTGCGTGTAGACCTCCTGCAGGATCGCGCCGTCGACGGCCAGCGGCAGGATGTGGCTGCGCTCGACGCCGGCCTCGCAGGCCTTGACGCAGTGCTGCAGGTAGAAGGCGACGTCGGTCGGCTGGGTCGGCTTGGGCAGCGCGGAGAGCAGGCGCTTGGCGTCTGCCAGGGCCAGCTCGGTGTCGACCGGGCTTTCCGGATCGGTCGGGTCCTCGTGGACGCCGGGGATCTCGGTCAGGAACAGCAGCTTGTCGGCCTGCAGGGCGATGGCGGTGCTGGTCGCAACGTCTTCCATGGTGAGGTTGAAGGCCTCGCCCGTCGGCGAGAAGCCGAAGGGCGAGAGCAGCACGATGGCGCCGCTGTCGATGGCGCGCTGGATCGCGGCCGCGTCGACCTTGCGAACGAGGCCGCTGTGCAGGTAGTCGATGCCGTCGACGATGCCCACCGGACGAGCCGTCAGGAAATTGCCCGAGACGACGCGCACGGTCGCATTGGCCATCGGCGTGTTGGGCAAGCCCTGCGAGAACGCCGCCTCGATCTCGAAGCGCAGCTGGCCGGCGGCCTCCTGGGCGCAGTCCAGCGCCAGCGGGTCGGTGATGCGCAGGCCCTGGTGGAAGCGCGGCTCCTGGCCCTTGGCGCGCAGTTGCTCGTCGACCTGCGGGCGAAAGCCGTGCACCAGCACGATCTTGATGCCCATGGCGTGCATGATCGACAAGTCCTGCACGAAGACGCTGAGCCGCCCGGCCGCCACCAGCTCGCCCGGCATGCCGACCACGAAGGTCTCGCCGCGATAGGCGTGGATGTACGGCGCCACAAAGCGGAACCAGGGCACGAAGGTGTGGGGGAAGACAAGGCTCATAACGGCGGCAATTGTGCAGCAGGGGCCCAGCCCGTGTTGAGGGCCGGACAACGCGCGCGTCGCCGGCGCAGATAATGCGGCCCCCGTGAATCGCAAGCCTGACCGTCCTTCCCGCCCCGCCGGCCCGCGCCCCGCGCCGGCGCCGCTGCCTCCCATCAGCTTCCCCGAATCGCTGCCGGTATCGAGCCGGCGCGAGGAGATCGCCCGCGCGCTGGCCGAGCACCAGGTCGTCATCGTCTGCGGCGAGACCGGCTCCGGCAAGACCACGCAGCTGCCCAAGATCGCGCTGGCGCTTGGGCGCGGCACGGCCAACACGGGCAAGCTGATCGGCCATACGCAGCCGCGGCGCATCGCCGCGAGCAGCGTGGCCAAGCGCATTGCCGAGGAGCTGAAATCGCCGCTGGGCGAAGTCGTCGGCTACAAGGTCCGCTTCCAGGACCGCCTGCAGCCCGGCGCCTCGGTCAAGCTGATGACGGACGGCATCCTGCTGGCCGAGACGCAGACGGATCCTCTGCTCAAGGCCTACGACACGCTGATCATCGACGAGGCCCACGAGCGCAGCCTCAACATCGACTTCCTGCTCGGCTACCTGCGCGAGATCCTGCCGCGCCGGCCGGACCTCAAGGTCATCGTCACCTCGGCGACGATCGATGCCGATCGCTTCGCCCAGCATTTCGCTTCCATCAAGGGGCCGGCGCCGGTGCTGATGGTCTCGGGGCGGACATTCCCCGTCGAACAGCGCTACCGGCCCTTCGAGGAATCGCGCGAGTACGACGCGAACGACGCGATCTGCGACGCTGTCGACGAACTCTGGCGCGAAGGCTCGGGCGACGTGCTCGTCTTCCTGCCCGGCGAGCGCGAGATCCGCGAGGCCGCCGAGGCGCTGCGCAAGCACCATCCGCCCGGCGTCGAAGTGCTGCCGCTGTTCGCGCGCCTGTCCGAGGCCGAGCAGAACCGCGTCTTCGAGCCGCACGGCAACCGCCGCATCGTGCTCGCCACCAACGTGGCCGAGACCTCGCTGACGGTGCCCGGCATCCGCTACGTGATCGACCCGGGCCTGGCGCGCGTCAAGCGCTACAGCTATCGCAACAAGGTCGAGCAGCTGCAGATCGAGAACATCAGCCAGGCCGCGGCCAACCAGCGCGCCGGGCGCTGCGGCCGCGTGAGCAACGGCATCTGCATCCGGCTGTATGAAGAGAAGGACTTCAACGAGCGGCCGAAGTTCACCGACCCCGAAATCCTGCGCTCCTCGCTGGCCGGCGTGATCCTGCGCATGAAGGCGCTGCACCTCGGCGTGATCGAGGACTTCCCCTTCATCGAGCCGCCGCCGCGCAAGGCCATTGCCGACGGCTACCAGCTGCTCGCCGAGCTCGGCGCCGTGGACGAGACCAACGAGCTGACGCCGCTGGGCCGCGAGCTCTCCAAGCTGCCGCTGGACCCGCGCGTGGGCCGCATGATCCTGGAGGCGCGCAAGCGCGACGCGCTCAGCGAAGTGCTCGTCATCGCCAGCGCGCTGTCCGGCCAGGACGTGCGCGACCGCCCGCTCGAGCAGCAGCAGGCGGCCGACGAGAAGCACAAGAAGTTCGACGACGAGAAGTCGGAGTTCATGGGCTATCTCAAGCTCTGGAAGTGGCTGGGCGAATCGAAGGGTGGCGAGGGCGAGCACAAGCTCTCCAACCGCAAGCACGAGCAGCTGCTGCGCGACAACTTCGTCAGCGTGCGGCGCGTGCGCGAGTGGCGCGACATCCATTCGCAGCTGCACACCGTCGTTGCCGAGCACGGCTGGCGCCTCAACGGCGCGCCGGCCACCTACGAGCAGGTCCACCTGTCGATGCTGGCCGGCCTGCTTGGCAATATCGGCCTGAAGAGCGACGAGGACGACTGGTACCTCGGCGCGCGCGGCATCAAGTTCTACCGCCATCCGGGCACGCACCTGTCAAAGAAGCCGGGGCGCTGGATCGTGGTCGCGGAGCTCGTGGACACCACGCGCCTGTTCGGCCGCGGCATCGCCGCCATCGATCCGCAGTGGCTGCCGGGCCTGGCCGGGCATCTGCTCAAGACGAGCTTGTCGGAGCCGCATTGGGAGAAGAAGGCGGGCGAGGTCGTCGCGCAGGAGCGCGGCACGCTGTACGGCATCACGATCTATGCCAACCGGCGCGTGAACTTCGGCCGGGTCGATCCGGTGGCGGCGCGCGAGATCTTCATCCGCGAAGCACTGGTCAACGGCGAGTGGCCCGATGGCCTGGAGCGGCGCCTGCCCTTCCTGGCGCACAACCGCCGCCAGATTGCCAAGGTCGAGGAGCTCGAGCACAAGTCGCGCCGGCAGGACGTGCTCGTCGATGACGAGCTGATCCACGCCTTCTACGACGCGCAGGTGCCTGCTGAAGTCTGCTCTGCCGCGAGCCTCGAGAAATGGTGGCGCGAAGCCGCCAAGGCCGACGCCAAGCTGCTCTTCATCAGCCGCGAGGAGCTGATGCGCCACGAGGCCGCCGGCATCACCAGCAATGCCTTTCCGCCCACGCTGCGCCTCGGTGGCGTCGATTGCAAGGCCGAATACCTGCACGAGCCCGGCAACGCGCGCGACGGCGTGACGGTGCACGTGCCGATCTACGCGCTCAACCAGGTCAGCGAGGAGCGCTGCGAATGGCTGGTGCCGGGCATGCTCGACGCCAAGGTGATGGCGCTGCTCAAGAGCCTGCACCAGAAGCCGCGGGCGCGGCTCGTGCCACTGCCGGACTTCGTGGCCGAGTTCGTCGAGCTCAATCCGTTTGCGCAGGGCAGCCTCGTCGAGGTGCTGCTCAAGGCGGTGAAGGAGCGCACCCAGCTCGCCGTCCAGCGCAACGACTTCAAGCTGGAGCAGCTGCAGCCGCACCTGTTCATGAACTTCCTGGTCGTGGACGAGCATGGGCGCCAGCTCGGCATCGGGCGCAGCCTCGCGGCGCTCAAGGCGGAGCTCGGCGGGCAGGCGCGCTCGGCCTTCCAGGCGCTGGCCGCGCTGAAGCTGCCGACGCAGGCCGCGCCGGCTCCCAAGCCTGTGGCAGCGGCGGCTGGTCCGGGCGCCAAGGCCGCGCCGGCACAGCCGCAAGCCAAGGTCCAGGACGGCGCGGCGCGCTACACGGACTGGACTTTTGGCGAGCTGCCCGAGCTGATGGAAGTGAAGAAGGGCGCCCAGACCCTGATCGGCTTCCCGGCCTTGATCGACAAGGGCGCGCACGTCGAAATCGAAGTCTTCGACGAGCCCGAAGTCGCCGCGCTCAAGCATCGCCTGGGCCTGCGCCGCCTCGTGGCGCTGCAGCTCAAGGAGCCGCTCAAGTACCTCGAGAAGAACATCCCCGACCTGCAGAAGATGTCGGTGCTCTACATGAACCTCGGCACGGCCGAGGAGCTGCGCGAGCAGATCATCGGCGTGGCGCTGGATCGTGCGTTCCTGGGCGAGCCTCTGCCTGCCGACCAATTCGCCTTCAAGCGCGTGATCGAGGAAGGCCGTGCACGCCTGAACCTGATCGCGCAGGAGGTGGCGCGGCAGACCGGCGTGATCCTGACGGAATACGCCGCTGCAGCCCGCAAGCTCAAGGACGCCAAGGCGCCGCGCGAGGTGGCCGAGGACGTCGCGGCGCAGCTGGGCGGCCTGGTCGGCAAGCGCTTCGTCACCGGCACGCCCTGGGCCCAGTACGCGCATCTGCCGCGTTACCTGAAGGCCATCGTGGGCCGGCTGGAAAAGCTGCGCGCGGACCCGGCCCGCGACGCGAAGTTGATGGCCGAGCTCAAGCCCATGGAGCAGCGCTATCAGCGCCGCCTTGCCGAGCGCAAAGGCATTGCCGATGCGCGCCTCGAGGACTTTCGGTGGCAGCTCGAGGAATTGCGCGTTAGCCTCTTTGCACAGGAGTTGCGCACGCCGCAACCGGTCAGTGTCAAGCGGCTCGAGAAGGTCTGGGCGCAGATATCCCAGTGAAGCCAGAAGGCTAGGGAACAGCTTGGCGGCCGAGCAGTGTTGCGTGCGAGGCAAGCGCCGGAGTTCGCCGCGCTTTACATGACAGTTCCGTCAACTATTTCGTGTCTGATTGTGTCAAATACGAACAAACTAACGGCTTGAGAGAAGCTGAGATATTTCGTGGCCGAAGCCAGTACCAATGAAACCAGCAAGACCGGCGTGAGCACCGAGGCGCCGCCGGTCATGCGCAAGTTCGGCCGATTCGAACTGCGTGCGCTGCTCAACAAGAGCCAACGCACGATGATGTGGCTCGTGTTCGACCCGCGTGGCGGACAGGAGCTGATTCTTTGCATCCCGCGCCAGGCGCCGCAGGGCCCGGGCGCGCTGGAGCAGTGGCAGCGCACGGTCAACGCCGTGGCACGCGTGCAGCACCCGCAGATCGCGCCGGTCCTGGAGGTCGGGCAGGTCGAGCACTGGCCGTACGCGGCCTACGACCGCGCCAACGGCGAGACCCTGGATGAGCGGCTCGCGCGTTCGCCTGCGGCGCTGCCCATCGAAGCGGCTGACTGGATCGCGCAGTATTTGCTCGGCCTGGCCTTCGCGCACGAGGCCGGCCATGTCCATGGCGACGTCCAGTGCGCCTCGCTGCTGATCGATGCCAACAACAAGGTGCGCGTGGTCGGCCTGGAAGTCGGCCAGGACCTGCGCCAGTTCGCCGCGAACCCGCAGACGCTCACGCCCGTGGCGGCGCGCGCGCAACGCGAGCTGGCCGAGGAGGACGTGCTCTGCGTGGGCCTGGTCCTGCACCGCATCCTGACCGGCAAGCGCGTGATCGACCATGCCGACAACGCCGAGATCCTGGCGCTCATGCAGCCCCACGGCAACGAGATCGTGCGCCTGGGCTGGGAGACGCCGCATCCGATTCCCGATCCGCTGCGCGCCATCGCCAACCGTTCGACGGACCGCCAGCCGCGCCAGCGCTATCACAGCGCCCGCACGCTGCTGCGCGCCCTCGAAGGCTGGAAGGCCGCGGCGGCCAGCGACGACGGCGGCCCGCTCGGCCTGCTGATGGACAAGCTGCAGCGCGTCGGCCACCTGCCGACGACGACGACGGCGCTGAACCACGTTGCGCATGCCTCCAGCGGTTTCGCCGCCCAGCACACGGCAGCGCTTTCGGAGCTGATCCTCAAGGACATGGCGCTGACGCTGGAGCTCGTGCGCCGCGTCAACAACTCGCTCAAGCAGAACGGCTCGGTCTCGGGCACGGTGCTGAACATGCAGCGCGCCGTGGCCATGCTGGGCCTCGAAGGCGTCGAGGCCGGGGCGCGCTCGCTTAAGCCCTGGCCGGGCCCGCTCAACCCGAGCGCCGCCGAGAGCCTGGGCACGCTGATGCGCCGCGTCAATCGCGCGGGGCAGATCGCGCAGTTCCTGCGGCCGGCCGGCTACGACGCCGAGGTGGTCTACCTCATCACCGTGTTGCAGAACTTCGGCCGCCTGCTCGTGAGCTACCACTTCCCGGACGACGCGATCCAGATCCAGCAGCTCCAGGTGCCGCCCGAGCCGACGCCCGACATGCCGCATCCGCCCACGCTCAGCGAGCAGGCCGCGGCCTATGCCGTGATGGGCTGCGACCTCGAATCTCTCGGGGCGGCCGTGGTGCGCCACTGGGCCCTGGGCGACGAGATGCTGCACATGATGCGGCGACAGGCCCCCGAGGCCCCGGTGCGTTCCGCCGGCACCGACGCCGACGCCCTGCGCCTGACCTGCAGCCTGGCCAACGAGCTCGTCGATGCGTCGAACCTGCCCGCGCAGCGCCAGCAGGCGGCGATCGACCTGGCGACGCGCCGCTACGCCCGGGTGCTGGGGCTCGGACAACGTGAAGTGCATGCCGCGCTCAATCCGGAACATGCGGCATCGCCGTCGGGTGACATGCCGCAGCGCGGCAACGAACCGGTCCGGCCTTCGACGCTTCGCGCCAAGGTCGGCAGTCAGGGAAGCGAAGGCCGGTGAATCTGCGTAGAGTGGCTCAGCCTACGGGCTCCCAAGGTCAAAACAACATGCCCGCCCCGTCCTCCTCGCCGCCGCCGGCCATCGGCCGGTTCAAGCTATTGAAATCGCTTGGCGAGGGTGCGCAGGCGACCGTCTGGCTCGCGCACGATCCGCGCCTGGATCGCGAGGTCGCCGTCAAGGTGCTGCGGCCCGGTGCCGATCCGTCATCCGTCGACGAATGGCTGGACGAGGCGCGCGCCGTCAGCCGGCTGACGCACCCGAACATCGTGCCGGTGTTCGAGGCCGATGTGCAGGGCCGCCAGACCTACATGGTCTTCGAGTACGTGCCGGGCGGCACGCTGGCCGAAAAGATCCGCGGCAAGCAGGCGATGAGCGCGCGCGAGGCCGTGGCGCTGATCTGCGGCGTGCTGGCCGGCCTCGAGGCCGCCCACGACGCCGGGGTCATCCATCGCGACCTCAAGCCGAGCAACATCCTCATCGACTCGCAGGGCCGTCCGCGCGTGATGGACTTCGGCATCGCGGCGCGCGTGTCCGACGCGAGCCAGCCGAAGCGCGTCGTCGGCACGCCGGGCTATATGTCGCCCGAGGCCGCCAAGAGCCAGAAGCCCTGCGCGCAGATGGACGTGTTTGCCTGCGCGGTGATGCTGTCCGAGATGCTTTCCGGCCAGCGCATGAACTACGACAGCGACCCGTGGCGCGCCGTGCGCCGCGTCGCCGAGCAGGATTTCACGATGCCGATGGGCCTCGCGCCCGACGTCGATGACGCGCTGCGCGCCATCGTGCAGCGTGGCCTGGCGCACGAGACCGAGCAGCGCTGGCCGACGGCCAAGGCCTTCCGCGAGGCGCTGACGGCCTGGCTGCATCCGGCCGTGGAAGAGGGCGGCCGCGAAGGCGGCGAAAGCGCGACGCTCGAGTTCCTGCTGCGCCGCATGCGCACCAAGACCGACTTCCCGGCGATGTCCGACGCCGTCACGCGCATCCAGCGCCTGACCCTGTCCGAGAACGAAAGCATCGGCAGCCTGGCCAACGAGATCCTCAAGGACGTGGCGCTCACGCACAAGCTGCTGCGCCTGGTCAACACGGCGCAGTTCAGCTCGGCCGGTGCGGGCAACGTCAGCACAGTCTCGCGTGCGGCGGCGCTGGTCGGCTTTGCCGGCATCCGCAACCTCGCGCTCTCGCTGATCCTGCTCGAGCGCATGGAGAACAAGGGCCACGCGCAGCTGCTGCGCGAGGAATTCCTGCGCTCGCTGATGGCGGCGTCGCTGGCGCGCGAGCTCAGCAGCAACACGCGTGAAAGCGAGGAGGCCTTCCTCTGCGCGATGTTCCACAACTTCGGCCGCCTGCTGACCGAGTTCTACTTCCCCGAGGAAGCGCAGCAGGTCCGTCGCCGCGTGCGCGCCGAGGCCCAGCCGGATGCACCGCCGGTCAGCGAGGCCGCGGCCTCCACGCAGGTCCTGGGCATCAGCTATGAGCGCCTGGGCCTGGGCGTGGCCAAGCAATGGGGCCTGCCCGACGTGCTGCAGGCCAGCATGCGCCGGCCCGATGGCGCGCCGCCGAACAAGCTGATCGACTCGCCGGTCGAGCGCCAGCGCTGGCTGGCGCGCGCGGCCAACGATGTGGCGGAGTTGATCGTCACGTCCGAGCCGAGCGAGGCCCATGCGCGCGTGCACGCCATGGCGCAGCGCTACGCCAAGGCCCTGGGTGTCAGCGCCGAGGCCTTCGGCGCCGCGGCCGACCAGGCGCGCCAGCGCCTCACGCAGATGGCCCAGGTCATGGAGATCAAGCTGCCCAAGAACTCGCCGGCGCAGCGCCTGATGGAGCCGCTGACGCCGTCGGCCAGCGATTCGCTCGCCGAGCACGAGCTGCAGCCGACGCAGGTGTTCGAGCCGACGATGCCGCTGAGCGAGCAGCAGCAGTCGCGCGAGCAGGCGGTCGAGATGCTGGCGATGGGCGTGCAGGACATCACCAACGCCATGGTCGAGAGCTTCAAGCTCAACGAGATCATCCGCATGATCCTCGAGACCATGTACCGCTCGCTCGGCTTCCGGCGCGTGATCTTCCTGCTGCGCGACCCGCGCAGCGAAACCCTGGTGGGCCGCTTCGGCCTGGGCGACAAGGTCGAGGCCGTGGTGCCGCAGTACCGCGTGCCGCTGCGCGTCCCGCCGGGGCAGCAGCCAGACCTGTTCGCGGCGATCTGCGCCAAGGGTGTGGACATGCTGATCCAGGACGCGGCCGAGCCGCGCATCGCCGAGCGCCTGCCGGCGTGGTTCCTGCAGGTCAAGGCGCCGACCTTCCTGCTGCTGCCGCTGGCGAACAAGGGCGTGCCGTTCGCGCTGATCTATGCAGACAAGGTCAAGGCGGGGTCGATCGATCTGGGCGAGAAAGAGCTGTCGCTGCTGCGCACCTTGCGCAACCAGGCCGTGATGGCCTTCCGCCAGTCGCAATGACGCGAGGGCAGGGCGGCGCGGGATGCGCCGCTGCCTGCTTCGGTTTCAGCGTTTCAGAGAGTCACGGATTTCGCGCAGCAGCACGATGTCCTCAGGCGTCGGGGCCGGCGCGGCCGGCGCTGCGGCCGGCTCGGCGCGCTTGAGGCGGTTGACCTGGCGGATCATCATGAAGATCACGAAGGCCAGGATGATGAAGTTGAGCAGGACGGTCAGGAAATTGCCGTAGGCGAACAACGGCACGCCGGCCTTGGTCAGCGCCTCGTAGGTCATGGCGCCGTGGTAGTCCGCCGGCGGGCTCGAAAGCATCACGAAGTAGTTGCTGAAGTCCAGGCCGCCGACGACCTTGCCGACCAGGGGCATGATCAGGTCCTTGACCATCGAGTCGACGATCTTGCCGAAGGCGCCGCCGATGATCACGCCGACCGCCAGGTCCATGACGTTGCCCTTGACGGCAAATTCCTTGAACTCCGAGAAGAAACTCATCGCGCACTCCGTACGAGGTTGATCCAGGCGAGGCATTGTGCCCCTGCCCGGACTCCGTTTTTTGGGGCGCGAGTGCAGGTTGTTGCTGATAGGGAAGGGCCAAAGCCACCCTTAGAATCCGCCGCGGCCGTCACAGGCAGTCTCATCAGAGTAGTCTCGTTGCAGGAAGTGCGGGTGCCCGAGCGGGGTGCCTCGAACCTAGAGGATCTTCATGAGTGAGCAGCAAGTAGACCAAGGCAAGCGAACCTGGCTCATCGCCAGCAGCTGCGTTGGAGCCGTCGGCGTCGCCGCCACGGCAGTGCCCTTCGGTGCGAGCTTCGCGCCGTCCGAGCGCGCCAAGGCGGCCGGTGCGCCGGTCGAGGCAGACATCAGCGCCCTGCAGCCGGGCGAGAAGATGACGGTGGAGTGGCGCGGCAAGCCCGTGTGGATCCTGCGCCGCACGCCCGAGCAGCTCGCCGCTTTGGCCAAGCACGACAACGAACTGGCCGATCCCCAGTCCGAGCGCACGGCCTATACCGTGCCCGAGTACGCCAAGAACGAGTTCCGTGCCCGCGAGGACCGCAAGGAGTACCTCGTCGTCATCGGCATCTGCACGCACCTGGGCTGTTCGCCGAGCGACAAGTTCCAGTCCGGCCCCCAGGCCCTGCTGCCCGACGACTGGCCGGGCGGCTTCCTCTGCCCCTGCCACGGCTCGACCTTCGACCTGGCCGGCCGCGTCTTCAAGAACAAGCCCGCGCCCGACAACCTCGAGGTGCCGCCGTACAAATACCTGTCGGCGACCCGCATCATGATCGGGGACGATTCCAAAGCCTGAAACCCCGGCTGCCGCAAGACAACGCAGAGACAACGCCGCGAAGGCGTAGCCAAGCAAAAGGACAGAGGCAAACATGGCTGAATTCAAGGAAGCTCCAGCCGGCGCATCAGCCGGCACGAAGCTGCTGACCTGGGTGGACAACCGCTTCCCGGCGTCGAAGATGTACAGGGAGCACATGTCGGAGTACTACGCTCCGAAGAACTTCAACTGGTGGTACGTCTTCGGCGTGCTGGCGCTCGTGGTGCTGGTGATCCAGATCGTCACGGGCATCTTCCTCGTGATGAACTACAAGCCGGACGCCACGCTCAACGCGTCGGGCATCCCGACGGCGTTCGCCTCGGTCGAATACATCATGCGAGAGGTGCCCTGGGGCTGGCTGATCCGCTACATGCACAGCACGGGCGCCTCAGCCTTCTTCGTGGTCGTGTACCTGCACATGTTCCGCGGCCTGCTCTACGGCTCCTACCGCAAGCCGCGCGAGCTGGTCTGGATCTTCGGCTGCGCCATCTTCCTGTGCCTGATGGCCGAGGCCTTCATGGGCTATCTGCTGCCCTGGGGCCAGATGAGCTACTGGGGCGCGCAGGTCATCGTCAACCTGTTCTCGGCGATCCCCTTCGTCGGGCCGGACCTGGCGCTGATGATCCGCGGCGACTACGTCGTGGGCGACGCCACGCTGAACCGCTTCTTCAGCTTCCACGTCATCGCCGTGCCGCTGGTGCTGCTGGGCCTGGTCGTCGCGCACATCATCGCGCTGCACGAAGTGGGCTCCAACAACCCGGACGGCGTCGAGATCAAGGCCAAGAAGGACGCGATGGGCCGCCCGCTCGACGGCATCCCCTTCCATCCGTACTACACAGTGCACGACCTCTACGGCCTGGGCATGTTCCTGATGGCCTTCTGCGCGATCGTGTTCTTCGCGCCGACCATGGGCGGCTACTTCCTGGAAGCCAACAACTTCATCCCGGCCGACCCGCTCAAGACGCCGCCGCACATCGCGCCGGTCTGGTACTTCACGCCCTTCTACTCGATGCTGCGCGCGACGACCGACGTCATGAAGGAGGTCTTCAGCGGCATCATCGCGGTGGCGGCGCTGTTGGCCCTCGTCAAGGGACGCCTGTCCGTCATGGGCAAGGGCCTCGTCGTCGTGGCTGCGATCGTCGGCATCGTGCTGATGCAGCGGCTCGATGCCAAGTTCTGGGGGGTCGTCGTGATGGGCGGCGCGGTGATCACGCTGTTCTTCCTGCCCTGGCTGGACCACAGCCCGGTCAAGTCGATCCGTTACCGTCCGGGCTGGCACCTGTGGGTCTACGTGGTCTTCGTCATCTTCTTCCTGACGCTTGGCTACCTCGGCATCCAGCCGCCGACGCCGACCGGCACCTTGATTTCGCAGGTCGGCACCCTGGTGTATTTCGGCTTCTTCCTGCTCATGCCCTGGTGGAGCCGCCTCGGCACGCCCAAGCCCGTGCCCGAGCGCGTGACCTTCCATGCCCACTGAGATGCAGCAGGAGACAACCCGCATGAAGAAACTCATCATCACGCTGCTGGCCGGCCTCAGCCTGGGCCTGGGTCTCGGTCTCGGCGCCACCGCACGGGCCGACGAAGCCCTGTACCCGCTCGACCACTTCCCGGCCGAGAAGATGGAAGACATGGCTTCGCTGCAGCGCGGCGCCAAGCTGTTCGTCAACTACTGCCTGAACTGCCACGGCGCCGCCTTCGTCCGCTACAACAAGCTCCAGGAGCTCGGGCTGAGCGAGAAGGACATCAAGGACAACCTGCTGTTCAGCGGCGAAAAGGTCGGCGACCTCATGCGCGTGGCCATCGACCCGAAGCAGGCCAAGGCCTTTTTCGGCGCCGCGCCGCCGGACCTGTCCGTGATCGAGCGTTCGCGCAATGGCGAGCGCGGCTCGGGCGCCGACTACCTCTACACCTACCTGCGCACCTTCTACCGCGATGACGGCAAGGCCACGGGCTGGAACAACCTCGTCTTCCCCTCGGTTGCGATGCCGCACGTGCTGTGGGAACTGCAGGGCGAGCGCACGGCCAAGTTCGAGACCAGGACCGACCACGAAGGCGAGAAGATCGAGGTCTTCGCGGGCTTCGAGCAGGTCACGCCGGGCAAGCTCGACGCGCACCAGTACGACGAAGCCGTCGGCGACCTCGTCGCCTACATGACCTGGATGGCCGAGCCCACGCAGGGCCTGCGCTACCGGCTCGGCGTCATCGTCCTGCTGTTCCTGGCGGTGTTCACCTTCTGCGCCTGGCGCCTGAACGCCGCGTACTGGAAGGACATCAAATAAGCGCGCGGGGTGCGCCTCGCCGCTTGGGCGATAATCACCCCCTCGCTGCATGAACACGCAGTGGGTGCCCTCCGGGCCCCACTGCGTTTGCTTTTTAGTGCCGGCATCACACCGCTTCGCGATATGAGCCTGCCCTGAAAAGCAAATGCTGCCCGTGCAGCATTTGCTTTCTGCATGCCGAATCAGTCAAACTTGCGAGCTTCGCCGGCGCAGGCCCCAGGCCTGCCGTCATAGAACTCGAACCGGGACCTCGGTCCCAGCCCTTTCTCTCGGGAGCCCGCCACCATGATGGTGCTTTACTCTGGAACCACCTGCCCCTACTCGCACCGCTGCCGTTTCGTCCTGTTCGAGAAGGGCATGGACTTCGAGATCCGCGACGTCGACCTCTTCGCCAAGCCCGAAGACATCGCGCTGATGAACCCGTACAACGAGGTGCCCATCCTCGTGGAACGCGACCTGATCCTTTATGAGTCGCACATCATCAACGAGTACATCGACGAGCGCTTCCCGCACCCGCAGCTGATGCCCGGCGACCCGGTCGCCCGTGCGCGCGTCCGCCTGTTCCTGCTGAACTTCGAGAAGGAGCTGTTCGCTCACGTCAACATCCTCGAAAGCCGTGGCACGACGACCAAGGCGACCGACAAGCAGCTCGAGAAGGCGCGCAACCAGATCCGCGACCGCCTCACGCAGCTCGCGCCGATCTTCCTGAAGAACAAGTACATGCTCGGCGACGACTTCTCGATGCTCGACGTGGCCATCGCCCCGCTGCTGTGGCGCCTGGACTACTACGGCATCGACATGTCCAAGAACGCGCTGCCGCTGCTCAAGTACGCCGAGCGCATCTTCTCGCGCCCGGCCTACATCGAGGCGCTGACCCCGTCCGAAAAGGTCATGCGCAAGTAAGAAGTCCCGATGGATGCGAACGACAAGGCCGGCGCCACCACGACCCGGCCGTACCTGATCCGCGCCCTGCACGAATGGTGCAGCGACAACGGCTTCACGCCCTACATCGCCGTGCAGGTGGACCGCATGGTCCAGGTGCCGATGGAGTACGTGAACAAGGGTGAGATCGTCCTGAACGTCGGTTTCGACGCGACGAGCAATCTCGAACTCGGCAACGAATGGATCCGCTTCAAGGCCCGCTTTGCCGGCGTGGCGCGCGACATCATCGTGCCGGTCGACCATGTCGTCGCCATCTACGCCAAGGAAAACGGCCAGGGCATGGCCTTTCCCGCGCCGGGTGCCACAACGGGCAATGCCGACGAAGCCCGCGGTACGGCGGCCCCCGCCGCGCCGGCAGCCGGCACCCCACGTGGCCTGCGCCTGGCGCCGGCCAAGGCCGACGAGCCGGACGAGGGCGATGACGGCGGCGACGGTCCCGACGCGCCCGGCCCCGGCGGAAACCGCCCCGCGCTCAAGCGCGTGAAGTAAGTCGCTGGAGACGTCTCGGGGCGCGGCTACAATCGCGCCTCTTCGCCGGTTTAGCTCAGTTGGTAGAGCAACCGCCTTGTAAGCGGTAGGTCGTCAGTTCGAATCCGACAACCGGCACCAGATGCGCAAAGGCCCGATCAGCAGCGATGCTGGTCGGGCCTTTGTCCTTGTGGGCGGCCGTCGGGCGCGCCCTCAGCCCTTGAGCAGCCGGATCCGCACCGTGGGTGGCTGTACGCCTGCGGCCAGCAGCAGGGCTTCGAGCCGCGGCTGGAAGTGGCGCAGCTTGGCGGCCACGGCCGCATTGCTGGCCAGCAGCGACCAGCCTTCCTCGTCCACCGGCCCGGCCTGCACGGCACGACGCAGCGGCGCGGGCAGGGCGGGTTCGACGATCTGCAGGCGCCGCGCCGATTCGCGCATCAGCCAGCCCAGCCGCAGCAGGCCCTCGCTTTGCGCCAGGGCTTGCGACATGCGCAGCGGATCGGGGGCGACGCGGGGTGGAGGCAGGGGCATGCCCTCAGTGTAGGGCCAGCGAACCCGTCATGACCGGGTGCTAAACTGCCGCGTTTTGCGTCCGGGCTTGCAACCGGGGTTGAACCAGCCGGTTCGGCGCCCATATCGGCCTGACTCGTCATACCAAGAATCACGCCGCATGCTGCCCAAGCTTCTCACTTCGATTTTCGGTAGCCGCAACGAGCGCCTGCTCAAAGGCTACCGTCGCACCGTCCAGAAGATCAACGCCCTCGAGCCGCAATTCGAGCAGCTCAGCGACGAGCAACTGCGTGCCAAGACCGAGGAATTCAAGCAGCGCGTGCAGGGCGGCGAGTCGCTCGACGCGATCCTGCCGGAAGCCTTTGCCGTCTGCCGCGAAGGCTCCAAGCGCATCCTCAAGATGCGCCACTTCGACGTGCAGCTGATCGGCGCAATGGTGCTCAACGCCGGCAAGATCGCCGAAATGCGCACCGGCGAGGGCAAGACGCTGATGGCCACGCTGGCCGTCTACCTCAATGCGCTGGCCGGCAAGGGCGTGCACGTCGTGACGGTCAACGACTACCTCGCGCGCCGCGACGCCGAGGAAATGGGCCGCCTCTACAACTTCCTCGGCCTGAGCGTCGGCATCAACATGCCCTACGCGCCGCGCGAGGAGAAGCAGGCCGCCTACGGCGCCGACGTCACCTACGGCACGAACAACGAGTACGGCTTCGACTACCTGCGCGACAACATGGTCTACGAGACCGCCGACCGCGTGCAGCGCGGCCTGGCCTTCGCCATCGTCGACGAGGTGGACTCCATCCTGATCGACGAGGCCCGCACGCCGTTGATCATCTCGGGCCAGGCCGACGACCACACGGACGTCTACGTCGCCATCAACAAGATCGCGCCGCGCCTCAAGAAGCAGATCGGCGAGCTCGACCTGCGCACCGGTGAGGGCGTGATCGAGCCGGGCGACTTCACCGTCGACGAGAAGTCGCACCAGATCTACCTGACCGAAGAAGGCCACGAGAACGCCGAGGCGCTGCTCGCCGGCGCCGGCCTGCTGACTGAAGGCGCGAGCCTCTACGACGCCGCGAACATCGCGCTGATGCACCACCTGTATGGAGCGCTGCGCGCCCATCACGTGTATCACAAGGACCAGCACTACGTCGTCCAGAACGGCGAGGTCATCATCGTCGACGAGTTCACCGGTCGCCTGATGTCGGGCCGGCGCTGGAGCGACGGCCTGCATCAGGCCGTCGAAGCCAAGGAAGGCGTGCAGATCCAGAGCGAGAACCAGACGCTCGCCTCGATCACCTTCCAGAACTACTTCCGCATGTACGGCAAGCTCTCGGGCATGACCGGCACGGCCGACACCGAGGCGTATGAGTTCCAGGAGATCTACGGCCTCGAGACCGTCGTCATCCCGCCGAACCGCCCGACGATCCGCCGTGACGAGCTCGACCTCGTCTACAAGAGCGCGGCCGAGAAGTTCAAGGCCGTCATCGAAGACATCCAGGAGTGCCACGGCCGCGGCCAGCCGGTGCTCGTGGGCACGACCTCGATCGAGAACTCCGAGATGATCTCGCAGCTGCTCGACAAGGCGAACCTGCCGCACGCCGTGCTCAACGCCAAGCAGCACGCCAAGGAAGCCGAGATCATCGCCCAGGCTGGTCGCCCCGGCACCGTCACGATCGCCACCAACATGGCCGGCCGCGGCACCGACATCGTGCTCGGCGGCAACGTCGAGAAGCAGGCCCAGTTCATCCAGGCTGACGAGTCCCTCTCCGACGACGAAAAGTCGCGCCGCATCCAGCAGCTCAAGGACGAGTGGAAGGGCCTGCACGAGAAGGTCAAGGCCGAAGGCGGCCTGCGCATCATCGCCACCGAACGCCACGAGAGCCGCCGCATCGACAACCAGCTGCGCGGCCGCTCGGGCCGCCAGGGCGACCCGGGCTCCTCGCGCTTCTACCTCTCGCTCGACGATCCGCTGATGCGCATCTTCGCGGGCGACCGCGTGCGCGCCATCATGGAGCGCCTCAAGATGCCCGAGGGCGAGGCCATCGAGGCAGGCATCGTCACGCGCTCGATCGAGAGCGCGCAGCGCAAGGTCGAAGGCCGCAACTTCGACATCCGCAAGCAGCTGCTCGAGTACGACGACGTCTCCAACGACCAGCGCAAGGTCATCTACCAGCAGCGCAACGACATCCTCGAGGCCGAAAGCCTCGCGGCGCAGATCGCCAACCTGCGCAAGTCCACGCTCGAGGACGTGCTGCGCACCTTCGTGCCGGCCGAGAGCCTCGAGGAGCAGTGGGACCTGCCGGCCCTCGAGCGCGTGCTCAAGGACGAATGGAAGCTCGAAGTGCCGCTGCAGGCCATGGTCGCCAAGAGCGACGGCCTGTCGGACGAAGACCTGCTCGAAGCCGTCATCAAGGCCGGCGACGAGTCCTTCCAGGACAAGGTCGAGCGCGTCGGCATCGAGCAGTTCACGCCCTTCATGCGCATGGTGCTGCTGCAGCACATCGACCGTCACTGGCGCGAGCACCTCGCGGCGCTGGACTACCTGCGCCAGGGCATCCACCTGCGCGGCTACGCCCAGAAGAACCCCAAGCAGGAGTACAAGCGCGAGGCCTTCGAGCTGTTCGGCCAGCTGCTGGACGTCGTCAAGATGGAAGTCACGCGCGTGCTGCTGAGCGTGCGCATCCAGACGCAGGAAGAAGCCACCCAGGCTGCCGCGGCGATGGAAGAGCGCGCCGAAGCCGTGGCCAACGTCAAGTACACGCACCCGAACGAGGATGGCTCGGTCTCCGAGGAAGCCGCTGGCGCCGCACCGGTGCTGGCCGACGACCAGTACGCCCATGTCGGACGCAACGATCCGTGCCCTTGCGGCAGCGGCAAGAAGTTCAAGTTCTGCCACGGCAAGCTGAGCTGATCAGCCGTCCTGAACCCGTCTTTCGACTGACACCGCAAAGGCCGCGGATCCGCAGGGATCCGCGGCCTTTGTCCATTTCAAGCAACTGGGCCCCACCGATTGAGGGGGATCGAGGTCGGAGACCGCCCGCAAGCGCGGATTTCCACACGGATGAGGGGTGTACCTGTCGCCGGGCGCCTCTACAGTCGCGCCGAACGTAACAAAAGATTGTTCGACATCAACCGATCCGAGACCAACATGATGCTTAAAACCTCGATCGTTACCACCGCACTGCTTCTCGTGACAACGCTGGCGACCGCCTCGCCGGTGACCAGCTTCGACTTCGACTGGACGCCGAAGAAGACCGGCGACTTCAAGCACAGCTTCAGCTTCGTGGTCGACGACGCGGCCTACTTCACTGGCACGCTGACGGTCGACGTGGGTGCGCCGGACAACATCAGCATTTCATCGCTGATCCTGAGCAACGGTTCGGGCAAGAAGAGCACCAGCTACACCTTCGACTTCAGCGCTCCCAGCAGCACGCAGATCGTGCCCGAGGTCATCAACGGCGTGACGATCGACCAATACATCTACACCTACGACTTCAGCACCGAGCTGCTGAGCGCCGACAAGTGGAAGGTGACCATCAACGGTACCGAGCTCAACGACAAGGCCGGCGGCTCCCTGAACCTCAGCCTCGTCGATCCCTCGAACGATGTGCCGGAGCCCGCCTCGCTGGCGCTGGCCGCGACCGCCTTGGCCGCGCTGGGCTTCGCCTCGCGCCGCCGCAGCCGCTGAAAACCACTCACCCCATGCCCGCCATGATCGCAAGCAAGAAGACCTTGGCCCCGGTGCTGGCCCTGACGCTGGCCATGGGCGTCGGCAGTGCCGCGCAGGCGCAGACCTCGCTCAACATCGAGTACCAGTCCACCACCGGCATCGATGTGATGACGACGGGGACGCCGTTCGGCTACAAGTCCGGCGAGATGAGCTTCACGACGTCCGATGGCGGCAGCTTCTACGCCTACTGCGTCGAGCTGTCGCAGGGCAATGCGCCCACGTCCGCGGGCTTCCAGACCTACACGCTGGGCAGCTTCTCGGGCACGCAGGCCACCCTGCTGGAAGGCCTGTATTCGAGCAGCTTCGCGACGGTCAGCTCGAAGACTGACATGGCGGCCTTCCAAGTCGCGATCTGGTCCATCATGGCCGCCACGCCGGGCTCGACGCTGACCGTCGATGCCAACGGCGGTGGCAATCTTCAGGCCATTGCGCTGGGCACGCTTTCCAAGCCGAACACCGGCAGCTCGTACACCCAGTTCGTCAGCCAGGTCGACGGTTACCTGGCGGCCGCCAACAGCTACACCGGCCCGGCCGAGTACCAGCTGCAAAAGCTCGTCAACCCGACCTATCAGGACTACGTCGTTGCGAGCCCCGTGCCCGAGCCCGGCAGCTACGCGCTGCTGCTTGCCGGCCTGGGCGCCGTCGGCTTCATCGTGCGTCGCCGTCGCGCTGGCTGAACCCCGCGCACCGGATTGAAAAGGGCTCCCGCGTGGAGCCCTTTGTCATTGGCGGCTGCCTACAATTCGCGCTGCCTTTTTCCCTTGATCGTTCGCGCGAGACCGCCATGCCCGTCAACTACCAGACCCCCGATCCTGCCTCCCTGCATCCGGTGCCCGGCGTTCGCCTCGGCGTCACGGAGGCCGGCGTGCGCAAGGCCAATCGGCGCGACCTCAGCGTGATTGCGCTCGACGAAGGCGCGGCCGTGGCCGGCGTGTTCACCAAGAACCGCTTTTGCGCAGCGCCCGTGCAGGTCTGCCGCGAGCACCTCGCCGCCGGCAGCGCCGTGCGCGCCATCGTCATCAACACCGGCAATGCCAACGCCGGCACCGGCGCCGACGGCCTGGCCCGCGCGCGCGAAACGTGTGCGGCCCTGGCCGGGCTGATGGGCCTGCGCGCCGAACAAGTGCTGCCGTTCTCGACCGGTGTCATCATGGAAACGCTGCCGGTCGACCGCATCAAGGCCGGCCTGCCGGGCGCCATCGCCGCGCTCCAGGCCGACCACTGGGCCGAGGCCGCCGCCGGCATCATGACCACCGACACCGTGCCCAAGGCCGCCTCGCGCCGCGTGCAGATCGGCGGCGCCACCGTCACGCTGAGCGGCATCGCCAAGGGCGCCGGCATGATCCGCCCGAACATGGCGACCATGCTCGGCTTCGTCGCCACCGACGCCAAGATCGCACCGGCGCTGATGCAGGCGCTCGTGACCGAGGCGGCCGACGCCTCGTTCAACCGCATCACGATCGACGGCGATACGTCCACCAACGACAGCTTCCTGCTGATCGCCACCAACCAGGCCGCGCACGCACCCATCGAGTCGCTGGACAGCGCCGACGCGCGCGCCCTGCGCGCCGCGCTGATCGAGGTCTCGCGCGAGCTGGCCCAGGCCATCGTGCGCGACGGCGAGGGCGCGACCAAGTTCATCACCGTGCAGATCGACGGTGGCAAGACCATCGCTGAATGCCAGCTCGCGGCCTACGCCATCGCCCACTCGCCGCTGGTCAAGACGGCCTTCTTCGCCAGCGACCCCAACCTGGGCCGCATCCTCGCGGCGGTTGGCTATGCCGGCATCGACGACCTCGACCAGAACCTGATCGAGATGCACCTCGACGACGTCCATGTCGTCACGCGCGGCGGCCGTCGGCCCGAGTACCGCGAGGAGGACGGCCAGCGCGTCATGAAGCAGGCCGAGATCACCGTGCGCGTGAACCTGAACCGCGGTGCTGCGAGCGCCACCGTCTGGACCTGTGACCTCAGCCACGACTACGTCTCGATCAACGCCGACTACCGCTCGTGATCGAAGCATGAGCCTGGAGCTGTTGGACCACCTCATGTGGAATGCGCTGAGCGGGCCACAGGCGGACATCTCCGTCGGTGGCGCCAGCGTGCGACGCCTCGCGCCGGGCCTCTCGCCCATCGTCGCGTTTGCCGACGCCGCGCGGCCCGACTTCGCCGCGCTGGCCGAGCTCTGCGCGCCGGACGAACCCTTCTACTGCGAGAACTGGCAGGGCGAGGCGCCGGTCGGCTGGCGCATCGAGGCCGAAGCGCGCATGGTGAAGATGTTCTTCGCCGGCGAAGCCCCGGCCGACGACGACTTCCCCGAGGCCGTGCCGCTCGGCCCCGAGCACGCCCCGCAGATGCTCGCGCTGGCGCTGCAGATGCGCCCTGGCCCCTTCGGCCTGCGCACCGTTGAGATGGGCGATTACTTCGGCGTCATCGAAGACGGCGAGCTCATTGCCATGGCCGGCGAGCGCCTGCGCGCCGGCCGCCTGCGCGAGATCTCCGGCGTGGCGACGCGGCCCGAACACCAAGGCCGCGGCCTCGCCCGGCGCCTGATGGCCAAGCTCGTGCGGCGCCAGCTCGCGCGCGGCGAGCAGCCGGTGCTGCACGTCATGAGCGCCAACGAGGTCGCGCGCTCGCTCTACGCGCGCCAGGGCTGGCGCGAGCATCGCGAGGTGCCGGTGCGCGTCGTCGTGCGCGAGGCCTGAATGCTTATTCGCGCCGCCAAGCCTGAGGACTTCGAGCAGATCTGGCCCATCGTGCGCGCCATCACCACGGCGGGCGATACCTACGCGCTGCCGCGCGACCTCGACGAAGCCGCGGCGCGCCAGTACTGGATGGAAGCGCCGCGCCACACCTTCGTCGCCGAGCAGGACGGCCGCATCGTCGGCAGCTACTACCTGCGGACCAACCAGGCCGGCGGCGGCAGCCATGTCTGCAACTGCGGCTATGCCGTCGCGGCCGAGGCGCGCGGCCAGGGCGTGGCCGGCGCCATGTGCCGGCACTCGCAGGCGCTTGCGCGCGAGCTCGGCTACGAGGCCATGCAGTTCAACTTTGTCGTCTCGACCAACGTCGGCGCGGTGCGCCTGTGGACCTCGCTCGGCTTCCAGACCGTCGGCCGGCTGCCGCGCGCGTTCCGCCATCCGGAGCTCGGCCTCGTTGATGCGCTGGTGATGTACAAGTGGCTGGGCGACTCGACGGGAGATTCGGCATGAACTGGTTCCACTGGGCCCTGCTGTCGGCCGTGTTCGCGGCGCTGACGGCCATCTTCGCCAAGCTCGGCGTGCAGGGCGTGAGCTCGGACCTCGCCACGCTCGTGCGCACCGCCATCGTCTTCGTCGTGCTGACGGGCTTTGTGGCGTGGAGCGGGCAGTGGCGCAATCCGCTCGAGCTGTCGGGCCGCACCTGGCTGTGGCTGACGCTCTCGGCGTTTGCCACGGGCGCCTCATGGGTCTGCTATTTCCGCGCGCTGCAGCGCGGGCAGGCTTCGCAGGTCGCGCCGATCGACAAGCTCAGCCTCGTGCTCGTCGCGCTGTTCGCCGTGGCCTTCCTCGGCGAGCGGCCCAGCCTGCGCGAGTGGTCGGGCATCGCCATGGTCGCCGGCGGCGTGCTGGTGTTGGCCTGGCGGGCCTAGGACCGGAAGAGACGCGAATACTGCGTCTCGTGCTGGCTCGAAAGAATGGCCAGCATGGGCGCGAAAGCCTGGCGCTCGCCGTCACCCATCGCCAGCGCCGTATCGACGCAGCCGGGCAGGGCGGCCGACAGGGCCGCCAGCATGCGCTGGCCCGCGCTCTGGCCCAGCGGCACGGCCTTGATGGCGGCGGCCACCATGTTCTCGGCCCAGCCGAAGGCATGCGCCATCAGCGCCTCGCGCGGCGGCGCGTCGGCGAGCGTGGCCGCCAGTGCAAAGGCGATTGGCCAGGCCGGCGCCGGCTGCAACGCGGCAAGCCACTCGATGCGCTGATCCTGCGCGTTAGTGCCGTGGCGCAGCCATGCCAGCAGCGAGTGGCCCATCTGCTCGGCCTGCAGGCGCAGCTCGGCGGTTTCGCGCGTTTGCAGCACCCAGTCGTTGAGGGCCTGGACGCGCGCTCGATCGTTCTGCCGCCAAGCCGTCAGTGCTTGCGCACAGGCCGGCAGGTCGGCGCGGGCAAACGCCAGGTGGAGCTGGTCGAGCAGCCAGGCCTGTGCCCGTGCTTCGTTGCCGACGCGGCCGGTGTCGACCGCGGCTTCCAGCGCCTCCGAGTAGCTGAAGCCGCCGACCGGCAGGGCCGGCGAGGCGAGCTGCAGCAACTGCAGGAAGGCAGCGGGTGTCAATGCTTGCAGCCGGGGCCGTGCCGGTGTTCGCCGTGGTCGTGATGGCTGTGGCCATGATCGTGATGCTCGTGGTGGTCATGGCCATGCCCATGGCCGTGACGATGCACCTCGCCATAGGCGCCTGCCTCGGGTTCGAACGCGGTCTCGACCTCGCGCACGATCAGGTGCATGCGCTGCAGCATTTCGGCCAGGACATGATCGCGTTCGAGCAGCAGCCGTTCGGGTTCGAGCGCGAGCTGCACATGGCGGTTGCCGAGGTGGTAGGCCGCGCGCAGCAGGTCGAAGGGGCTGCCGTGATCGCTGCAATGGCGCACTTCCATGAGCGGCTGGCCGGCGGCCTCGACGCGCACGAGCGAGCCGTCCTCGGCCACCAGCACGTCGCCGCCGCGCACCGCCGTGCCCCGCGGCAGGAAGACGCCGAGGTGGCGACCGGCGCTGTCGGTCGCGTCGAAGCGGCTCTTGGCGCGCGTGTCCCAGTCGAGCACCACGGTCGTGGCGCGCTTGAGCAGCACCGGCGCGAGCGGCGTACCGCGCGGCAGGATCTTGTTGATGGTCAGCATGGGCACGAATGTAGCGCCCTGGCCGGCGGCCCTCAGAAGTTGACGGCCTTGGTATGCAGGCCGGTGGCGACGAGGTTGAGGTTGACGAGCTGCGCCTGCTCGCGGCTGTCGAAGGGATAGACCGCCGGGCGCCAGCCCTCGGGTGTCTTGAACACGCGGGCCGTGAGCGGGCGGCTGGGCTTGGGGGCGGTCGGGTCGTTGATCAGCTCGAGCATGCGCTTGAGCAAGGCCTCGGCCGTTGCCTGGTCCTTGCTGGCGGGCCCGACCAGGGCCACGGTGACCTCGGGCACGGCGGCGCTCGGCTGATCGGGCGTTGGCGCGGGGTTCGCGCCCGGTGTCGTGCCGACGGCGGCCATCTTGTTGGCGTCGCTCATCAACGGCGGCGCGGCGCGCGGCGCCGGCGACTGGACGGGGATTTGCTGCTGTGTCGGCGGCGGCGCAGCAACGGACGGCCCGGCGCTGCTGGGCACCGAAGCGGCAGCCGGCGCCGCCGCAGGCGCGCCTGGACGGGCCCCTGAAGCGCTTGCCGGGGCCGAGGCCGGGCGCGGCGTGGTGCCGCTGGCCGCCTCGAGCGGGGGCGCCTTGTCGACGGGCTTGCCCATGTGGGTGTGTTCGATGACGGGCATCGCGATCTGCGGGCGGATGTCGACCAGCGGGGCCGAGGCCGTGCTGGTCGCAGCGCTGGGTGCGGGCGTTGCGGCCACGGCGCTGGCTGAAGACGCTGCGGCACCAGACGCCGCCTCCGATGCGGCCGATGCAGCGTCCGCTGCGCTCACTGCGGCCGAGGCTGGCGCCGACGCGGCGGACGCTGCGCCCGAAGCGGGCGCCAGAGCACCTGACGCCGTTCGTGCCGCCGAAGCCGCCGCCGCTGCTGCCGCAGCCTTTTCGGCACGGCCGGGCCAGAAGCGCCAGGCAGACAGGCCCAGCAACAGGGCGAGCAACACGCCGACCAAGGCGACGCGCCGCCAGTTCCAGCAGCGCCGGCCGACGATGGGCGGACGCAGGCCGCCGCGGCCGACGAGCACACGGCTGCGCGAATTGCCGACGTCGATGGCCGCGCTCTTGAGGTAGAGCTCCATCGGCCAGGCACCGCCGCCTTCGTTGCCGCCGCCGCCCTGGGCGGCCAGAGCGTCGTCGACGGCGATGACGCGCTGCGGCCAGGTGTCGTCGCCGGGGCGCGTGGCATAACCGTGTTCCTCGGCGAATGCGGCGACGCGTCGCGCGCTCAAGCCCGGGACGAAGGCCTCGCTGAAGACCGGCCAGCAATCCGGGTTGCCGGCGCGGCGAATGCGCATGGGCAGCAGCGCCGTGAGCGCGCGCAGCGGCAGCAGGAGTTTTTGCAGCCGCGTGCGGGCGGACTGGGCAGTCGGCGGCGGCGGCTCCTGGTCGGCCAAGGCGTCGAGATGCTCGGCATTGGGGTGGGCCGCGATTGTGGTTTCATCGCTGGCTGCCTGCGCCAGGCTCTCGGGCGAGACTTCCTCGCTGAGCACCGGTTCCACGCCGGGCGCGGTCGGGCCGCCGCGACGCATGAACGGCAGGGCCACCACGCCAATGGTGTGGACGTCGTAAATCGTGATCCGCTTCGCCAGCGGGTGGCGGTTGTGCCACTCGACGACTTGCTCTGCCAGTCGGTCCATGCGTCAGCAATTCTCCCCCGGAGGCGCATGGTGCCAGCTTTTCGGGCGGCTCAAAGCGTACACAAGCGTACAAATCACGGCGCACTTCTTCAGTGGCCGGCGGTCTCGTTCACGCACAGCTCGATCAGGCCGACGCGGGGCCGCTCAGGCGATCTTTGCGAGCACCGTCCCGCTGGCGCAGTGCTCGCCTTGCTGAACGGCGAGCTCGATGCGCCCGGCGCTCGGCGCCATCACCTGCGTCTCCATCTTCATCGCCTCCATCACGGCCACCGTCTCGCCCTCGGCGACCTCCGCGCCGTCGGCGACCTTCCAGGCGAGCAGTGTGCCGCTCATGGGTGCGAGCAACGCGGAGCGGTCCTCAGCGGCCGTCGGCGCGGGCGGCGCCACAGGCGGCGGCGCGTCCGTGCCTGCGCCCGCGTGCAGCAGGTGCGCGGGCAAGCCCAGCACGACCCGTCGCCCGTCGAGCTCGACCGGCACGCGCTGCAGATGCCGGCCGGCGAGCGGTTCCGGGCGCACGGCGGCAGCGAGCGTTTCGCGGAAGTCCGTCTCGATCCAGCGCGTGTGGACCTTGAAGCCGTCGGCGGCCGTGAAGTCGGGCGCGTCGACCACGGCGCGATGGAAGGGCAGGACGGTGGGCAGGCCCTCGATGCGGAACTCGGCCAGCGCCCGCCGCGCGCGCGCCAGCGCCTGCTCGCGCGTGGGGCCGCTGACGATGAGCTTGGCCATCAGCGAGTCGAAGTGACCCGGCACGGCGCCGCCCGCGCACACGCCGGCATCGACGCGCACGCCGGGGCCGGAGGGCGCGTCGAACGCGGCGACGGGCCCGGGCGCCGGAAGGAAGCCGCGGCCGACGTCCTCGGCGTTGATGCGGAACTCGATGGCGTGGCCGCGCGTAGTCGGCGCGTCGGTGAAGGAGAGCGGCAGGCCCTCGGCGACGCGCAGCTGCAGGGCGACGAGATCCACGCCCGAGGTTTCCTCGGTGACCGGATGCTCGACCTGCAGGCGCGTGTTGACCTCCAGGAAGGAGATCGCGCCGCCGCGGCTCAGCAAGAACTCGACGGTGCCGGCACCGACGTAGCCGACCTTCGCGCAGATGTCGTGCGCGGCACGGTGGATGCTCTGGCGCTGCGCATCGCTGAGAAACGGCGCGGGCGCTTCCTCGACGAGCTTCTGGTTGCGCCGCTGCAGCGAGCAGTCGCGCGTGCCGAGCACGACGACGCGGCCGTGCGTGTCGGCGATGACCTGGGCCTCGATGTGGCGCGGCCGGTCGAGGAACTGCTCGACGAAGCATTCGCCGCGGCCGAAGGCGGCCGTGGCCTCGCGCACGGCCGACTCGTAGAGCTCGGCGATCTCGTCCATGCGCCGCGCCACCTTGAGCCCGCGCCCGCCGCCGCCGAAGGCCGCCTTGATCGCGATCGGCAGGCCGTGCTGCGCTGCGAAGTCGATGACCTCCTGTGCGCTGCCGACCGGATCGGCCGTGCCGGCGACCAGCGGCGCGCCGACCGCCAGCGCGACCTTGCGCGCCTGGACCTTGTCGCCGAGCTGCTCGATGGCGGCGGGTGGCGGGCCGATCCAGGTGAGGCCGGCATCGATCACGGCGCGCGCGAACGCCGCGCTCTCCGACAGGAAACCGTAGCCGGGGTGGACGGCGTCGGCGCCGCTGCGCCGGGCGATGGCCAACAGCTTGTCGATGCTGAGATAGGTATCGGCCGCGCGCTCGCCTTCGAGCGCCCAGGCTTCGTCGGCGTGCTGGACGTGCAGCGCGTCGAAATCGGCGTCGGCATAGACGGCGACCGACTGCACGCCGTAGTCGCGGCAGGCGCGGGCAATGCGGACGGCGATCTCGCCGCGGTTGGCGATGAGGACTTTCTTCATAGGGGGGTCTCCGCGGCTCGATCGCCGCTCGCTGCGCTCGTCCGGCGATCTGGTGTGACGCTCACGTGCTGGGCACATGAGCGCACCCCCGCGGCTGCGCCGCGAACGCCGCGGTTGGCGATCAGAACTTTTTTCATGACGTTGCCTCGATCGGCTCGAAATTGCGAATGACACGGAAGCGCACCGAGGCGCCGACGGGAATCTGCCCCGCACGGTCGAGGTGGTGCGGCGCCACGCAGGCGATGACGGGGTAGCCGCCCGTCACCGGATGGTCGGCAAGAAAGAGCACGGGCTGGCCGCTCGGCGGGACCTGTAGCGCGCCGGCGACGGTGCCTTCGCTGGGCAGTTCGGCCTGCGCGAGTTCGGGCCGGCGTTCGAGCGCTACATCGCCCTCAAGGCGGATGCCGACGCGATTGCTCTGCGGCGTCACGCGCCAGGGCTGGGCGCACAGGCGCTCGATGCTGGCCGCGGTGAACCAGTCGGTGCGCGGGCCGAGGGCGATGTCGAGCAGGACTTCGGCGTCGCGGCGAGGCAGGTCGGTGGGCGGCGTTTCGTCGGGGCCGATGAGGGCCGCGCCGACAACGGGCAGGGCATCGAGCCGATCGCCGATGGCGAGCGGGCGCGGGCCGATGTGGGCCAGCGTGTCGGTGGCGCGGCTGCCGAGCACGGGCGCCACGTCGAGGCCGCCGCGCACGGCGAGGTAGTTGCGCAGGCCGGCGCGCGGCTCGCCGATGCGCAGCACGTCGCCGCGGCTCAGCGCCACGGCGCTGTAGGCGCGCACTGGCAGCGGGCGACCGGCCGCGTCGATGAGTTCGATGGGCGCGTCGGCACCGGTGATGGCGATGACGGCCTCGCCGTTGCACGCGAGTTCGAGGCCGCCGCAGGCGATCTCCAGTGCCGCGGCGTCAGCGATGTTGCCGACGAGGCGGTTCGCGGCGCGCAGCGCGGCGCGGTCCATCGCGCCGGAGACGGACACGCCCTGGCCGGCCTGGCCACGGCGGCCGAGGTCCTGGACGAGGACTTGCGGGCCGGTGCGGCGGATTTCGAGGAGGCCTTGCGCTGCTGTCTTCGACGTGGCGCCAAGGGCTTGACTCGGCGGCGTCGCGGCGGAATCTCTCGCCTCGACAAAGCGCACGCGCTGCCCCGGCTGCAGCAAGGCCGGCCGCTCGCGCGCGAGGTCCCACATCGGCACGTCGGTGATGCCGATCAGCTGCCAGCCGCCGGGACTGGCCTGCGGGTAGACGCCGCTGAAGCGCCCGGCCAGCGCCACGGCACCGGCGGGGATGCGCGTGCGCGGCGTCTTGCGGCGCGGCAGGTCGAAGATCGGGTCGCCGCCGGTGAGGTAGGCGAAGCCCGGCGCGAAACCGGTGAAGGCCACCGAGTACTCGCTGCCGGTGTGGCGGCGCACGACCTCCTCCGGCGTGATGCCGAGCAGTTGCGCGACTTCGGCGAGGTCTTCGCCGTCGTAGCGCACGGGGATCTCGATCAGCGCGCCGGCCGGCCGGCTGCCGCTCGCCGGGCGCACCTGCGAGATCGCCGCGGCAAGGGCCTGGAGCGAGGTCCGGTGCGGTTCGAAGTTCAGCAGCAGCGTGCGCGCCGCGGGCACGATCTGCGTGACGCCGTCCAGCGGCGCCGCTTCGAGCGCGGCCCACAAGGCCTGCGACTGCGCGAGGTCGTCGAGCTCGACGAGCATGGCGTCGAGGCTGACGGGCAGGAATCTCATGCCGGGCGGAACGAGCGGACGACGACGCCTTTGGCCTCGAGCGTCGCACGCACCTGGCGGGCCATCTCGACGGCGCCGGGGCTGTCGCCGTGCACGCAGATCGAGTCGGCCTCGATGCGCACGGTGCTGCCGTCCTGCGCCGTGACGACGCCTTCGCGCGCAAGGCGCAGCATGCGTGCGGCGATGTCGGCCGGGTCGTGCAGCACGGCGCCGGGCTGGGTGCGCGGAACGAGGCTGCCGTCGGGCATGTAGGCGCGGTCGGCGAAGGCTTCGGCGACGACGTGCAGGCCGGCGTCGCGCGCCCATTGGATCAGCGGGGAACCCGCCAGCGCGACCAGGCTCAAGCGCTGGTCGACGGCAAGCAGCGCGGCGATGACGTCGCGCGCCTGGCGCTCGTCCTTGGCGATCTTGTTGTAGAGCGCGCCGTGCGGCTTCACGTAGCTCACCTGCGTGCCGGCCGCGGCGGCGAGGCCGGCGAGCGCACCGATCTGGTAGATCACGTCGGCGCGCAGCTCGGCGCTGCCGACGTCCATGTTGCGGCGGCCGAAGCCGGCGAGGTCGGGGTAGGACACGTGCGCGCCGACGACGACGCCGCGCGCCGCGGCGGCCTTGAGCGTGTAAAGGATGCCGACCGGGTCGCCGGCGTGGAAGCCGCAGGCCACGTTGGCGCTGCTGACGATGTCGAGCATGGCGGCGTCGTCGCCCATGCGCCAGGCGCCGTAGCTTTCGCCGAGGTCGCTGTTGAGATCGATGGTGGAGGCGGTCATGTCATTGCCACATCAGGAAATAAAGCAGGAATACGTTGGCCACGAGCAGGGGCAGGGCGGTGGGGATCTGCGCGCGGATGACGGCGCGGTCGGGCAGCTCGAGCAGCGCGGCGGGCACGATGTTGAAGTTGGCGGCCATCGGCGTCATCAGTGTGCCGCAGTAGCCCGAGAGCATGCCGATGGCCGCGACGACGGCCGGGTTGGCGTGGAAGACGTTGATGAGCACCGGCACGCCGACGCCGCCCGTCATCACCGGGAAGGCGGCGAAGCCGTTGCCCATGATGATGGTGAACAGCGCCATGCCGACGGCGTACACGGCCACGGCGACGAAGCGCACGTCCATGTTGATGTAGTGCGTCGCGATGAAGGCCACGGCCTTGCCCACGCCGGCGTCCGAGAACACGAGGCCCAGCATGCCCAGCATCTGTGGCAGCACCAGCGCCCAGCCGAGCGCTTCGGTGAGGCGGCGCGACTCGCGCAGGCCCTGCACCGGCGACTCGCGCGTGAGCCCGCAGGCCAGCACCAGGCCGACGATGCAGCCCAGGCCCAGGCTCACGAGCGTCGCGTTCTTCGGATCGATCACGGCCTGGCCGCCGATCTTCAGTGCGGGCGCAGCCAGCGTGCCGGCCATGGCGATCACGGGAATCGCCAGCGCCGGGATGAAGAGCTTGTTGCCCAGGCGCTTGGCGCTGGCGGCGAGTTCGCCCAGCGAGCGCTGGACATGCTGGCCGGCACCGACGCCGCCGAAGCCGGCCAGCAGCGCCATCACGATGGCCAGCCCGCCGACCCACTCGGGCGGCAGCTTCTCGCCGACGAGAAAGACCACGGCATACAGGCCCCAGAACAGCGCGCTGGTGTAGCGGCGCGGGTGCGTGCGGTCGAGCAGCGTCATGCCGGCCGTGATCAGCAGGATCACGCCGACGAGGTAGAAGAGGTAGGCGATGGGGATCAGCATGGTCGGGTCTCCTGCCGGGCCGCCCCAAAGGAGGCCTGAGCCCCCTCGGGGGGCAGCGAGTGGAACGAGCGTGGGGGCTTCATGTCAGGCTCCCTTGGCGACTGCAGTCGCGTGCTCATCGGCAACCTTCGACAATTCGGCCGCCAGCGCGCGGTCGAGCCGGTGCAGGCGCCAGGCGTGGATGCAGAAGGCCGTCAGCGCCGTCGGGATGCCCCAGAGCGCCACGCGCATCGGCGCCACGTCGACGCCGGCTTCGTGCAGGAAGGTCGTCATCAGCGCGATGGCGCCGAAGGCCACGAACATGTCCTCGCCGAAGAACAGGCCGACGTTGTCGGTGGCGGCGGCGAAGGCGCGCAGCCTCTGGCGCACCGGGTCGGGCAGCTTGCCGAAGCGCGCCTCGGCCGCACCTTCGGTCATCGGCGCGAGCAGCGGCCGCACCATCTGCGGATGCCCGCCGAGGCTGGTCAGGCCCATCGCGGCGGTGAGCTGGCGCGCGGCGAGGTAGACGATCAGCAGCCGGCCGACCGTGGCCGAGCGGATCCGCGCGATCCAGTCCTGCGCGTGCTGGCGCAGGCCGTGGCGCTCGAGCAGGCCGACGACCGAGAGCGGCAGCAGCAGGATCAGCGGCAGGTTGCGCGTCTTGATGAAGCCCGTGCCGATGGTGGCGAGGATCTTCTGCAGCGGAAACCCGGCGGCGGCGGCCGTGGCCAGCGCCGTGACGATCACGACCAGCATCGGGTTGAAGCGCAGCACGAAGCCCGCGACGATGACCGCCACGCCGATCAGCGGCCAGAGCGGGACAGAGGAGGCGATCTCAGGAATCATGGCTTGGATCTCCGAAGATTGTTGAACAATCTTTTTAATGATGATCCACAAAACTCAGCGTTGCATTGGTGAAATCCCGTGCAAGTCGCGGTGCTATGCCATGAAATAGTTCAACAATGTCGCGCCGTACCCCCTCTGAATCCACCTCTCGATCGCCGGTCAAGCCGGCTCGCAAAGCCGCTCCCAAGGCCAGCGCTGCGCCGCCGCCGGCACTTCCCGCCGTGCCGCTGACGCTCAGCGAGCGCGTCGCCGAGACGCTGCGCCAGAAGATCACCGAGGGCGAGCTCGCGCCGGGCCAGCGCCTGTCGGAGCAGGCGCTCAGCGAAAGCCTGGCCATCTCGCGCAACACGCTGCGCGAGGTCTTCCGCACGCTGACCAAGGACGGCCTGCTCAAGCACGCGCCCAACCGCGGCGTGTTCGTGGCCGTGCCGAGCATCGCGTCCATCATCGACATCTACCGCGTGCGCCGGCTCGTCGAATGCCAGGCGCTGGCGCAGGCCTACCCGCGCCATCCGGCCAAGAAGCGCATGCGCGAGGCGGTCGAGACGGCGATGCGATGCCGCGAGCGGCAGGACTGGCTCGGTGTTGGCACGGCGAACATGGCCTTCCACCAGGCCATCGTCGAGCTGGCGGACAGCGAGCGGCTCAACCTGCTCTTTGCGCCGGTGCTGGCCGAACTGCGGCTGGCCTTCGGGCTGCTGCGCGACTCCGAGTTCCTGCACGCGCCCTATGTGGACATGAACCAGCGCCTGCTCGAGCTCGCCGAGGCGGGCGAGTTTGCGCGCGCGTCAGCCGAACTGCACGATTACCTCGTGCACTCGGAGCGCATCGTGCTGGCTGTCTATGCCCGCAGGATCCAGGACGGCGGGATGGACTGATCAAAGCCCGTTGAATCTGCGGTCTTCGGGTGCCCTTGATAATGACTCGGCACCTGGAACTGAACTCGCCTCCTCACATGCCGCATGACCTCCTGACCGTGTTCGTCGTGACGTTTCTGTCTGCGATCGGCGTTCCTGTTCCGGCCTTGCCGGTGCTGTTGCTGGCGGGCGCCGCCGCGGCGACGGATGCGCTGCTCGGCGTCGAGGCACTTGGTGTGGCGACGCTGGCCTCGGTGATGGCCTCGGCCGTCTGGTACGCCTCCGGCCGCCGGCTCGGACGCCGCGTGCTGACGCTGCTTTGCTGGATCTCGATCTCGCCCGACACCTGCATCCGCAAGAACGAACTCAGCTTTTCCAGGCGCGGCGCCTTGACGCTCGTCGTCGCCAATTTCGTGCCAGGGCTGTCGATCCTGGCGCCGCCGTTGGCCGGCGCCATGGGCATGCGCGCCGGGCAGTTCCTGCTGTTCAGCGCCTTGGGCGCGCTTTTGTGGGTGCTGGCCGGCCTGGCGGCGGGCTTCGTCTTCCAGGCGCAGATCCGGTGGCTGCTCGATGCCCTCAGCGAACTGGGCGGCGTGGCCGTTGTGGTCGTCGTGGCCTTGCTGGCGATCTACGTGGCGTGGCGCTGGCACCAGCGCCGCAGCGCCGCTCGCGAACTGGCCCGGTTCGAACGCATCGAGTCCGCCGCACTCGCAGCCCTGATGGCCCAAGGCGGCCGGCCCGTGATCGTCGATGTCCGTTCGCTGGCCTTGCGCACGGGACCGACCTCGCGTGTTCCCGGCGCCCTCCACATCGACCTGGCGGCACTGGAAGGGGCGTCGCTGGCGGACTGGCCCGATGGCGTCGAGGTGATCACGTACTGCGACTGCCCCAACGACGCCACCGCGGTGAAGGCCGCGCAACTGCTGGCGAAGCGGGGGCGCAAGGCGCGCGTGCTGGCGGGCGGGCTGGAGACCTGGACCGGCGCGGGCTACCCGATCGAAACCTTCGAAGTCCTGGAAAGCCCGCTCGTCGGGCAGGCGGCTTAGCGGACGTTTGCTCGCCCGCCGCGCCGCCCGTCTTCCATCAGAAGTGGAAGATCACGTCGCCGGACACGATGGTCTCGTAGGACTTGTTCGGCGCGATGCCCGCGTTGGAGTTGCCGTTGAAGGCGGCGGCGCCATGCGAGCGGTAGTACGCGATCTCAGGGCGC
>Ga0213872_10000223_pt1 | contig 50255 bp, 45 predicted proteins | sample VelepicomBERX_R2_FD_160071 | JGI IMG/M metagenome (GOLD analysis project Ga0213872, IMG submission 160071) | Rhizosphere microbial communities from Vellozia epidendroides in rupestrian grasslands, the National Park of Serra do Cipo, Brazil - RX_R2 | ecosystem: Host-associated > Plants > Roots >... | reverse complement strand
CCATTCAACCCTCGGAAATTTGCAAGGAATTGCCCCTATTTTAGCGAAACCTTGCAAATCCAAGGGGAGGTTTTTTCTCGTTTCGCCTTTAGGTTCAGGCTCCGTTCAATTATTCAGACCGGACTAGATAGAATCGCAGTCAAAAAGAAATCTGCGCGAATTGTCACGGCGTCGTTGCTGGTAAATTCTCATGGTAAGAAAATGACGGGGCCTCCGTTACGCTACCAGTTCGATAAGGCACAGGCGCAGGCATGGACTGAGTATCTGGATCGAAAGGCGGGGTGCAAAAGATTTTCATTCAAGAACTTGCGCGCGAAGGCTGCCGGCGATACTTCCGAAATTCGTGGCGATCAGGCTACCAGCGACTTGTTGGGGCATGAGACTTTACAAACTACACGCCGACACTATCTTCGCCGGGGTAAAGCGGTTCCTCCGACAAAGTGATGTGCATGTATGTTAGAGATTATTCTCCGAAAACACTTGAGCGATAACGCCCCCGATTGTCAGATAGGACAGCCCAGGATGCTGTTGTGGCCATTCGCTGCCGATTACCTCCATGGGCATGTGTCCACTCATAATTCCCAGGACCTCAATTCGTCCGTTTTTCTCCATAAAGACCGGACTGCCGCTGGAACCGGCAAAGGATAGACCTCCAACAAGGCACGTGTTAGGCGTTTGGATCGTTGTGTCTTCTAAGGAGTAGTCGATATTAGGTAACGACGCGATGGTGCATGAGCGTGCAATGGGCAAGTCGTATGCGGCACCTTTGCGAAGCTGGCCAGGAAAGCCGATGAAGAACAGGGAGTCCATGATTTCGACTGGCTCCGGGTGCTTAAAAAGGCTTATCGGCACACCCGTTAATTGCAAGTCACCGCCATTGGGTTTGAACAGCTTTGCTGGCCGTAGTATGGCAACATCAGAACGATCTTGGGGGAAGAAGATCGTGATGTCACTGGGTTCTAGCGTAAGCGGTTGAGTGTCACCACTGGGAAGTTTGGCGCTAGGGCTGTACGCCCTCATTGCTATGGTGGCCGACTTGAGGGAGTATTTCTCCCCTAAAGCGCGGTGCAGGCCTGGATCGACATTGTGGCGATTCGTCACGAAATAGGGATAGCCACCATCAGACATCACCCAAAACCCCGTTCCTGTACCTGTCTTGACGTTGCCTATGCCGTCCTGAAATACGGTTGTGATCCGTTGTGTAGCACCAACTAGCGAAGCGCGGGTGTATGGGATAGTCGGCATCAGTTTCGTCTTGGAAGCCTATGCTACCTATAAATAGTTAGGTGTTTTGCTGAGCTATGCCGTATTTGCGGAACTAACGACTTTGCGGCTCCAGGCATAAGTCATTGATTTAATTGGAGCGGGTGAAGGGAATCGAACCCTCGTATGAAGCTTGGGAAGCTGCCGTTCTACCATTGAACTACACCCGCATTGCCACGCATTCTAAGCGGCTTTTCAGGTAGATGGCAATCGGGCGGCCAAACCAATCTATCGGGCGCGCACTCAGCGCATCAGCGCGATCAGGATAATGATGGGTAGCGGTACGCCCAGCAGCCAAAGCAGAATGGAACGCATGTCGGTCTCCCTGTATCAAATGGTGCTGCGCATGAGTACGCGCGCATGGTCACGGTTACGGCCGCCGAAGGTCGCACACAGCGCGGCCACGAAGGCGCCCAGCAGCAGCGCGACAAACATCCACAGCGCCGAACGGGCGGCCGCCTTGCGCGCCGCTTCCGCCCTGGCCCTGACATCGTTGGCCGCCTGCAAGGCCTGGGCATAGATCAGGTCCACGCGCTGCCCGGCGTCGGCTTCCGCCAGGCCCGTGCGCCGGGCGATCAGCTGCGCGAGATAGGTGCGGTCTTCGCCGCTGATCTTGCCCGCCGACAGATCCGTCAACAGGATGCGATTGACCTCGCTACGCTGGCTGTCGGTGGCGCTGTCGCCGTTCGGCGCGCGCAGGAGCATGTCGGCGAAATAGGTATTGCCGCGGCCGGCCATCGAAGCCGCTGCGGTGGGCGCCGCCGCGTCGATGGCGCCGCTCAACACGGCGCGCAGGCCGCCGGACAGCACACCCACCGTGACCAGCGTCGCCACCGCCCACGCCAGCAAGCCGTGCGCGGTATCGCGGAAATGGACTTCGTCGCCGTGAATGCCGGCCCACTTCACGCGCAGCCGGCCGGCCATATACCCGCCGATGCCCGCCGCCGCCAACTGGGTGAAGGCGATCCACGCCACCGTCGCGCTGCCGACCGGCGTGGCGTTGTACTGGTAAGGCGAAACGGTCGACAACCCCAGGCCCATCCCCAGAATCAGCAGGATGAAGGACAAGGCGGCCGCCGCTGCGGCCCCGGCAAGAATGGCGCCCCACGAGACGCCGGAGGTAAAACTGTCCGCCAGTCCCGGCGCAATGGCGGGCGTGGCGGCTGAATGTAAAGCTTGCGTTTGCATGATGTCCCCCGCTGTTTGGCGATGAAAGCTGCTTCATCATGCCGCGCCCGGCGCTGCGGGTATGTTCGTACTCCAACATACCGGCGGGATTTTTCTCGCCCATTCCGTTGTGTTCACGCAAAAATCATGCTGTCAAGAAATTAATTGACACTTCAATCTGTTAGTATGTTTGCCTTCTTTATTGACATCATGCACAGGATTGCACATGCGCAGCACCACCCATGCGGCCGGCCGCGAGACCGTTCTGGAAGACGGCAAACCCATCGTCATGACGATGGATCTGAAGGGACGCCTGACCTACGCCAACTCCACCTTCATCGACGCCAGCGGTTTCTCCGATGAGGAATTGCGCGGCAGCCTGCAAGCTTCGCTGCAGCACGCCGACATGCCGCAGGAACTGGACGCCGACATGTGGCGCACCGTGATGTCGGGGGAGCCATGGCGCGGCCTGGTCAAGTACGCCCGCCAGGACGGCGGCTACTTCTGGTGCATCGCCAACGTCACGCCGGTGATCGAAAAAGGTGACACCACCGGCTTCATGTCGGTCTGCACCAAGCCCAAACGCAATCAGATCGAAGAGGCGGAACAGCTCTACCGCGCCGTCAAAGGCGGCAACGCGGACGGTATCCGCATCGAGCGCGGCGCGGCCGCCGCACAAGGCTGGCGCAAGCTGCAAAAGGCGCTGCGCGACATCACGCTGGCCCAGCGTCTGGGCCTGTGCTTCGGCAGCATGGCCGTGCTGGCGCTGTCGATATCCCTGCACGCTGTCCTGCCCTACGCCGAAGGCGCCCTGCACTTCCAGTCACTGCTGATGGTAGCCCTGGCCCTCTACGGCTGGCGCAACCTGCACAGCGCCGTGGTGGCGCCCATCCAGGCCAGCATCACCGCCACCCGCATCCTGGCCGGCGGCGACCTGACCACCCGCATGGCCGTCGACCGCCACGATGAACTGGGCCAGCTGCAAGCCTTTATCCGTCAGCTGAATCTGAACCTGGCCTCGATCCTGGTCGACATCCGTGGCAACTTCGCCCTCACCCGCAGCACCACCACACAGGTACGCACGGCCAATGCCGACCTGTCGGCGCGCACCGAGGCGCAGGCCTCCAACCTGGAACAGACCTCCGCCCACATGGGCCAGATCACCGACACCGTCAGCCAGACCGCCGACAACGCCAACACGGCCAGCGGCGTGGCCAGCGAGGCGACGGCCCTGGCCGAGCGCACGGGCGGCGCCGTGGCCCAGGTGGTGACCGCGATGAACGACATCAGCGCGTCGTCGCGCCAGATCGTGGACATCATCGGTCTGATCGACGGTATCGCCTTCCAGACCAATATCCTGGCGCTGAACGCGGCGGTGGAAGCGGCGCGCGCCGGTGAGCAGGGCCGTGGCTTTGCCGTGGTGGCGACGGAGGTGCGCAACCTGGCCCAGCGCAGCGCGGCGGCGGCAAAAGAAATCAAGACCCTGATCGACGCCTCGGCCGGCAAGATCGCCAGCGGCGCGGCAATGGCCGGCACCGCCGGCCAGGACATGGATGCGGTGATTGAGGCCATCGGCCGCGTGGCCGCCATCATGGGCGAGATCAGCGGCTCCACGCGCGAGCAAAGCAGCGGCGTCAATCAGGTCAAGGACGCCATCATGCAGCTGGACGAGGTGACGCGCCAGAACGCGCAGATGGTGGAGGAGGCATCGGCCGCCACCGGCGTGCTGGACCTGCAGGCGCAGGCGGTGGCCAAGGCGCTGGAAGTGTTCAAGCTGCCGCCGCAGTCCGGCGCCAGGGACAAGGCGTCCAGCGGCGTGGCGCGCACGGCGCCGCACCAGGCACGCGCTGTACAGCCACGGCTCGCAGCTTAAGACTTAGCGCTTAGCGCAGCGAGGACTGGAACTCAGCATCCTGCACGTTACCGAAGACGAAGCCTTCGGCCTGAAGCTGGACGATCACCGCCTCCAGCTTCTTCAATGTGTTGGGATGAATCTCGTGCATGAGGATGATGCCGCCTTTGCGGGCACGGGCGGCAGCCACCACATGGCCCACATAGTCGCTGCGGTACTGCAGCGGCACGCCGCAGGACAGCGCCTCTTTCACGTCCACCGATCCCGTCTTGTCGAAGGCCCAGTCACAGGAGTCGATATGCCAGCCGACGATGCGGTAGCCACGCTCCCGCACCAGATCATTCGTCTGGCACGATGAATTCCCGAAGGGGTAGCGGAACAGCTTGGGCTGCATATCCTGCACCAGCAGCTGCTCATTGCGCAGCACTTCGCTGCTTTGCTCCGCCACGCTGATGTCGTGGAAGTTGGGATGGTCCCAGGAGTGATTGGCGATCACCGAATGCTGCGCTTCGCGCACCTTGGCCACCAGTTCCGGATACTGCTCTGCTTTTTTACCGACCATGAAGAAGGTGGCGGAGATGTGGTACTTCTTCAGCAGGGCCAGGATTTCTTCCGTCGCGCCGGGCGAAGGGCCGTCATCGAAAGTCAGCGCCACGCGATTCAGCGGCGGCGGCGTGGCGATCTCCGATTCGTACTTGCAGTTCAGCTCCAGCTCCTTGGGATCCTTCTCCATCCGGTCGGCCAGGCGCTTCAGATGATGCTTGCGGACCAGCTCATGTTCGTCCTCGATGCTGACGGCGGCGTGGCAGTGGAAGGCGACCAGCGCCAGCGCGGCGGCGCTCATGAAATGGCGGAGCATAGACGGCAATGAAGTGGTTTAAACGGCCGCTACTATAACCCACTGCTATTGACATTCCCAACACCCGCCGCTGTAATAGATCCCTTCTCTGCAAAGCATAGGATGACGCATGAAAGCACGTACCCTGGCTGCAAGCGCTGCGCTTGCGCTCTCTGTTCCTGCGGCCTATGCCCAAGGCATACAAGCGGCGCCAGTACCGCCGCCGCCCGCGCTGGATCCCATCAGCGTGCTGGTCGGCCAGCTCGACCTGGAAAAGTACAAGTCCACCATCAAGGGCCTGACCCAGTTCGGCGACCGCCGCCAGGGTACGGAGCGCAACCGCAAGGCGCTGGACTGGATCGCGGCCCAGCTGCAATCCTATGGCTGCGCGCCCGAGCGCCTGCAATACCAGTACACCCAGCCCGCTCCTGATGCGCCCGCGCCCAAACGCGCGCCCGGCATCCCCAGCGGCGGCGCGGGCGGCCCGGCGGGACAAGGCGGCAGCACCTTGTTCGGCGACCGCGCGCCCATCGGCGTCAACACCGATCCCATGAAACAGCCCGACGAACGCCTGCGCGCGCTGAACGCGGAACAGACGCCCGTCGGCACTTCGCTGCGTGAAGACGTCTACTGCACCAAGGTCGGCACCAAACACCCGGAAGAGATGTACATCGTCAGCGCTCACATGGACGGCATCGGCTTTGGCGAGGCGGCCAACGACGACGGCTCCGGCACGGCGCTGGCGATGGAGCTGGCCCGCATCTTCAGCCAGCCGGGCGTGGAGACGGAGCGTTCGATCCGCTTCGCCCTGTGGAATAACGAGGAGACGGGCCTGCACGGCGCGGCCGCCTACGTCGAGCAGCGCAAGAATCTGCAGGGCGTCGAATCGCCCAAGGGTTCGGGCAAATATCCTGAACCGAAGTGGCTGGGCATGATCCAGCACGACATGATGATGTGGGACCACGGCATGCCGGTGCCCAAGCTGGACGCCGGCGGCAAGCCCGTGCTGGATACGCAGGGCAAACCGGTTTACGTCTCGCCGCCGGAGCAGCGGCGCGAGGCGGACGTCAACATCGAATTCCAGGCCGCGTCCAAACAGGCCGACGCCTCGGCCAGACTGGCCTGGGCCTTCCGCGCCGCCAACGACAAGTACGCGGCCAACTATCCTGCCGCCGTCGGCTTCCACATGACGAACACGGATTCGACGCCGTTCATGGACATCGTGCCCTCGATCTCCCTGCGCGAGAACGAGCGCGGCATGCAGATCGGCGCCGGCTGGGATCCCAACTGGCACCAGCCGTCCGACGTCTACGGCACCTATTCGGACAAGGACTTCCTGCTTGGCCTGAACGCGGCCCAGACCACGCTGGCCGGCGTGGCCCAGCTGGCTGGCGCGAAGCTGGCGCGCTAGCGTCCCAGCAGCACCAGCGCGTCGCGCGGCAGGCCGTTGGCCTGGGCCACCATCGAGGCGCCGGCCTGCTGCAGGATCTGGCTGCGGGTCAGCTGCATCGTCTCGCTGGCGTAGTCCGTGTCGCGGATACGCTCGCGCGCGGCGGACAGGTTGAGCGCTTCGCTGTTCGCATTGTCATAGGCTTTTTCCAGCCGGTTCTGGGTCGCGCCCAGGTAGGCACGGATGGAGTTGGCGCTGTCGATCTTGCCGTCGATGTAGTCCAGCGCCTGGCTGGCGCCATTGGCGCTGGTCAGGTCGATGTGCTGCTCGCCGCCGCTGCTGGCCGAGCGCAGGATGGTGACAGTGTTGCCCGTCGGGGTGGATGCCTGCAGACCCGCCGAAAAGCCCGCCGCGCCAGGATTCAGTCCACCCACCGAGATATTGTGCGTATAGCCGCTGGCCGTATCCGTCACCTGCACAATGCCGTGGTGGACGCCCGCCGCCAGCCCGATCACGCCCGCTCCCGCGCCGACGATGTTGATATCGCGCCCGTCCGCCGCGTTCAGGCTCAGCGTGGAGCCGGAGGCGCTGGCCGACACGCCCGTCGCGCCCGAGGCGCCGTTGATGGCCGCCGCAGCAGCAGCCGCCAGCGCAGTGCCGTTGGCGCCGGAGATCGCGCCCAGCGCCACGCCGTTGATGCTGATGCCGCCGCCCGCGACCGCGCCGCCGCCCGCCGCCACGCCGGTGCTCAGGTCTGTGCTGGCCGACGCCGCCACGCCGCCCTTGGGCGCCGCCGCGTTGATGGCCGCCGCCACCGCGAAGGCGCTGGCGTTGCTCTGTCCCGGCTGCGCGCCCGCCACCGAGGCCCCGATGGCCGTGTTGTTCAGCACCAGCGCGCCCGCCGTCAGGGCCTGCCCGGCCTGGGCCTTGATCACCACCTGCTGCTCCGGCACGTCGACGCTGATATTGCCCAGGCCCGCCGGCGCGAACAGGCGGGGAATGGCCACGTCCAGCGTATCGCTGGCGCCCGCTCCCACTTGCAGCCGGGTGGAATAGGAGCCGTCCAGCAGATTCAGACTATTGAACTTGGTGTCGGAGGCAATCTGCAGATTCGACTGCACCAGCGCGTCGGCCTCCTTCTGCAAGGCCTGGCGGTCGCTGTCGCTGTTGGTGTCGTTGGCCGCCTGCACGGCCAGCTCGCGGATACGCTGGAAATTGTCCACCACCTGGCCCACCGCGCCATCGGCCACCTGCAGCAGGGAGACGCCGTCGTTGATATTGCGCGCCGCCTGGTTGAAGCCGCGCACGCCCGCCGTCAGTCGCTCCGAGATGGCCAGCCCTGCCGCATCGTCGCGGGCGGAGTTGATGCGCTGCCCGCTGGACAGCCTTTCCATGCTCGTGGCCAGCCCCTCGCCAGCGCGCTCATAGGCGCGCTGGGCGTTCAAGGATGCGAGGTTGGTGGTGATCTGCATGCCGGCCGGGAAAGGTTGTCAAAGACAGACGGCAGAATGCCGCCTGTCGACCAATTAACGGCCGGAAACAGTCAGTTCTTTAGCCGGGCAGCAGCTCCAGCCGCTCGCGCGCCTGGGCCAGTTCGCCCGGATCCATGCGGGAGGCGACGGTTTTGAGGTATTTGGCGGCCGTCTGCATGCCGTGGCGTTCGGCCATGGTCAGCCACAGCCAGGCCTGGGGCAGATCGGACTGCACGCCCTGGCCGCTGAGGTACATCAGGCCCAGGTTGAACTGGGCCCGCACATGGCCCTGGCGGGCAGCGTGCAGATACCAGTCGTGGGCCACGCCGTAGTCGCGCGCCACACCCTGGCCATTGTCGTAGCGCAGGGCGAGGGCGAACTGCGCCTGCGTGTGTCCCTGTTCGGCCGCCTTGCGGTACCAGTGGATGGCTTGCGCGCCGTCCGGCTGCGGACCTTCGTCGTTGTCGAACAGGAGGCCCAGGCTGTACTGGGCGGCGGCGTAATCCTGCTCGGCGGCGCGGTGGTACCAGCCCATGGCCTTGCGCTGGTCCTGCGGCACGCCCTGGCCGTTCTCGTAGCGCAGGCCCAGGTCGAACTGGGCGCGCAGGTGGCCTTGGTCGGCCGCCTTGCGGTACCAGAAGATGGCTTCCTGGTGGTCCTGCACCACGCCGTGGCCGTTGTCGTACAACAGACCGAGGTGATACTGCGCGGCGGGGAAGCCCTGCTCCGCCGCCTTGCGGTACCAGAACTGCGACTGCTCGTAATCCTGCGGCACGCCCTGGCCATGGTCGTAGCGCAGGCCCAGGTTGTTCTGCGCCGCAGCGTGGCCCTGCTCGGCCGCCTTGCGGTACCAGTCCAGCGCCTTCTGCTCGTCGCGCGGCACGCCCTGGCCGTTATCGTAGATCAGGCCAAGGTTGAACTGCGAGCTGGCGTGGTCCTGCTCCGCCGCGCGGCGGTACCACATGATCGCTTTCTGCGGATCGGCGGCGATGCCTTCGCCCTTGTCGAAGCGCAGGGCGAGGTTGAACTGCGCCGGCGCATAGCCCTGGTCGGCCGCCTTGCGGAACCAGGACATGGCCTGGCCCACGTCCTCCGCCACGCCCTGCCCGTTGGCATAGCGCAGGCCGAGGTTGAACTGGGCGCGCGGATAGCCCTGCTCCGCCGCCTTGCGGTACCAGGCGATGGCCTGCTTGAAGTCCTGCGGCACCCCCTTGCCCGTGTCGTACATCATGCCAAGGTTGTTCTGCGCGCCCGCGTCGCCCTGCTCGGCGGCCTTGCTGAACCAGTGCATGGCCTGCCCGCTGTCCGCCTCCAGTCCCTGTCCCTTGGCGTACAGCCAGCCCAGGTTGTACTGGGCGGCGGCATAGCCCTGCTCCGCCGCCTGCAGATACCAGCGCGCCGCCTCGTGGAAGCTCTGCTCCACGCCTTGGCCCTTCTGGTACATCACGCCCAGGTTGTACTGCGCGTGCTCCAGGCCCGCGTTGGCGGCCAGGCGGTACCAGTTCACGGCCTGCTCGAAGCTCTGCTCCACGCCCTGGCCGTTGAAATACATGAAGCCCAGGCTATGCTGGGCATTGGCCACGCCGCGCTCGGCCAGCTGCTTCACGCGCAGGAATTCCGCCGTGTAGGTGCTGCCGGAAGAGGCGTCGGCCTCGGTCGGGCTGTATTTCTGCATGGGCGGCTCAGGCCTGGATGGCGATCATGGCCGGCGCCGCGTCCACGGCGGGCAGCGCGTGCAGGGTCGGCGCATTGAGCCGGCTCTGGTCCTGCAGCACCGTGATGAAATTCGTCAGCGAGATGGGGCGGTAGTAGAAATAGCCCTGCATCGTGGTGCAGCCGTGCGCCTGCAGATAGCGCGCCTGGATCTCCGTCTCCACGCCTTCCGCCACCAGGTGCAGACCCAGGCCGCGCGCGATGGAGATGATGGCCAGGATGACTGGATAGTGGCCGCTCTCGTCGTGGATCTCCTTGACGAAGCTCTGGTCGATCTTGATCGTGTGGATGGGGAAGCGGTGCAGATACGACAGCGAGGAATAGCCCGTGCCAAAATCGTCGATCGCCACCGACACGCCCAGCTGGCACAGCTTGTTCAGCTGCTCGATGGCGTAGTGCGGATTGCGGATACAGATGTTCTCCGTGATCTCCACCTCGATCTGCGCCGGCGAAATACCGTAGCGGGTCAGCGCGCCGCGCATCTTCTCGAAGAAGTCGCCCCGGTCCAGGTATTGCGGCGACAGGTTCAGCGACAGGCGGATCGTATCGCCGCCGGCCGCGTTCCACTGCAGCAGGTCGCGGCACAGGGCGCCGATCATCCAGTCCGAGATCGGCAGCATCAGGCCATTCTCTTCGGCGAAAGGCAGGAACTCGCCCGCCGACAGCAGGCCGCGCTGCGGGTGGTTCCAGCGCATCAGGCCTTCGGCGCCGATGATGCGGCCCGTGGCCACGTCGATCTGCGGCTGGTAGTACATTTCCAGTTCGTTCTGCTCCAGCGCCTTGCGCAGGCTTTGTTCCAGCGCGATCTTCTGGTGCGACACGTCCAGCATGGAGTCGTGGTAGAAGCTGTGGCCGTTCTTGCCCAGCGCCTTGACCTGGTACATGGCGATGTCGGCGTGGCGCAGCAGTTCGTCGATGGTCTCGCCGTCGCTCGGGTAGATGGCGATGCCGATGGAGGCGGAGATATGCACTTCGTGCCCGTCGAGGTCGAAGGGTTTGTGCAAGCTTTCCAAAAATTTGTCAGCAATATGCTTGGCATCGGCGCGGTCGCGCAGTTCCGGCAGGACGATGGTGAATTCGTCGCCGCCCTGGCGCGCCAGCGTGTCGCCGCGGCGCAGGCATTCCTTCAGGCGGATCGCCACCTGCTGCAGCAGCTCGTCGCCCTTGACGTGGCCCAGGGTGTCGTTGACCAGCTTGAAGCGGTCCAGGTCGATGAACATCACGGCCAGCTCGGTGAGCTTGCGCTTGGCCTGGATCACGGCCAGTCCCAGGCGGTCCTTGAACAGCATGCGGTTCGGCAGGTCGGTCAGGATGTCGTGGTAGGCCTGGTAGGAGATCACTTCCTCCGCGCGCTTGCGGTCGGTGATGTCGCGCGCCACGCCATAGGTGCCGAAGAACTCGTGCTTCTTCACCTCGTGGTCCGGCACGTGCATGCCGATCGCGTTGAGCGAGATCGTCATCAGCGTGTTGTTGAAGGTGCGCTCCACGCCGCCGCCCGCGTGCGGCGCGCACTTCAGGCGCAGCTCCACGTTGCGCGAGGCGCGTTCGTCCACGCGGCGCTCGTTGAAGGCGTAGCGGGCGCGCTCCTGGTCTTCGTCGTGGACGACGATGGAGTAGTGCTTGCCGATCAGCTCTTCACGCGTATAGCCCAGCAGCTGCTGCGCGCGGTCGTTGATGAAGGTGAATTTGCCTTCGTGGTTCAGCGTATAGATGATGTCGGGCGAGCTGTCCACCAGGTAGCGGTACATCTTTTCCGAGTTTTCCAGCTTGTTGGCGATGCGCTCGTTCTCCACCGCCAGCTTGCGCTTCTGCAGCGCGTTTTCCACCGTCTTCAGCAGCTCTTCGCGGCTGTAGGGCTTGCGCAGGTAGTCGTAGGCGCCGCGTTTCAGGGCGCCGATAGCCGCTTCAATGCCGACATCGCCCGACATCACGATCACATCGCCGTCGATGCCCTTGGCGTTGATGAAGTCCATGATCTCGTGGCCGCTCATGTCGGGCAGGCGCAGGTCGAGCAGGATCAGGTCGAATTTCAGCTTGTTCAGCTGGGCCAGGGCTTCGCTGCCGCAGGTGGCCGTCACCAGGTGGTAGTCTTTATCGCGCAGCAGCTCGTAGAGGGAGGCGAGCAGGCGCGGCTCGTCGTCGACCAGCAGCAGGCGCGGCCAGTTGTCGGAGGCGAGGGTCACTGCGGCGTGGACTTCCGCGGTAGGGTCAATGGCAGCAATGGCGCTGACTGGTGGCTGGTTCATCATGGCTTTAAACGGAATCCATCGCCCGCGCTTGCGCGTTGGCGACCTGGCTGGTGCTGCCACGGGCCGGCAGCAGAATTTCGAACGTGGTACCCGTCTTGCCCGAGCGGCAGGTGATCAAGCCCTGCATCTTCTTCACCAGGCCGTGCACGATGGACAGGCCCAGGCCGTGGTGCGCGCCCTCCTTGGTGCTGCGCACGGGCGAGAACAGGTTGGCCAGCACCTCGGTCGACAAGCCCGGTCCCGTGTCGCTGACGACCAGCTCCAGGTACAGCTTGCGCTCGCGGTTGACGAGGCCGCGGTTGGCGATCTCGATGCGGCCGCCGTCCGGCATGGCCTCGATGGCGTTCTTGATCAGGTTGACCAGGATCTGCTTCAGCGTGTCGGCGTCGCCGTCGATCTCCGCCGGCTCCTCCTGCATGCGCACGACGATCTGCACCGAGGCAGGCACGAAATCGGTGGCGCGGAACAGCCGCAGCACGTCGTCCACGACGCGCGCGACATCGGTATAGCTGCCCGCTTCCGTCGGCTGCAGATCGGCCAGGCCGTTGATCAGCTGACCCACGCGGTCGATTTCCTCGTTCAGGATGGACATCTCGCCCACCACCGGCTCGCGCTTGGCCAGCTTGCCGTCCAGGACCGACAGATAGTTCTTGATGATGGACAGCGGGTTGTTCACCTCGTGCACCACGCGGCGCGAGGCTTCACGGTATTCTTCCGCCACATGGGCGATCTGGCGCTTGGCGTGTCCGCGCTCGCTCAGCGCCGTCTCCAGCGAGGCGCCGGCCTGGGTGCCGAAGGAGAGCAGGAAGCGCTCGCGCTTCTGGTACAGCGGCATCTGCCAGTTGGCCACGCCGCCCACCAGCAGGCCCAGGCAGCGCTGGTTGGCCACCAGCGGCAGGCACACCAGCGATTCGGTGCCGAGGATGCGCAGCAGCTGTTCTTCCGCCACGTTGAGCGAGGGCGTTTCGCGGTTGAGGAAGGCGATGCGGCGTTCCAGCGCGGCGTCGGCCACCACGCCGCCTTTGCCCAGCGGGATGGAGAATTCGGCCAGCCGTTGCTGCTGCTCGCCCGCCGCCACGCCGACCAGGGCGTGTCCCGTCGGGTTCTCCATCAGCACCAGGGTGGCGTCGAAGTCGAACAGGATGCGCGCCGAGCGCGTCATCGACTCCAGCAGGCTCATTTCGCCCTTCTGGCGGGAGAAGGTCTGGCCCATCTCGGACACCAGCACCATATTGCGCACTTCTTCCGACAGGCGCTGCTGCACGGGATCGACAGGCGCCGGAGCGAAGGCGGGCGGCGTGGCCACATCGTCCGCGCCGGCCAGCTCGATGCCCAGGTAGGCGGCCGATTTCTGCACCTGCAGGTCGGCGTTGCGCACGATCTGCTCCAGCACGTCCAGCTCCAGGCTGCACAGGCCGATGGCGCCGTCGATGGCGGGCGCCAGTTCTTCATCGTTGCGGTGGCTGCACAGCACATGCGACAGGCGCACGATGCGGATCAGCGGGTGGGCCGATTCCAGGCGAGCGATCGGCTCGTGGTGATAGAGCACGGAGTCGGCCAGGAAGGAATCCAGGTGCCAGCGTTCGATCAGCCAGGCGCCCGCTTCCGAGTGGGTGATCTGCAGGGTGCGCTGCTCGACGGCGCACAGGTCTTCATCGTCGCGGGCGGTGAAGTTGAAGGCGTATTCCTTGGGCGCCGTGGCCAGCAGGGCCAGGCGGCCCACATTGTGCAACAGGCCCGCCAGATAGGCTTCCTCGACGTGCGGGTATTCCATGCGCCGGGCGATTTCGCGCGCGATGACGGCCGTCGTCAGCGAGGTTTTCCAGAAGCCGCGCAAATCGGTGCTGCTGGAATGGGGGAAGCTGTTGAAGGTCTGGAAGACGGATTCGCTGATGACCAGCGTCTTGATCATGTCCGTGCCGAGGGAGACCAGCGACTGCTCCAGGTTCACGGCGCGCGTGTTGCGGTGGTAGGCCGAGCTGTTGGCGACGGTGAGGATCTTGCTCGTCATCGCCGCGTCCTTGGCGATCAGGGCGGCCAACTCCGGCATGCCCGCGTCATCGGCTTGCAAATGTTCGATCAGCTTGATGAGTATCTGCGGCATGGCCGGCAGACGGGCAATCAACAAGCGATTGCGAATATCGTGATCAGGTTGCTGCATCGTATCAAACATTGCCGCCAATGGACTTCGGTTAAGGGAAGCGCCCAACGGCGTTGCACTTCCACGGTTATTGTTCACTACTTATGGGTCTCGCTGAATGTTATCTTAACATAAACTCATGTAATAACTTAACAGCAAGGAAAATTTCCTACTAAACTTTTTAACTTTTCCTGCCGTTAAGATTTATCGCCCGGATGGCGTAGTAGCATGAACCGGTAATAGCGGGACGTCAACCATAAAACAAGAGCAAGAGTACAAAAACCCACTTGACCGGCGGCTAACAGCAGCACGGAATGTGATAGCGAGGGGGCGATCACCCCCGCCACGATGGCGCCCAGCAGGGTGGTGCCGAAGGACTGGCAAGATGCTACCGTGCCGCGGATATGGGGGAACAAATCCAGTGCCAGCAGAGTGGCGGCGGGCGCCACGACCGACATGCCGAAGGTGTAGAAGAACAGCGGCAGGACGGTCCACGGCAGGGCCGGCGGCAGCCAGAGGTGATACAACAGGTTGGCCACGGATGCTGTTATCAAAAAGCAAAAACCGATGCCAATTTGTCGCGAAAAAGCCATACGGCCGGCGATGCGGTTGGCCGCCAGGGCGCCGAGGAAGATGCCGCTCACGGCCGGAATGAAGAGCCAGGCGAACTGGCCGGGCCCCAGGTGCAGGTGCTGCGGCAGCAGCACGGGCGCCGACGAGATGTAGACGAACAGCCCGGCAAAATTCAGCGCCACGACGCCGGACTTCATGTGGAACAGGGGCGAGCGCAGGATTTCGCCGTAGCTGTGCATCAGGTGGCGCGGATTGAAGGGCTGGCGTTTTTCCTGCGGCAGCGTCTCCGGCAGTCGGCGGTAGCAGTACAGGAACAGCACCACGCTATAGGCCACCAGTGCCAGGAAAATCGCGCGCCAGTCGAACAGGGTGACGATCCAGCCGCCCAGCACGGGCGCGATGGCGGGGCCGATGGAGAAGAACATCGTCACCATGGACAGCAGCCGGACCGCCGCCGCGTCTTCATACAAGTCACGGATGATGGCCCGCCCCACCACCACGCCCGCGCCGGACGACACGCCCTGCATCACGCGGAAGGCCCACAGGTAGTGCACCGTATGCGAGGCGGCGCAGCCCAGGGTGCCGATGGTGAACAGCACCAGCGACACCAGCACCACATTGCGGCGGCCGAAGGCGTCCGACAGCGCGCCATGCCACAGCACCATGCAGGCGAAGGACAGCATGTAGAGGCTGAGGCTTTGTTGCACCTCCAGCGGCGTCGCGTGCAGCGAGGACTGGATCGAGGGGAAGGCGGGCAGGTAGGCGTCGATGGAGAATGGCCCCAGCATCGACAGCGCCGCCAGCAGGGCGGCCAGCGCGCCGGCGCTGAGCATCTTGCGCTTGGCCGGCTGCGGCTCGGGAATCTCTGCCGCCGGATCGGGCGGCATGGTGGCGGGAGGCGTGGGGAACATTCGTGGTCGGAGTTAGCACATTAGCGTATGCACGTCGTCCCCGCGAAGGCGGGGATCCCATTTTGCTTGCGCCGCCTCGACGCAGGCAAATGGGATTCCCGCCTGCGCGGGAAGTCGCGGCCACCAGTGGCGGCCACGACAGACTGATTAATTTTCTTTAGGTTTGGCTTGTTCGCGGCGATTGAAGCCGGCCACCATGTCGAAGCGGAACAGGCGGCATTCCAGCGCGCCGTTGAAGAATGGCGTCTTGCGCGATTCCTTCAGGCGCAGCATCTTCGGCAGGCCCAGGTCGGCCGTGAACAGATAGGCGGTCCAGCCGGCGAAACGCTGCTTCAGCGTGCCGCTGAAAGCGGAGTAGAAACTGTTCGCCAGCTCGTCTTCCGGCAGGGTGGAGTCGCCGCGCACGCCGATACGCTCGCCGTACGGTGGATTGGTCAGCAGGATGCCCGGCTGCTCGGTCGGCGCCTTCACTTCCTGCGCCTCGATCTGCTTCAGCGGCACCTCGAACAGGATACCCGCGCTGCGCAGGTTATGCCGCGCCATGGCCACCATGTCGCCCGAGATGTCGCTGCCGAAGATGGTCGGCTCGGCCGGCAGCGGATTGGGCTTGACGGCGGCCTTCATGCCCTGCCACACCGAGACGTCGAAATCGTGGAACTTCTCGAAAGCGAACTTGCGGCGCGCACCGGGTGGCACGCCCTGCACCATCTGCGCCGCTTCGCACAGGATGGTGCCGGAGCCGCACATCGGATCGAACAAGGGCACGCCCGGCTTCCAGCCCGAGACGCGCAACAGGCCGGCGGCCAGGTTCTCGCGCAGGGGTGCGTCGCCCGTCTCCGTGCGCCAGCCGCGCTTGAACAGCGCCTCGCCCGAGGTGTCGAGGTAGATGATGAACTGGTTCTGGTCGAGGAAGCCGGCGATGCGCATGTCCGGCTCTTTCGTGTTCACCGAAGGACGCTTGTTGTACTGGTCGCGGAAGCGGTCGCAGATGGCGTCCTTGATCTTCAGCGTGGTGAACTCCAGCGATTTCAGCGGCGACTTGACGGCGGTGACGTCAACGCGGATCGTGTGATCGTAGCTGAACCACTCTTCCCACGGCTGTTCCAGCACCAGGTCATAGATATCGTTTTCGTTCTTGTAGCTGCGCACGCCCATGCGCATCAGCACGCGCGAGGCGATGCGCGAGTGCAGGTTCATGAGGTAGGCGTCTTCCAGCACGCCGGAGGCATGCACGCCGCCCGGCACCTGGTTGTGCACCTTCATGGTGGTGCTGTGCTGGGCGATCTCGCCCAGTTCTTCGGCAAGCGCCGCTTCCATGCCGCGTGGGCATGGGCAGAAAAATGATGGCATAGGTGTACCCTTTATCCGTTAATTGCTGATTTACTGATTACTTCTTCATTGCCCGCTCGAGGAAGTCCAGGCGGTCCTGGCCCCAGAAGCTTTCTCCATCGAGCACATACCACGGCGAGCCGAATACGCTGGCCGCGATGGCGTCATCCGTGTTGCGGTCATACTCGGCCTGCACGCTGGCCGTCTCCGACGATTTGAGCAGCGCGCGGCCGTCCAGATCGAGCCCGCCGGCGATCAGTGCCAGCGTCTCTTCGTCGGCGATGTTCTTGTCCTCGGCCCACAGCCCGCGCATGATGGCGCCCGCCAGTTCCAGCGCCACGTCGGTGCCGTGCGCCAGGCGGGCGGCGATCACCAGCTTGCCCGACATATCCGGCGGCACGGGGAAGAACTTCGGCTGCACATTCAGCGGCGCGCCGAGGTATTCCGACCAGCGCGCCAGTTCCGTCAGGCGGTAGGCCTGGCGCTGCGGCGCGCGCTTGGCCAGCGGCAGGCCGCCGGAAACGGCCAGCACCCTGCTCAGATCGAGGGGACGCACCTCGACCTGCACACCGTTCTCGCGCGCGATGGCGACAAAGCGCTCATGACCCAGATAGGCCCAGGGCGAATGCATCGAGAAAAAATACTGGCAGACTTTGCTCATTGCGTCCCTCATTAATCAGAATGGCTTGACCACGACCAGAATCAAAATGGCCAACAACATCAACACGGGCGCTTCGTTAAACCAGCGGAACCACTTGTGATCGCGCTGATTCTCGCCACGTTCGAACTTCTTCAGGATGCCGCCGCAGGCATGGTGATAGCCGCTGGCCAGCGCCACAAAGAACAGCTTGGCGTGCAGCCAGTGCGGCATGTCCCAGCCGTACAGCAGGTAGACCAGCCATGCGCCGAAGATCATCGCCATCAGCGACAGCCACATCGAAAAACGATACAGCTTGCGCGCCATGAGCAGCAGACGCGCCGTCGCTGCCTTGTCCGTTTCCATCGCCAGATTGACGAAGATGCGCGGCAGGTAGAACAGGCCCGACATCCACGAAATCACAAAGAAAATGTGCAGCGATTTAACCCAGAGCATAGGCTTCCTGTCTTAGTTACAAATTTTAATTACGAACCTCACCGTGGCCGAACACCACGTACTTCAGCGAGGTCAGTCCTTCCAGTCCAACGGGGCCGCGCGCGTGCAGCTTGTCGTTGGAGATGCCGATTTCCGCGCCCAGGCCGTACTCGAAGCCGTCCGCGAAACGGGTCGAGGCGTTGACCATCACCGAGGCCGAATCCACTTCGCGCATGAAGCGCAGCGCGTCGGTGTAATCCTCGGTCACGATGGCGTCGGTGTGCCTGGACGAGTAGCGGTTGATGTGCTCCATCGCCTGCTCTATATCGTCCACCACCTTCACCGCCAGGATAGGCGCCAGATACTCGGTCGACCAGTCTTCCTCCGTCGCCGCCGCCAGATGAGGATAGCCGGACAGGATGGCGTAAGCCTCGGAATCGGCCCGCAGCTCCACCTGCTTGGACGCATACAGCGTCGCCAGCGATGGCAGCACCTGCGGCGCGATCGAGCGCGCCACCAGCAGCGTTTCCATCGTGTTGCAGGTGCCATAGCGGTGGCACTTGGCGTTGAACGCGATGTTCAACGCTTTCTGGATATTCGCCTTGCCGTCGATATAGACGTGGCAGATGCCGTCCAGGTGCTTGATCATCGGGACAGTTGCTTCTTCCATCAGGCGCGCGATCAGGCCCTTGCCGCCGCGCGGCACGATCACGTCCACGTATTCCGGCATGGTGATGAGCGCGCCCACGGCGGCGCGGTCGGTGGTGTCGACCACCTGCACGCCATCGTCGGGCAGGCCGGCGCCGGCCAGTCCTTCCTTCACCAGCTTGGCCAGCGCGCGATTGCAGTGAATCGCCTCCGAGCCGCCGCGCAGGATGGTGGCGTTGCCGCTCTTGATGCACAGGCCCGCCGCATCCACCGTCACATTGGGACGCGATTCGTAGATGATGCCGATCACGCCCAGCGGCACGCGCATCTGGCCCACCTGGATGCCGGTCGGGCGGTATTTGAGGTTCGTGATTTCGCCGATCGGGTCCGGCAGCGCCACGATCTGGCGCAGGCCCTCGACCATCGTTTCAATCGCCTTGTCGGACAGCGCCAGGCGATCCAGCATGGCCGGCGCCAGGCCGTTGGCGGCGGCGGCGTCCATATCCTGCTTGTTGGCGGCGCGCAGCAGATCGGCGTCGCGCTCGATGGCGTCCGCGATCAGCGTCAGGGCGCGGTTGCGCGTCGCGCTGTCGGCGCGGGCCATGGCGCGCGACGCCTGGCGCGCCTGGCGGCCCACTTGTTCCATGTACTGCTTGATGTCCATCGTCTTCCCGTTCGCGTTGATTAACCCCGCGCGACTTTCAATGCCAGTTGCAGCATCGCGTCCCACGCGTCGCCCGCAAACGCTTTCGCGCGCAGGCCCTTGATCATCTTGTCTACTTGGGCCGCATCTTTAAGGGCCGCCTCCAGCGTGGGCAGCGAGATACGCCGCAAAGCCGGGTCCATCATGCGCTCTTTCGGACCCCAGATACGGTATTCCTTCAGCAACGCGCCGAGAGGGCGTCCTTGCGCCATCCCTGCCTTTAATTTTAGCAGCGTGCGAATTTCCTCGCTGACCGCCCACAGCACCAGCGGCAGCGCTTCGCCCTCGCCTTTCAAGCCTTCCAGCATGCGCAGCAGACGGGCCGGATCGCCCGCCAGCATGGCCTCACTGAGCTTGAATACATCGTAGCGGGCCACATTCAGCACCGCGTCATGCACTTGTTCGTAAGTGAGCTTGCCCTGCTCGTGCAGCAGGCCCAGTTTCTGGATCTCCTGATGCGCGGCCAGCAGATTGCCCTCCACCCGGTCGGCGATGAATTCAATGCTCTGGCGGTCGGCGCTCTGGCCCTGCGCCGCCAGGCGCTGGCCGATCCACGCCGGCAGATGCGGACGCTCCACCTGCGGAATGTCGATATACACGGCGGCCTGCTGCAGGCTCGCCACCCACGCCGCCTTCTGCGTCTGCCAATCCAGCTTGGGCAGGGTGATCAACGTGAGGTTGTCGGGACTCAGATCCTTGACGTAGTTCTGCAGCGCCGCGCCGCCATCCTTGCCCGGCTTGCCGGTGGGGATGCGCAGCTCGATCAGCTTCTTGTCGCCGAACAGGGACAGCGCCTGGTTGGCCGCCAGCAGCTCGCCCCATTTGAAGCTGCGCTCCACCGTCAGCACATCGCGCTCGGAATAGCCTTGCGCGCGCGCCGCGCGGCGGATCTTATCCGCGGCTTCCAGCGCCAGCAGGTGCTCGTCGCTGGTGATGACGTACAGCTGCGCCAGCGGTTTGCTCAGATGGCCGTCCAGCGCTTCAAGCCGCAGTTGCATGAACTATCCTTTTACTTCGACGACGGCGCAACCGACATCGCCACCAGCGGCTTGATGGCGGCCATGCGGCGCATCATCTGCTGCACCAGGTCCGTCTGCATGTCCTTGTACAGCAGGTCTTCTTCACGTTCCTTCGCCAGCAGCTGGGTTTCGTTGAAGTCGATCGGACGGTTCAGCGAAATCTGCGTCGGCGCCAGCAGCTCGTGGCCTTCGCGGTCCGTCACGCGGAACACGATGTTGTACTGCAGGAGGTACTGACGCACGCGGCCATTGCTGTTCAGGGACAGAATCGACTTGGTGCGGGTTTTCTCCGGATCGGTCAGCACCTCGATGATGCCGTCGGCGTCCTTGCGGTTGTCGACCACCGTGGTGCCGCCGTTGGCGCGGATATTGCGCTTCAGGTCAATCCCCAGCGGCGACTCCTTCGGCAGGCCGACATACATCGAAGGGAAAGGCAGCGTGTAATGGCCGCCCTCCCCGCGCAGATGGAAACCGCAGGCGGACAGCGTGAGGACCAGCGCCAGCGCGGCCAAAGCCCGGCCGCGCTGCAGCAGTTGGGAGAAGGAGGCCATATGCATCACACCACGATGTTAATCAGCTTGCCCGGCACGACGATGATCTTCTTCGGCGTACCTTCGATGAACTTCTGAGCGCTTTCGCTGGCCAGGGCGGCGGCTTCGATCGCTGCTTTATCAGCGTTCTTGGGCACCACCACGCTGCCACGCAGCTTGCCGTTCACCTGGATCATCATCTCGATTTCGGACTGCTCCAGCGCCGACGGATCGACTTGCGGCCATTGGGTGTCGAGGATGTCGCCGGCGTAGCCCAGTTCCGTCCACAGCACGTGGGTGATGTGCGGGGCGACTGGGTTCAGCAGGCGCAGGAAGATCGAATAGCCTTCCGCCAGCACGCCGGCTTCCACGTCCTTGGCCGATTCCAGCGTGTTCAGCATCTTCATGCAGGCTGATACCACGGTGTTGTACTGGATGCGCTTGATGTCGTAGTCGGCCTGCTGCAGCACCTTGTGCAGTTCGCGGCGCAGGGTCTTGCCCGCGTCGGTGGTGGCGGCGGCACTCAACGGCGAACCGGCGGCGGTGATCGCTGCCTGGTGGGTATGGCCGAAGTTCCATACGCGCTTGAGGAAGCGGTTGGCGCCTTCCACGCCGGAGCCGGACCATTCCAGGGTCTGTTCAGGCGGCGATGCGAACATGGTGAACAGGCGGGCCGTGTCGGCGCCGTACTGCTCGATCTGGGCTTGCGGGTCGATGCCGTTGTTCTTCGACTTGGACATTTTCTCCGTGCCGCCGATGTGCACCGGCTGGCCGTCCGCACGCAGCAGGGCCGAGACTGGGCGGCCACGGTCGTCGGTGGTCAGGTCCACGTCAGCCGGGTTGAACCAGGTCTTCTTGCTCGATGCGTCTTCGCGGTAGTAGGTTTCGTTCAGCACCATGCCCTGGGTCAGCAGGTTGACGAACGGCTCGTCGAACTTGACCAGGCCGAAGTCGCGCATCACCTTGGTCCAGAAGCGGGCGTACAGCAGGTGCAGCACGGCGTGCTCGATGCCGCCGATGTACTGGTCCATCGGCATCCAGTAGTCGTTGCGGGCATCGATCATGGACTCGTTCGAGCCCGGCGAGGTATAGCGCATGTAGTACCAGCACGAGTCGACGAAGGTGTCCATCGTGTCGGTTTCACGGCGCGCTGGTTTGCCGCATTTCGGGCAGTCGCACTTGAGGAAGGCTTCATGCTTGTTCAGCGGGTTGCCGGTACCATCGGGGACGCAGTCTTCCGGCAGCACCACCGGCAGATCCTTTTCCGGCACGGGCACGGAGCCGCAGGCGTCGCAGTGGATCATCGGGATCGGGGTGCCCCAGTAGCGCTGGCGCGAGATGCCCCAGTCGCGCAGGCGGAAGGTGGTCTTCTTCTCGCCCAGGCCCTTGGCGGCCATGTCGGCGGCGACAGCGTCCAGCGCTGCGGTGTAGCGCAGGCCGTCGTACTTGCCGGAGTTGCAGACGATGGAGACTTCCTTGTCGCCGTACCATTCCTGCCATGCGTCCAGCGAGAATTCCTGGCCTTCGGCCTTGATCACCTGCTTGATCGGCAAGTTGTACTTCTTGGCGAAGGCGAAGTCGCGTTCATCGTGCGCAGGCACGCCCATGACGGCGCCATCGCCGTAAGTCATCAGCACATAGTTACCGACCCAGACTTCGACTTGTTCGCCGGTCAGTGGGTGGGTGACGAACAGGCCGGTCGGCATGCCCTTCTTCTCCATCGTGGCCATGTCGGCTTCGATCACGGAACCCAGCTTGCACTCGGCGTTGAAGGCGGCCAGCGCGGGATTGGTCTGCGCGGCGTGCTGCGCCAGCGGGTGCTCGGCAGCGACGGCGCAGAAGGTCACGCCCATCACGGTGTCGGGACGGGTGGTGAAGACGTACATCTTGCCGTCGCCGATCAGCGCGCCGGTCGAATCCTTGATGTCGTGGGTGAAGGCGAAGCGCACGCCGGTCGACTTGCCGATCCAGTTCGACTGCATGATGCGCACGCGCTCAGGCCAGCCAGGCAGCTTGTGGTCGACGTGATCCAGCAGTTCTTCCGCGTAGTCGGTGATGCGCACGTAGTACATCGGGATTTCGCGCTTTTCGATCAGCGCGCCCGAACGCCAGCCGCGGCCATCGACCACCTGCTCGTTGGCCAGCACGGTCTGATCGACCGGGTCCCAGTTCACGGTGCCGGTTTTCTGGTAGATGATGCCTTTTTCCAGCATCTTCAGGAACATCCACTGGTTCCACTTGTAGTACTCGGGCTTGCAGGCGGCCATTTCGCGCGACCAGTCGATGGCCAGGCCCATGGACTCCATCTGCTCCTTCATGTGGTCGATGTTGGAGTAGGTCCACTTCGCGGGCGGCACATTGTTGGCCATCGCCGCGTTCTCCGCCGGCATGCCGAAGGCGTCCCAGCCCATGGGCATGAGGACGTTATAGCCGTTCATGCGCAGGTAGCGGTACATCACATCATTGATCGTATAGTTGCGGACGTGGCCCATGTGCAGCTTGCCCGATGGGTAAGGCAGCATCGAGCAAGCGTAGTACTTACCCTTCGGGAAGCGTGGATCGTTTTCGACGGCCTTGTAGGCGTCGATGGCTTTCCAGTGCGATTGAGCGGCTTTTTCAACGTCGGCGGGACTATATTTATCTTGCATGATGGAGACGGCCAAAAAATGAATATGAACCGGACATTATACTGGTTCGCGCCCCTGCTGAGCACGAGAGGGGCGCCAGCGGTCATAGTTCCTTTGATATGACTGCCGAAATATGCCAAGATGGCAGTTCAGACAACTTTCTTGGTGAGCAAAATGATCAAAGGATTGCGTACCGCAATTTACCCGGTGCCGGATCTGGACCAGGCCAAAGCCTGGTACGCGGACGTGTTTGGCGTGGCGCCGTATTTCGACCAGCCGTTTTACGTCGGCTTTGCCGTGGGCGGTTTTGAGCTGGGGCTGGTGCCGGACGGTGAACCCGGCACGGCGGGCAGCCGCATTTACTGGGGCGTGGACAATATCGAGGCCGACGTGGCCCGTATCACTGCACTGGGTGCAAGCGAGTCCGGCCCAATCCAGGATGTGGGCGAAGGCATCAAGGTCGCCGAGCTGAAAGACCCTTTCGGCAACCTGCTGTGCCTGATTTTTAACCCCCTGTTCGATATCCAAGCTGTGCGCTAGGCAAAAGCGAAGGGGGGGATAATAAAAGCTCAGGCATCGCATTGGAAATGCAATGAACCGGTCTGAGCACAAACATCTCTGCCCCATCGTCTGCATCGGCGGCGCCGCCGGCAGTCTGGCGGCCCTGCAGCCCTTGCTCCGTTCGCTGCCGCTCAAGCTCGGTTTTGCTTACGTGGTGGTGGTGCACCTCGATGCCGATGGCCACAGTACATTGAGCAGGACGCTGTCGGGCTGGACGTCATTGCCGGTATTGCCAGCAAGAGCCGGCGACGCGCCGCAGCGTGACAAGGTCTACGTTCAGCTCGCGGACGATATTCTGACGCTGGGGGATGGCTGTTTTCTGACGCGTCCCCGCAGCGCCCCCGGCCCCGAACCGGGCACCGACACGATCGACATTTTTCTGGAATCCCTGGCAGCCAACAGCGGCGCCCAGGCGCTGGCGGTGATTCTTTCGGGCCCGGGCTCGGACGGCGCCGCCGGATCGGCGCAGATCAAGCGGGCCGACGGCATCGTGCTGGCGCAGGAACCGTCCACCGCCAGGCATGCCGACATGCCGCGCTCCGTGATCTCGATCGGCGCCGCCGACTATGTCCTGCGGCCAGCCGCCATCGCCGCCCAGCTGGCGCGCATCGCGGCGATCCGCCTCGACACCGAATCCGCCGCGCTGAACCTGAGCTCCATGCGCGCGCTGGATGCCATCCTCGGCGCCATGCAGGGGCAAATGCGGACCAATTTCGACGCCTACCGGCCGACGCCCCTGATTCACCGCCTGCGTATGCGCATGGAAGAGCGCGGCGCCGCCAGCCTGCAAGACTATCAAGCGCTGCTGGACAAGGAGCCCGGCGAACTGGACACGCTGGTGCACGGCGTGCCCTTCCATGTGACGCAGTTCTTTCGCGATCCCCTCGCCTGGGATGAGTTGCAGCAGTTTGCCGACACCTTGCTGATCAGCCGCAAGAGCGGCTTGCGCGCCTGGGTCACGGCCTGTTCCACCGGCGAAGAAGCCTATTCCCTGGCGATGATGCTGACGGAGCGGGCCGAGGCGCACGGCCTGGAGCCCAGCTTCCGCGTGTTTGCCACCGATATGTCGCCGCAACTGGTGGCGCGCGCCGGCAAGGGGGTGTTTTCGCAGCACAGCGTAGAGAATGTGACCCCGGAACGGCTGGCCCGCTTTTTTTATCGCTCGGGCAAGGACTATCGCGCCAAGCGCAGCCTGCGCGAGCACCTGGTATTCGCCGAGCAGGACCTGCTGCTCGATCCGCCGTTGCGCGGCTTCGACATCGTCACCTGCCGCAACCTGCTCATCTATCTGACACCGCAGGCCGGCAACGCGGTGATGGACAGCCTCGCCATGGCGCTCAACGACGACGGCGTCCTCTTCCTTGGCAAGGATGAGGGGAGTTTCAACGCGCATGGCCTGGACGCGCTGCGCTATCGTTCGGCCATCTACCGCAAATCCCTGGCGGCTACGGCGTGCGGCCCGGCCGAAGAGGACGAGGCGGCGCGTCCGCCGGAGCACTGGTCACAGGAACTGCAGGCATCCGACGATGCCATTGCGGCCTTGTGCGAAAAAACCCTGGCCCTGGATCATTCCAGGAACGATGCGCTGCGGCTTGCGAACACGGCGCTGCAGCAGGTGAATGGCATTTTGCGCAAGACGGTTCACGAACTGGAGATGCAGCGGGAAATCCTCGGCTCCGGCGCGGTGATCACCTTGTTTCTCGACCAGGCGCTGCGGGTCCGCTGGTTCACCCCGGCCGTGACGGAGGTGTTTCCGCTGGTGCCCAGGGATATGGGGCGGCCGCTCACCCATCTACGGCCCCGTTTTCACGACCCGGCATTGTTCGACGATGTGCAAAACGTCATGGAGACCAACAGCCCGCGTGAAATGGAGGTCCACCACAAGGATGGGCGTTGGTTCATTCGCAGTGTCCGGCCCCATCTCGGGACGTCGACCGGCGACGCGGGCGTCGCCATCACGTTTGCCGACATCACACGGCGCAAGATCGCCGAGGCGGAACTGCAGGAAAGCCAGGCCTGCCTGGCCGACCAGAATGTGGCGTTTCGGGCGGCCATGAATGGCGCTCCGCTGGCGGCGGCGCTCACGCCCCTGGTCCGCACCGCCGTTGCCCATCTGGGCAAGAATGTCCGCTGCGCCTTTTACCTGACCGATCCGGCGGGACGGGAGCTATTCTACGTCACCGGCATGGGCGAGGCGTACAGCCGCTGCGTCGACGGCTTCAAAGTGGGGCCGGATTCGCTGGCCTGCGGCTTGGCAGTGCATACCGGCAAGCCCGTCATCACCCCCGATGTGCTGGATGAAGCCGGCTGGCGCGAATGGACCTGGCTGGCAAAAGACTTTGCGTTCCGGGGCTGCTGGTCCTTTCCCATCGAAACGGCCAGCGGCAAGGTGGTGGGCACGCTGGCGGTGTATCACTCGAAGCCCCGCGCGGCGGACGAGAAGGACCTGCGCCTGGCCGCCATGGTCACCAGCGCCGCCGCCATCATCATTTCCCGCTACGGCATGCACGAGAACGGGAGCGGAGCTCAGCGCAGCGTCAGCTTGAGCGCGGGCTTTTCGCCGTAGTCTTCGTAGCGTTCGTTGATGCCGCCGATGCAGTAGGTGACTTCTTCCAGGATGTCGGGCGCGGCGGCCTTCATCGCTTCCGCGTCCTTGATGACAATTTCCAGCACTTCGTTCGGCTTCAGGCGGAACTTGCTCATGCCGTCTTCGTCGCGCAGATAGCTCAGGCAATCAACCCAGGCGTCCATCGAGTTGCCGTAGTCTGCGGGGAAGCCCAGCGCCAGTTTGCACTCGGCGTGGAAGCTGTCGAAATCCTTGATCAGGGCGCCGTTCAGTTCTGCGGTGGCCATTATTTTTTCTCCTTCGCCTTGCTCGCATCGGTGACGAAGCCCAGCTTGGTCAAACCTTGATTTTGCGCGGCGGCCATCACCTGGGCCACCACTTCGTAGCGTGTGTTCTTGTCGGCGCGCAGCTGCAGCTCCGGCTGGGGCGACAGCTTGCTGGCCTCGGCCATGCGCGTCTCCACGGCGGACAGCTCCAGCTGCTCGTTGTTCCAGTATATCTTGCCCTCGCCGTCGATCGCCAGGGCAACCGTGCTCGCCTGCTGCGGCGCGGCCTGGGCCTGCGCCCTGGGCAGCTCCAATTTGACGGCGCTGCTGAACATGGGCGCGCTGATGATGAAGATCACCAGCAGCACCAGCATCACGTCCACCATGGGCGTGACGTTGATGTCGGCCATGGGGCCGGGCTGGCGGTGGTGGTTGAAGGAGCCGAAGGCCATTTTATTGACGGGTGCGTTCGCCCGTGGTCAGGTAGGCGTGCAGGTCGTGGGCGAAGGCGTCCAGCTCGGCCAGGGTCAGGCGGTTGACGCGGTTGAAGCCGTTATAGGCCAGAACGGCGGGAATGGCCACCGTCAGGCCGATGGCGGTCGAGATCAGGGCCTCGCCCACGGGGCCGGCCACTTTGTCGATCTGCACCGTGCCGCTGGTCGAGACATTGGCCAGCGCGTGATAAATGCCCCACACCGTGCCCAGCAAGCCGACAAAGGGCGCCGTCGCGCCGATCGAGGCCAGCAGGGTCAGGCCGCCTTCCAGCCGCGTGGTGGAGCGGTGGATGGCGCCACGCAGCACGCGCGTCACCTGCTCCGCATGGCCCATTTCGCCGCCCAGGGTGGGACGGCCGGACACCATCAATTGCGCCGCGCCCTGCTGCGCCAGCGGGGCGTAGATGCCCTCCGGGTCGGCCTGCGCCAGCCCGGCCACGCCGTCATGCATATTGGCCGCATTCCAGAACGCGTCCACGGCTGGCGCGCTGCGGCGGATACGCCACGAGGCATAAGCCTTGGACAGGATGAAGAACCAGCTCGCCAGCGACATCGCCAGCAGCACGTAAGCCACCACATGGCTGATGGCGTCGCCCTGCTCCCAATAGCGGGCCAGGCTGAACTGATTATCGAGGGCGGGCGTCATCAGCGGGTCAGCGCCAGCTTGTTCAGCGACAGCACGTCGTTCATGTCGAACAGGCCGGTCTGCTTGTCGGCCAGGAAGCGGCAGGCGCGCAGGGCGCCGTTGGCGTAGCTGACGCGGCTGCTGGACTTGTGGCTGATCTCGATGCGCTCGCCGGTACCGGCAAACAGCACGGTGTGGTCGCCGATGATGTCGCCGCCGCGCACGGTGGCAAAGCCGATCGAGGACGGGTCGCGTTCGCCCGTCACGCCTTCGCGGGCGTAGACGGCGCAATCCTTCAGGTCGCGGCCCAGGGCATCGGCGATCACTTCGCCCATCTTCAGCGCGGTGCCGGACGGAGCGTCCACCTTGTGGCGGTGATGGGCTTCGATGATCTCGATGTCGTAGCCGGTGGCCAGGCTCTTTGCCGCCAGTTCCAGCAGCTTCAGGGTCACGTTGACGCCCACGCTCATATTGGGCGCGAAGACGACGGCCGTTTTTTTGGCCGCTTCCGCGATGGCGGCCTTGCCCGCTTCGTCAAAGCCGGTGGTGCCGATCACCACCTTGATGCCGTGCTCGGCGCAGTATTCCAGGTGCTTGAGCGTGCCTTCCGGACGGGTGAAGTCGATCAGGAACTGGGCGCCAGCCAGGCCCCTGGCCAGGTCGGACTCAATCTTGACGCCGGCGGGGTTGCCCAGAAAAGCGGCAGCATCTTCGCCCAGGTTGGGCGCGCCGGGCACATCCAGGGCGCCGGACAGGCGCGCGTCGCCGGAAGTCTGCACGGCCTCGACCAGCATGCGGCCCATGCGGCCGCCGGCGCCGGCGATGGCGATGTTCAAATGCGTCTGTTGCGTCATGGTGTTCTCAATTCTGATTGATGACTATTCGTCGCGTGCCTTCTTCTCATCTTTGGCCGGCATCGCTGGCGGTGGCGCATCCTTGTCGTACTTCTTGGCCGGGCCGGCGATACGGGCGATGTATTCCTTCTCGGTCGGCAGATTGCCGCCCTCAAAATGGTCCACCTTGCCATCCTTGAAGAACACGACGACGCGGCTGGTGGTGATTTCGCCATTGCCCCGGGCCAGGCGGAAGGGATAGTCCCAGCGCTCGGCGTGGAAGGGATCGGTCAGCAGCGGGGTGCCGAAAATGAAACGCACCTGGTCCTGGGTCATGCCGGCTTTCAATTGCGACAACATTTCCTCAGAGACAAAGTTGCCTTGCTGAATGTCCGGACGATAAGGCGAGAAGAACCACATGAACTTCTGCAGCTTGGTGATGGTGGTCGTTTGCGCGCCATCCTTGGCCAGCACGGGCGTGCCATTCTCCTGCACGTCGCCGGCCTTCTCGCCCAGGGTGGTGCGGGTGGCGCAGCCGGACATGGCCAGCGCGACGCAAACAGCGCCCGCCAGCAGGGGAGCACGACGGGAAAAACGGGGCAACAGAGACTGCGATAAAGCCTGGGTGACGCGCATAAGTGTCCTCAATTGGATTGAGCAAGAGTGCCAAAACACTATATGATAAAGCACCTTACCCACATCCGAGTAACAAACATGAGTAACAGTCCTACCGACCTCAAGGCCAGCGGCCTGAAAGCCACCCTGCCGCGCCTGAAGATCCTGGATATTTTTCAGAACAGTTCCGTCCGCCATCTGACGGCGGAAGACGTTTACAAGATCCTGCTGGCCGACAATATGGATGTCGGCCTGGCCACTGTGTACCGCGTACTGACCCAGTTCGAGCAGGCCGGCCTGCTCAACCGCAACCACTTCGAGACGGGCAAGGCCATTTTCGAGCTGAACGAAGGCTCCCACCACGACCACCTGGTCTGCCTGGACTGCGGCCGGGTGGAAGAATTCTTCGACGACGAGATCGAAAAGCGCCAGCAGCTGATCGCCCACGAGCGCGGCTTCAAGATCGCCGAACACGCCCTCGCCATCTACGGCAACTGCACCAAGACGGCCTGCCCGCACAAGCCCTGATCTTTAGCCGTGACTCAGGGCGTTCGATAACAGCTTGGCCGTAATATCCACGATCGGAATCACGCGTTCATACGCCATGCGCGTGGGACCGATCACGCCCAGGGTGCCGACGATCTTGCCGTTGGCCGTGTAGGGCGCCGTCACCACGCTCATCTCGTCCATCGGCACCAGGTTCGATTCGCCGCCGATGAAAATCTGCACGCCGCTGGCCTTGCTCGACACGTCCAGCAGCTGCATCAGCCCCGTCTTCTGCTCGAACATGTCGAACATCTGCCGCAGCGACGACATATTCGAGGACAGGTCGCTCACCGACAGCAGGTTGCGCTCGCCCGCGATCACCACGTCTTCCGAATTGTCTGCCATCGCCTCGCTGCCCACTTCGACGGCGGCCTGCATCAGGCGGCCGATATCGTCGCGCAGCTGGCGCAGCTCGGTCTGCAGGCGCGCGTGCACCTCGTCGAAATGCAGGCCGCCATAGTTCTGGTTGATGTAGTTGGCCGACTGGATCAGCTGGGCCGGGGTGTAGTCGACGTCCGTCAGCAGCAGGCGGTTCTGCACGTCGCCCGTGGGGCCGACGATCACCAGCAGGATGCGCTTTTCGCCCAGGCGCAGGAACTCGATCTGCTGGAACACGGATTCGCGCCGCGGACTCATCACCACACCGGCGAACTGCGACAGCGAGGACAGCATCTGCGCCGCATTGGTGATCATCTTCTGCGGCTGCGGCGACTGCAGGCGCATGCGCGCCTCCACCTCGTGCTCGTCGATATGCTGCACCGTCAGCAGGGTGTCGACGAAGATGCGGTAGCCGCGCGGCGTGGGCACCCGTCCGGCCGAGGTGTGGGGACTGGCCACATAACCCAGCTCCTCCAGGTCGGCCATGATGTTACGGATGCTGGCCGGCGACAGGTCCAGGCCCGAAATCTTGGAGAGCGCCCGCGATCCCACCGGCTGGCCGTCCGCGATATAGCGTTCCACCAGGGCCTTGAGCAGGGTTTGTGCGCGATTGTCGAGTTGCATATGAGAGAAACTGTCCGTGGCTACACCGTGTAGCGATATATTGCGCCTATTATGCACGCAACGCGCCTGCCCGTGGAAGGCGGCGCGTCAATGGGCCAGCTGCGGCGCCAGCCAGGCCCACAGCTCGTCGAAACTGGCGCAGATGGCGTCCGGCGCGATGCCCGCCGCCAGATGGGCGTCGCTGCCGCCGCGGTTCATCCACACGGCGCGCAGGCCGGCCTTTTGCGCGCCTTCCACGTCCAGCCGCAGGTCGTCGCCTACGTAGACGGCTTCCTCCGGCCGCACCCGCATCGCCTCGCAGGCGGCGAGGAAGATGGACGGGTCCGGCTTGGCGCGGCCGAAGCGGGCCGAGGCCAGGATGAACTGGAAGTGATGGTGCAGACCGATCGCTTCCAGGTCGGCATTGCCATTGGTGATCACGCCCAGCGGCAGGGACTGGCCCAGCCGGGTCAGGGCGGGCAGCACGTCCTCGAAAGGCGTGACGTCGTTGCGGGCGGCCAGGAAGTGGCGCATGGCGCCGTCGATGTGGACCGTGTCTTCGCCGGCCAGGGCAAAGACCGCTTCCAGGTCGACGCGGCGCAGCATGGCCAGGTCCGCCACCAGTTCGGGGCGCGTCTCCAGCAGGGCCATGCGGCGGCGGCGCAGTTCGTCGATGGAGAACATGGCCGCCACCTTGGGCGCATGCTCGGCCAGCCAGGCGTGCCAGCGCAGCTCGGCCTGGGCAATGACGGGCGCGATGGGCCAGAGGGTATCGTCGAGGTCGAACAGCACAACTTTCAAGGCGGGAGCGGACATGGCGGACAGCGGGAATGAACAATGTCCGTATTGTCGCACCGACGGCAGAACTGCATGGTAAATTACGCAGCATTTCCCTTGCCGAGCATTCCCGTGCCGATCCGAATCCTACGCCTGGCCTTGCTGGCCATCCCCGCCCTGCTGGCCGCCTGCGCCGGCATGACTCCGCCCGCAAACACAGCAAGCGCCGCCGCGCCCCTGTCCACCTATGTCGTGCTGGGCGAGGAAGGCGCGGCCGTGGCGCGCGCCATCACCGCCGCGCCATCCTGCCCCGCCATCGCCATCGACGGCAAGACGCAGGCCATGGCGCCGCGCGCCCAGCCCGCCACCATCGCCCAGCGCGGCACCAACAGCGCGCCGCCTGACACCAAGCCGGCCGCCTTCCCCGTGCTGACCTGCGAGGCCGTGCTGCCACAGGGGACAAGCAGCGCCAGCATCGCCGGCCAGCCCTTGCCGCTGCCGAAGGCGGCGCCGCAGCGCATCGTCGTCATCGGCGATACGGGCTGCCGCCTGCTGAAGAGCCAGAACGCCTACCAGAACTGCAATTTCGCCGCCGAATATCCCTTCGCCCGCACGGCGGAGCAGGCGGCGGCCTGGAAACCGGACCTGGTGATCCACGTCGGCGACTACCACTACCGCGAAACGGCCTGCGCACCCGGCCATCCCGGCTGCGTGGGCAGCCCCTGGGGCTATGGCTGGGATGCCTGGCAGGCCGACTTCTTCGCGCCCGGCGCGACCCTGCTCAAGGCCGCGCCCTGGGTGATGGTGCGCGGCAATCACGAAAGCTGCGCGCGTGGCGGCCAGGGCTGGTGGCGCTTCCTCGATCCCCGTGCCCTGCAAGCTGGCCGCGACTGCAACGCCGACGCCGACGACGCCAGCGGCAATTACAGCGATCCCTACGCCGTCCCCCTGGGCCAGGACACCCAGCTGCTGGTGCTGGACACGGCCGCCACCAGCTGGCGCGGCTTCAAACCGGGCGACGTGGCCTGGGACAAGTACCGCGACAACTACCGCCGGCTGGACGCCCTGTCCCGGCGCGCGCCACACAACATCGCCGTGATGCACCACCCGCTGCTGGGCCTGGGCGCGGACACCAGGGCTGACGGCAGCCTGACCATCCTCAAGGGCGACCTGGGCCTGCAGCAAAGCTTCGGCTCGCTGAATCCGGCCCTGTTCCCGGCCGCCGTGCAGACGGTGCTGTCGGGCCACGTCCACCTGTGGGAGCAGATGAGCTTTTCCAGCGGCCATCCCAGCCAGTTCATCGCCGGCTTTGCCGGCACGGCGGAAGACATCGTCCCCATTCCCCTGCCCGTGCCGGACGGCGTGACGCCCGCGCCGGGCGCCGTGGTGGAGCACGCCAGCGCCTGGATCGACGGCTTCGGCTTCATGACCATGGAGCGCCAGGGACCCGAGCAATGGCTGGTCGGCGTGCATGACCTGCAGGGCCGTCTGCGCAATACCTGCCGCATCGACGGCCGCCGTTCCGTCTGCGAACAGGTCCGGGTGCGCTGAAGTCCTTGCCAAAGACATATGCTGTTACAAGGGTAAGCGGCCGGACCATTACTAAATGCACTAAAATATCGGCCAGTCCGTGTAGTAAGATGCCACTCCTGCGGCTCTGGCCCCATTCGTTTTGGAGAAATTGTTATGAAAAGTTTGACCCTGCGCGCGGGCCTGGCCCTGCTGTGTGCCGCCACCCTGTCCGCCTGCGGCGGCGGTTCCGGCTCCCTGGTGCTGCAGACCACCATCGTCGGCCTGATCAAGGACGGCCTGATCATCACCAACGGCGGCGACACGCTCACCGTGCCCGCCAACACCACCGGCATCACCTTCCCCACGCTGATCGGCGCCGATGACCAGTTCGACATCGAGATCAAGCAGCAGCCCACCCACGCCAACTGCGTCCTGGCCAACAACAAAAACAAGGCCAACGTGTATACCGTCGTGCAGTCGAGCATCACCTGCACGACCGACAGCTACAACCTGGGCGGCACGGTGTTCGGCCTGACCGGCACCGGCCTGGTGATTGCCAACGGCGCCGACCGTGTATCCGTCACCCCGTCGCCGAATCCCGGCGCGCCGGTGGCCTTCATCTTCCCGACCAAGGTTCCTGACGGTTCGCCCTATGGCGTCACCGTGCTGGCCCAGCCGACCAACGGCCAGGTCTGCGAAGCCTATAACAACTCGGGCAATATGCCATCCGGCGACTCTTCGGCCGTAGGCGTCAACTGCCACTGACCCCGGCAGCGTCATTCATTTTGGAGAAAGTAATGAAATTTTCGTATCTGCGCGCCCTGGCGGCACTGGTCCTGGGCGTGGCGCTGAGCGCTTGCGGCGGCAAGGCCTCGTTCGACGTCAGCGGCGTGTTTGTTGACACCCTTGGCCACAGCCAAGCCGTTCCCAACAGCGGCATGATCCTGACCGACAATGGCGGCGACGATATCAGCATCCCGGCCGGCGCCACCAGCTTCACCTTCCCCCATCGCCTGTCCTACGGCGACAACTACGATGTGGAGTTCAAGCAGCAGCCGGACCACATGACCTGCAGCTTCACCAACTTCAACACGGGTTCGGCCGGCCATACCATCTCGATTTCGGTTAGCATTACCTGCGCGCAAAACACCTACACCCTGGGTGGCACCGCGACCGGCCTGGCCAACTGCCCGGCGCCGACCAGCGACATTCCTTACTGCCTGACCGTGACCAACGGCACCACCGGCGGCACCTTCAACATCACCAAGCCGGCCGATGGCACCGACAACGCACCGTTCACCTTCGCCAGCCCAGTCCGCGACGGCGATTCCTATGGCGTGACCGTGCTGACCCAGCCGGCCAACATGAACTGCACGGTGGCCAACGGCGCCGGCATCATGCACGACGCTAACGTGGGCAACGTCCTGGTGACTTGCGTGCCCAAGTAAGCGATACGAGGAGGGAGCGGGGAAGGGCAGACATTTGTTTTCTTTATATTTGACATACGGAAAATAAATTTGCTTTATATGCGGCGACGCAGCATACTATCCCTGTCTCCTCCAACTCCTCAAGGAATTGGATTCGGCCCGCTCTCAGTAGCGGGCCTTTTTTTTGCCCGGATTTCCCCTCGTGGCTTGAAAGCGGCGGCGCAGTGCGCTATTGTAGATAGGTAGCCTATCTACTTTTATCATGAATAGCGAAACTCCCATCCCCCAGCATGCGGTCGAGCTGGCCGACGCCCTGCGCGCCGCCCTGCAGCACGTCTTCCGCCGTATCCGCCAGGAGGGCGACAACGATCCCTCCGGCCTGAGCATGCAGCAGAAAATGTTGCTGTCCATGATCAGCCAGCACCCCGGCATCGGCGTGACCGAGCTGGCGCGCCTGGAAAAGGTGCGCGGGCCGACCATGAGCGGACACATCAAGATTCTGCAAACGGCGGGCCTGGTGCGCCGCAGCGCGCCCGATCCCGACGACCGCCGCCGCAGCGGTCTGTTGCTGACAGAACAAGGCGCCTCCGTGCTGGAGGAAATCCGCGGCCGCCGCCGCGACTGGCTGGCGCGCAAGCTGGCCCAACTGCCACCGGACGGCGCCGCCGCGCTGCGCCAGGCCATCATTTACTTCCACGAGTTAGGCGAATGACGACTGATATCTCCACTTCCGCTGCACCCACCTCTGCCGAACCGGCCACCGAAGCGCCCGCCGTCAGCCCGCGCCGTATCCGCGCCATCTACATGGGCCTGGTCATCATGATCGGCCTGGCCGCGCTGGACCAGAGCATTGTCGCCACCGCCCTGCCCCGCATCGTGTCCGAGCTGGGCGGACTGTCGCAGCTATCCTGGGTGGTGACGGCCTATGTGCTGGCCTCCACCGCCACCATGCCCCTGTACGGCAAGCTGAGCGACCAGTATGGCCGCAAGCCACTGCTGTACGCCGCCATCGCCCTCTTCCTGGCCGGCTCCGTGCTGTGCGGACTGGCGCACAACATGGTGGAGCTGATCGCCTTCCGCGCCATCCAGGGCCTGGGCGCGGGCGGCTTCATGCCGCTGGCGCAGATCGTCATCGGCGACCTGATTCCGCCCGCCGAACGGGGCAAGCGCCAGGGCAGCATCGCCGGCGTCTATGCGCTGACCAGCGTGGTCGGTCCCGTGCTGGGCGGGCTGATCACCAGCTGGCTGTCCTGGCACTGGATCTTCTACGTCAACCTGCCCGTGGGCGCGGTGGCGCTGTACGTGATCGCGCGCGCCATGCACGACGACCGTCCGCACCACGCGCACAAGATCGACTATCTCGGCTCCGTGCTGCTGACGGGGTCCATCACGGCCGCCCTGCTGGTGCTGGCTCTGGGCGGCACCGAGTGGCCGTGGGACGGCGCCGAAGTGAAGATCGCCGGCGCGCTGGCCACCGTGATGGCCGTGGCCCTGTTCTTCCACGTGCGCCGCGTGCCGGAACCCGTGCTGCCGCCGGACCTGTTCGACAACCGCGTGTTCAATATCGCCAGCGTGGTGCTGGCCCTGACCCTGATGGGCATGATGGGATCGAGCGTCTTCTTCCCCCTGTTGTTCCAGATGGTGATGGGCGTGAGTCCCGCCAGTTCCGGCCTGCTGACCATGCCGATGATGGTGGGGCTGGTGATCTCGTCCACGCTGAACGGCCGCATTCTGCTGCGCTACAGCGGGCGCTATAAACCGGCCCAGATCGCGGGCCTGTCCATGGCGACGCTGGCCTTTGCCGTGCAGGCCTGGGCCATCGCCACCTCGGCCGGCTACTGGGTGCTGGAACCGGCCATGTTCGTGCTCGGTGCGGGCCTGGGGCTGGTGATGCCGAATATGACAATGGCGGTGCAGAACGCCCTCCCCGCCAAGCGGCGCGGCGTGGGTACGGCCATGCTGGGCTTTTTCCGCTCGCTGGGCGGCCTGCTGGGCGTGACGGGATCGGGCGCCATCCTGGCGCTGCAGTTGCACGGCCAGGCGGCGACGGCGGAGCTGTACCGCCACGCCATCGCCCAGGTGTTCAGCGCGGGGACGGTGATGGTCGGCCTGGCCCTGCTGATGATGTTCTGGCTACCCGAGCAGCCGCTGTCCATGCACACCAAGTAAAGGAAAACCTGATGTCTTTTCTCGCCCACTTCTTCACCGGCGCCTTCCTCTGCAACGCCCTGCCGCATCTGGCGGCGGGACTGCAGGGACGCGCGTTTCCCACGCCGTTCGCGCGGCCGCGCGGCGTGGGATTGTCCACGCCGCTGGTCAATGTCTTATGGGGGTTCTTCAATCTGCTGGCGGGCCTGGCGCTGCTGACGGGCTTTCCGCTTGTTGTGGCCTGGACGCCGGAGTTTGCCGCCGCCTGCCTTGGCGCCCTGATGCTGGGCGCCTACCTCGCCGTCCACTTCGGCCGCCTGCCGCATAACCGGCCGTAAGGCTTAACGCGGCGGCGGCGCGTCCTTGCGCTGCGGTGGCGCGTTCTTCGCGTCGCCAGGCACCAGCACCAGGCGGCACACGCCGCTGACGGTGTCGCCGCGCGGAGTGCGCAGCTGCGCGGCGTCGCCATCCCTCTTGCCCTTGCAGGCATCCAGCGCCTCCTGCGGCGGACCGTGATGCGCACGTTCCTGTCCGCCGCCCGGCGGCATATTGCCTTGTCCTTGCGCGAATGCGGCAGCGGACGACAGCGCCAGCATGGCGGCGATGAGAATGCGGTGAGTGTTCATATCAGGCTCCTGGTGTGTTGATCAGCAGTTCCAGTATCAACGCCAATTGTGGAGCAAATTTGAAGGCGAATGCGCTGGCGATCAACGATGTGTCGCTTCGCTGTCAAAGTGCAGCATATGCTCGACATGCACCTTGATCTCACCATTCAGGCTTGCCAGCTCCTTGCGCAAGGCTCTTGCCGACTCGTCGCCGATACCTTCGACAATAATGCAATGCTCGTAACCGCCAGTCCGGCGCACGATCACCCATTTCTCGATGCTTGCTTTGGCCTTTTTCAAGGTCGACTCCAGCTGGCCGGCAATAGACTCATTTACCCCTGACAGGAGATGAAACGTATGCGTCAGGCGGAACTGATTGCGCCAGGCGCTGATGTCGTGGGAGGGTGGGCAGGCAGTGTGAAGGGACATGGTTTTCTCCAAAAATCTTGGCTCGATTCGGAGCAAACCATGTCGCACCCGCTTCGTTGCCGTTAATAGGCCGCATCGCCGTGAAGGCATCCACCTTGCCCGGGGAGGCAGGTTGGCGTCGGGTAAACCGACTCTTGATGCTAAATAATCAATAACAAACTTCGTTGAACAAAGTCCGCTATACAGAACTTCCGTTCAATATAGCGGAAATTTCTTATGTAGGCAATAGGCCGGCGGAACCGCGGCAACCAGGGACAGTTCCAGGCCCGAGGCATTTGCACTATTGACAACACCCTCACACTATTTCTTCTTTGATTTATTCTCCTGCTGACGCACTATTGATTGGATATTTTGTGCCAATTCATCTTCTTGGAAACCTCAATTTACCTTATCCCGTCTACTCAGCCCAATCCAATCATCTGCCGTAACAACGATTCGTTCACGCAGCCCACTATAGGTGCGGCAAAACAGCAGGGCGGAAGCGCATGCCCTTCCGCAGCAGATTATCGAGACCATGCAGGATAGCAGCTTGCCCAGTTTAAAAATGCGCGCTTTATCACTGGGTTAGCGTTTGCGCAAGCGAGACTGACGCATCCACCGTACAACGGTGATTTCGCTCTTATTAACGCTGTATTCGATCAGATGACCAGTCTTTGGTACAGCGAACCGTCGAATACCAGGTTGGCTGGTTGGAGTGCCGATCCCCGGTTGTACCGCAATCAAATCCAAGGCGTTCTGAACTCGCTGCGCGACAAGGCTGCTTGTACGGGGATCTTGCGTGTTGATGTGCTCAAAAGTTTGAGCCAGTGATTTTGCTGCGGCCAATGACCAGCGAATCACAGTCTTAACCGGCTTGTTTATCCTGCTTTGCGGAGTTCACGATACGCCACATGTCCGCCATCACCTCGTCATTGGGTATCGTACGGCCGGCAGCAATATCTGCCTCGGATTCAATTCTGGCTTTGACGCTTTCTTCGGTATCTTCAAAGCCGTTCAGCCACACGTCAGGCCAGATTGCCTCAACGCTGATGCCTGCCAGCGTGGCCAGCTTCGCCAGCCGCTCGTGGTCGCCGTCGCTCAACTGCGACAAAGCCTGGGCAATTTTCTGTTCTCGCGAGTTCATGGCGATTTCGCCTGCAAGGTATGAACAGCCATCATAGCGCAAGCCACGCCGCAGAGTGTTTGCGGAATCTCAGGCCAGTGGCTTATGCAGATTGGCCAGGGCCACGTACTGTTCCAGGCCCACCGCCTCGGGACGCACCGTCGGGTCGATGCCGGCGGCGATGATCTGCTCTTCGGTGAACATGCCGGACAGGCAGTTGCGGATCACCTTGCGCCGCTGCGAGAAAGCCTTCTGCACCACGGCTTCCAGCGTCTCTTCGTCGCAGGCCAGCGGCTGCGCGATGGGCACCATGCGCACGATGGCGGAATCCACCTTCGGCGGCGGGTCGAAGGCTTCCGGCGGCACGATGAACAGCAGCGCCATCTGGTAACGCCACTGCAGCATCACGGACAGGCGGCCGTAGGCCTTGCTGCCCGGCTCCGCCACCATGCGCTCGACCACTTCCTTTTGCAGCATGAAGTGCTGGTCCTGCACCAGCGGCGCGAACGTCGCCAGGTGGAACAGCAGGGGACTGGAGATGTTGTACGGCAGATTGCCGACGATGCGCAGCTTCTGCCCTTCCGCCACGGGGATGCTGGCGAAGTCGAACTTCAGCGCGTCGCCCGAGTGGATGGTCAGCTTCTCCGGCTTGAAGCGCTTTTCCAGGCGCGCCACCAGGTCGCGGTCCAGCTCCACCACGTGCATATGCTTCAGGGTGCGCGTCAGCTGGTCCGTCATCGCGGCTAGGCCGGGGCCGATCTCCACCATCGTGTCGTCCGGACGGGGATTGATGGACTCGGTGATGGCCGTCAGGACGTGGTCGTCGTGCAGGAAGTTCTGGCCGAAGCGTTTGCGGGCAACGTGTTTCATGATTCTTATTGTGGGTGAGTGTTCTTCGAGGATTGCACCATCTGCAGCGCGGTGGCGATGGCCGTTTCCATGCTGCTGTAGTCGGCGCGGCCCAGGCCTTGCGCCGCCAGGTCCAGCGCCGTGCCGTGATCGACCGAGGTGCGGATCAGCGGCAGGCCCAGGGTGATGTTGACGCCGCGCCCGAAGGTGGCGTACTTCAGCACGGGCAGGCCCTGGTCGTGGTACATGGCCAGCACGCAGTCGGCATCCTGCAGGTACTTGGGCTGGAACAGGGTATCGGCCGGATACGGCCCCGTGGCGGCGATGCCGCGCGCCTGCGCCGCCGCGATGGCGGGCGCGATGACGTCGATGTCTTCGCGGCCCAGGTAGCCGCCCTCGCCCGCATGCGGGTTCAGCCCCGCCACCAGGATGCGCGGCGCGGCGATGCCGAATTTGGTCTTCAGGTCGTGGTGGATGATGTCGAGCACGCGCGCCAGCCCTTCCTGGCTCAGCGCGGCGGAGACGTCCTTCAGCGGCAGGTGCGTGGTCGCCAGCGCAACGCGTAACTGCGGCAGCGCGGCGGCGGCCGTGCCCTGCGGATCGCCCGCCAGCATCATCACCACCTGCGGCGTATGCGTCTTGTCGGCGAAGTATTCGGTGTGGCCCGAGAAAGGTACGCCGGCGTCGTTGATGGTGCTCTTTTGCAGCGGCGCCGTCACCACGGCGTCGAACCATCCGGCCTGCACGCCTTCGATGGCCGCGTCCAGCGTGGCCAGCACGGCGCGGCCGTTGCGCGGATCGAGCTTGCCTGGCGCCACATGGGCTTCCAGCGGCACGTCGATCACGGTGATGCGCGCGGGGCCGAAATGCGGCAGCCCGCTATTGCGCACGGCCTGCAGCGACAGGGCGGAGATCTGGATTTCGGGGTCGATGTCGGCGGCCGTCATGGCCAGGAAGGCGGCGTCGCCCAGCAGCACGCAGTTGACCTGCTGCCGCTGCGCCCACGCCGCGCGGATCGAGATTTCCGGTCCAATGCCGGCCGGCTCGCCCACCGTCACGGCCAGGGTGGGACGCGCCCCAGGACGCACTCCCATGGGCCGGTTTTGCAGATTGGCGCTCATGAGAGTGTCCTTTTCTGCTTACTTGTAATCGTCGCGGAATTCGACGTAGGCGCGGTCGCGCACTTCGCGCTGCCAGGCTTCCGTCGCTTCTTCCAGCTTGCGGTCGCGGATCGCCTGACGGGCGGCGTTCTTGGCGCGCTCCTTCGACACGTCGTCGGTCTTGCGCTCCAGGACTTCGATCAGGTGGTAGCCGAAGCTGGTTTCCACCGGCTCGCTGACTTCGCCGACCTTCAGGTTGTTCATGGCGCTTTCGAATTCCGGCACCGTGTCGCCCGGATACAGCCAGCCCAGATCACCGCCCTTGGAGGCGGAACCGTCGTTGGAGAACAGGCGCGCCAGTTCCTCGAACTTGGCCGCCTTGTTGTCCAGGCGTTCCTTCAACTCGGTCAGCTTACGCTTGGCGTCGTAGGCGCTCATGGTCGGCGTGACCTTCAGCAGGATGTGGCGGGCGTGGGTCTGCTGCACGTTGGCGGCGGCCTGCGCCTCGGCCACGGTGCGCTTGTCCACCACCTTCAGGATGTGGAAGGCGCCGACGGACTTGATCAGCGGCGTGATCTGGCCCGGCTTCAGTTTGGCGAGCGCCTCGGCGAACACCGGCGGCAGGCGCTCGGGGCTGCGCCAGCCCACCACGCCGCCCTGCAGCGCGTCGCTGGCGTCGGAGTAGGAGGCGGCCATCTTGGCGAAATCGGCGCCCGTGCGCAGCTGGCGCATCACCTCGTCGGCCTTGGCCTTGGCCTTGGCGATCGCCTCCGGCGAGGCGTTTTCCGGGATGCGGATCATGATCTGCGAGATGTTCACTTCGAACTGCTCGGCGGCGGCGGCCTTTTCGGCGGCCATATAGCTGTCCACTTCGGCGTCGGAGATCTGGATCTTGGCGTCCACCTCGTGCTCGCGCAGGCGCTGCATGGCGATTTCGTCGCGGATCTCTTCGCGGAAGGTGGCGAAAGGTGTGCCTTCCTTTTCCATCTGGTTGCGCAGCTCCTGGATGCTCATCTTCTGCTGCTCGGCGATGCGGCCGATGGCGCGGTCGAGCTGGATGTCGTCCACGTGCACGCCGTATTCCTTGGCCATTTGCAGCTGCGCGCGTTCGACGATCATGCGCTCCAGGATCTGGTGCTGCAGGTCGGCCTGGTCGGGCATGGCCACGTTCTGCGCCTTCATGCGCTGGACCACGGTCTTGATGCGGTTGTCCAGTTCCTTCTTGGTGATGACGTCGTCGTTCACCACCACGGCGATCGAGTCGATCTCCTGGTTGGCGGATTGGCCGGGCGGGATGAAGCCGGCGGACTTGCTCTTGTCCTCGGCCTTGGCTGCCGCCGGCGCCGCGGCGCTGGCGGTGGCAGCCGGCGCCGCGACGGGCGCCGGCGCAGGTTTCTCTTTCTTGGAGAAGATACCGCAGCCGCTCAGGGTGGCGACGCTCAGCACGAGGGCGGCAAGTTTCAACTGGTGCAGACTGGCATTACGCATAATGTAGAACGCTCATGAGTCAAAGATAAAAAATCAAACGGCCGGCGGACGATGGACAGTCTGCCAGCCTTGGGATCCTGCGGTGCTGCTATCGGGTAAAGCCATCGTTCAGACGCTGGTAACCCGGAATACTGTTCTTCAGTGCTTCCAGCGGGCTGCCCACGCCCAGGTGCGACAGGCCGTTCAGCTCCAGCTGGAAGAAGATCGGTGTCGACGCCTTGGTCGCCGTCGTCACGAAACGCTGCGCGCCCATGCGGAACACCCAGCAGTCGCCGTTGTATTCCAGGCCGACCAGGCTTTCCAGGATCTTCTTGTCCAGCTGCGAGTAGCTGACGCGGCCTACGCCGTACCAGCGGTTCGACAGCGGCCACTGGCTCGACACGTCGATGTTCTTGAAGCTGTCGCGCAGGTAGCGGGTGCCGACGTTGATCACCTTCTTCGGCGCCGGCTGCCACTGCACCGAATAGTTCGAGCTGATCACGCGGCTCTCGCTGGTGTTGTACTGCACGGCGCTGTCGAAACCCCAGGTCTCCGAAATGCGGCCGGTGGCGGCCAGCAGGATGTCGGAGTGGGCGTCGACGGTGGGCGTCGAATTATCCAGCTGCACGCGCTGGTCGCGGAAGTAGAAGCGCTCGCCGAAGGCCACGCGCAGGCGTTCCGCGCCCGACGCCTCGAGGAAGCGCGACACGACGGCCGCCGTCAGCTGGTTGGCGTCACCGATGCGGTCGGAGCCGACGAAACGGTTTTCGCTGAACAGCTGGCTGAAGTTGAAGGTCGACGCCGCCGTGTCGAAGTTGGGCAGCACGCTCTGGTCGCGGTAAGGCGTGTTCACGTAGAACAGGCGCGGCTCCAGGGTCTGCGTCACCTCGCGTCCGAACAGCTTGGCGTCGCGCTCGAACACCAGCCCGGAATCGACGGAGAAGGTGGGCACGGTGCGCGTCAGGCGCTTGGACGGGTCGTCCTCGAAGGCGTCCAGCGAATAGCTGGCCGCGTTGACCATGATCTTGGGCGTGATGAAGTAGCTGGAGCCGATGATCGGATAGCTCAGCTGCGGAATCGCCACCACACGGGTGCCCTTGATCAGGTCCGGATGCCAGAAGCGGGTCGCCTCGCTGTCGAAGCTCCAGTCGAAGCCGCCCGCCACGTCGTACTGCGCCGCGTGCAGATTGACGGCGGGCAGACGGTCGTAGGGACGCGGCACGAACAGCGAGGGGTCTTCCACCGCCGCCGGGTCCTGCAGCACCTGGTACTTCTGCACGCGCGCCGTCAGGGTCCAGAAGTCGCCGTGGTAGTCGGTGCGCAGCTCGCGCAGCAGCTGGCGCTCTGCCGAACCGGCCACCGTCTTGGAGAAGTCGTTCGGATAGTTGTCGTCCGACGCCGCCTGCACGTTCCAGCCATAGGACCAGTCCTTGGTCAGGTCCTGCTCGTGCTTGGAACGGATGGTCCAGCGGTCGGTCTGGGTCTGCTTGTCGTGCGGCAGATATTCGAAGTAGGTCTCGCCCTGGTACAGGCCATCGTCCGTCTCGCCCAGATAGCGCGCATTGGCGCCGAACATGAAGCCGCGGCGCGGAATAATTTTCGGGTACACCGTCAGGTCGCGGTTGGGCGCGATGTTGAAGTAGTACGGCACCAGCAGTTCCGCCTCGCCCTTGGAGCCGAAGCCCGGCGTGGGCGGCAGCCAGCCGGAGCGGCGCGCGCCCGACAGCGAGAAGGACATGGCCGGCGTGCCCAGGATAGGCACGTCCTTGAAGTAGATCAGGGTCTTGCCCGCCGTGCCCAGGTCGCGGCCCGTGTCCAGGTTCAGGGTGTCCGACTTCAGGTACCAGTCCGGATCCGGCCCATGGCAGGTGCTGTAGGTGCCGTCGACGACGACCGCCTCGTCCTCGTTGATGAAGTTGATGCGCTGGGCCTTGCCCTGGGCGCTGTTCACTTCCATCTTGTAGGTCGGCTTGAGCATGAAGCCCTTGCCGGAATCGAGGTTCAATTCCAGGTCGTCGCCCGTGTAGTAGTCGCCGAAGCGCCAGATCTGCACGTGGCCGTGGGCTTCCACCTCGTCCTCCACCTCGCGGTAGCAAGCGGTGTCGGACTTGACCTTGGTCTTGTCCTTGACGATTTCCACGTCCCGTTCAAGGTTGATCTCGCGCTCGGGACGGCCCGTGATGTCCTCCGCCTTGATGGTGGTGACGGCGTTCTTGTCCTCCGTGCGGACGGGACGCGGCGCCTTGGTGTTCTGGGCGTACGAAGGCACTGCCGTAACAGTGACGATGGCAGTCAGGGCGTAAGCCCATTTATGCGGGGTTGGATTGGCCGATAGCCGACGCTTGCTGCTCATGAAAGGTTGGCGAGTAACACCGTGACAGGCGATTTTTTGATTTGAATCCCTTATTATATGGGAATCTTCACCCATTACCGGATTCCACAGGTAGCTTCATGTCTTTATTGTCTAATTTGCCATCCAACGACGAACGTTTCAATCTCCTGAAAGACTGGCTTGCCAAGCTCGATCTGGTGCAGATTGCCAGCGCCCGTCCCGCCTCCTCCGACGCCAGCTTCCGCCGCTACTTCCGTATTGACGTGCAGCCGCAACACCAGGCCACGCTGGGCCAGACCCTGATCGCCATGGACGCACCGCCCGAGCGCGAAAATGTGCTTGGTTTTGTCAAGGTTGACGAAATGCTCAGCCACGCCGGCGTCAGCGTGCCGCGCATCGTCGCCACCGATTACGAGAGCGGCTTCGTACTGATGTCGGACCTGGGCGTGACCACCTATCTGCAGGTGCTGGACCACGACAACGCCTCCGCCATGTACGCCGAGGCGCTGGAGTCGCTGGTCAAGTTCCAGCTTACCAGCCAGCCGGGCGTGCTGCCCGAATACGACCGCGCCTTCCTCCAGCGCGAGCTGAACCTGTTCCCCGAATGGTATATCGGCCAGCACCTGAAGGCGACGCTGACCGAGAAGCAGACGGCCGAACTGCAAGGCGTATTCGACGCCATCCTGGCCAATGTGACGGCGCAGCCCCAGGTCTATGTGCACCGCGACTACCATTCGCGCAACCTGATGTGGATGGACGCGGGCAATCCCGGCGTGCTCGATTTCCAGGACGCGCTGTACGGCCCCGTCACCTACGACGTGGCCTCGCTGCTGCGCGACGCCTACGTGCAGTGGGACGAGGAGATGGTGCTGGACTGGGCGATCCGCTACTGGCAGCACGCCAAGTCGCTGGGACTGCCGGTCAACAAGGACATCGACTCCTTCTACAAGGACTTCGAATACGTGGGCCTGCAGCGCCACCTGAAGATCCTCGGCATCTTCTGCCGCCTGAACTACCGCGACGGCAAGCCGCAGTACCTGGACGACCTGCCCATCGTGATGGACTACGTGCGCAAGACGGCCAACCGCTACAAGGACCTGCGGCCGCTGATCCGCCTGCTGGATCTGCTGGAAGACGTCAGGCCGCAAGTCGGCTACACCTTCTGAGGACCGCCGATGAAAGCCATGATCTTCGCCGCCGGACGCGGCGAACGGATGCGCCCCCTGACCGACACCTGCCCCAAGCCGCTGCTGAAAGTGCGCGGCCGGCCGCTGATCGTGTGGCACATCCTGAACCTGGTGAAGGCCGGGATCACCGACATCGTCATCAACCACGCCCACCTGGGCGACATGATCGAGCAGACCCTGGGCGACGGCAGCCAGTTCGGCGCGCGCCTGATGTATTCGCCGGAACAGACGGCGCTGGAGACGGCGGGCGGTATCGCCACCGCGCGCCACCTGCTGGGCGAGGAGCCCTTCGTCGCCATCTCGGGCGACATCTACTGCCCCTACTTCGACTTTGAAGAGGTGAAGGACGTCCTGCACGACAAGGACATGTGGGGCAATCCCTACCCTGCCGACAAGCGCGACATAGCCTGGCTGTACCTGGTGCCGAATCCGGACTTCCATCCCGATGGCGACTTCGGCCTGCAAATGTACTCAGTTACCAACGAGGGCTCGCCCAAGTGGACCTTCGGGAATATCGGCGTCTACCGCATGGAGATGTTCGACGGCATAGCGCCCAATACCTACGTCAAGCTGGGGCCGCTGCTGCGCCAGTACGCGGACAAGGGACAGGTCGGCGGCGAGGTGTACGAGGACGAATGGCATAACGTGGGCACGGCCGAGCAGCTGGACCGGCTCAATGCGCCGCTGTCGATGCTGGCGCGGAGCGCACGCCCGTGAGCACGGCCTACGCCACCTTCGCGGCGCGGCGCGCGCGCCTGCTGGCGCAGATGGAGCCGGGCGCCGTCGCCGTGCTGTCCACCGCAGCGGAAGTCGCGCGCAACAGCGATAGCGATTATCCCTACCGGCACGACAGCTATTTCTACTATCTGACCGGCTTCACCGAGCCGGAAGCGACTCTGGTGCTGGTGGCCGCGCGCGGCGATGTGCCATCCTGCGCGATCCTGTTCTGCCGCCAGAAAAACGCCGAGCGCGAAATCTGGGACGGCTTCCGCCACGGCCCTGAAGCGGCGCGCACCACCTTCGGCTTCGACGCCGCCTTCGCCATCGAAGACCTCGATGCGGAGATGGGACGCCTGCTGGCCAACGCGCCCGTGCTGTACTACTCGCTGGGACGCAGCACGCCGCTGGACGGGCAGGTCAAGCTGTGGCTGTCGAATGTACGCGCGCAATCGCGCAGCGGCATCACCGCGCCGGCCATGGCGGCAGACCTGCTGCCGCTGCTGGACGAGATGCGCCTGCTGAAGGATGAAGGCGAAATCGCCATCATGCAGCGCGCCGCCCTCATCTCTGGCAACGCGCACGCGCGGGCCATGCGCGCCACGCGGCCGGGCATGCGCGAGTACGAAATCGAGGCGGAACTGCTGCATGAATTCCGCCGCAATGGCGCGCAGGCGCCGGCCTACAACTCCATCGTGGCGGCGGGCGCCAATGCCTGCGTGCTGCACTACAGCGCCAACAATGCGCTGTGCAAGGATGGCGACCTGATTCTGATCGATGCCGGCTGCGAGCTGGATGGCTATGCCTCCGACATCACTCGCACCTATCCCGTGAACGGACGCTTCTCCGAACCGCAAAAGCGCCTGTATGAGCTGGTGCTGGCGGCGCAGGAGGCGGCGCTGAAGGCGGTACAGCCGGGCGCGCGCTATTCGAACATCCACGATGCGGCCGTGCAGGTGCTGGCACAGGGCATGCTGGATCTGGGGCTGCTGGACAAGAACAGCGGCGGCGTGGATGAGGTCATCAAGGACAAGAGCTATCTGCAGTTCTACATGCACGGCACGGGACACTGGCTGGGCATGGACGTGCATGACGTGGGCCTGTATCGCGACACAGGAACGGCAGGCAAGCCATCGCGCCCGCTGCAGGCGGGCATGGTGCTGACGGTGGAGCCGGGCATCTACGTGCGTCCGGCCGAAGGCGTGCCAGAGGAATACTGGAACATCGGCATCCGTATCGAGGACGATGTGCTGGTGACGGACAGCGGCCACACCATCCTGAGCGCCGGCGCGCCCAAGACGGTGGCTGAAATTGAACAGATAATGCAGCATCCATGATTGATTACGATATCGCCATCTGCGGTGCAGGGCCGGCTGGCATGGCGCTGGCCGCGCTGCTGGTACGGCGTGGCGTGCCCGCGCAGCGCATCGCGCTGATCGACGCCAAGACGCTGGCGCAGGCCGGGAAGGACCCGCGCTCGCTGGCCCTGTCCTGGGGCAGCCGGCAGATACTGGAAGAAGTCGGCGCCTGGCCGCACGCCGTCACGCCGATCCACGAGATTCACGTTTCGCGCCGGGGTCAGTTCGGCCGCAGCCTGATCGACCGCAACGAGCACAAGCTGCCCGCACTGGGCTACGTCACCCGCTACGGCGACCTCGCGACAACGCTCGGTGCAGCCTGCGAGCAGGCTGGCGTCGTCATGCTGCGCCCTGCCCGCGTCACCGCCATCGACGAGCAAACAGACGCCGTGACACTGACGCTGGAAAGCGCCTCCCCTGGCGCGCAACTGTCAGCCGCGCTGCCCGGCCACGCTCACGGCGCCTCCGCTAGCGCCGCTGTCAGTGCCGCTGCCGCTGCCGGAGCCGCAGTTGGTGCTGGTACCGCTGGCGCCACCGCCACCCCTGGTACGAGCGTCGTGCCGCACTCGCTGCGCGCCGCCATCGTCGTGCAAGCTGAAGGCGGACTATTCGCCGAGCAGGAAAGCAAGGCACTGCGCCGCGACTACGACCAGACAGCCGTCATCGCGCAGGTGCGCACAAGCGCGCCCATCGCGCATCGCGCATACGAGCGGTTCACGGAACAAGGCCCGCTGGCGCTTCTGCCGCAGGGAGAAGAATATTCACTGGTCTGGTGCGCCCGCCCGGAAACGGCGCAGGCCCTGCAAGCGCTGGACGACAAGGCTTTTCTTGAACAACTGGGCAGCGCCTTCGGTTCACGTCTGGGCAACTTCATCAGCGCCTCGCCGCGCCTCGCCTTCCCGCTCGGCCTGAACGCCGACCCGCGCAGTACTGCCCGCACCGTCGCCATCGGCAACGCGGCGCAGACCCTGCATCCGGTCGCCGGACAAGGCCTGAACCTCGGCCTGCGCGACGCCACCGTGCTGGCCCGCCTGCTGGCGCAAGACGCCACGCCCGCCATGCTGTCGCAATTCACTCAGCTTCGCCAGCAAGACCGCAGCACCACCGTACGCCTGACCGACACCATGGCCCGCATCTTCGCCAACGAGTCGCCCGCGCAGGCGCTGCTGGGCCTCTCGCTGGCAGCCATCGACATGATCAACCCGGCCCGCAGCCTGCTGGCCGAGTTGATGATGTACGGCCGCCGCTAAAGCTTAGGTACGGGTGATCGAGGCGCCGCCATCGACCAGCGATGCGGTGCCCGTCACGAAGGACGAATCGTCCGAAGCCAGGTACAGCACCGAGCGCGCCAGTTCTTCCGGCTGCGCCACACGCTTCAGCGCATGCAGATTGGTGATGAAGGAAGTCGATTCCGGCGTGTTGTTCATCTCGCGATACATGGCCGTATCCACAGCGCCCGGCAGCACAGCATTCACGCGCACATTCTGCGAACCGTATTCCGCCGCCAGCGCCTGGGTCAGGCCGATCAGGCCCGATTTGCTGGCCGCATAAGCCGCCACGCCAGGGAAGGCGAAGCTATAGCCCACAAAGGTCGAAGTGAAGATCACCGAACCGCCGCCGTTCTTGGCCATCGCCGGAACCTGATGCTTGGCGCCGAGGAAGGCGCTGGTCAGATTGGCGGCCAGGGTATCGTTCCAGCCTTGCTCGGAAACGCCCGCAGTCTCGCCCATTTCGCCCAGCGTACCGGCGTTGTTGTAGGCGATATCCAGCTTGCCGAAGGTGTTGACGGCAGCCGCCACCAGCTCGGCGTTGAAAGCTTCCTTGGTCACGTCGCCGGCCAGCGCAATGGCTTCGCCGCCATCGGCTTTGATCTCGGCCACCAGCGTGGCCAGTTCGGCTTCGCGGCGCGCAGCCACCACGACTTTGGCGCCTTCAGCGGCGAACAGTTTGGCGGTGGCGCGGCCGATGCCCGAGCTTGCACCAGTGACGATAGCGACTTTTCCTTGTAAGCGGTTCATTTTGCGGCTCCTTGAAGTGGTTGGTTGATGTGTCCACTATAGGATTCGCAAAGCCTGCCAACAATCGGCCAAATACAAAGATATCATTCACAAAATATGAAAAAACCGCCCCGGAGGGCTAATGCCGTTCAGTTAAGGTCTCGTTTGAGAACGCGAACGGTATAGCGCTGAGGTCTGGCTTTGACGGCCCGGTCGAATTTTCGACCGGGCCGTTGTTCATTCAGGAGCGTTACCAGGCGGGCGC
>Ga0213872_10000222_pt1 | contig 50284 bp, 56 predicted proteins | sample VelepicomBERX_R2_FD_160071 | JGI IMG/M metagenome (GOLD analysis project Ga0213872, IMG submission 160071) | Rhizosphere microbial communities from Vellozia epidendroides in rupestrian grasslands, the National Park of Serra do Cipo, Brazil - RX_R2 | ecosystem: Host-associated > Plants > Roots >... | reverse complement strand
GAGAGGCCTCTTTTTTATTGGTCGGGGCGGCCGGATTCGAACCGACGACCCCCAGTCCCCCAGACTGATGCGCTACCGGGCTGCGCTACGCCCCGACCGATGCTGCGAGCCGGTTTCCGAAGAGCCCGGCGTCGAGCGGAGGCGCACTATAGCTATCAGGATCGGGGAACGCAACCACCGTTATTTACGGCGCGCTTCGGCCAAAAGACGGCGCAATTCAAGGATTTCGTCGCGCAATTCCCGGATCGTCTCATCGCGATCGGAAAGCGCCTCCTCGGACACTTCGGCGATGTCGGCCTCGGCGGCGTGCTCGGTCTCGCCCGCCTCGATGCGGCCCCGCGCACCCGGCTCGCGCAGAAGCTTCTGCACGCCGCGGATGGTGTAGCCGTCGCGGTAAAGGAGATCGCGGATATGGCCCAGCAGGGTCACGTCCTCGGGGCGGTAATAGCGGCGGCCGCCGCCCCGCTTCAAGGGCTTGATCTGGGCGAACTTGCTCTCCCAGAAGCGCAGGACGTGCTGGGGAACGTCGAGATCCTCGGAGACCTCGCTGATGGTGCGGAAGGCGGCCTCGGATTTGACGGGACGCCGGGACGCCGCATTGGTCTCGGGGGCGTCCATGGCGCCTTACGACTTCTGCTGCCGGGCCGACTTGGTCAACCCGTCATTGATCTTGCTTTTGAGCAATTGCGAGGCGCGGAACACCAGCACCTTGCGCGGCAGGATCGGCACTTCCTCGCCGGTCTTCGGATTGCGGCCGACGCGGGTGCCCTTGGAGCGGATCGAGAAGCTGCCGAAGGAAGAGATCTTGACCGATTCGCCACGCGTCAGCGCCGCGACCATCTCGTTCAAAACCAGTTCCAGAAGATCGGCCGATTCGTTGCGCGAGAGACCGACTTCCTGATAGACGGCGTCGCTCAATTGGGCTCGGGTGACGGTTTGTTCGGACATACCGCGAATCCTTCCGAAGATTCGCTAGACGGTACCTTTTCCGAAGAAATCAGTCAATTCAGAAGCTTGTGAGAAATTGTTAAAGCGGCTCAAATGCGCGCCAGCGCTGCGCCCCAGGTGAATCCGCCGCCCATCGCTTCGAGCAGAACCATGTCGCCCTGCTTGATGCGGCCATCGCCGATCGCTTCGGCCAGGGCCAGCGGCACCGAGGCCGCCGAGGTGTTGGCGTGGCGGTCGACCGTCACCACCACCCGCTCGGACGGGAAGTTCAGCTTGCGCGCCGTGCTGTCGAGGATGCGCTTGTTGGCCTGGTGCGGCACCACCCAGTCGATGTCCGATGGGCCGATACCGTTGGCGGCCAGGGTTTCCTCGAGCACCGAGGTCAGATTGGTCACCGCGTGGCGGAAAACCTCGCGGCCTTCCATATAGACATGGCCGACGGTCTGGCCGCGCGACGGGCCGGCATTGACCTTCAAGAGGTCGTAATGACGACCGTCCGAATGCAGGTGCGAGGACAGGATGCCGCGGTCGGTGATGTCGCCCTTGCCATTCTCGGCGCGCAGCAGCACGGCGCCCGCGCCGTCGCCGAACAGCACGCAAGTGGTGCGGTCGTTCCAGTCGAGGATGCGCGAGAAGGTCTCGGCGCCGATCACCAGCACGTTCTTGGCCTGGCCCGCCTTGATGAAATTATCGGCGGTGGCCAGCGCATAGATGAAACCCGAGCACACGGCCTGGATGTCGAAGGCGAAACCGCCCACCATGCCCAGCCCAGCCTGCACCTTGGCCGCGGTGGCGGGGAAAGTATTGTCCGGGGTCGCGGTGGCGACGATCACCATATCCAGCTGAGCCGCGGAAACTCCCGCATATATCAAAGCCTTCTTGGCCGCTTCTACAGCGAGATCGGAAGTCAGCTGCCCCTCGGCGGCGACGTGGCGCTGCCGGATGCCGGTGCGCTCCACAATCCACTCGTCGCTAGTATCGACCATCTTGGCCATTTCGGCGTTGGTGATCACTCGCTCCGGAAGGTAGGAGCCAAAACCGACGAGTTGGGAACGGATCATTTAATCAGCTTGCCGCCGCTTGTGAGCGAAGAGCGAGAAGCTCTTCTTTGATGCGATCGTTGAAGCCCTGCTTGACCAGGTCTACGGCGACGCCGATCGCATTGGCGAAGCCTTCGGCATCGGTGCCGCCATGGCTCTTAACGGTAATGCCGTTGAGGCCCAGCAGCATTGCGCCGTTATAGCGGCGCGGATCCGTCCGCATCTTGACCTTGTTCAGGGCAGGACGGGCCAGAAGATAGGCGATCTTGGCCAACAGCGAGCTGGAGAAGGCCTGGCGCAGGAAACGGACATAGAGCTTGGCCGTCCCTTCCATGGCTTTCAGCGCGATATTGCCGGCGAAGCCGTCGATCACCACCACGTCGACAGTGCCCTTGGTGATGTCGTTGCCTTCGATGAAGCCGTGGAATTTCAGCCCCAAATGGCTGGTCTTCAGGGTCGCGGCGGCGCCGCGCACGGCGTCGTTGCCCTTCAGCTCTTCCGAACCGACGTTCAGCAGGCCGACCGACGGCTCCTCGATGCCCAGCACCGTGCGGGCGAAGACCTCGCCCATAATGGCGAATTCGACCAGGTTGTTGGCGTCGCACACGACGTTGGCGCCGAGGTCGAGCATCACGCTCTCCCCGCGCTCGGTCGGGTAGAATCCGGCGATGGCCGGCCGGTCGATGCCCGGCACCATGCGAAGGACGAATTTCGAGACGGCCATCAGCGCGCCGGTGTTGCCGGCCGAGACGACGCCATGGGCGTCGCCGTCATGGACCGACTTCACCGCCAGCCACATGCTGGACTGGCGGCCGGTGCGCAGCACCTGACTCGGCTTATCGTCGTTGCTCACCGACTTGTCGGTATGGCGGACCTCGACGAACGGCTTGATCGCGGGAAAGCGCTCAAGCAGCGGATTGATCCGCTGCTCGTCGCCAAACAGCAAATAGCGCACATCGGGCAGCCGGACATGGGCCAGCTGCACGCCCTCGATCACCACGTCTGGGGCATGGTCGCCCCCCATGGCATCAAGAGCGATCGTCACATGTGCGGTCAATGCCACACTCCTGGTTGGTTCCCGCCGCCGTAGAGCGGCAACTTCTCAGAAACAGCCGCTATTAGGCGGCGACTTCCTGAGCCTGCGAGACGACTTCGCGGCCGTCATAGTGACCACAGGAACCGCAAACATGGTGCGGCAGCTTCACTTCGCCGCAGTTCGAGCATTCCTGATGCCCGACCGCCTTCAGAGCGTCATGAGCCCGGCGCATGTTGCGGCGGGACTTGGAGGTTTTCTTCTTCGGAACGGCCATTTTACTGCACTCACGTTCGGATAGTGTGGCCCTTGCGGGCGAAAGGGAGCCCTTTTAACGAAAAACCTCCCCGGGGGCAAGCAATTGCTATTCTTTTTTCTGCAGAGCCGCCAGACCGGCAAAAGCCGACGGTTTTTCCTCGGGCTCCTCGGGCGGTTCTTCCGGCGATTCAAAGGCCGCGCCGGCCGATCGCGGGAAGGGATCCATGGCCAGCGCCAGATGCTCGGCGGCCGCCTCGCCCATGTCGATATGGCCGTTCTCGATCGGGTCGGGAACGTCGTCCTCGTCCATCTCGACCACCACTTCGGCCATCTCGTCGCCGGCCTCGACGCTGTAGACGCGGGTGAAATCCTCCTCGACCGAGGTCGGGATCGGTTCCAGCGTCACCACGCAGGTCTGCGTCAGCTCCGCCTTTATGTGGCCCGACAGGCGCACCAGCCCGCCGCCACCGGTCAGGCGCAGGCGGATGGTGGCGTCGAAGGAATTGACCGCCGGGATGCCGAGCCGCTTAGCCAGGGCCGCCCGCTCCTTTTCATCGGCGGAAATCTCGTAGCTCTTTTCCTTCAGCCCGATGCGGTCGAGCGCGATGGGCCGGGAGAATTCGGAAGTGATCATGCTGCCTCGGAAAAACAGGCCTTGCCCGCCTCGGCGATCGACGCCGGGTCGAGCGCGGCCAGGGCGGCCACTTGCTTCTGTATATAGTGCGCCATCGCCGCCAGGCTAGATTGCTTTACCTCGGCGCCACGATAGAGGTTGCGGGCCAGCGCCTCCTCCAGCTTCGCCAGATCGCCGAGCACCGGCTCGTAGGCGTCGACGCGGCCATAGAAGGCGCGCGCCATTTCCTTGACCCGCTTGCCGACCGCCATATCCGACACGCCCATTTCGCGCAAGGAGCGGTCCATGTCGGCGAACATCAGGTCGAACAGGTCCTGGTTCACCGCCTTGGTGTCGCGTCCCTCAGCCCCCAGCCGGTGCATCAGCAAGAAGACATGCAGCACCAGCAGGTCGAAACGGCCATCCACCGTATCGGGCACTTCGCGCTCGGCGTAGAAAATCGGCAACCGGGCCTGCGCTACCGCCTTTGCGTAGAGCGCATCGACCATTTCCTCTCTCTGCCGCCGCCGGCCGAGCCACGAGAAACCCATATGTCCGTTTCCTCAGGAGATAGATTGACAATCGCTTGCCGTCGAGGGCAAGGTCTCCCCTACTATCCGCCAGGAAAATTCACGGGGCAAGATGTACGCTTTTGTTGGACGTTTGGGTTTGGCCGCCATGCTGGCCGTCGGTATCTCCGCCTGCTCCGACAATATCGATCCCCGCGGCAACGCCCCCCTGCCCGATGCCCTTGCCCAGATCCAGCCGGGCCGCGTCACGCGCTCGGACGTGGTGGCGCTGATCGGCACCCCGGCGACCGCCAGCATGTTCGGCGACGACCACTGGTATTATATCAGCAGCCATTTCCAGACCGTCGCCTTCTATGCGCCGGAAGAGCTGGACCGCCAGGTCATCATCATCGATTTCGACAAGGCCGGCACCGTCACCGCGGTGCGCAAGCTGGGCCTGGAGCAGGGCAAGGAAATCAGCATGGTGTCCCGCGAGACGCCGGCGCCGGGCAAGGAGCTCAGCCTGCTCGAACAGCTGATCGGCAATGTCGGCAAATTCAACGACACGACCCATACGCGGGCCGACGGACCTACCGGTCCCTGAAACGGACACGCCAAACAAAAACGCCGGAGCGGTTTCCCGCCCCGGCGTTTTCTTTTTCCGATATCAGCCAGCGACAATCGCCAGCAGCAGGATCGCCACGATGTTGATGATCTTGATCATCGGATTGACGGCGGGGCCCGCGGTGTCCTTGTAGGGATCACCCACCGTGTCGCCGGTCACCGCGGCCTTGTGGGCGTCCGAGCCCTTGCCGCCGTGATGCCCTTCCTCGATGTACTTCTTGGCGTTGTCCCAGGCGCCGCCGCCCGAGGTCATCGACAAGGCGACGAACAGGCCGGTGACGATGGTGCCCAGCAGCATGGCGCCGAGCGCCGAGAAGGCCGAAGCCTGGCCCGCCACCGAGGTCACCACCACATAGAGCACGACGGGCGCCAGCACCGGCAGCAGCGCGGGGAGGATCATCTCCTTGATCGCCGCCTTGGTCAGCATGTCGACGGCGCGGCCGTAATCGGGCTTGGCCTTGCCTTCCATGATGCCGGGGATTTCCTTGAACTGGCGGCGCACCTCGACCACCACCGAACCGGCCGAACGCCCCACCGCCATCATGCCCATGGCGCCAAACAGATAGGGCAGCAATCCGCCGATGAACAGGCCGATCACGACGAACGGATCCTGCAGGCTGAAGCTGACCGTAAGGTTGGGGAAATAGTGGGTGAGATCCTCGGTATAGGCGGCGAACAGCACCAGCGAGGCCAGGCCCGCCGAACCGATCGCATAGCCCTTGGTGACCGCCTTGGTGGTGTTGCCCACCGCATCCAGCGCGTCGGTGATCTTGCGCACGTCGGGCGGCAGGTCCGACATTTCGGCGATGCCGCCGGCATTGTCGGTAACCGGTCCATAGGCGTCGAGCGCCACGATCATACCGGCCAGGGCCAGCATGGTGGTCGCCGCGATGGCGATGCCGTAAAGGCCGGCGATCTGGTAGGTGATGATGATGCCGACCGAGATCACCAGCACCGGCAGCGCGGTGGCTTCCATCGACACGGCCAGCCCCTGGATCACGTTGGTGCCGTGTCCGGTGGTCGAAGCCTGGGCGATGTTGCGCACCGGGCGATAATCGGTGCCGGTGTAATATTCGGTGATCCACACCAGAAGGCCGGTGATCACCAGGCCGGTGACGGCGCACATCATCAGCGATTGCACCGTGAAGGATTGCCCGTTGCTGGCCTGGAAGGCGAAGCTGAAATCGCCGAACAGCCAGTGCGCGACGGCACCGATGGCCAACAGCGACAATATTCCGGTGACGGTCAGGCCGCGATAGAGCGCCTTCATGATCTTGCCCGACGCATCGAGCTTCACGAAGAAGGTGCCGATCACCGAGGTGACGATGCAGACCGCGCCGATCATCAGCGGGAACAACATCAAAACATCGCGGTCATCGCCGGAAAAGAAGATCGTGCCCAGCAGCATGGTGGCGACGATGGTCACCACATAGGTCTCGAACAGATCGGCCGCCATGCCGGCGCAATCGCCGACATTGTCGCCGACATTGTCGGCGATCACCGCCGGATTGCGCGGATCGTCCTCGGGGATGCCCGCCTCGACCTTGCCGACCAGATCGGCGCCGACGTCGGCGCCCTTGGTGAAGATCCCGCCGCCCAGACGGGCGAAGATCGAGATCAGCGACGCGCCGAAGGACAGTCCGACCAGCCCTTCGGCCATCGGGCGGCTTTCATAGCCCATATGCTTCAGCGCCAGGAAATAGGTCGTCACGCCCAGAAGGCCCAATCCGACCACCAGCAGGCCGGTGATCGCGCCCGACTTGAAGGCGACCTCGAGCGCCGCGGCCATTCCGCCCGAGCGCGCCGCCTCGGTGGTGCGCACATTGGCGCGAACCGAGACGTTCATGCCGATATAGCCGGCCGCGCCCGACAACACAGCGCCGATCAGATAACCCACAGCCACATGCGCGCCGAGGCGCCAGCCCAGGATCACGCCGATGATCACGCCGACCAGGGCGATGGTGGAATATTGGCGATTGAGATAAGCCCGGGCGCCTTCTTGGATCGCCACCGAGATTTCGATCATTCGTTCGGTGCCGGCCCCCGCCGACAAAACCGACCGTGAGGCGTAAAGCGCATAGACCAACGCGACGACACCGCAAAGCAGTACCAAATGATAAGCCATTATTGGAGTCTCCTTCCCCTGGTTGACGCTGTTCCGTGACAAGTCGTTCTTACTCTGAGGAGGAAATCAGCGTGACAGATGCGTGTCAGTGCCGCAATCGGAAGCTGAGGGATACTTCCTAGGCCTGTGGGATAACGGTCATCGTTTAACCGCCAAGACGCCAAGGCGCCAAGGAGAACGCCAAGGCGGCTTCGCCGCTTTTATTGCCGCCAAAGGCGGCTCTCAATTTTCTTGGCGCATTTCTTGGCGTCTTGGTGCCTTGGCGGTTAATCCGCCTTTGGAGCACCCGTCACGTGACGCCAGGAATGATCGAGCATCTCGGCTATGTCTTTCTCGGGGACATCCTGCCAGCGCAGCCGGGTCCAGCCGGCTGCCCCCATCTGCCCGCTTCCGGCACGCAGGCGTCGGGATATGTCGCCACACCCCACTCTTGAAGAAAGGGCGACAGCTTGACGAGAGCGGTGCTTTCGTCGGCCGACAACTGCGCGAAGATCTTGCCGTTCGCTCGGAACGAAGGCGCACCGTGATGCAGCATCTCGACAGCACCGGGGAAGGACAGAGCGTGTTGACGGAAATCCATCGCTCACCCCTCGGACATCAGCCCGTCGCGCCAATGCTGGTCGGTGACGTCGGAGAAGATCACCAGCAGGAAATTGCGCGCCTGATAGGTAAACCGCTTCATCGTCGCTTCGATCCAGATCTCGCGGCCGAGATTGGGCGCCAGGCGCCAATGGCCGCGCTGGGACGCGCCGATGTCCAGTACCTGGGCGGCGGCGGTCGTCAGGCCGGATTCGGTCCAGGCGTCGTTGAGGCGGAAATTCTGCCGTGCCATCATCGGCCGGGTGGTGCCGAACAAATGGGCCATCGCGTCGTTGGCGGCCAGGCAGTGACCGTCCTCGGCATAGACGGCGATCGCTAATGCGGCAGCATCGATCACCGATTGATGAAAGGCCACCTCGTCCTCGGCCATGCGGCGGCGCTGCAAATTTTCCTGGAGACGCTGCATCAGGCCGAAGAACACCAGCTGGATCACCGTGCCGCAGATCGCCACCAAAGCGAACATCCGCCAGCGGTCGCGTTCCAGCAGCAGCAAGCGCGGCAGCGGATAGATGACCCCCGCGGTGCCCACACCGGCGGCGAGGCCTTCGCTCACCAGCATCACCGGCACCGGCCGGTCGTCGATTTTCACGATGTCGGCGGCCAGCTCGTCCGACCAGCGCGAGACCGGCACCTGGCTGAAATCGGCGCGCTTGTAGAGCGCCACCCTCTCGGCAGCATCCAGCCGGTCGACGTCCGAGCCGGGCATCTTCCGGTAGAGATAGGAATTGTCGCGGGCGAACAGAATCACTCCATGTTCGTCGGTGATGACGGAATCCGAGAAATTCAGCCAGGGCGCGAAAGAAGAAGCGTCGAACTTGGCCATCACCGCGCCGACGAATACGCCGTCCCTGATCACCGGCACCGCCAGGAACAGGCCCGGCACGCTGGTGGCGCGGCCATTGGCGAATTCGGCGCCGGTGAGCCCCTTGCGCGCATCCTGGAAATAGCGACGGTCGGCGTAATTGTTGCCCACCAGCGACGTGGGGGAAACGCCGTTGCTGGCAGCGATGCAATTGCCGTCGGCATCGAGCAGGGCGATGATGGTCAGCACCTTGATGTCGCTGACCATCGAGAAAAGGGAGCGGCTGATCAAAGCCTGCTTGGCGGCACCGCCGTCGCGCCGGTCGAGCACCGCGCGCACCTCATCCTGGTGCGCCAGCGTACTCAGGAAGCCCTCGGCGATCTCCCAGCTGCGCGAAACGCCGGTATCGATGGAATGGAGGTCCCGCTCGGCATTGACGCGCTCGCGCCGCAGATAGCTTTCGGTCAAGCCGGCTTCGTAGCGGCCGACCAGATACCAGGAAGCGGCGATCCAGCAGGTCAGGGCACAAGCCAGGATTCCCCAAGACCGCCAGGAGCCACCGAACGAAGATTCCGCTGAAACGATCGACCAGCGCTTCATGGCAACCCTATCGTGTGTAGAACGTCCGTATCGTCACGCCACGGATGATGTTCGGCCCCACCGTACTTTCCACGATCCACTGCACCCGGTCGTGCACCGCCTGCTTGTCGGAGTCGGAGTGGGTGTCGGAATGGCTGGGCAGGAAGTCGTACAGCTCCATCCGCACGCGATGGTCGATCAGCGGCAGCAGGCCGTTGAGCTTGTCGAAGCCGTCCGAGAACACGTCGATGTCGATATCCATGCCGATCTGCTGCTGGATGTCGTGGTTCTTGACCAGCGGCGTGATGATCTCGCCCAGATAGATGATCCGGTGCGGCGTCGGCGGCGGCGCCTCCTCCTCGGCGGCCGGGCCCTTATAGAGCAGCGGCGCCAACGGCCCCTTGCCGAAATGCCCGGCGCCGCCCAGTCCGGCGATCGCCAGCAGGATCAGCAGCATGGCGATGAAGAGATATTTCTTCATGCCGGCCCTCCGCTGAAATGGTTGTAGCCGCCGCGCCCCGAGGCCATGGCGCGCCCTTCGGCGTCGACCAGGGTGGCGCCCTCGCCCGGCACGATCCGACCGATGCGGGTCAGTTCCAGGTCGAGTTCGGCGGACAGCGCCAAAAGCGCGTCCTCGGCTTCCGGCGCCGCGGTGAACAGGATCTCGTAATCGTCGCCGCCCGAGACGATGGTGGTCAGGCCCTCACCCAGGCCGGCAGACAGCGCGGCGCGCGCCGCTGTGGACAGCGGCAGGCGATCTGCCTCGATCACCGCGCCGACCTTCGAGGCGCGGCAGATATGGCCGATGTCGCCTAAGAGTCCGTCGGACACATCCATCGAGGCATGCGCCAAGCCGCGCAGGCGCGGCCCCAGCGCCACCCGCGGGCGCGGCAGCCGGTATCGGTTCAGCAGGTAGCTCGCGTCGGTTTCCGACAAGCCTTTACCCTCCCCTTGCGCCACCAGCAGCCCCAGGGCGGAGTCGCCCACGGTGCCGGACAGCCACACATGGTCGCCCGAACAGGCATTCGACCGCAACAGCGCGGCACCCTCGGGCACCATTCCCACGGCCGTCAGCGATAAAACCAGCGGTCCCGGCGTCGCAATGGTATCGCCGCCGATCACCGCTACTTTGAACAAATCGCAGTCGGTTTTCAATCCGCTTGCGAAACGATCAAGCCAGCCGGCATCGATATCGCGGGGAAAGCAGGTCGCCAGCAGCAAGAATTGCGGCTCGGCGCCCTTGGCGGCAAGGTCGGAGAGGTTGACTCGTATAAGTTTCCGGGCGATCAGGTCGGGCGGGTCGTCGGGGAAGAAATGGACGCCTGCCGCCATGGCGTCCTTGGTCACCGCCCATTGGTGTCCGGCCGGGCCGGGGATCAGCGCGACGTCGTCGATGAGCCCCAAAGCCTCCGGGCGCCCCGCGGTCAGGGGCGCGAACAGCCTCTTGATGAGGTCGAACTCGTCAACCAAGTAGTCTCATCCAAGTTCTGCGGCGCGCACCACACGCGCGATGCGGTCGAGCACCGCATTGACCAGCCCCGGCTCGGGACCGGCATAGAAGGCGCCGGCGATGTCGACATATTCGGTGATCACCACGCGCACCGGCGTATCGGGCATCGAGGTCAGCTCGAAGGCGGCGGCGCGCAGGATGGCCCGCAAAACCTGCTCAAGCCGATCCAGGCTCCAATCGCCGGATAGCGCTTTGCCGACGATCTCGTCGAGCTGCTCGGCCTGGGTCAGGCTGCCGCGCAGAATGGCGGTGAACAGCAGCGGATCAGGCGCGGTCAGCGCCACCTCGGTTTCGTCACCGTCATCCTCGTCCGTGATGATGGCGCGGCTGCCGATGCCGTGCTCGATGAAATTGGTCACCAATTCATCGACCGGCGTGCCAGTCACTTCGGAATCATAGAGGGCCTGAACGGCCGCGAGGCGCGCCGTCGAACGGCTGCGGCCGGAATTCTTCTTACTCATTTAGGCAGGAGTCCTAGATCTTTTTTGATTTCAATCATGCGCAGGCAGGCCTTAGCCGCCTGACCGCCGAAATTTCGCTTTTCGGCGCGTTCCATGGCCTGCGCCTTGTTGTGCACGGTGAGGATGCCGTTGCCGACCGCCAGGGTGTATTGCAGGGAAAGGCTCTGCACACCTGCAAAGGCTTCGCGGCAGACATGATCGTAATGGTCGGTTTCCCCCTTGATCGCACAGCCCAGAGTGACATAGCCGGCATAGCGCTCGTCGGTGGCCCGCATCTCCATGGCGCGCACGGCATAGCGGATCGCGGCGGGAATTTCCAGGATTCCCGGAACGATGACGCGCTTGAAACCGGCGCCGACCGCCTGAAGCTCGCGCACCGCGCCCTTGACCAGATTGTCGGTGATGTCCTCGTAGAAGCGCGATTCGACGATCAGGATCTTCATTGTCATTCCCCTTTAGCGGCGATCTTGCGCCGTTCGACGACCCTGAGGCCGTAACCTTCTTCCAGACCGGCGATGGTCTTGGTGCTGTTCGACAGCAGAATCATGTCCCGCACGCCGAGGTCCAGCAGAATCTGCGCGCCGACGCCGTAATCGCGCAGCACGCGCGGCTCGTCACGGTTCTCCAGGCGGGCCTTCAGGCGATCGCTGAGGCTGGACGGCAGCGGTTCGCGCAGCAGCAAAACGACGCCCCTGCCCTCGGCCGCCACCATCCGCATGGCCTGGTGCAGTTCCTCGCCCCGTCCGTGGGTCTTGTCGCCCAGCAGATCGTTGAGCAGCTGCAGCCCGTGCACGCGGGTCAGCACCGGCTTGCCGTCGGCGACGTCGCCCTTGATCAGGGCCACATGCTCGGCGCCGTTGACGTGGTTGGTGTAGATGGCCATGCGCCAATCGCCGCCATAGATCGACGAGAAGTCGCTTTCCAGGGTCTTGGCGACCAGGCGGTCGTGGCGCAGGCGATAGGCGATCAGGTCGGCAATGGTGCCGATCAGCAGGTCGTGGCGCTTGGCGAACTCGATCAGTTCGGGCGTGCGCGCCATGGTGCCGTCGTCATTCATGATCTCGCAGATCACGCCGGCGGGATTGAGCCCGGCCAGGCGCGACACGTCGACCGCCGCCTCGGTATGGCCGGCGCGCACTAGAACGCCGCCATCCCGCGCCATCAGCGGGAAGACGTGGCCGGGGCTGACGATGTCGTGGGCGTTGGTGGCGGGATCGATTGCCACCGCGATGGTGCGGGCGCGATCGGCCGCCGAAATGCCGGTGGTGACGCCTTCGCGCGCCTCGATGCTGACGGTGAAGGCGGTCTGGTGCCGGGTGCCGTTCGAGCGCGCCATGAAAGGCAGGCCGAGATGCTCGACCCGTTCGCGCGTCATCGACAGGCAGATCAGGCCGCGGCCGTACTTGGCCATGAAATTGATGGCGGCCGCATCGGCCATCTCGGCCGGGATCACCAGGTCGCCTTCGTTCTCGCGCTGTTCGTCATCGACCAGGATGAACATCCGGCCGGCCTTGGCGGCCTCGATGATGGCTTCGGTCGGGGCGATGGCGCCGTGAAATTTGTTCGTGCTGTCGGGCACTTAAGCGTCCTTTGCGATCAGGCGGGCAACATAGCGCGCCAGCATGTCGATTTCCATATTGACCCGATCCCCGGCTTGATAAGCGCCGAAGCTGGTCACCGACTGGGTGTGCGGGATGATATTGACGCCGAACGTCCTCCCCTCGACCGCATTGACGGTGAGCGACACGCCATCGAGCGCAACGGAACCCTTGGCGGCGACGAACTTGGCCAGGTTTTCCGGTACCTCGAACACAATGCGCACCGACTCGTTCTCGGGGCGGATCTCAACGATCTTCGCCACGCCATCGACATGGCCGGAAACGATGTGCCCGCCCAGTTCGTCGCCGACCTTCAGGGCGCGTTCCAGATTGACCTTCCGCCCGGTCTTCCACTCGCCCATCGTGGTGAGGTTCAGCGTCTCGGCCGAAGCCTGGATCGAATACCAATCCGGCCCGGTCTCGATGACGGTCAGGCAGACGCCGTTATGGGCGATCGATGCGCCGATCTCGATGGTCTTGGTGTCGTAAGCCGTGCCGATCTTGAACAGAACGTCGCCCTGCCCGCTAATCTCGCGCACGACCCCTTGGTCGGTGATGATGCCGGTGAACATTTATCCTCGGAAATAAAATAGAAAGCGTCAGATACGCTCGAGATATTCCACCATATCGGTGCCCAGGCTGGCCGCGGAAAGAGGGCGCCAGCGCGGCGCGTCGGCCAAATTGTCGGTTCCGAACGAAACGGCGGCCGGCAGACCGTCGCCGCCGATCAGCATCGGTGCCCTGAACCAGGCCAGCCGGTCGACCAGATCCTGGCGCAGCAAAGCCGCCGCCAGATGGCCTCCCGCCTCGACCAGCAGACGGGTCAAACCGCGAGCCCCCAGTTCGCGCAGGGCGGCGGAAAGATCCACCGTGCCGTCCGGGCCGGGTCCGACCTCGATCACCTCGACGCCGCACTCGCCCAGCGCCGCGCGCCGTTCTGGCGGATTGCCGGTACGGGTCAGCAGCCACAGCGGAATGTCGCCGGCGCTGGCGACCAGCTTGCCGGTCAGCGGCAGCGACAAGCGGCTGTCGACGACGATGCGGATGGGCGAGCGATCCTCGAGGCCCGGCAGACGGCAGGTCAGCATGGGGTCGTCGATCAAAGCGGTACCGCTGCCGATCATGATGGCGTCGGACTGCGCCCGCAGCAAATGGCCGCGCGCCCGCGCCTCATCGCCGGTGATCCACTGGCTCTCGCCTTTATGGGTGGCGGTGCGGCCATCCAGGGTCGCCGCGATCTTCATCGTCACCAGCGGCCGGCCCTTTTCGACGCGGCACTGGAAGCCGGCGATCACTTCGCGCGCCTCGTCCTCCAGCACGCCGGAGACGACCTCGATACCGGCCTCGCGCAGGCGGGCCAGGCCACGGCCGGAAACGCGCGGATCGGGATCCTGCGTGCCGACGAACACGCGCGCCACGCCGGCCCTGACCAGCGCATCGGCGCAAGGCGGCGTTTTGCCGTGATGGGAACAGGGTTCGAGGGTGACGTAAGCATCGGCGCCGCGCGCCAGGCCGCCGGCCTGGGCCAGCGCCTCGGTCTCGGCGTGGGGCCGTCCGCCGGGCGCGGTACGGCCGCGGCCGACCACCCTGCCCTGGCGGACCAGGACGCAGCCGACCGACGGATTGGGCCAGACCGAGCCTAGCCCCCGCCGCGCCAGTCCCAGCGCGGCGGACATATGGTCAGGGTCGTATGGTGTATCAGTCGTCAAAGACCGTGCTGCCGCCTAGTTTCTCGACGAATTCCTCGAAATCCTTCGCCTCGCGGAAATTGCGGTAAACCGAGGCGAAACGCACATAAGCCACCTGGTCGAGCGCGGCCAGGGCCTCCATCACCAGCTCACCGACGGTGTTGCTGGAGATTTCGCTCTCGCCCGAGCTTTCCAGGCGGCGCTGGATCGAATTGACCACCCGTTCCACGCGCTCCGGATCCACCGGGCGCTTGCGCACCGCTATGGAGATCGAGCGCGCCAGCTTGTCGCGGTCGAAGGGCGCGCGCTGGCCATTGCGCTTGACGATGGTCAACTCGCGCAGCTGGACCCGCTCGAACGTGGTGAAGCGCGACCCGCAGGCCGTGCAGAAACGGCGCCGGCGAATGGCGGAATTGTCCTCGGTCGGACGGGAATCCTTGACCTGGGTATCGTCGTGACCGCAGAACGGACACCGCATCGTTTGCTCCCCCTAAATGACTTTATCCGCCCGGATTACTCTTTCCAGAACTTGCCCAGCGTCTCCGGCTGGTCGAGCGGAATGGACATCTTCGCCACGCGTCGCGCGTGGCGTCCCCCTTCAAACTCGGTATCGAGAAAAACCTTCAGGCAGTCCTTGGCGACCTCGGGCCCGATGACGCGTCCCCCGAACACCACGACATTGGCGTCGTTATGTTCACGCGACAATCGAGCGGTCACCGCATCATGTACCAAAGCGGCACGAATGTCGGGATGACGGTTGGCGGCGATCGAGATGCCGATGCCGGTGCCGCACACCAGCACGCCGGAATCGGCGGCCTTGGCGCGGATCGCCGCGGCCATCGCCTCGGCATAGTCGGGATAGTCGACGGACTGCGGCCCGTCGGTGCCAAGATCAAGCACGCCGTAGCCCCAGGACTCGAGCTGCTTCTTGAGCATTTCCTTCATTTCGTAACCGCCGTGATCGGCGGCCAGGGCAACGGTGCGGGAGGTCATGGGAGCAAATGGCTCGGATCGTGAATTCAAGGGATGCTCAATACCATATGTCGGCGCAATTTGCCAATGCACCACTATGGCTCGGACTCACCCCGACGCCGACAATCACCGCTACTGCAAATATTGAAACATCTCGACAATGATCCATGTTGATAAAGTTGTTTCTGTAATCAGGAGCACTACAAAGTGTTCAATATTGAGTAACGCATAAATTAGTTTGACAGGGGATACATAACCCGCAAAAATAGAGAAATCACAACCATCTTCATCGGTGAACACCACATGAGCGAAAGCGCAGCCGAGAAAAATTCCCGCGACGACATCCTGCGAATGGCTGTCGAGGTGGTGGCGGCATATGTCGGCAATAACGCGATCCAGGCTAACCAGATTCCGGATCTTATCCACACGGTCTACAATTCTCTCAGCCAGGCCGATGGGCAGGTTCAGGAAGTAAAAGCCGAAGCTCCCAGGCCGGCCGTTTCGGTGAAACGGTCCGTGACGCCGGAATATATTGTCTGTCTGGAAGACGGCAAGAAGCTGAAGATGCTGAAGCGTCATCTGCGGACCACCTACAACATGACGCCGGATGAATATCGCGCGAAGTGGGGCCTGCCGCCGGACTATCCGATGGTTGCGCCGAACTACGCCGCGCAGCGATCCGAATTCGCGAAGAAGATCGGGCTGGGCCGCGCCGCCGGCAGCAGCGCCGAACGCCGGGGACGCCGCCCCCGCGTCGCAAAGTAAATCACCGAATTTCCGAAAGCGGGCTCCGGCCCGCTTTTTTATTTTAATCGCCTCGCGAGATTCAATTTCCCGGGGTACCGAAGGCCTGACCTAGTGGTGAAAATCAGACGGATGGCACCCTCCGACTGATTTTCACCACCAAGCCCGCGCGGCACCTGAGCGGCGCAAAGCTTGGCTTTGCGCGCAGATGCAGACTCTAGTAGTGCGGGTCTCTTATGAGAGATCCGCACTACTAGGTCAGCCAGGCCTTCGTCGCGACAATTGAATCACTTGCCCAGCGCCACCTGTTCCGACTCTTTGCCGTAAAGCGCGCTGACCAGCGGAGAATTGAGCTGAGCCACGGCGTCGCCCATGGCATGCCTCACGCATTGGCGATATTCCCCGCTCCGCGCGACGTCGCGCAGACCGGGCCGCTCGCCACACACCTTGTCCGCTCCCGCCTGGAGGCGCGCGATCACCCGCTCGGCGCCCGCCTGGCTGTGAAGGTCGAGATCGCCGAATTGAACCGAAGTCTGCTCGTGACCAGTCGCGGCTTGACCAGCCTGCGCGGCCCCCAATCCAAGGGTGACGCCAACCGCAAGAGCGAACACTTTAGCGACATGAGACATGATACACTTCCTTTTAGTTGAGAAGCTCGAGGAGCACCCTCGCACATGAATTCAGCGCCGGAATGGCCTTGGGCCGAAAGGATCCCAGGCTGACCGGAGGCCGATGAAATGCCGACCAAGGTGATGAATTGATGATGCGGACAGCCGACGAACCATTTCGCGAGCCGGACGAAATCGATCTCGCCCACGAATCCGACTTCGCGCTCGGCCCGCTTCGCGTTTCGCCCGCCGCCCGAGAAGTCCAGTTCGCGAACCGCACGGAAATTCTCGAACCCAGAGTGATGCAGGCGCTCGTCTGCCTGGCCAAGGCAGACAATGCGGTCGTTTCGCGCGATGATCTGATCCGCCAGTGCTGGGGAGGGCGCATCGTCGGCGAAGACGCGATCAATCGTTGCATCGGCAAGGTTCGTCAGGTCGCCAAACTGACCGCGGAACCAGCCTTCGCCGTCGAAACCATCGCGAGAGTCGGATACCGCCTGAAATGGCCAGGCCCGGAGCCCCGCGGGCCGGAGGCGGCCGTCGACGACACCGATGAACCGTCATCCGCGACGCGTTATCGGATCGTCGCATTGGCGCTCATCGCGGCCGTGATTGCGACAGGCGGAACCTTGCTATCCGGGGTAGTCGCGTGGCCCCCGCAAACAGGCGCCCTGACGGCGGAGGCGTCGCCGCCGGAGGTGGTGGTCGAACTCTTCGACGTCGCCGGCCCCGATCTTCCCCAAACCTTCGCCGCCGATTTGCGCGAGGACATGCTCACGACCTATTTGCCGGGCGCCACCTACGCAACGCTGAGGTCCGGGGAACCCGCGCCAAATCGTGGCGCCTATCGGCTTCGGGGCCGGATCGAGACGATGGGGGAGCAAGTCGAGGTCTATGCGCGGTTGGAACCGCCCGATGGATCGAGGATCCTCTGGTCCACGCACTATGAGATCCCGCTGAACCGAGCCCGGTCGGCCGCGATCGGCCATCAGGTGGCTGGAAACGTCAATTGCCTGATGCGCATCACCGAGGGACCGCATGCACCCGGCCTCGCCAGCCCGGCGATGGCGACCTGGGCCGACTTTTGCGTCGAGAATGGGCGCAGGAGCGACATCGAGCTCGACCGCGAAATCGCCGCCCTTCGCAGTACGGTCGCTCTCGCGCCGAATTTCTTCCCCGCCCAGGCGTTTCTTGGCAACTTCCTATCGGTGGCCGCCGAGCGGGCTCAGCCCTCGGCAAGGAGCGCGCTGACGGAAGAGGGCTTGGCTGCGGCGATGCGCGCGCAGCAGTTGGCGCCCGAGCAAGGTGAAGGCTACTCGGTCGAGGCCAAGCTGCGGCAGGAGGTCGAACCGGCGCGCGCCGAGGCGCTTTACCTCAAGGCCTTGAGTCTGCGCCAATCCAAAATGCGGTGGGAGGCGCAAGAATACAGCCATCTGCTGGATAGGATGGGCCGGATCGACGATGCCGCCGAACAGCATCACCGCGTTCTGGCGGTACAGCCCAATAACTCGTTCGAGATCGCCGGCATAGGCTGGGGCGACGCCGTTCGCGGCCGCTACGTCTCCGCCGACCAAATGTTCAACCGGCTCGAACGGCAGATACTGGAGTCGAAATGTTCGCCCCTGTTCCGCCTCTACCTCGCTGTTTGGACCAGGAACTGGTCCGCTGCCCAAGCGATCGCCCGGGGGCCGACGGAATGTGTCTCGCCCGAGCGCGTTGCGCTGGTTGACGCGCTGTCGTCCGGCGATCCGGCGCGGATCTCCCGAGTAGGGGCGCAATTCGAGACGCTCGCGAACGATCCGGCGACGCTTAACCGGGCCACCGTCACCGCCCTGGCGATGACTGGCCGCGACAAGGCGGCCGTGGCGGCCCTGGGGCGCCTGATCGACCAGTACGGGCAGCTGCGCACGCTGCCACTGGCCTGGGAACCGTCGTTCGCCGCGGCCCGGCGAACACCGGAGTTCGAGGCGCTGGCGATACGCTACGGCCTGGTCGACTACTGGCGAACGTCAGGCCACCCACCAGACTTCTGCCGAGCCCCCGATCCTCCGGACCTTTGCCGTCGCCTGTCCAGTCGATAAAACTGCCTGGAAGCTGGCCTTAGTCCCCGCTTCGCCCCTGCTCCACCCGGAAGCGCCGGTTCTGATAGTAAACGGCGCGCAGCGACACGTAATAGTCGAGAGACTCCCGGCGCATCCGGTCGAGCACCTCGGTTCGGCGCGGACGGCCATCGACGGCGCCGACCACCAATTCCCCGCTGAGGGCGCCGGCCGCCTCCCATCCATCGAGCAGCACCACCGGATTGCTGGCGATCCCCAGCGCCAGCCCGACCGCGTCGCGCGGGTTGGACGGCCCGAAGAAGGGCAGGAACAGATAAGGCCCGTCGCCGATCCCCCACACCCCGAAGGTCTGGCCGAAATCGGCCGGCTGATAAGGCAGATCGAGGTCGCTGGCGACGTCGAACAATCCGCCCACACCAGCCACGGCATTGACGGCGAGGCGCTGGAATTCGGTCCAGGAGCGCCCTGGATTGCCTTGCAGCAAATGATTGACCGCCACCGCCGGCAGACCCAGCGTTTCCAGCAGGTTGCGGATCGAGCGGCGCAGCCGGTCGGGCACGATTTCGGCATAGGAATCGGCAACCGGATGCATCACATGGTCGTCGATCCACAGGAATCCGGTCTGGGTGTGGCGGTTGACCGGCTCGAACGGATCGTCGATCGGCGCCTCGTCGAACTCGTCCGCCGGCGAAGGCGCAGTGGCGCAACCACTCAACAACAGGGCGCAGAAAAGCGCCGCGGCAAGCCCTTTCACCGGGTCAGCGCGCCGAGGCGAAAGTGGTCGGGCTGACATAGCCCTGCGGCGAGATGGCGGCGACCCCGAACGCCCAATCGTCGATCACCCAATCCTTCAGCACGATCTGGTGGTCGACGACGTGGCGCTGCCCCTCCCAGGCCGGCTGATCGGTCGAGCGCCAGCGCACCCAATAGCCGACGGCCCCCCGCGTCTCGTTCCAGATCAGGGTGGTGTCGTCGGTGACCGCGCCGTCGATGCGCACTTCGGGCGGCGGCGGCGGAGCCCAGGCCATGTCGGCCAAGGCCACCACATTCACTTGGGTCATCCGGGTCAGATAGGGGATGTCCACCCCTTCCGCCACGTCGCCATAGCGGATGCCGTTCTCGGTTCGCAGATCCTGGTGCTGGCGATGATAATTCTCGGCCCCTTCGGTGAGGCGGATGGCCGGATAGCCGGCCTCCTGCAGCGGCGCCTGGTCGCCGCCGCGGCCGAAGCGGTCGGCGCGGTAGATCAGCTTGGGATGGAAATCGGGAAACACGGCGCCGGTCAGTTCGGCGACCAGGCGGGCCAAATTGCGCGACGGGCTGTCGACCTCGCCGCCGACCAGGCGCCGGCGCTTGGCGTCGGCTTCGTTCTCATTGGCCCGGATGCCTTCCGAGAACAGGCGGAAATGATCGCGGTCGATCTTGCCGTTCATGCCCTCGACATTGCCGATGATGTCGTTGTTGAGCTGCGCCTCGACCTGCCAGCCCTGCTCCTGCGCCGTCTTGGCCAGCAATTTGCCGCCATAGAGCCCCTGCTCCTCGCCGGTCAGCACGGCATAGACGATGGTGGCGGCGAATTTCTTTTGCGAGAGCGCGCGCGCCGCCTCGATCACCGCCGCCGTGCCCGAGCCGTCGTCATTGGCGCCCGGCGCATCGTGCTCGGCATCCATCACGTCGGTGACGCGGCTGTCGATATGGCCCGAGATGATCACCACGCGGCCGGGATCGGTCTCGCCCTTCTGTACCGCCAGCACGTTGACGATCTCGACCGGCTTCGGAATGCGGTTGCCGGAGACGGTATCGGTGGGCGTCATGATGGTCAGACAGCCGCCGCACTGCTTGCCGATCGCCTCGAATTCCCCTTTGACCCAGTCCCGCGCGGCGCCGATGCCGCGCTTGCGGTCGGTGGCCGAGGACAGAGTGTGCCGGGTCCCGAACGAGACCAGCTTGTCGATGTCGGCCTTGAGGGCTTCGGACTTCACCAGCCCGGCAACTTCGTTCAGCGAGGCGATGGGCAATTGCGGATCGGCAGCCAGGGCCGGCGCCGAGGCAAAGGCGGCGAAAAGCGCCAGACGAGAGAAGAGCTTCATGGATTTCCGCCTTTCTTCTTGGCCAACACATAGCGCAGCTTTTGCAGCGCGGTGCTCTGCAACGCGGCTTGCGGCGCGGTGACAGGCCCCGCGATGACGATCTCGGTATTGCTGTCGACGTCGATCGCCGTAACCCGCATGACGTTGCCCACGCGCGAAAATTCAAACAGAACTTCGCCCACCCTTGCACCCCAGATCCGTTTAAACGTGATTGGCGCCCGCCCTGTGAGCGCTGTATGTAAGTGTGATCCAGCTTTCAGGGTGACGCAATATCGTGAGCATCTCAGACAGTTTCGCCGCTTTCCCCCGCACCCGCATGCGCCGCAACCGCCGCACCTCCTGGCTGCGCGACCTGGTCGCCGAGAATGTGCTGACGGTCAAGGACCTGATCTGGCCGCTGTTCGTGGTCGAAGGGGACGACGTCGTCCAGCCGATCGGCTCGATGCCCGGCGTGTCGCGCCTGTCGATCGACCGGCTGCTGGCCGCCGTCGAAGAGGCGCACGCCTTGGGCATTCCGGCCATCGCCCTGTTCCCGTCGATCGACGCCAGCCTCAAGACCCCCGACGCCCGCGAGGCCGCCAATCCCGACAATCTGGTCTGCCGCGCCGTCCGCGCGGTGAAGGACCATTTCCCCGATATGGGCGTGGTCTGCGACGTGGCGCTCGACCCCTTCAACAGCGACGGCCATGACGGCATCCTGGTCGACGGCTATGTCGACAACGATCTGTCGGTCGAAGTGCTGATCCAGCAGGCGCTGGTCCAGGCCGCCGCCGGCTGCGACGTCATCGCCCCCTCGGACATGATGGATGGCCGCATCGGCGCCCTGCGCGACGGGCTCGACAAGGCGGGCTTCGTCCACACCGCGATCATGTCCTATGCGGCGAAATACGCCTCCTGCTTCTACGGCCCGTTCCGCGACGCGGTGGGTTCGGGCGGATTGCTCAAGGGCGACAAGAAGACCTATCAGATGAGCCCGGCCAACAGCGACGAGGCGCTGCGCGAAGTGGCGATCGATTTGACCGAGGGCGCCGACATGGTGATGGTCAAGCCGGGCATGCCCTATCTCGACATCGTGCACCGCGTGAAGGCGCAATTCGGCGTACCGACTTTCGCGTATCAGGTGTCCGGCGAATACGCAATGTTAAGAGGTGCCATCGATAATGGCTGGCTCGATAACGACAAGACGGTGCTGGAAAGCCTAGTGGCCTTCAAGCGCGCCGGCGCGGACGGGGTGCTGACCTATTTCGCCGTCGAAGCCGCCAAGTTGTTATTGAAGAATCGAGCGTAACCGATTGACCCGAGACAATTTGCTTGAAATATAGCATTGTGTCTCGGTTGCTGAAGGGGACTGGGGAACAGCATGTTCGTACTGATCGGGGCCGGTGTCGTCATTGTCTCGGTGCTTGGCGGCTATGTCGCGGGCGGAGGCGAGATCGGGGTGCTGATTCAGCCCTTCGAGTGGCTGATCATCATCGGCGCTGCCGCGGGCAGCTTCATCATCGGCAACCCCAAGGAAGTGGTCCTGAGCTTCGGCAAGGCGATGGGCACCCTGCTCAAGGGTTCGCGCCACAAGAAGTCGACCTATATCGAAACGCTCAGCCTGCTCTATTCGCTGTTCAAGCTGGCCAAGACCAAGGGCGATCTGGCGCTGGAAAGCCATGTCGAGCGCCCTGACGAAAGCGCAATCTTCTCGCGCTTCCCCGGCTTCAACTCCGACCACCATACCCGCGAATTCCTCTGCGACTATCTGCGCCTGCTGACGCTCGGCACCAACAATGCCCACGAGGTCGAATCGATCATCGACGCCGAGATCGAGGCGCACCACCACGAGGAAGGCGCCATCGCGCACGCCATCACCAATATGGGCGACGCCATGCCGGCGCTGGGCATCGTCGCCGCCGTGCTGGGCGTCATTCACACCATGGGCTCGATCACCGAGCCGCCGGAAGTGCTGGGCCATCTGATCGGCGGCGCCTTGTGCGGCACCTTCATGGGCGTGCTTTTGTCCTACGGTTTCGTCGCCCCGATCGGCGCTTCGCTGGCCGGCGTCTACAAGACCGAAAGCGACTATCTCAACTGCATCAAGGCCTGCCTGCTGGCCCATATGATGGGTTACGCCCCGCAGGTCTCGATCGAATTCGGCCGCAAGACCCTGCCGCCCCATGTGCGCCCCAGCTTCTCCGAGCTGGAAGAGACCGTCACCAACCTGTCGCCGGAATAAGCGGCCAAACGGCATAGGCAGAGGGCGGGATCATGGCCGACAACAAAGCAGTCATCATCAAGCGGGTCAAAAAGTATGGCGGCGGCCATCACGGCGGCGCCTGGAAGGTGGCCTATGCCGATTTCGTGACTGCGATGATGGCCTTCTTCCTGCTGCTGTGGCTGCTGAACGCGGTGACGGAAGAGCAGTTGACCGGCATCGCCGACTATTTCGCTCCCACCACCGTGTCCAAGTCCGCCAGCGGCGCCGGCGGCATGCTGGGCGGCCGTACCGTCGGCGAGGGCGCCATGTCCTCGAACGGCACCACGCCGAGCTTCGCCCTGGCCCTGCCCCCGCCCACCATCGGCTCGGGCGGCGACGCGCTGACCGACGCCAAGGAAGGCGGCGAGGAAGGCAACGGCCCCGGCGCGGGCGGCGAAGCCCCCGGCACCGGCGGCGGCGCGACGGGTCCAAAATACGACAAGGACACCGCGAAGGACAAATCCTCGGGCGGCCGCGACAAGGCGCAGAGCATCTCAGAGCAAGAAATCATCAAGGCCGAACAGGCGCGCGAGGACAAGCAATTCCAGCAAGCGCAGCAGGTCCTGAAGCAGGCGATCAACTCGATCCCCGAGCTGCGCAAGCTGGCCGACAGCCTGATGGTCGACAACACGCCGGAAGGCCTGCGCATCCAGATCGTCGACCAGGAAGGCCTGGCCATGTTCCCGTCGGGTTCACCCGACATGTTCGGCCATACTCGCGCCTTGCTCGACATGGTCTCGCGCGTGGTCAAGCAATTGCCGGAAAAGATCTCGATCGCCGGCTATACCGACAGCACCAAATTCGTCGGCCAGCAAGGCTATGACAATTGGGACCTGTCGGCCGACCGCGCTTTGGCGACTCGCCGCGCCCTGCTGCTGTCCGGCGTCCCCGCCGATCGCGTCGACCGGGTGGTCGGCAAGGCCGACACCGACCCCTTGGACGCCAAGAATCCCGCCGATCCGCGCAACCGCCGCATCACCATCGTGCTGCTGCGCGACGCCCCGCCGGGTGCCTCGGTCGACGTCAATTCGCAGCAGCTGAAGAACGGCGCCCTGCCGGACAGCCTCCAACCGGGCGCCAGGCCTCAGTAAAGAAACCCGTGTTCTCGTGAAGTGAGGTTGGGCTCCTCACCCGTTTCGCCGCTCATCCTTATAGGAATGATCCGGCGCTTGCGCGGCGGCTCCGTCGTGATGCCGATGATTTCCTCGCCGGCGCTCCGATTCCAGGCCTCGGCGCTACAGGCGGCGAACAGGCTCAGAGCGGCAATCGCGAAAGTGAACTTCACGGACATTACTTCCTCCCCGCCGCTTTCAGGATCAGATCGGCGACTTCTTCCGCATGCGACACCATGATCATGTGGCCGCCATCGACCTCGATGGTGTCGGCATTCATGCGCTTGGCCAGGAAGCGCTCAAGGTCGGGCGAGATGGTCAGGTCCTGCTTGGCCACAGCGTAAAAGACCGGCTTGCTGTGCCAGGCCGCGGCGGTCGTCTTGCCCGAGAACAGCGACGCCTGGGTCGGCGCCTGCTCGGCATAGAGCACCTCGGCCTTGTCATGCGGCACGCCGTTGGCGAAGTAATTGAGGAAGGCGTCCTCGCCGATCACCGTCCAGCCATTGTGGTTCTGCACGCCGGCACGCACCGGCATGGTGGGGAACTTACCCGACAGAGCGACGAAATCCTCGCCGGCGTCGGGCGCGCGCGCCGCGATATAGACCAGGGCGCTGACCTTGGGATCGGTTCCCGCCTCGGATACCACCGTACCGCCCCAGGAGTGCCCTGCCAGCACCGTCGGGCCATCCTGCTCGGCGATGATGCGCCGGGTCGCCTCGACCGAGTCCTCGACGGTGGTCAGCGGGTTCTGTACCGCGGTGACGTGAAGCCCGGCCGCCTGCAGCCGCGCGATCACCTCGGCCCAGCTCGAGCCGTCCGCCCAGGCGCCATGCACCAGAACGACATTCTTGGCCTCGACCGTGTCGGCCCAGGCTACGGAACCGCACGCGCCGAAGGCGGACAGGGCGGCGACGGCAAAAGCGAACTTTACAGACATCGGCAATCTCCGGATAAAGCACTAGACTAGGAAACCAAAGGCTTCTTCCGGTTATTCGACCGTGCCGGGCGCGGCATTACGGGAGGGGCAAAATAAAATATTTTATCGCCGGCGCTGTAACGACCGGCATTCGGGCAGCGAAGGACCCTTCATATGGAGACGCGTGAACTTCTCTGGGCCGAGGCCATGCGGGCCGAAAGACAGGGAGATGCCGCCGCCTATCAGCGGCTGCTCAAGGACATCGCGACTCTGTTGCGCAAGCTGGTGCGGCATCGCCTGGGCCAGCTTGGACTGCAAACACATGAAGCCGAAGACCTGGTTCAGGAGATCCTGATCGGTCTTCACGAGAAACGACATACTTGGGACCCGGATAGACCTTTCATGCCCTGGCTGTTCGCCATCACGCGGTACAAAATGATCGACGGCGCCCGGCGCCTGCGTCGCGACGCGTCGCGGCGCATGGACCTGACCTACGAGGATCTCGCCGAGATCGCCGAGGCGCCCGCCGAGGATTTCGACCGCACCACGCTCGACCTCGAGCGCCATCTGTCCGCCCTGCCGGAAGGCCAGCGGAATGTGGTGCGCGCGCTGGCCATTGAAGGCGCCAGCGTCAAGACGACGGCGGGACGGCTGAACACCAGCGAAGGCGCGATCCGCGTCACCTTCCATCGCGCCCTGGCCAAATTGAAGGCCGCCGCCCTTCGAGAGAAAGAATGATGCAAGCCACCGACGATCTGATCCAAAACCTGTCCGGCCATGCCGGCGACAGCGGCAACGCGGCTTCGCTGCGGCTTTTTCTGCTGGGCATTCTGTTCCTGTCCTTCGCCGCCGCGACCGGCCTGGTCTGGACATTGTTCGGCTTCCGCGAGGATTTCGCCGCGATGGCCCAGGCCCAGCCGTTCCTGTTCAAGGTAAGCGGCGCCCTGACCCTGGCCGCGGGCGCTTTCCTGCTGGTGCGCCGGGCCATCCTGCCGGGCAGCGGGCCGTTCAACGCGCTGCTGATCATCCCCGGCCTGCTGCCCTTCCTGCTGTTCGCGGTGGTCGACCCTGCCCGAACCGAGAACGTGTCGGCATTCCTGTGCAGTGTCGATATCTGCGTGCTGTCCCTGCCCGCCCTCGGCCTGATCCTGGCCGCCATGCGTAAGGGCGCCCCGACCCGTCCCGCCCAGTCGGGCGCCGTAGCCGGTTTGCTGGCCGGGTCGGTGGCGGCGGCGGCGCATGCCCTGGCCTGCCGCAACGATCACGGCCTCTCGGTGCTGTTGTGGTATGGGGTGGGGATCGCCGCCTTGTCCGGCCTTGGGGCCCTGATCGGCCGGCGTGTCCTGCGCTGGTGACAGGCGGCCTCCGCGGAAGTGTGGGTTGAAATCGCCGGGGTGAAGGCAAATCTGATGGGCGACTGTTCGGTCGTTTGCCCCCCAACCCCGGATGCTCCCCTTCTCGAAAATGCAGCTTCATCAGATTCTCGAGGCGATAAGCCATACCGCGCTCATAACTGTTGGCATGTATCTCGCTCTGCTGGCGGCCTATGCCGGAACAGCCCGGCTGTTCGAGCCCAAGGACGCCGACCGGCCGGATAAAATTCAGCCGGGAAAGCTCATTTCCCCGAAATTGCTGCGGCGCGACCGACTGCAAAGCATTCTCTCCCTGGCCAACATCGCCCTGATGTTCGCCCTCGGGGATACCTTCTACTCGAAGTTTCACCTCGGATTCTCCGAGTTCGAGCCGAGCATCGGCTCAGTCGTTCTGTCTTTCATCGGCTCCATGCTGGCGTTCGACACCTGGTTCTATTGGATGCATCGGCTGATCCATCAAAAGCCGTTTTATCGCTGGGTTCACCGCTGGCATCACCAAAGCATCACGCCGTCGACCTGGTCCAATAACAGCGATAGGTTTATCGACAATATTTTCATCCAATCCTATTGGATGCTGGCGCATTTCTTCCTGCCGATCAGCCCCTGGGTCCTGGTCGCGCACAAGATCTACGACCAGATCACCGGCACGATCGGCCATGCCGGCGTGGAACATGGCGGCGTGCTGACCACGCCGCCTTCGCCGATGATCAGCGTCACCCATCACGACCAGCATCATCGCTACTTCAATTGCAACTACGCCACCCACTTCACCATTTGGGACCGGCTGATGGGAACGTTGCATCCGGATCACGATCGCGAACTTCGCGAGAACCTCCGCCGCCGCTCCCAATCCTGAGCCCCAAACAGAAAACGCCGCCGGACCAGACGTCCAGCGGCGCTTTATCTTGTCGGCGTCGTCAGGGTGTTTAGTTGCTGCCGCCGAGCGACAGCAGATTGACGACCTTGTCGACATTGGCGACCGACAGGGCGGCCTTTTCGGCGTCGGCGCTCTCGATCGCGCTGTCGACCTGGCCGCTGATATAGACGGTGCCGCCGACGGTCTCGACATGCAGAGCGTCGCTGCGCAGGGCGGCGTCCTTGTCGATCTGGGTCAGTACGCTGCGCGAGGTGGCTTCCTCGGACGGGCTCTGGGCGAAGGTGGCGGTGGAAGCGAAACCGGCGACGATGGCGGCGGCGGCGAAAGCGGTGCGAAGGGACTTGTTCATGTCAGTAACTCCTCAATGAAAGGGCGTGAATGCGTCACGCTTCACAGAGATATTCGTCCCGTCTCGCAGATGCGAAACATCGCCCTCCGACATGGGAGCCATGAACCTTGTGCGCCTTGAATCCTTGTAACGAACGCAGTCAACCGATCGAATAAGCACACGACAAAAATTTTGCTGGCTGGAAGCGCCGCCTCATCCGTATCATCGGAATGGAGCGCCCTCACAGGGACGGCATATGGAACATCTTCCACTCAAGCGACCGCATTTCTTCTTCACCACGGCTCCCCTGCCGTGTCCCTATCTGCCGGGTCGCCTGGAACGCAAGATCGTTACCGAACTGTCGGGGCTGGATGCCGAAGACCTGCATGAAAGCCTGTCGCGCGCCGGATTCCGCCGCAGCCATTCGATCGCCTATTCGCCCTCGTGCCCGGGCTGCAACGCCTGCGTCGCGGTGCGGATCGTGGTCGACGAATTCGCGCAAAAGCGCACCTTCCGCCGAATCTACAAGCAGAATGCCGGCCTGATCGCCGAAAAGGTCACGGCCAAGGCCACCGCCGAGCAATATCGCCTGTTCTCCTCCTACCAGGAATCGCGCCATGCCGGCGGCGACATGGCGTTGATGGGTTTCTACGATTATCGCTCGATGGTCGAGGACAGCCCGATCAACACCTTCCTGGTCGAATTCCGCCGCGAGGACGGCATCCTCGATGCCGCCTGCCTCACCGACCTGATGACCGACGGATTGTCGGCGGTCTACAGCTTCTTCCGCTCGACGCGGGAAAGCAGCCTCGGCACCTACATGATCCTGTGGCTGGTCGAAGAGGCCCGCCGCATGGGCCTGCCTTACGTCTATCTCGGCTATTGGATCTCCGAGAGCGAGAAGATGGCCTATAAGAAGCGCTTCTCTCCGCTCGAGGCTTTCGGCCCCGGCGGCTGGAGCGTCCTCAAGGACTAATTAGACAGAAAATTATTGTAATTTCCCTTCTCTCGCGGGATGGGCGGCGCTATCCTTTTCGCCAACCACTCCGTCAGAGGAAAGACCCATGCTCCAGCTGTTCACTGACCACCCGCGTTCCGTCGGCGAAACCTATGGCGAGCATTTCATGTTCGCTTCGAGCTTCGGCGCCCGCATGGTGGCCGGCGGACTGGCCTGTTTCGTCCATGGGTTCCTACCCTTCCTGTTCGTCCGCACCGGCAGCAAGACCGTGCTGGCCCTGCATGCCCGCATGTCGGGCGCCCGCGCCCCGTCCAAGCCGGTCGGGATGCCCGAGCCGGAATACCTCATCTAAAACTGCAATTGGTAGCCGACATAGTAAGAGAACCGGTTGGTATCCACGTCCTGGATGCCGCGGCCGAAGGTGAAGATCAGGTGGTCGGTCTCGTCGAAATTATAGTAGCCGCCGAGATTGAAGCCCGTGCTGGCCCGGCCGCCCACCGTGTCGGCGGTCTGATGGAACAACTCGCCGCCCAGGGTCCATTCCTCGGTGATCTTGCGCAATAGCACCCAGCCGAAGAACCAGTAATTCCGGTCGGTCTCCTCATGCTGGTTCAGCCAATAGCCGGCGCCGCCATATGAGGTCCAGTCGCCCCAGCTCTTCTGCACCCAGACCGGCAGGATGGTGCGCTGGTGCCCGGCTCCCAGCCCCTTGCTCGCCTCGCCGCTGGCAAACTGCGTGATCGGATAGATCGCCACCTGCGGCCGCCAGCCTTCCTCGTCTTCGTCGATGAAGCGGATCTTGGCGCCGACTTCGGTGTCGCCATAGCCGTAGTGGAAATCCTCGCCCTGGCCCTTCGAGAAGGAGCCGAACAACCCGACATGGAGCTGCACGCCCGGCAGCGGCCCGTAATTGGCGTCGATGGTCGGCCAGGCGCCGGCTCGGCCGTCCTTGGCATAGGTCGCCTGCAGAGCCGAGTTGATCTCGAAATGCTGGTATTCCACCGGCTCGGGGTCGTCGGTGACGAAGGGCGGGCCGGCGAGCGCGGGAACGCCCGCCAGGATCAGAACCGCAATCAGGAAACGCTTCATCGGTCAGTCTTGCGCCAGGATGAGGATGCGAAAGCTGCCCGGCACCATGGTCGGGCGCTCGCCGGGCTGGGCGGCGGGCTGGAAATCGGCGGTCGGCAGATAGAGCTTTCCGGTGGCCGGATCGAGCGCGCCCAGGCGAGCCCGCTCCGCCGTCGGGACGGTGCCGCTCACCTCGAGCGACGAGCCCTTTTCGGCAATCACCGTCAGCACGCCGTCACCGCCGCAGGGTACCAGGAAGCGCTTGTTCTTCTCGTCGAAGATCACCGCGTCGGGGCGGCTGCCGATCGGCAAGGTCGCCAGCACTTTGCCGTCAATGGCCGACAGGGCGATCGCTTTGCCGTTGGCGCAGGCCGAAACCAGCATATGGGTCAAGGGATCGAGCGCAAGGCCGGTCGGCTTTTCGCAGTCCGGCAGCGGATAATGCGCCGTTACCTTGCGTCCCGGCACGTCCAGCGCCACCAGTTCGCCCTTGTCCTCGACATTGACAAAGACCTGGCCGGCGCCGTCGGCGGCGGCGAATTCGAGCATCCCTTCCACCGCGATCGCCCCGGCGGCGGACTTCTTGGCGGGATCGATCAGCGCGACGCCCCCGCCCTTATTGTCCATCACCGCCGCCAGCCCGCTCTTGGGCTCGTAAACCACCGCGTCGGGCTTGGCGCCGGTGGGAATGGTGGCGAGAACCGCGCCATCCGCCGCATTGAACACCAGAACGCCGCCGCTGCCGCCGCTGGCCAGCACGCCGATGCCGTTGGGCGCCACCACGGCGCCATGCACGCCCTGCGCCGGCACCAGGGCCGGGGTCACCGCGTGGGTGGCGAGGTCGACTGCCATCAGCCCATCGGCGCGGGCGACCAGCAGCCGGTGGCGCGGCGCGTCGATCGAGGCATAGTCCCAGCCGCCATCCGGGCCGGCGACGGTGCCGGCCAGCTTGTAATCGGCGGCGGTTGCCGGAACGGCCAACAGGGAAAGTATGGCGGGCAACAAGGCGAAACGCATGGTCGATTCTCCCCTAAAGGTCTTTCGTCTTACCCTGTCCGAAGCCGCAAATACGCTAACTTTTGCGTTAAGATGAACAACTTGCATGAAGCCGGGCTTGACCTGGGAAGCGGGCTGCGGGACCGTCGCGTCATGACCCGGATATTGGTAATCGAAGACGAAGAACGGACGGCCCTGGAAATCATCGGCGCCCTGAGCGAGGTGGGCATGCTCCCCTTCCATTGCGCCGACGGAACCGAGGGGCTGCGGATGGCGCTCGAGGGCGGGTTCGACGCCATCACCCTCGACCGCCTGCTGCCCGGCCTGGACGGGCTGGAAGTGCTGCGCCAATTGCGGGCCCGCGGCGGCGCCACGCCGGTGCTGATGGTCAGCGCCCTGGGTGAGATCGACGACCGCGTGCGGGGCTTGCGCGCCGGCGGCGACGATTATCTGGTCAAACCCTTCGCCCTGGTCGAACTGGTGGCGCGCGTCGAGGCGCTGGTCCGCCGGCCGCGCCGCGAGCCGATGGAGACGGTGATGCAGGTCGGGCCGATCCGCATGGATCTGCTGAACCGCCGGGTCACCCGCGGCGATCGGGTCATCGACGTCACCCAGCGGGAATTCCGCCTGCTCGAATATTTTCTGCGCAATGCCGGACAGCTTCTGACCCGCTCGATGCTCTACGAGGCGGTATGGGACTATAAATTCGACCCCGGCACCAATCTGATCGACGTGCATATCGGCCGCCTGCGCCGCAAGGTCGATTTCGAGGGCGAAACGCCGACCATCGTCACCGTGCGCGGCAGCGGGTGGAGATTCGATGCGTCTGAGTGAGCTCAGGAACACCAGCGCCTTCCGCATGACCCTGCTGTTCAGCCTGCTGATGGTCGGGTCGGTGCTATTGCTGTTCGGCTTCGTCTATTGGCAGACCTCCACCCTGCTGCGCCATCGTTTCGACGCGCAATTGGCCGGCGAGGCGCGCGAAATCCTGCACACCCCGGCCGAGGCCCAGGCCGCCGCGCTGGACAATCTGATCGCCAGCGACCCGCATGAGGATTGGCGTGGGGGCCTGTTCAGCAACGACCGCACGCCGCTATCGGGAAACATCAACATTTGGCCGCAAACCATTATTCTAGATGGAGAAAGCCACGACATTCCGCGCCACATGCTGGGCATCGCCCGCCATGGCCACGGCGACATGCGCGGCCTCGGCGTAACCCTGCCCGACGGCCGCCGGCTGGTCCTCGCCCGCCGCGCCGACGAGATGCACGAGATGCGCGAGACCTTGGAGCGGGCCTTGGCCGGCGGCGTGATCGGTTCGGTCGCGCTGGCCTTGATCGGCGGGCTGGTGATGAGCTTCGCCTCGCTGCGCCGCATCGAGGCCATGCACCGCGCCGCCGCCGCCATCATGGGCGGCGATCTGTCTCAGCGCTTGCCAATAGCCGGTTCGGGTGACGATTTCGACAAGCTGGCCGGCATCGTCAACACCATGCTGGCCGAAATCGAGCGGCTGGTCGGCGACATCAAGGCGGCCGGCGACAATATCGCCCATGATCTGCGCACCCCGCTGACCCGCCTGCGCACCCGCCTCGAAGGGGCCCTGCGGCGCGGCGGCTCGGTCGAGGATCATCGCCTCGCCATGGAAGACGCGATCGCCGATGGCGACCAGATCCTCGCCACCTTCCGGGCCCTGTTGCGGATAGGCGAAGTCGAGGCCGGCGCCCGCCGGGCCGGTTTCACCCAGGTCGATCTGGTCAAGCTGGTGCAGTCGGCGGCCGAGTTCTTCGAGCCGCTGGCGACCGAAAGCGGCCTGGCCTTCGCCGCCGACATCCTTCCCGCCGCCGCCGTGCGCGGCGACCCCGACTTGCTGTTCGAGGCGGTCGCCAACCTGCTCGACAATGCCGTCAAATTCACCCCGTCGGGCGGATCGGTGATCCTGAGCCTGACCGAGACCGGCGAAATCGCCGTGGCCGACACCGGCCCCGGCCTGCCCGAGGGTTTCAAGACCGCGATCTTCCAGCGTTTCACCCGCGGCGACCGCGCCCGCCATCTGCCCGGCAACGGGCTGGGGCTGAGCCTGGTGGCCGCCGTCGTCCGGCTGCATGGGTTCACGCTGAGCTTCGATGAAAACAGGCCGGGCTGCCGCGCCGTGATCGCCACCAAGGTGGGTTGAACGTCCGCCCGACTTCCCTACAATGACACTCAGTGGAATTTAGGGAGCGTATCCATGGACAAGGCGGTTGGTCGACGTCAATTGCTGGTCGGAGCCGGCGCCGCCATTGCCCTGGGGGGATTGTCCGGGTGTACCGCCGAGTCCCCGAAATCCCTGGCTCCGATCCAGGCGCGAACCGACCGCATCACCCGCATCACCGTCTGCACCCGCCCCTTCCGTCCGCTCGGGCCGCGCATCGAGGCGGAGAAGTTCGACGCCAAGACGGTCATCCACAATTACGGTCATGGCGGCAGCGGCTGGTCGCTGTCCTGGGGTTCGGCCGATCTCGCCTTGCAGAAGGTGGCGGCGACCGGCGACAAGGACATCGCCATCATCGGCTGCGGCGCCCTGGGCCTGACCACCGCGGTCGCGGCGCAGAAGGCCGGCTTGTCGGTGACCATCTACACCAAGGACCTGCCGCCCAATGTCCGCTCGTCGCTGGCCTCGGGCGTGTGGACGCCGGATTCCCGCATCTGCTTCGAACAGAACGCCACCCCGGCGGTGAAGCAGCAATGGGAGCATATGTGCCGCGTGACCCATGCCGCCTATCAGAACCTGCTGGGCCTGCCCGGCGATCCGATCGAGTGGATCGACAATTACCGCGTGTCCGACGACCCGCCGGGCACCAAACATGAGCGCCCCAAGGACGACCGCCCGGAATTCGCCGAGTTTCAGGAAGAACTGGTCCCCGATCTGCTGCCGAAGCGCGAACATCTGCGGCCAGGCGAGCATCCGTTCGGCAACCGCTACGCCGCGCGGGCGCCGACCATCATGTTCAACATCACCGCCTACACCTATTTCCTGATCTCGCAGTTCCGCGAAGCCGGCGGCCGGATCGTGCTGCACGAGTTCCACAGCCCGCGCGACCTCGCCATCCTGCCGCAGAACACCATCGTCAATTGCACCGGCTATGCCGCCAAGACCTTGTTCGGCGACCAGAGCCTGGTGCCGGTGCGCGGCCAGCTGGCGCGGGGCATCACCCAGCCCGACGTGCGCTACGGCATCTATTACAAGGGAACGTCCTTCGTGCCGCGCCGCGACGGCCAGGTCTATCAGGTCGTCGGCGACAGCGATTATTACGGCTTCGGCAACGAGGCCACCGAACCCGACCGCGCCGAGGCCGAAAAAGCGGTCACCACCATCGCCTCATTGTTCCAAACAGCATAAATATAATGGGAGGAAACATGTCCGCAGTCCGCTTCCGCAGGGTCGCCGCCGCCGTGGCCCTGCTCGCTTTGCCCGGCTTCGCCCTGGCCGACACCAGGACGGTCACCTACACGATCCTCAAGGAGGGCGATCCGATCGGCAAGGAGACCTACGTGATCGACCGCGACGGCGACCACACCAATGTGTCGCTGACGGTGGATTCGGCGGTCCACATCCTGTTCCTCGACTTCAAATATCATCACACCCGCACAGAAAGCTGGAACGGCTCGGCGCTGGAGAAGCTGTCCGCCGACACCGACGATGACGGCACCAAGCATCATGTCGAGATCGCCGCCGATCCGGCCGGCGGCTTCAAGACCACCACCGACGGCAAGGCCGTGAACACCGGCGCGGATGCCTTCCCGCTGGCCCAATGGGACAAGGCGATGGTCAACCATCCGGTGCTGATCCCGGTCGAGAGCGACGACAGCCCCTACAAGGTCGCCTTCAAGGACGCCGGCACCGCCAGCATCGCCATCGCCGGCCAGACGGTGCAGACCGAGCATTACGTGCTGTCGGGCGACGTCGAGCGCGACCTCTGGTACGACCAGGACGGCATGCTGGCCAAAGTCACCTTCCGCCGCCGCGGGTTCAACATCGCCATTGTGCGGGACAACTGATCTAGAAAGTTGAAACACCAAGAGCACCAAGAGCACCAAGCCGACATTGAGGAAATGAAGGCAATTGCGACCACTCAGGCCGCTTGGTGTGCTTGGTGCCCTTGGTGTTTAATCAGCCCGTTGGGCTAGCTCGCTATCAGCCGCAACAACTGGTATGACTTGGGGACACATGAAAAAACCCGTCCCCCTCCCCACCAAAGAACAGCTCCTTGAGTTCATCAAGGAATCGCCCGGCCAGGTCGGCAAGCGCGAGATCGCGCGCGCCTTCCGCCTGTCAGCCGAGCACAAGCCCTGGCTGCGCCAGATGATCAAGGAGCTGGAGACCTCCGGCACCATCCATCGCGGCGTCAGCCGGCGTTATGCCGGCCCGAGCGCCCTGCCCGACGCCACCGTGATCGTCATTTCCGGCACCGACACCGACGGCGAGCTGCTGGCCAAGCCGCTGGTCTGGCGCGAGGAAGGTCCGCCGCCGCGCATCTTCGTCGCGCCCGCCAAGCGAGGCGAAGAGCCCTTGGGTGTCGGCGACCGCGCGCTGGCCAAGATGCGCCGTTTGAAGGAGGGCATGTACGAGGCCCGGGTGATCCGCAAGGTCTCGTCCGGCCCGGCCCGTATCCTGGGCGTGTTCCAGCGCGCCTCCGACGGCTCGGGCCGCCTGCATCCCACCGACCGCCGCCAGAAGGCCGAATACGAGGTTGCCGAAGCCGATCGCATGGACGCCGAAATCGGCGAGCTGGTGCTGACCGAGCTGCTGCCCTCGACTCGCGGCGGCCGCCACGCCTATGGGCTGAAGCCGGTCAAGGTGATCGAGCGCCTGGGCAACATGGCCAATCCCAAGGCGATCAGCCTGGTCGCCATCCATACCCACGACATTCCCGACGTCTTCCCCGAAGCCTGCGTCGAGCAGGCGGAAGCCGCCGTTGCGGCGCCCTTGGGCAAGCGCACCGACCTGCGCCAGATCCCGCTGATCACCATCGACGGCGAGGATGCCCGCGACTTCGACGACGCGGTGTGGGCCGAGGCCGATGGCGACGGCTGGCGCGTCATCGTCGCCATCGCCGACGTCGCCTGGTATGTCCGTCCCGGCGACGCCCTGGACAAGGAAGCCTTCAAGCGCGGCAACTCGGTCTATTTCCCCGACCGCGTGGTACCGATGCTGCCCGAAGCCCTGTCGAACGGTTGGTGCTCGCTGAAGCCAAACGAAGAGCGCCCCTGCATGGCGGTCGAGATGCGCTTCGATGCCGAGGGCAACAAGAAGAGTCACAAATTCGTCCGCGGCCTGATGAAGTCCGCCGCACGCACCACCTACACCCAGGTGCAGAAGGCCATCGACGGCGAGCCGGACGAACTGACCGGCCCGTTGGTCGAGCCGGTGCTGAAGCCGCTCTACGCCGCCTGGGGCGCGCTGTTCAAGGCGCGATCCAAGCGCGGCGCGCTGGAACTCGACATCCCCGAACGGAAGGTGGTGATCGGCCCCGACGGCCAGGTCGAGCGGGTGGTGCCGCGCGAACGCTTCGACAGTCATAAATTGATCGAAGACTTCATGATCGCCGCCAATGTCGCGGCGGCCGAGGAGATCGAGCGGGTCAAGCGCCCCTGCATGTACCGCGTCCACGATTTGCCGACCGAAGAAAAGCTGACCAGCCTGCGGGAATTTCTCTCCACCGTCGGCATCCCCTTCGCCAAGGGCCAGGTGGTCAGGCCTAGCCTGTTCAACAAGGTGCTCGACCAGGCCAAGACCATGACCGAGGCGCCGCTGATCAATGAAGTGATCCTGCGCAGTCAGGCGCAAGCGGTGTACAGCCCGGAAAATCTCGGCCATTTCGGCCTGGGCCTGGCGCGGTACGCCCATTTCACCTCGCCGATCCGCCGCTATGCCGATCTGCTGGTGCATCGCGCCCTGATCGACGGGCTGCATCTGGGCGAAGGCCAATTGCCGGCCGATGGCTGGGAGCGCTTCGCCGAGATCGGCGAGCATATCTCCGCCACCGAACGCCGCGCCGCGGCGGCCGAACGCGATTGCGTCAACCGCTTCACCGCAGCCTTTCTGGCCGACCGAGTCGGCGCCCGCTTCAACGGCAAGGTCAGCGGCGTCACCCGTTTCGGCCTGTTCGTGACGCTGTCCGAGACCGGCGGCGATGGCCTGGTGCCGGTGTCCTCGCTGCCCAACGATTATTACGACCATGACGAAGTGCGCCACCGACTGATCGGCAAGCGCTATGGCATGGCCTTCAGCTTGGGCGACGCGGTCGAGGTCGAACTGGCCGAAGCCAATCCGCTGACCGGCGGGCTGGTGTTCCGCCTGATGATCGATGGCCAGGCCTCCGTCGGCCGTCCGTTCGGACGCGGCAAGCCGGGTACTGCGACCCGGAAAGGTCCGCCCCGGGGTAAAAACTTCGGGAAGAAAGGCAGCTTCAAGGGCAAGAAACCGTGAAGCGCGCCCTGCTTTGCCTGGCGCTGTTCGCGGCGCCGGTTTGGGCATCGGCTCCGGCGCCGTCGATCACGCTGACGTTCGGCCTGTCGGAAATCCATGAACGCTCCTTGCAGCCGCTATCGGTCGAAACCCTGGCGCTCGAAGGCCTGAAGGGCCTCGCCACCATCGATCCGGGCATCACCGTCACCAAGGATGCCGACCATCGCGTCGAGCTGGCCTATGAGGGCCAGATGGTGGCCAGCTACGCCGCCCCCGCGCCCAATGATTCGGTGGGTTGGGGCCAGCTGCTCGATCGCGCCTCGCGTCAGGCCGGACGGAAATCGGCGCCGATCGGCCGTGCCGGATCCGATCGGGTGATGGGCGCCCTGTTCGATTCGATGATGACCAAGATCGACGTCTTCTCGCATTACGCCGGCCCGGCCGAAGCGCGCGAACGGCGCGCCTCGCGCAGCGGTTTCGGCGGCATCGGGGTGCGCTACGACCTGACCGATGGCTCCGCTGTGCTCAACGAGGTGATGCCCGACAGCCCGGCCGCCGACGCCCGGCTCAAGATCGGCGACCGCATCACCGCCATCGATGCGACCCCGCTGGCCGGTCTCGACCAAGCCGCCATTTCGCAGAAGCTGCGCGGCCCCGAGCGCAGCACGGTGATCTTGACCATCGAGCGCGACGGCCATTTTGCCAACCATTCCTTGACGCGGCGCCTCATCGTGCTGCCGACGGTGATTACCAGTTCCACCGAAGGCGGCGTGGCGGTGATCGCCGTGACCGGCTTCAACGAAAATACCGGCGCCAGCCTGGCCGAGGCGGTGCGCAAAGCCAAATCGGCGCCCGGCTTCAAGGGCGTGGTGCTGGATTTGCGCGGTAACCTCGGCGGATTGCTCGACCAGGGCCTCGCCATCGCCGACGTGTTCATCGCCGAAGGGCCGCTGCTGACCACGCGCGGGCGCCATCCCGCCGCCTATGTCGAATATGAGGCCAAGGGCGGCGACCCGGGCGAGAAAGTGCCGCTGGTGGTGCTGGTTGACGGCCATACGGCGTCCGCCGCCGAAGTGGCCGCCGCCGCCTTGCAGGATTCCGGGCGCGCGGTGCTGGTCGGCACCAACAGCTTCGGCAAGGGCATCATCCAATATGTCCAGCAATTGCCCAATGAAGGCGAGATCTCCTTCACCTGGTCGCGCTTCTACGTGCCGTCCGGCTATGCGCTGCATGGCCTCGGCGTGTTGCCGGCGATCTGCACGGCGGGCGGGTCTCCTGCCGGCGACAGAATGCTGGCCGACGGACGCGCCGCTCCGCCCTCCTTCTTCGCCGCCTGGCGCTCGGTCGCGCCCGAGGATATGGGCAAGCGCTTACGCCTGCGCGGCCATTGCCAGTCCGAGGATCATTCGCATAACGAGCTCGACCTCTCCATCGCCCGTCACCTGTTGTCGGACCCCGCCTTGTTCGGCAAGGCGCTGGCGGTGGCGGCGCCGGTCAGCACCGCTTCGGCGCAGCATGGGACACCGTCCCTGAACAGGAACTGAAGAGCGGTCATTTCCTTTGCTGACTTGAACAACCTTAGGTAATAGATATTCAGGGACTTAAGCACGCGATTCGGATGTAACCGCGGGAGCAAGACCTTGAGCCACGACGACGATCACGATCATCATGATCATCCACACGATCACGGGAACGACCACGCCGCCGCCCCGGCGCCTATCGTTCAGCGCGTCCGCGCTCTCGAAGCGATCCTGATCGAAAAGGGTTATGTCCAGGAAGCGGCACTCGACGCCATCATCGACACCTATCAAACCAAGGTCGGGCCACGGAACGGCGCCCGGGTGGTCGCCAAGGCGTGGAGCGATCCCGATTATCTCGAACGGCTGCGCGCCGATGCGACCCGGGCCATCGCCGAGCTGGGCTATGGCGGACGCCAGGGCGAGCACATGATGATCGTCGAGAACACGCCACGTCGACACAATCTGGTGGTCTGCACCTTGTGCTCCTGTTACCCGTGGTCGGTGCTCGGCCTGCCGCCAGTCTGGTACAAATCGGCCCCGTATCGCGCCAAGGCCGTGATCGATCCGCGCGGCGTCCTCGCAGATTTCGGAGTCTCGTTGCCCGACGACACGGAGATTCGTGTCTGGGATTCCACCGCCGAACTGCGTTACCTGGTCGTCCCCATGCGGCCGGCGGGCACCGAAGGCTGGAGTGAAGAGCGGCTGGCGACCTTGGTCACGCGAGATTCGATGATCGGCACCGGCCGCCCCTTTCATCCCGGCGAAGTGCCGTGAACGGCGCCCAGGATCTCGGCGGCATGATGGGGTTCGGTCCTGTGCGGCCCGAGCCGGACGAACCCGTTTTCCACGCCCCTTGGGAAGCTCGCGCCCTGGCCTTGACCCTCGCCTGCGGGGCTCTCGGCGAATGGACGATCGACACCAGCCGCCACACCCGGGAATCGATCTATCCGGCTCGCTATCTCTCGTTGAGCTATTACGAAATCTGGATCGACGCCCTGACGACGTTGCTGGTCCGCCGTGGATTGGTGACCGAGGAAGAATTGTCGGCGCAGCGGTCGCTCCGCGCCTCGCGCCCGCCCCGACGCCCAGCCCTGAAATCGGCCGACGTCTCCGCCGTGCTGGCCCGCGGCGGGCCTTGCGACCGCCCAGCCGCCGCCGCGGCGCGCTTCGCTCCCGGCGATCGGGTGAGAACCCGTCTCCTCAATCCCGCGGGACATACCCGCCTGCCCCGCTATGCCCGCGGTAAAGCGGGCGTGATCGAGCGCGTCCAAGGCTGCTTCGTCTTCCCGGACAGCAGTGCCCATGACGGCGGTGACGCCCCGCAATGGGTCTACAATGTCGTCTTTACCGGCCGCGAATTGTGGGGCGAAGACGCGGATCCAGGCCTCACCGTCGCCCTCGATTGCTGGGACTCCTATCTTGAACGCCCCTGAGACCGCCCAACGGACATTGGCAGAGCTTTGCCGCGCCCCCCGCGACGAGGATGGCCCCATCTTCGCCGAACCCTGGCAAGCGAAGGCTTTCAGCCTGACCCTGGCCTTGCATGAAAGAGGACATCTGTCCTGGCCCGACTGGACTTCGGCGCTCGCGACAGAGATAGCCGCCGCATCTGACAGCGATTACTATGGCTGCTGGCTTGCGGCGCTAGAGAAATTGACCGTAGCCAAGGGGCTGGTCGGCTCGGACGAGTTGCTCTCCCGAATCGCGAGGAATTGAACCGGGGGAACGATGGACGGTCTGGGGGGACGGGTCGAAACCACCGACGTGACGTCGGCGGGCAAGCGGCATTTCGAGGTTCTGGATGGGATGCGCGGCAGCGCCGCCATTCTGGTGGTGCTGTTCCACATCATGGGCATGCCGATCGCCTGGACTGACGACGGGCAGTTGCTGCACCACGCCGCCCTGGCGGTCGATTTCTTCTTCGGCCTGTCCGGCTTCGTCATCGCCTATTCCTATGACGATCGCTGGAACACCCTCTCGACCGGCCGTTTCTTCGCTCTCCGCCTGATTAGGCTGCATCCTCTGGTGTTGCTGGGCGCCGTGCTGGGGCTGCTGAGTTTCCTGTTCGATCCCTTCGCCGACAATCAAAGCGCCGTGCCGCTCGGCACCGTCCTCTTCGATTTCGCGCTGGCCTGCCTGCTGCTGCCCCACGCCGCGCTGCCCAACCGCTGGACCGACACCCACAGCCTCAACAGCCCGGCCTGGTCGCTGCTGCAGGAATATATCGGCAATATTGCCTATGCCCTGATCCTTCGCCGCCTTGGCACCAGGACGCTGGGCGCGGTGGTGGCGGTGGCAGGCCTTGCCTTGGTCGCGGTGGCGATGAAAGAGAATTCCATCGATCTCGGCTCGGACTGGGACACGATGTGGATGGGCACGGTTCGCATGGCCTTCTCCTTCGCCATGGGCTTGTGGCTGTACCGCGTGCGTGACCGCTTGCCCAAGATCCGGCTGGGCTGGATCGCCGCCACCGCGATCCTGACCGCGCTGTTCGCCATGCCGCTGGTGCCGAAAACGATCCCGCACGGCAACGGCTTTTATCACCTGATCCTGGCGATGGGCGTCTTCCCGCTGCTGATCCTGGGCGGCGCCCATTCGGAGATCGGCAAGGCCGAGCTGGCGCTGTGCAAGCTGGCCGGGCGCCTGTCCTACCCGATCTACATCCTGCACTACCCGTTCCTGTTCCTTTACATGAACTTCGTGGTGTTCAAGAAGCCGCCCGCCGAGACCGCCCATCTGGCCGGCGCCGCCGCCTTCGCCGTGGTACTGGCCTTCGCCTGGACTGCCCTCACCTTCTTTGACGAACCGCTGCGGCAAAAACTGAAGAGGCTGGTGACCCGATGAAGAAAGCGTTCCTGACCGCCGCCAAGTACTATGCGGGAACGCACAAGGCGCCCTAACGCCCCGCTGCCTCCTTGAAATAAGCGATGCTGGCATCGCGCCAGCGCTGGGCCTGGACCAATTGCGTATCCAGGCGCGCGGCGACATGGGCATAGCGCTCGTCATCGATCCGCCCTTTCAGCGATCGCCACTCGTCCGACATCGCCTGGACCGCCGCCACGCCGCGGTCATAGCGGCTCAGCAGTTCCTCCCATAGGGTCCGGCCCGACTTCAGGCGGTGGTCCCAGGGCACGAAATGGAAGAAGATCAGCTCGTCCTCGGGCGTGGCGGCCAGGTCGTTCCATTGTTCCCGCAGAGGGGACTTGTACTGGCCGGCATAGTCGCTGCCGGACGCGGTGCGGTCATAGCCCAGACCGTCATGGTCGGCCCGCCAATAGAGGCCCTTCTGAGCCGCCAAATCCGGATCGTAATGCTCGCGCTCCTCGACGGTGAAGACCAGCCCGAGCGGCGTCATGTAATCCACCGCCGCCGGCCAGGACGCCGCCATCATCTCGCCCAGCGTGCCGACCACGGCGCGATCGTTGCCCCAGCTCTGCCGGATCCATTCCTCGGCGATGGCATCGGCCGACAAGGACGGGTTCCAGGCCAGCCGGCCGAAGGCGTACCAATTGGCCTGGGCGAAGTCATGGCCGGTCCAGTTGGCGTCGCCGCCGACATTGGCGACCCCGGCGATACCCGAATCGGCATGATGCCCGGTTGCCATCGCCCGGACCTGGGCATCCAGCGCCCGTTTCCACAGCGGCGCCAGATAGACCAGGCTGTCGGCCTGCCCGAGATATTCCTGGGTGACCTGAACCTCGAGCATCAGCGGCGTGCGCGGCATGGCGTCGAACAGCGGGTTGACCGGCTCCAGCGGCTGGAAGTCGAGCGGGCCGTTCTTCGGCTGCACGAAGACATTGGCGGCGAACTTGCCATCCAGCGGTGCGAATTCCTTATAGCCGCGCTTGGCCCGGTCCTTGTCGACGTCCGGGCTGTAGACGAAAGATCGCCACATGACGACGCCGCCATGCGGGGCCAGCGCCTCGGCCAGCATATTGGCGCCATCCGCATGGGTCCGGCCGTAATCCTGGGGGCCGGGCATGCCTTCCGAATTGGCCTTGACCAGATAGCCGCCGAAATCGGGGATCAGCCCATAGATCTCTTCGGTTTTCGCCCGCCACCAGGCGCGGACCTCCGGGTCGAGCGGATCGGCCGAATGCAGGGTGCCGATGCCGCTGCGCTTGACGGCCAGCTCGCCTTCGCCGGACTGCCCGAGCGGCGCGCCGAAATTGACCGACAGATAGACGCGGATGCCGTAAGGCCGGAACAGATCCGCCAAAGTCCGGACCTTGGCCAGATAGGCGGAGGTCAGGATCCGCGCATCGGCGTTGACGTTGTTGAGGACCACCCCATTGATGCCGATCGAAGCGTTGGCGCGGGCGTAGTCGCGATAGCGGGGATCGATCCGATCCGGCAGTTCGTCCCATTTCCACAGAGACGGCCCGGCATAGCCGCGCTCGATGCTGCCGTCGAGATTGTCCCAATGGTTGAGCAGGCGGCGATGAAGAACCGGCGCCTCCACCACATGCAGGCGATCCAGCGGAGCCTTCGTAGCGATCAGCCGCAGCAGATGGAACACGCCATGCAGGGCGCCGAGGTCTGTGTTGGCTCCGATGATGGTCAGCCGGCCCTTGGATTGGATGACGAAACCCTCTTCGCCGGCCTTGACCAGATCGGCCGCCGAAACCGCCTGCTTGACGGTCGGGCTGGAGGACGGCGTTCCCACCACCAGACGGCCTGTGCCCGCGCCCCTATCCAGTTCCCGACGCATGATGGCGGCGGTCTCGGATGTCCCAGCCACCTCGACGCGGGCGAAGGGCACCGCCATCGGGCGCAGCCAAAGGTCGTAGCCCGTCTCCGCCAAGGCGGGGACAGCGGCGGCAAGCCAGGCACAAAAAGCCAAAAGAAAGCGCATTCCTACTCCGCCTCGTAAGGACCGAACATCTGCTTGACCGAGCGGCGCCTATCGCCGTCGTCGAGGATGTAGACGCGATATGTGTCGCCACCCGGCTCGACCCGTATCACGACATGGCCTGAATAGCTTTTATAGATCTTGTCCATGATCGGGCCGATGGCGACGCGGCTTTCCTCGGCCATGCCGGTGGCGAACACGTCGCGCGGGCCGGGATAGAGGCCTTGCGACGCCATGCGGTTGACCACTTCCTCGCCCGGCTGGGCCGACAGCCAGTTCTGCTGCACGATGACCCGGGGCCGCAGCGCGCGCAGGATGTTGGCGTTGACCGTGTCGCGGTTGCCGTGATGGTCGAGCACCATCACCTCGACCGGCCCGACCGCGGCGGCGACCGGCGTCTCGACGTCGCGCCAATAAGGTTGGTCGTAATTGGGCACGCCCGGTATGTCGCCGCCGGTGTAATAGTCGAACCTGCCATAGCTGATCTTCAGAACGTTGCTGAAGGGGTTCTCGTCGAAGCGGCAATCCTTGGTGTCGGAGCGCGGGATATAGTCGAAGGCCTCCTCGCCGCGCCCGGTCCAGATCCGCCCGCTGGAGGCTACGTTGCGGATATGGAAGGTCGAATAGCGCTCCTTCGCGTGGATCAGGGAAAGCTGATCGAGCTTCCCCGCCTCCAACCCGATCACCGCCTGTCCGTGCGCCAGACGCCAATCGGCAAAAACCAGGTAATTGGCCAGCGATCGACCGTCATTTCCCGTGGCACAGGCATGCAGATCGACCGGTACTTGGTAATCGGGCGCCGCGCGATCGACCAAGGTGCGAATCGGCAGCCGATCCGCCACTTCGGTGATGCCGGCCAGGCGATAGGACCCATTGACCGAAAGCGGACTGGCCTCGGTGATCGTGCCCATGTGATCCGTGTGGAAATGGGTAATCATCGCGTAATCGAGACCAAGGCTCCGGCCCGGTGGAGCGAACTGGCGGATGTAATCGGCGATCCAGGCAGCCGGCGTGCGCGTTCCGTCCGGTTTCGCCGGAAAAGCCTTCAACGGCGCTACCGATCGGATGAAATCCTCATCCGCAGCACCAGCGTCGATCAGCAGCGTGGTGCCGTCGGGCAATATCAGGAAGGCGGCATTGCCCTTGCCCGTACTGATGTGGTGGATGTCGAGATAGCCCTCGCGCCAGGCGGGAAGCTCGTCCGCGCGGCTGGCGGAAAGGACGGACAGGGTCAGGAAAAGGGCGATGACGATTCGGTACATTGATGCGGTCCCGTTAGACGCTTACATTGGAAACAAATTTAATCCTTCGTGAGGAGTCCCCAATGAGCGGCGCAACGGCAAAATCCAGCGCGCAGACCTCCCAGGGGCGGAACGTCATCGACCTGATCGGCAACACTCCGCTGATCGAAACCGCCCGCCTCGACACCGGCCTCTGCCGTCTTTTCCTGAAACTCGAAAGCTTCAATCCCGGCGGATCGATCAAGGACCGCCCCGCGCTTTCCATGATCGAGGCCTTCGAGCGCGAAGGCCGCCTGAAGCCCGGCGGCACGCTGATCGAGGCCACCGCCGGCAATACCGGACTTGGCTTGGCGCTGATCGCCTCGCAGAAGGGCTATCGCCTGATCCTGGTCATCCCCGACAAGATGAGCCGCGAGAAGATCTTTCATCTCAAGGCCATGGGCGCCGAGATCGTCATGACCCGCTCAGACGTGGGTAAAGGACATCCGGAATATTACCAGGACATGGCCGCGCGCATCGCCGAAGAGACCGGCGCCGTCTTCGTCAACCAATTCGCCAATTGGGCCAATCCGCTGGCACACGAGACCTCGACCGCGCCCGAAATCTGGGAGCAGATGAACCATGACGTCGACGCCATGGTGTGCGGCGTCGGCTCGGGTGGCACGCTGACCGGCCTGTCGCGCTTCTTCGCCAAAAACTCGCCCAAGACCGAAATGGTGCTGGCCGATCCCGACGGCTCGATCCTGGCCGACGTGGTGGCCGGCAAGAACCCGCGCGATCCGGGCAGCTGGCTGGTCGAAGGCATCGGCGAGGATTTCATTCCCGACATCGCCGATCTGTCGCGCGTCAAGAAGGCCTATACCGTCACCGACCGCGAAGCCTTCGAGGCGGCGCGCGAATTGTTGAAGGCCGAAGGCGTGCTGGCCGGTTCCTCGACCGGCACCCTGATCGCGGCAGCCTTGCGGTACTGCCGCGAGCAGACCACGCCGAAGCGCGTGGTGGCCCTCGTGCCGGACAGCGGCAACAAATATCTGTCGAAGATGTACAACGATTACTGGATGCAGGATCAGGGCCTGATGGACCGCCCGCATCTGGGCGATCTGCGCGATCTGGTCAGCCGGCGCTATGACGAAGGCGCCGCCGTCACCGTGACCCCCGACGACACGCTGAACACCGCCTGGAAGCGGATGAAGCTCTATGACGTGTCGCAGCTGCCCGTGATCGAGGATGACCGCCCTATCGCCGTCATCGACGAGTCCGATTTGCTGATGGCCATCTCGGGCGATCCCAAGCGCTTCTCGGACCCGGTCCACACGGCGATGAGCAAGAGCGTGGAAACCGTACGGCCGAATGCCGATATTCCGGTTCTGCTCGACATCTTCCACCGCGGCTATGTCGCCATGGTCGCCGACGGCAAGACCTTCTACGGTGTCATCACCCGCATCGACGTCATCAACCATTTGCGCAGGAAGTTCGATCTATCGTGAAGAAGCATTCCTTCTCTGGCCGTTCCACGCTGGCCGTCCACGCCGGTCCCGGCCCCGATCCGGCCACCGGCGCGGTGATGCCGCCGATCTACGCCACCTCGACCTTCATCCAGCCCGAACCGGGGGTCACCACCGGCTGGGAATATGCCCGCTCGGGCAATCCCACCCGCTCGGCCTTCGAGCAGGCCCTGGCGCAGGTGGAAGGCGGCTCGGCCGGCTTCGCCTTCGCGTCGGGCCTGGCGGCCGAGGCGACCATCCTGGACTTGCTCCCGCATGGCAGCCACATCATCGCGTCCCAAGACCTCTATGGCGGCTCCTGGCGGCTGTTCCACCGGGTGCGTAAAGCTTCGGCGAACCTGACCGTCAGCCATATCGACGTCAATGATCCGTCGGCGTTGAAGGCAGCCTTGCAGCCCAACACCAAGATGATCTGGATCGAGACGCCGGGCAATCCGACCCTGTCGATCGTCAATCTGGAAAGTGCCGCCGCTTTCGCCAAGCAGCACGGACTGATCTCGGTGGTCGACAACACCTTCGCCTCGCCGGCGGTGCAGCGCCCGCTGGATCATGGCATCGACATCGTCGTCCATTCGGTGACCAAATATATCGGCGGCCATTCCGACCTGGTGGCGGGCGCCGCCATCGTCGGCCAGGACCGGCCCGAGCTGGTCGAGCGCATGGGCTTCCTGCAGAACGCCGTTGGCGCGGTGCTGGACCCGTTCCAGGCCTTCCTGGCCCGGCGCGGCCTGATGACGCTGGAGCTGCGCGCCGAGCGGCACGCCGCCAATGCGCTGAAGATCGCCCGCTTCCTGGAAAGCCATAACAAGGTCGAGCGGGTCTATTACCCCGCTCTGCCCAGCCATCCCGGCCACAACATCGCGATGAAGCAGATGTCGAGCGGCGGCGGCATGGTCACCCTGATCACTAAGGGCGACCAGGACTTTACCGTCAGATTCCTCAAAAAGCTGTCGATCTTCGGCCTGGCGGAATCTTTAGGCGGCGTCGAGAGCCTGGTCGGCTATCCCTGGCTGATGAGCCACGCCTCGGTGCCCGAGGACCAGCGCCGCGAGATGGGCGTCACGCCCAATCTGGTGCGCCTGTCGGTCGGCATCGAAGACGCCGACGATCTGATCGCCGATTTGGAAGCGGCGCTAGCGGTTTAATCCTTGACATGGCGGCGGAACACTGTATTTTCCGCCGCCTGATTTTGTTTCTCTATCTGGGAAAAACGCGACCATGGCTAAGCCCGCCACCATTCTCATCAAGCTGCTCAGCACGGCTGGCACCGGCTTTTTCTATACGGCCAAGAAGAATCCGCGCAAGACCACTGAAAAGCTGGAATTCCGCAAGTACGATCCGGTCGTGCGCAAGCACGTCCAGTTCAAGGAAGCCAAGATTAAGTAATTAATCTTGCCGCGATCCTGGGCTCAAGGCGCTGCACGCCAGCGCCAACCAGCCCAGGATAAAGCAGCTTCCTCCCGCCGGTACCAAGAACACCACCGGCAGCTGCGCCAAGGCCATGGCGTAGAGCGATCCCGAAAACAGGATCGACCCCAGCAGGAACAGAGCCGACGCCGCCTTCAGCCAGCGTCCACGCCCCTGCCCCAATCCCAAAGCGACCAGAACCGCCGCGTGAAGTAGTTGGAAGTGCGATCCGCGCGCCAGCCAGTCCGCAGCCTGTCCATCGACGCCGTGCGCGCCCATGGCGGCGAATCCGACCGCCATCGCACCGCTCAGGCCGCCCAGAAGCACGCAGAAACGCTGCCAGCGCACCGTGGTCATATTTCGGCTCCGCCGAAATAAAAATGGCCGGGACAAGCCCGGCCTAATTTCTCTTGAGGGAAAAAGATACTGGAGATTAACAGGAAATAATCGCCGGCATCTGAGGTCATCATACTCGCTATCCGTGTGCTGTCTGTGATGAGAGTCACTGTACCGATAATTTTCTAGAGCGCGCCGCCATAAATCTAAACCACAAAGGCTTGGCGCGCTCGGAGGAGTGCAACGACGACCCCGAGGGTGCGGGGTAGGCTACCCCGCCTTAAAAGTGCCCGCGCAGGTCCTCGACCAGCTCGGTCAGGCGGTCGACGTCGCGCACGATCAAAGCGCTCTTGCTGCGCTCCAGCATGCCGGCGCGGGTCAGTTCGGAGAAGACGCGCGCCACCGTCTCGCGCGTGGTGGAAACGCGGCTGGCGATGTCGGCGTGATGGGGAATGGGCGAGATCACCGAGCTGTTGCCGGTCTTGCCGGCGGCCTGGGCCAGGCGCAGCAATTCGGCGTGGACCCGGTTGTTGGCGCCCACCGTGCTGAGATCCATGATGCGCTCGGTCGAAAAGCGGACCACGCGGGCCAGGCGGCGCATGATGTCCAAGCCGACCTTGGGGTAGCGAGCCAGCAGATCGAGGAAGATGTCGGGCGGCATGGCGGCGGCGGTGGCGCCGTGCGACAAAGCCTGCACGAAAGCCGAGCGGGGTCCGCCGTCCAGCGCCGCCAGTTCGCCGAAGATATGGCCGGCCGGGATGTCGTCGAACGCCACTTCGCGGCCGGACGGCGAATAATTCACGACCCTTACAGTGCCCGCCACGACGAAATAGACGTCGCGGCCGGAACCCTGTCCGTCGATTATGTGCTCGCCCTCGGCGTACCGGCGGAAACGGCATTGCCGCGCCAGCTCGTCACGCTCCTGCTGCGTCAAACCCTTCAAGAGCAGCACGCCGTCCAGATTGGCGGCGGTCTCGTGCGCCATGTTCGGTCCTTCCCCTCAAGCCCGACATTTTGTTAACCGCCGCATTATTGGAAGACGACGGTTTTCATACCGTTAAGAAGAACCCTGTGCTCGGTATGGTAGCGGACGGCGCGCGCCAGCACCACGCTTTCGATGTCGCTGCCGATGCGGACATAGTCCTCGGCCGAGTAGGTATGATCGACCCGCGCGACCTCCTGGTCGATGATCGGCCCCTCGTCGAGATGGTCGGTCACATAGTGCGCGGTGGCGCCGATCAGTTTCACGCCGCGCGCATGCGCCTGGTGATAGGGCTTGGCGCCCTTGAAGCTGGGCAGGAAGGAATGGTGGATATTGATGCAGCGCCCGGCCAGCGCCGCCGACAATTCCGGCGACAGAACCTGCATATAGCGGGCCAGCACCGACAGCTCGACGTCGTAGCGGCCCAGCACGTCGAGAATCTTCGCCTCCTGTTCGGCCTTGGTGGCCGCGGTCACCGGCAGGTAGTGATAATCGATGCCGTGCCACTCGACCAGCGCCTGCATGTCCGGATGGTTCGAGATCACCGTCACCACCTCGGCGCCCAGGGTGCCGCTCTGGTGGCGGTGCAGCAGGTCGTTGAGGCAATGGCCGAACTTCGAGACCAGGATGGCGATGCGGGTCTTGCGCGCCCCGTCATGCATCTGGAAACGCATCTGGAATGTCTCGGCGATCGGCGCGAACAGGCGGCGGAAGCCTTCCACGTCGGGCGATCCTTCGCCGCGCTGAAACACGATGCGCTGGAAGAACGCCTGCGAATCCGGGTCGCCATATTGCGCCGCCTCGGTGATGAACCCGCCCTGGGCGCTGAGAAATCCGGTCACGGCGGCAACGATTCCGACACGGTCGGGACAGGTGATGGTCAAGATGATGCTGTTCTGCAAAGCCACTCCTCCTCGGTCCTACTCCCTTGGTAGCCGAAGGAAAAAATTTGACCAAGCCGGTTCTTGATTTTTCCGCGCCGATCCCTCAGTTTTCGTCCACCCGAACAGGAGAACGCCATGAAAACCGTCTACTTCAAATCCGGCGACGCCGAATGGAAATACGAGCTGGATGACGAAGAGTTCCAGAATGTGATCTCGAACATCCTGGAGGACGGCACCGATTTCGAGGAGATGCTGGACGATTCGCTGGAAATCATCCGCGACACCGCCTCGCTCGAGGATGACGAGATGGACGAGGACGACCAGATCGACCAGACCATTTCCGTCGCCTTCATCTGGCACTATTTCAACAGCCTGCC